>Ga0105240_10012706_pt1 | contig 11607 bp, 11 predicted proteins | sample KBSC54metaG_FD_80426 | JGI IMG/M metagenome (GOLD analysis project Ga0105240, IMG submission 80426) | Corn rhizosphere microbial communities from Kellogg Biological Station, Michigan, USA - KBS C5-4 metaG | ecosystem: Host-associated > Plants > Roots > Rhizosphere > Soil | place: Michigan, USA...
CGCTTCCTATGGCGACGACGATGTCGCCGCGGTCGAGCGCGCAGCGCAGGTCACGCAGTGGATTGCCGCCCATCCCGGCGGCTCTGTGCTGCCGACGCCGCTATTCGGGCGCTCTGCCGAATTGCTGGCGATCATCCCCGGGGCGCTGGCCGTGGCTCCCGGGATGCGCGAGGCGCTGCGCACGCAGATCGACGACAGCGACTGGCTGGCGCCCGGCGCCGCCGCGATGCTCGGCGCGCGTCTCGTCGCTGCAGTGGACTGGCGCGAAGGCAGCGCATTGCCGCAGGCGGCGCTGCTCTGCCATGACGGAATGGGGATGGCCGGCCCGGCGCGCGCAATCCTCGCCGCCGCACGCGCGGCGCGGCAGCCGACGCTCTTCACCGGCCACGTGCCCGCCGGCAGCCCCGGAGACCGAATGCTCGCCGATGGTTGCGCGCAGTGGCTGCGCCTGCCCACGCATCCGACGCTCCCGGAGAACGTTGCGCTCGTCGCCGGCTGCGGCGCGACCACCGTGCTCGGCCATTCGTGCGAGCAATCGGTCCTGGATCGGCTGCGCAGGAAGATGCCGTCGTTGCGCGCCGATGTCGCCACCGGCGATCGCGTCGACATCGGAGCGGACGCACACCCATGAAAATCCTGATCTGCAACGATGACGGCGCGGACGCGCCTGGCCTGGGCGTGCTGGAGGAAGCGGCGACCGCGCTCGGAGCGGACATCTGGGTCGTGGCGCCGGAACGCAAATGGACGGCGGCCGGACACCAGTTGTCGTTCGACCGCGACCTGACGCTCACTCGCAAGGCCGGCGCGCAGAGGTTCGTCTGTTCGGGCGCGCCGGCCGATTGCGTCGTCGCGGCGATGACAGTGCTGTTCGCCGACGGAACGAAGCCGGATCTCGTGCTGGCAGGGGTCAACGACAAGCGCAACGTCGCCGAGGATCTCGCTTATTCGGGCACGATGGCCATCGCGCGCGAAGCCACGTTCTGGGGCGTGCCGGCGGTCGGTTTCTCGCAGGTCAATGGCGTCACCGACAGGCCGGGCGTGCTGGCGACGCTTACGCGGCTGCTGCCGCGGCTGTGGGCAAGCCACCGGACCTGGTCGGGCGGCGGATTCTGGCTCAGCGTCAACCTGCCGGCTGAGCTTCCGGCGCCGATCGCGCAGGCGCGCGTGGGGCGCGACAAGATCGGCGTGGCCAGCGACATCTGCGAAACGACTCCGGAGCGGATCACGTTCAGAATCCGGCGGGGGCGTGCCGGAAGCCAGGCGCAGGCAGGCCGGAAGATCCTGACGGCGGACGAGAATTTGCTGCTCGATAGCGGTCAGATCACCGTCGTTCGCCACCGATGGTTCGCGGATGCCGCGCTGCCGGAGTCGCTGATCGTCGAGTGGAGCGATGCGCTGATGCGGCCCGCGGCGTCGTGAATCACTGATCCTGCGGACTTCCGCGATCGTCGATGCTGCATCGTCCGGTCCGGCGCGCCCGACTGCGGCTCGCGCAGTCCCGCTGCTGCGGACGCCGATACCCGTCTGTGATAAAATCGACCCCTTCTCGTCTGTCGCCAAAAACAACGGTCGTGCCACAGCCGGGCCTGCCGGCTTCCATCCGACAAGACGGCAGATGTCTGCCGTTCCCCCACCTGCCGTTTTCCAATCCGCGATGAATTCTGTCAACCAAGCTCCGATCATTCGCCGCCGTTCACGCACGGTCATGGTCGGCGGTATTCGAATAGGCGGGGGTGCGCCGATCGTCGTCCAGTCGATGACGAACACGGTGACGGCGAATGTCGATGCGACGGTCGCCCAGGTGAAGGCGCTGGCCGATGCGGGATCGGAGCTCGTCCGCATCTCGGTCGATACCGCCGAGGCGGCGGCGGCAGTGCCCGTCATCCGGATGCGCCTCGATGCGCTCGGCTGCACGGTGCCGCTGATCGGCGACTTCCATTTCAACGGCCACAAGCTGCTCACCAATTTCCCCGAGTGCGCGCGGGCGCTGGCCAAGTACCGGATCAATCCGGGCAACGTCGGCCGCGGGACCAAGCACGATCCGCAATTCGCCGTGATGGTCGAAAAGGCGATCACGTTCGGCAAGCCGGTCCGCATCGGCGTCAACTGGGGCAGCCTCGACCAGGACCTGCTGTCGTCGATGATGGACGAAAATGCGAAGTCGGCGGTGCCGCGCGATTCGCGGCTGGTGATGCGCGAAGCGCTGATCAAGTCGGCGATTCGCAGCGCGCAGTTCGCCGAAGCGCTCGGATTGCCCGGCGACCACATCATCCTGGCGTGCAAGGTCTCGGACGTCCAGGACCTGATCGCTGTCTACACCGAGCTCGCGCGCCGCTGCGACTATCCGCTGCACCTCGGGCTGACCGAGGCCGGAATGGGCTCGAAAGGCATCGTCGCATCGACCGCGGCGCTGGCCGTGCTGCTGCAGCAAGGCATCGGCGACACGATCCGCATTTCATTGACGCCGAAGCCCGATGGCGATCGCACGCAGGAAGTCCAGGTCGCGCAGGAAATCCTGCAGACGATGGGGCTGCGCTCGTTCTCGCCGCTGGTCAGCGCATGTCCGGGCTGCGGTCGCACCTCGAGCAAGTTCTACCAGGAGTTGGCCGACAAGATCCAGTCGTACCTGCAGGCGCAGATGCCGCACTGGCGCGAGCAGTATGCGGGCGTCGAGAGCATGACCGTCGCGGTGATGGGCTGCGTGGTCAACGGGCCGGGCGAATCGAAGATGGCCAACATCGGCATCAGCCTGCCCGGCAGCGGCGAAGCGCCGGTCGCGCCGGTGTTCGTCGACGGCCAGAAGACAGTGACGCTGCGCGGCGAGACCATCGCCGAGGATTTCGAAGCGATCGTCAGCGACTACGTGCGCTCGACGTATGGCGGAGAGCCCGCCGGTTCCCAGCTGCGCGCCCACCCGCGCGTCATCGCCATCCGCAAGACCTGATCCAAAAACAGGGACAGACCACGTTTTCCGGAAAAACGTGGTCTGTCCCTGATTTCCGGAAAAACGTGGTCTGTCCCTGTTTTTTGGAACGCCCACGCAATTAAGCGCATCGATCTGTCGTTGTCGCTGCTGTTAATTGCACAATTGTCGCGGATCGCAACCTTGCCTGAAATGCCTTGTCTTTGACGCGCGAGCTGTTGTGCGCAGCCCTTTTGGCCACCTCGGAAAATCTTCAGCACGACTCTCCGTCGGTTCGTTGCCGCGCCTCAAGTGTGCTGATACCATGCCGCCGTCATTGTCGATATTTTCACAGGAGAGTTAGATGCGCCGCAGGTTTCTGATGGTCGCGATTGCCGCCCAAGCGCTGGGCGGCCTCGCTTACGCCCACGAGATTGACAAGACCAGCCCGTACGATCCGGAAGTCGAGGATCTGACGATTCGCGGCGAGCCACCGATGATGGGCATCCATTGGGACCGCGAGATGCATGGCAGCATCCACGCCAAGCGCAAGGGCAACAATCCGGACATGACCTATCACGGCGGCAAGATCCTGCCCCATACGGTGACCAAGGCCATCTTCTGGGGCTCGAGCTGGGCCAGCAATCCGGGCGACAAGATCACCGGGATCGACAGTTTCTACGGCGGGTTCGGCAACTCGCATTACGCTGGCACCACCACCGAATACAGCGGGAGCAACGGCCAGGTCGGAACGAGCTCCACCTATCAGGGACACGTGATCGATACGTCGGCGGCGTCGGGCGGGGGCAGCACTTCGGCAATCCTCGCCGAAGTGTGCAAGACGATCACCCCCGATACGTCGGGAAACGGCTACTACCCGGTTTATACCGACATCCCCCGCGGTCACTCCGGCTACTGCGCGTACCACAGTGTCGGAACGTGCGGCGGCACGCCAGTGCAGTTCGCTTTCTTCTGGAAGCTCGACGGCGACGCCGGTTGCGATCCGCAGGACACGACGACCGGCCATTCGCAAGGCCTGGCCGCGCTCGCGAACGTCTCCGGCCACGAGATTGCCGAAGCGATGACCGATCCGGCAAACCCGGGTGCGTGGTACGACTCGTCCGGCGAAGAAAACGGCGACAAGTGCGCGTGGACGTTCAATGTGCCGAACGTGACCTTCTCCAACGGGTCGAAGTGGAAGATACAGGGCGAATGGTCGAACGCAGCCTATGACGGGGGAGCGGGATATCCCAATTCATCCGGACAGCGCGGCTGTATCGACGGCCACTGAGTAATCGCAATACAGGACGACCGATGCGGCACCTGATTTTCGCGCTGCTGGTCGGTCACGCGCTTGGCGCATTATCGCAGCCGAATAATCTGCCGCCCGGCGTTCGCGGCGGCGGAGCCGGCGCAGCAACGCGCAGCGTCGCGGCTTACCTCGATCGCGAGCGCGGCCTGATCGGCGCGCTGGAGGCCGGACAGCGCGATACGGTGCAGCAGATGCTCGACGAGGGCTTCGAAGTCCGCTCGGCGACCGATGCCGACGCGACGCCGGCCGCCGACTGGCTGAACGCCGAGTTACGCAACGCGAAAGCGAACGGCGGCGCAACCGTTCGCAACCTGGCGGTCCGCGAGTTCGACGGCATCGCGGTCGTCAATTTTCTTCTCGACAGCACGCGCGTGGTCAATCACCGGAAGACGGTCGCGACGAAGTATGTCGTCGATGTCTGGCGCATGAATCCGCACCAGTTGCTCGTCCGTTATGTGTCGCAGCCCGCTCGTGTTCCGCCGATTCCGTCGCGGCCGACTGGACGCGAGTGATTCGCTCCCGCCGCCATCGCTGACTGGTCGTCGCAGATTATCCTGCGCCTTCGCTGACAAAAACGGCAGGGCGATCGATTGTCGGCAACTACTGCGGCTCGATTCCCGACTCGCGCACCACGCTCGCCCACTTGTCCACCTCGGACTTGACCAGTGCGCGGAACGACTCCGGCGTGCTGCTGGCAGGGACCACGCCTTGCTTGATCAAACTCTCCCGCACCGCCGGATCGGCCATCGCCGCGAGTATCGCATCGTCGAGCCGGCGCACGACCGGCGCCGGCGTGCCGGCCGGCGCGGCAATGCCCAGCCACACATCGATTTCGAATCCCGGCAGTCCGGCTTCCTGCATCGTCGGCACGTTGGGCGCCGCCGGAAACCGCTGACTGCTGGCGACCGCGATCGCGCGCAGCCGGCCCGACTCGACCAGCGGCAGGTACGTCGCGAAGTCGCCGAACGAAATCGCGACGTCGCCGCTGACCAATGCCTGGATCGTCGATGCCGAACCCTTGAACGGAATGTGCACGATGTCGACGCCGGCAATCTTGTTGAAGAGCGCACCGGCGAGATGCGTGCTGCCGCCATAACCACCCGAAGCGAAGTTGAGCTTGCCGGGCTTCGACTTTGCCAATGCGATCAGCTCCCGCAGGTTCGTAGCCGGCACGCCGGGCCACGCGACCAGCAGAGTCGGATAGGTCGCGACGACCGCGATCGGGACGATGTCGCGGACGATGTCGTACGGCACGGCCTTCTGCGTGCTGACGTTGATCGCGCTCGTCGGATTGATCATCAGCAACGTATGGCCATCGGGTTTCGATGAAACGACGAACTGCGTGCCGATCATCGTTCCGCCGCCCGGCTTGTTGTCGACGATGACCGGCGTCGCAAGGTCGGCAGCCAGCTTCGTCGCGATGGCCCGTGCCACCGCATCGTTGACGCCGCCGGCCGGATAGGGAACGACGAGCCTGATCGGGCCTGCGCCCAGCCCCGCCGATTCAGCGCTGCCGGTTTGCGCGGTCGCCGCAGATGCCGCGAAAAAGAGTACCGCAATCACGGCTGGTGCATGAGCCAGCGCAGCAATGAGGGCACGCCAGCGGGAAGGCAGTGTTCGCCGGCTGATTCCCGGCGATTCGATCGACGCGCCGATGTTCACGACAAGCCTCCTCTTCACATCAAGCTCCTGTTGGCTTTTCCGTCATCACGATCCAGTTGGCGCCCGCACTCGCCGGCGCGCGGCACACCATGCGCAGGTCGCTGGTCGCCGCGTTCTTCTCGTACACGACGATGCTGCCCGACAACTCGCCGGCGACGAGCAGCCATCGACCCGACGGCGTTATCCGGATTCCCCGCGGCGACGCCTCGGTGTCGATCGAGCCCAGGCGGTGCAACGCGCCGGTCTCCGGATCGATCCGCAACGTTGCGATCGTGCTCGACGATCGCTCGCTGGCATACAGAAAACTTCCGCCCGGGTCGACCGCGAGATCGGCGGAGCGCACATTGGCCGGCCGTTTGAAATCCGGCGCGAACAGGGATGTCGTCTGCAAGAACGAAAGCGCGCCTGACTGCGTGTCACGAGCGAGGGCATCGATCGTCCCGTCCGTTTCGTTCAGGCAGTAGACGAATCGCTCCCGCGGATCGAATGCAAGATGCCGCGGCCCTGCGCCGGAATGCAACTGGACTGAACATGAGTCGGCGGCCGACATCGTTCCGGTGCGCGAATCGAATTGCAGATGTCGCACCCGGTCCTCGCCGAGCGCCGCGGCATAGGCGAACCGGCTTTCAGAATCGATCACGATCGAATGCGCTTTTGCGACATCGCGGATGACCTGCACTGGTTCTTCGACGATGCCGCTTGCCGGATCGATGCGATGGGAAACGAGCAGCGAATCGGGCAGCGACGCGCCGAGCAGGAAATTGCCCGGCACGTCGAGCGTCAGGTACGCGAGACTGCCCGCGGTGGCGACCCGGCCCCGGTACTCCAGGCTTCCATCCGCCGGTGAGATGGCAAACGTCGCGATCCGATACGGCGGCACGCGTACTGCGGCATAAAGGAACCGCCGATCGCGGCTCAATGCGAGCGGATGGCTGATCGTCGGGGCTTGCGCGTCCGGAATGGCTAGCGTCTCCAGCCGATCGAGACGCCCGCTGGCTTCGTCGAGCACAAAGCGATCGATCCGCCCCTGCTGGCAGGACGAGCAATAGACATGGTGTTCCCGCATCGAGCGCGCCGGTCGCTTCAGAGTTCGTGAATGCATACCTTAACCGAAACGCGCGCCGGCGCGTCCCGGTGGCTACTTCGCGCCGGTCAACTGGTTGCGGATCTCACGCAGCTTGTCCTTGATCGCCGCGGCGTTCTCCGGTCCCATCCGCAACAATATCTTCTGGCCGGAGGACAATGCTTCGAGCTCAGGGTCGGCGAATTCGCTTTGGACGCGCGGCGTGACGAGTGCGATCGGACCGGCTCGCTCCGGCGTCGCGAGCAGGTGATCGATCACGGCGATCAGTCGATCGTTGAAGTACCCCTTCGGATAGCCGAGATCTTCGTACGCCTTCTGGAACAGCGGATAGAGGCCGCCATAGGCGAGCACCAGCTTCTTCGCATTGATCGATTTGGCGACAGTGACGTACGGAACGTAGCGCGATGCATTGCCGGCGGCGATAACGAGATTGCCCTCGGTTCCCGTGGTCTGGAACGCGCCGCCGACCGGTTTCAGCGGGGAGAGTCGCCAGGCGAAGCTCTTGCGCGGCAGGTTGTCGACGGTGACGACGATGTTGCGGATGATCTGCTGCGGGACGACGTAGCGTGCGATCGTATCGGCGCTGGCCAGGCCGGCGAGGTCGTCGAGCACCGTCCTGTCGCTGGCATCGAGTGCGGGCAATTCGCGCGCCGCCACGGGCTCCGGCGGTTGCGGCGCGGGAAAGTGTTGCCCGGCTTCAGGCTCCGGCGTGGCCGGCGCAGGCAAAGTAGAGGACACTGCGGCAGGCGCGGGCAGAGGCGGTTCGCGGGTCCAATACCAGAAGTAGAAAGCGGCGGCGCCCGCGATCACGGCGCCGGCAACGATAAAGGGGTCAGCCTTGTTCATCGGAAATCCTTTTTTGCGGACGCTTGCATTCTGCGCTTCGACCGTAAAAAGGATCAACGGTGCGCCGGCTCGTTCTCACGGCCAGCCCGATTCAATATAGAATGTCGTTCAATCAATGAACGACATGCAACCTTCTTCGGCGCGTTCTCGCCTCTCAGCCTCGTGGAACGACGATCGCCGCGACGTCCCGGCGGTCGATGCGCGAGCCGATCCATTGGATCCGCAAGCGCCGGTCGCAGCGGAAGATTCGCTTGCGACCCCGCGGACTTCACGCCGGATGCGCAGGCTGAAGCGAATCGGCTGGAACATCCTGCCTCCGCTCACCTTCATCGGCATCGTTGCGCTGTGGGCGGCAGCGATCCCGGTCTTCAGGATTCCCGCCTATCTCCTGCCCGGCCCGGTCGCCGTATTCTCCCGCCTCTTTACCGACGCCAACCAGCTGTGGACCAATTCGCTCGTCACGCTGACCGAAGTCGCGCTCGGCTTCGGGCTGACGATCGTGACCGCGATTCCGCTCGGACTCGTCATCGCGTTGTCGCTGGTCGCCAGGCAGATCGTGTATCCGCCGCTGATGCTTCTGCAGCTGGTGCCGAAGATTGCAGTCGCGCCGCTCTTCCTCGTGTGGCTTGGCTTCGGCATCGAATCGAAGGTGCTGCTGACGCTGCTGATGACGTTCTTTCCGCTGCTGATCGCCAGCATCAGCGGCTTCCAGATCCTCGACAACCGCTACCTTTTCCTCACCCAGTCGATGGGCGCAAGCTGGTGGCAGACGTTTCGCTTCCTGCGCTTTCCGGCGGCGTTGCCGGTGATCTTCTCCGGCATCAAGACTTCGGCCACGATCGCCGCGACGGCGGCCATCGTCGCCGAATTCGTCGGCGCGAACCAGGGCCTCGGCTACGTGCTGCTGCGCGGCACCAGCACGATGGACATCGAGCTCGTATTCGCGGTGCTCGTCGTGCTGACGATCATCGGCATAGCGATCAACTACATCGTCGAGTTCGCCGAATGGGCGATGACGCCATGGGAGCGCGCGAAGAATCAATAGAGGACCGCGGGTCCAGGCGTTCCCCGGTCGCGATCGAACTGCAATGCCTGCGTTCCGGGATCGCCCTTCGAGTTTCATCACCGTTCATCGAGAAAGGAATCGAAAGTGAATAAATCGACCAGGAGGAAGTTCATCGCTGGAGCACGCAGCTTCGCGCTGGCGGCGATCCTCGCCGTCACCGCCGGCATCACGCAAGGCGCCACGCCGCTTACATTCCAGCTGAACTGGGTCGCCGGCGGCCCGAACGCGGGCTTCGCCGCCGCGCTCGTCGAGGGCTATTACAAGGATGCCGGCCTCGACGTGAAGATCGTCGAGGGCAACGGCTCGGGCACGACGACGCAGCTCGTCGCGAGCAACCAGTCGCAGATCGCCTACGCCGACGCCGTCACGATCAGCCAGCTGATCGCCAAGGGCGCGCCGATGAAGGTGCTGGCCACCATCTACCAGTCGAACCCGAACGCGGTGCTCGCGCTGAAGAAGACCGGGATCAAGTCGGTCAAGGACCTGGCCGGCAAGAAGGTCGGCGTTCCGTCCGGCTCGTCGCAGACAACGATGCTGCCGCTCTTCCTCGCGGCGAACGGCCTGAAGGCAACCGACATGACGCAGATCGACATGCCGGTCGCGTCGATGGTGCCGTCGCTGCTGCAAGGCCAGGTCGACGCGATCCTCGGCTCGATCGACGCCTACCAGATCCAGCTCGAAGCGCAGGGCGCGCAGCTCGACATCTACAAGTTTTCGGACTTCGGCGTGCCGACGGTGAGCACGTCGATCTTCGCGAACACCACCTACATCAAGGACAACCCGGACGTCGTGAAGAAATTCATCGCCGCGAGCCTGAAGGGCTGGGGCTTCGCGATCGACAACCCGGCGAAGACGGTGAAGGACCTGAAGGCGACGTTTCCCAACATGAACGAAAAGCTCGCGACCGCGGAGCTCGCGGCGATCACGCCGCTCTTCTGCAGCGGCGGCGCGAAGTATCTGGGGAAGGCCGAAGAGGCGCTGTGGGCGAAGACGCAGGATCTGCTGTCGCAGGTCAAGCTGCTGCCTGCCGGCCAGGATCCGAAGTCGTATTACACGTACGACTACCTGCCGCCGGTCTCCGAAATGCGCCCGTGCAAGTAGGGTTTCGCATGTCGAATCCGCGAGGAGCCGCCGATGGCTGACGCGCCGCGCACCTGCCTCCATTACAGCGACCTGCACGTCGGGCTGGCGTTCCGCAGTCCCGGCCGCACGATCACCGATGCCGACCTGATGGCGTTCGCCGGATTGACCGGCGACTATTCGGAGCTGCACACCAGCGAGGTCTACGGCCGCGCGAGCCAGTTCGGCCGCCGCGTCGCGCACGGGATGCTGGGCCTCGCGTATGCGCACGGGCTGATGTGGGCGAGGACGGGCGAGCTGCGCGAAACCGCGATCGCCTTCCTCGGCATCGACGAATGGAAGTTCGTCGGGCCGATCTTCATCGGCGACACGATCTTCGTCAACTACAGCATCAGCGAGCTGCGCGACAGCAAGAGCCGTCCGACGCAGGCGATTGCCGTATTCGACGTGGCCGTCGTCAACCAGGACGAGCGCGTCGTACAGCAGGGGAAGAAGGCGTTGCTGCTGTCGAAGGTGCCGCTCGACGCGGTGGTCGCCAGCAAACGGGGCAAGGTGAAGTGAGCACCGCGGGGCCACTCCAAGGCGAATCGAAGCCGGGCGTTCCGATCGCGATTCGCCGCGTCTCGAAGACATTCGGCGAAGACACCGACGAGCCGTTCCTCGCTCTGAAGGAAGTCAGCATCGACGTGGCGCCCGGCGAATTCATCTCGGTCGTCGGGCCGTCCGGCTGCGGCAAGAGCACGCTGCTGCTGATGGTGGCAGGGCTGCTCAAGCGCAGCCGCGGCGACATCGTCGTCGGCGGGCAGGTGGTGACGAAGCCGATCACCGACGTCGGCATCGCGTTCCAGGATCACCTGCTGCTCGACTTCCGCAATGCGATCGACAACGTGATGCTGCAGGCCGACATCCGCGGCTTGCCGAAGAAGAAGGTCGAGGCGCGGGCGCGCGAACTGTTCGAGCAGCTGCGCCTCACGCACGCGATGGGCAAGTATCCGCGGCAGCTCTCGGGCGGCATGCGCCAGCGCGTGTCGCTGGTGCGCACGCTGGTCCACGATCCGTCGGTGATCCTGATGGACGAGCCGTTCGGCGCGCTCGACGCGCTGACGCGGCTGCAGGTGCGGATGGATCTCGAAGCGCTGTGGCTGCGCCGGCGGCCGACGGTGCTCTTCATCACGCACAGCGTCGAGGAAGCGGTGGGATTGTCGGACCGGATTTTCGTGATGAGCCCGAGCCCCGGTGAAGTCGTCGACGAGATCGTCGTCGACCTGCCGCGCCCGCGCTCGATCGTCCTCGGCGACGCGCCCGAATTCGGCGCGTACGTCGACCGGATCTATGCGCACTTCGAGCGGCTGGGCGTGCTGCACGGCGTCGAGGTCAAGGGCGCCATGGAATCAGCCGAGCCGCCCGGAGCATCGCGATGACGACTGCCGATGACGGCGGCGCTGCAGCGCTGGTCAACGTCGCGATCGACGGGCCGGTCGCCGAGATCGGCCTCGACAACGCTCCGCTGAACCTGATGACACGCCCGATGCTGCGCGCGCTCAATGCGGCGATCGGCGAAATCCGCGCGCGCGACGACATCCGCTGCGTGATCCTGCATGGCGGCAATGCGCGCGCGTTCTGCGCCGGCAGCGACGTCAGGGAATTCGACGCGC
>Ga0105240_10012707_pt1 | contig 11606 bp, 12 predicted proteins | sample KBSC54metaG_FD_80426 | JGI IMG/M metagenome (GOLD analysis project Ga0105240, IMG submission 80426) | Corn rhizosphere microbial communities from Kellogg Biological Station, Michigan, USA - KBS C5-4 metaG | ecosystem: Host-associated > Plants > Roots > Rhizosphere > Soil | place: Michigan, USA...
GACACGATAGCGGCAAGCCAATGCGAGTTCGAGGCCGCCACCTAACGCAAATCCATGTAGGGCCGCGACCGTGGGGCATGCAAGTGCCTCAAGGCGGTCCATCACCTGCTGCCCGGCGTGAATGAGCCGATAGCCGCTTTCGGCGTCAGTGATGCCCGTGAATTCCTTAATATCTGCCCCGGCTATGAAGCCGCTTTTCTTTGCAGAGAGCAACACCACTCCGCGTGGCGCGTTGGCGCTTAAGGGCCGCAACAGCGCATCGAGCTCGGTGAGGACATGGCTCGAGAGAACGTTCGCCGAGGTGTCCGGCTTATCGAGAGTCAGCCAGACGACACCGTCACTGTCGGTCGAGGACTTCCAAGATGAGCTGGTGTTGTTATTCATTGGGAGGCTCACGCAGTGGTGGGGTTGTTAGGCGACCGTGGTTGCCGATCCACGTGCCGCAGTTTGGGTGCGCACATGGAAATCGCACACGAGCGGTCGATGATCTGAGAAGCGCACATCCGGAATGCGAAAGTCGGTCACTTCGATGCCTTCGCTCACAAGAATGAAATCGAGCTCGGCGCGCGGAACACGCGCCGGGAAAGAGGGCAAGCCAGCTGAATTCGCGCTGCGCAGCCCGGCGGCCCGCATGAAGAGGTAGATCTCGTGCGAGCCCCAGAAAGTGTTGAAGTCGCCCGCGACAATGACAGGCTTCTTCGACTCCACAATCAGATCGTGCAGTGAGCGCAGTTGATACTGTCGGTGGCGGAACTTCAGCGACAGATGCACCAGAAACACGCAGACATCCTCAAGCTCGAGTTCAATGATGAGGCGCTTGATGCCCGTGTCGAAGTAGTGGAAGCGCTCCCCATGAACGTGCGGCGCAGAAAGGAAGGCGTTGGCCTGCTTACGCACAATGGGCATGAGATTGTTGACCGAGCCGGTGCCGTATTTGCACTGGAAGGTCGAATAGTGACCGAGCTGGCCTGCAATGTGCTCTGCCTGATTGACCATACCGGTGCGGATGGAACCCGTATCGACCTCGATAAGGCCGACGACGTCGGCCTGCTCGGCACGAATGAATTCGGTAATGCCGGCCAGGATCCTGCGGTTGCTCCGCAGGTAACCTGCGCCTGGAAGAGGTAAGTGAAACGCGGGCCCAGTTCCGGTCGCGTAGCGGATGTTATAGACGAGCAGACGCAATGAAAGGGGCTCCGGCCACAAAGGCCGCATTCTAATCGGTGCCGGCAGGTCCGAGGGAGGACAAAAGTCCTCGACTTTGCGGGAGCCGCGGACGCAGGGTGGTTATTGTCGCGGCCTGTCGCTCCAGAGCATCAGCTCTAGGTGTCGCCTCGTGACGTCGCCGGTGCGAGTTTCGCGCCGCCCACGCTTATGCGAGACTGGCACGCAATTACAGACTCACTCTCATCAGCCATGTCGCAGGCCAATCCCATACGCCTTTTCGTCACCCACGTATGGGAGGACAGCGACGATTATTTGCGTGTCTTCGAATATCTCGAGAGTGCCAAAAACTTCTTCTACCGTAACTACAGCACTCCAGACCATCCACCCGCGGGGGAGAAGGAGGCGCAACGCGAGGACCTGCGCAAGCAGATTGCGCCGGTTGAGGCTGTTGTGGCGCTTCCAGGTCTTTTGCAAGCGCACCGCGACATGTTCACGTTTGAGCTTCTGTTTGCCCAGGCAAGCCAGAAGCCAGTGATCCTCATGAAGCCCTTCGGCACACACAAGGAAATTCCGAAGGCAATTACTGACCTCGCTGATGAGATCGTTGATTGGGATGAGCGGGCGCTAGTGGACGCGATCCGCCGTCAGGCACGCCACGAGGACACGACGCGCTGGGATACGATCGAGTTCAAGCTCGATTAGCGCTTCGTTGTCGGCAACGCGCGGAGTTAGCGCGCTTCACGGACTCCATCGGCCGCAGACCAGGCTTCGCCTGGATACAGCGAGACAATTTGCGGCGTATTTTTCGGTACTTTCGCGCGTATGCCGACGGATGGCTCGCGCGACATAGCACCAAACATCCGCACCACAGATGATGCGACTTCGTCGGCCTCGAAGCTCGACATCTTTCGCACGGTTGCGCGGAAATTGTCCTCACCGCGAAGTAACGGTCGTTCGCGATTGAGCGCGTGACTTACCGCGCGAAACTCTTCGACCAGTTCGCTCGGGAGCTCGCTTTCCTCCACAAAGGCGAGGTGATTGCGGTAGGCATCGGTAAGTCGATCCTTGATCGACCCCGAACGTGCGAGCGAGAGAGCCGCGCCCCGAAACTTATCCAATGTAGTGCTCATCACTACCTCGGCAAAAAGGTCTGCCACGGGTGCGCTGCTAGCGGGCAATGCGGCAGAAGTGCAGTTTTGTTGTGTTCTCAATCCCCTACGCGGGGAATATAGCGCAGACTCTAACAAAAACAAGCTATGTCAAGCTACCGCAAACGTTCCTAGCAGCGCTCTTGTAGTCAAATAAGCAATGACTTATATTTAGTCATGATCGAAGCTGACATCTTCCGAACCCTTGCCGACCCCACGCGACGTGCCGTTTTTGAGCGCCTCTGCCGCCGAGAAATGAGTGTCTCGGAGCTCAAAGCAGGGTTTGAGGTCTCGCAACCGGCGATTTCGCAGCATCTGGCCGCCTTGCGCGGCGCGGGATTGGTCTGCGAACGCCGTGAAGGGCGTTTTTCCTACTACCGGGCCGAGCCGCAGGCGCTCGCGCCGCTCGTCGATTGGGTGGACCGCTATCGGTTGTTCTGGCCGGAGCGGCTCGAGAAACTCAAGAATGTGCTGAAGGATATGGAGCCATGACCGACTCAAACGCTGTAGTCACTGAGTGCGATCTGCCCGAAGCCCCAGAGAAAGTCTGGAAGGCATTGACGGTTCGCGAGCTACTGAAGAAGTGGCTTCCGGATGCCGTCGATTGCGAGATTCTAGCCGCCGAGCCGGATCGGCTGCTGCGCTATCGATGGCGCGGCGATGAGCGAGATCGGGATGAGGCGGGTCGAAAGTTGGATTCAGTGGTGACCTTCGAGCTCACTAGCACCTCTGACGGTGGTACCCATCTGCGCGTCGTTCATCGCGTATTGACCAACGCAGTGGCGGTGACCGGCGATGGGGCCGGAGTCGGCACGTCGACTAACGTTGTGGCGTTTACAGGGCATCGTCGAAGAGAGCCAGTGGCTATTGGCGCCGCGAGTGGTGCGCGAGATTCAGGCTTGTGGCGCGCTCGCTGCGCGCTCACAAGCGGCATTAGTGGCACGAAGGCTGCCTAGGGGCAGTCTGATGAGCAACCTCGTACCAATGGTGATCGAGCAATCGGCGCGCGGCGAGCGGTCGTTCGACATTTTTTCGCGCCTGCTGCGTGACCGGATCATTTTCGTGAACGGCCAGATCGATGATGGCGTCGCCGCGCTGGTGTGCGCTCAGCTACTGTTCCTCGAGGCGGAGAATCCAGGGAAGGATGTTGCCTTGTACATCAACTCGCCGGGCGGCTCGGTTAGCAGCGGGCTGGCCATCTATGACACCATGCAATGGATCAAGTGTCCCGTCACGACGGTGTGCATGGGAACCGCTTACTCGATGGGCTCTTTCCTACTCATGGCAGGGGCCGCCGGCCGGCGTATTGCGCTACCTAACGCCAGCATCCTAGTGCACCAGCCCTCAGGCGGATTCCAGGGCGTTGCGTCGGATATCGAGCGACATGCGCTGGACATCATCAAGACCAAGCGCCGGCTAAACGAGATCTACGCTAGGCACTGCGGGCGCACTTACGAGGAAGTGGAGCAAACGCTTGACCGCGATCGGTTTATGACCGCGGAAGAGGCACGGGAGTGGGGGCTTGTCGACCATGTCTACAAGTCCCGTGATAGTTTGCAGGCGGCGTAGCGACGCCTTCCCTCGTACTACCAACACCCGGTGGCGCTAGTGGCTGACAGAACGCCCGTGTTATCAATTGTGAAGTTGAGGCAAGCGGTGTCTCCGGCTTGAGGCCCTGTGGCAGTCGCTGTTCCGGTGAATTGCGTGGTGGAGCTCGAGCTCACACTGAGCGTGTAGTAACCGCTGCCCACGGTAATAGGCCAGCCAGTACCGGCATAGCCGAGGTTGGCCAAGTTGGTGGTGTAAGCGCTGTTGGTACTGAAATAGCGCTCTTCCCGGGCAGCAAGGTCGAGCAGCGCTGTCTTCGCTTCGGTGCGCCGCGAGTGGCGCATCTGGTACGTGTAGGAGGGAACCGCTATCACGAGCAGAATTGACGCGATTAGTACAGTCACCATCATCTCGACCATGGTGAATCCGCCCGAGCGGATTGTCTTGGTGTGACTGGCAATTAGCATCTGTGCGTAGCTCCTAGCGCCTCTGGGTCCAGTTCAAACGCTGGCCGGAGACGATGACATGGCGGTTAATCTTGGTCGGGGGCGCCACTCCGGTGCCGGTTTGCGTGATCATGTATTCCGAGTTGCTGTCCGCCTGCTGGCCGGAACTCAAGAACGCCGGAGTGCCGGTGCCGCTTAGCTGTACACCATCGACCTGCACGTTGCCGTTGGTAGCGACCGTGAAGTATGGAACGGGGGAGCCGCCACCGCTGTCGGGTTGCAGGCCCATGCTATAGCCGCTCGAGGTGGCCGTGGTGCAGACCAATGGCGAGTCGGTGACTGGAATCAGCGTGTTCACGACAAGCTCGCCATCCGGGCTGATCACCGGGTCGAAAACAATCTGTTCTTGGGTTCCGGGCAGGGCGATGTACCACCCGAGTTTAGTGCCTCCTGAACAGGTGGAAGACCCCTGCCAGCAGATGGTGTTGTGACTGACGGTGCGGGTTCCGACTTGCGTGGAGGTTGCTGCCGCTGTTGTGGTGACTGTCTGCTGCACGAGATTGGTCAACGTGTTGATCGTGCCCGGGCCGCCGGATACCGCCAACGCCATAGCCTGTTGACCGGGGGAGATGCTGTTCCAACCGCTCATGTTCCAGTCCCAGATTCCGAATACGTATTGCGTCCCAGTGGCGTACTGGGTGGAGCTGTACAGGGTTTGCGGAGTCATCTGGCCGGTACCGAAGTTAACGATCACTTGCTCGGGGCCGTTACTGAGCGTCTGGCCGCCAAGCGTGACAGTGGTGGTGATCGTTTTCAGCGCCCCAGCTGTCGGCCGCGTCGTGATGGGCTGAGAGCTGCCGTTAGGGGTCGTGAACAGCAGGAAAGGCGTGGTCGAAGCCCACGTCGCGGGATTGGCGCTCGTCACATCCCAACGCCATACGTTGCCCTGTAAGTCACCGGCGTAGATATAGTCAACGACGTGATCGAGATCGAGATCCAGCGATTCGGCACTGGCAATGCCGTTGTGCGTCGTGGCGTTGGTGCCGAGATAGTAGAAGGACGTAGCGCCGCTCGTTGAATCGATGAGCATGATGAAGATGCCCGCTGTGCCGTTCGCGCTGCCGAAGCCGTTACCGAAAATTACACCCCACTGGCCGTTGTGGAAGCGACGTACCAGCGGTGTTCCAAAAGTGTTACCCAGATTGTTCGCGCATCCGCCGGTGATCACGTTCACACATGTCAGATTTGAGGTTGTCCACTCGCCTTTCACGAGAGCGGAGGCATTGCCCTCTGAGAATTGCGACGGGTCGGTGACGTCTAAGGCATAGAAGGCGGCACCCCCGGCGCCCAGTCCACCCACCAGCCAGGAGTGCCAGGTACCGCCGTAGAAGACGTCACCCGTTGCAGGCGTGGCGTCCACGAACCAGTTGTGAGCGTACTGCGTGTTGGAGTAATCGAGCGCCGGGGTGGTAGTGTTATGAATTGCCTGAAGTACTGCCCCCGGCATATAGGCCAGGACCTCATAGCCGTCGTTTGGGGTCGAGGTGTTGTCCACCAGATTGCCGCTGGTGTCGAGCGAACCTGCGCGGAATCCATGCACGAATCCGTCGTTTGAGCCGACATAGACGACGTTTAGGCGTCCGCTATTCGTACTCGCGAAAGAGGAGTAGGTCGTACCCGAGTTTTCCGGCATGTTGGCGGTGGGGTAAAGAGAATCCACCCAGGTGCTGACGGTGGTATACGGCAGCTGCGGCGGTCCGATCCACGTCGGGCTCGAGTCTACGATGTCCGATAGGACGCTGGAGCGATAGCGGTACAAACCGGTCGGCGCCGGATTCGTCAGCGTAATCTCGTCGCCGCGGTAGCCGCGTAGATAGTTGAGTTCGCTCTGCGAACCGAGAGCGCTTTGTTGAGTGGTAGTGAGACTGCCCCACTCGAAGGCAATGCCTCCGGTGCCGCTCCACGTCAGTATCTGACGCCCACCTCCGCTAGCTTGATAACTCTCCGCGTTCATGCTCGTCGCGGTAGTGGAGCAGGGGCCCGTCGTTGAGTCGACACCGGTCAGTACGCAGCGAGCATCCCAGTTAGGCCTGCTGCTGATGGTCAATGTATTGGTTGTGGTATTGAAGCCCACGGTCTGCGCCGTCAATTGTCCCGACCAGTCGCCCGGATTGTAGAAGGCCGTGAAGACCTGCGTGCCGAGTTTGAGCTCTGGATTCTCGTACACCGTGACCGTACCGGAGCTCAGTGAGGTCTCCGCCTGTGTGGCCTTGAAGCACACGATCTCGTGGATGTTGGAGGCGCCACCGGTCGAGCCCGCGAAGCCGAAACGGAAGCTGCTAGGCAGCGGTCCGTTGGATGAGGTGATGGACTGGCTAGTGAGCACCGGCTGATATGCGCCGCCGTTGTAGCTGTACTGTAGGCTGAGTAGGCCGTTGGGAGTGATCTTGAGCTTGTACGTGATCGGTGTCGCCGGCGGTGAGGTACAAGCCGACCCGGTGCATCCTTGCGGATTGCCTTCACGGTAGCGCGTGGATTCGTTTGCGATTTGCACGCCGCTCAGCACTGACCAGGCACCCGCGATAGCCGGATAGTCCAAGATGCCCGCCGTGTTTGCGGTGTTGGAAAGGCTCGCAGCTCCAACGGAGGTACCCGCGACCGAATGGTCGGGGAAAGTATATAGCTTGCCGGTTTCACACGTGGCTTGAACGACGGTGGTGCGCGCGTCGAACGTGCCGCTATATGAGGCGTTGACCGTCTGCGGTGTAGCAGCTGTTGATGTGGCCGCGGCTGAGGTGGAAGCTACCGATGTGAAAGTGCCACCGCCGTTCTTGCATGCGGTGTTGTTGCTCTTGAGATTCCCGGGGGTTGGCGTGCCGCCAACCAAGCAGGTGTTGCAGTTGCTGCCGACCGACACGTAGTTGGCAGGACAGATGTTATTGCACTGACCGGTGGTGGTATTGAGGGTGCCACCAGTGGAGCAGGATTCGCAGTTGGTCCCTACGACAGTGCCTGAGGAGCAGGTGTACGCAGTTCCGCAATTGCCCGCACTCGCACTGTAGGTTCCGCTCGAACACGACGCGCAATTCTGCGTTGACGCAACGTATGTGCTGCCTGCCGCGCAGGCGGTCGCCAGCGTTGATGGATAATACGGGCTGCTAGAGCCAAGGTTTGTTCCGTAAGCGGTATTGAGGGCCTGCCAAGAAACGCTGCCGGCGCCGCGCAGGCCGATGCGTCCGGGCTTATACAAACCCCCGCTGGCGGTATTGTCGCCGTAGGTGCTGCTGGTGCTGCTGTCTGTCTCGCCTAAAGTGTTCTGCCAGCCGTTCAGGAAATTTCCGTATTCGTCGATACCTAGTCCGAGATAAGCGCCTACGAGGCCGTCGTATGGCGGGTTGGAGTTCGAGCACGAGTAAGCCAAGCTTCCACCCCAGGCGCCGATGCCGGGAAAGGTGGCGCCAGTGCTGCCGTAGATCGAATTTGCTGGACACCCTTGCGGAACGGAGCCGCCCGCCAGCGGCATACAGCCGTCGAGCAGATAGAAGCTGATACCATCGGCACCGTCACTCGCCGCGCCGCCGGAGTCGCCGTAGTAGGTGACCGTCTTGAAGGTGATCGCCAAGCCCTGCCCGGTGGGAAAGGTGAAATTGGAGACAATCGCCCCGTTCTCGTGGTGGCCGAACGAGCTGTTGGTGCCGTTGCTGTTACCGTTGGTGAAGCGCAGCGCGCCGTGTCCGACGAGGTTGATGATCGGGTCGGCGGTCTGGGCGCTGGCACTGCTGGGCGCTGTGCTGCTGCCTAGGTAGCCATAGTAACCGCCAGCGAGGTAGGTGTCGGCCTGCTTGCCCGTCGTCGAGTCGGCGACGTTGTAGTAGGTGTTCATCACCGACAGACAGCCCGGGACGTAGTTCGGCGACGTCGTCGAGGTGTTGGTGCCGGCAGTAAGACAGGCGCCGTTATAGAAGAACCACTGATTGTTCGTGGTGGTGCCCGTGAAATCTTCGGTATAGCTCGTGCTTTGCGCGCGCACCACAGCCGAGCACAGCAATAACAGCAGCGCTGCAAGTGCGCGGGCATAAGCAGCCGCGTTCATTCGCAGATTCATTACGATTCTCCAAGATAGGAGGACTGCCGGGACGCCGGCGAAGCCGCTCGTTTTGCAGAAGTTGCGTTTTGAGGGAATTGAGGCGCCTGCGATCTGCGGGAACATCAGGGGCCTCCGAGGTTGATGTATTTCGATCGGTCGCTGCGCGACGTATAGGTCACGCTGACCAAGTAAGTACTCTCCACGACCGTGGCCGAGTTGTAGTTGCCGCCATAGGCGGTCGCGTCTATTTGATAAGCGTTGGTTTGCGTTCCGGCGGTCGCGTTGTAGTAGCCCGAGAGATAGGAGATATAGAGCTGCGGCTGGGCGATGTACGCCCCCTGGGCTCCGGCGGTACCCGTAGTCACATTCATGCTCGGCGGAGAGTGATTCGTTGCCGTTGCCCACGGAACCTGAGTGACGTTCGTAATTATGTTGGAGCAGACCACGGGTGTCGCGGTAATCCCGGCGCACGCCGTGCCCGTACCAGCATCCATCGCATTGGAGCCGCCGTTGGAGATCATCCATGACTCGCCGTACGTGAGTGTGGCCCCCGCGGCATGCGTCGCACGCTGCTTCTCGCGCGTGTTGCCGGCCATCCGCTCCTCGAGACCGAAGCTGTGAAACATTCCGACGCTCAACATAGTGAGCACGAGCAGCAGCAGGAGTGCGGAAACCATCGCCATTCCGCGCTCGCCAAATTGAGAATGCATGGCTCGGTCACTCATGTGAAGGAGGAGACGTTGACGCCCGTTTTGGACATGATGCTGATGACCCGTGAGAACGTGATCGTCGGTGTTAGCTGCTGTCCCGGCTGTGGCTTGCCACCGGCAGTTGTGAGCAGCGGATTCGGGAAAGTGAGGACGATCTTCACGCTGTAGATATTGGTCCAATTGACGGCGCTCAGCGAAGCTGCCGGCAGATAGTTGTTGACCGTACCCGAGGCGTTGGGCGTCGTCGCCGCGGTATCGACTCCGTAGAGAATGGTCATACTATTGATCGGGGAAACCAACGCTACTTCGGGAGTTCCATCCTTCGAGCAAACGAGAGTCGGCACATTGTTTACCGGCTCTATCCAGAAGTGATAGTCATGCGCAGCGCCCGCTACAACCGTGCTGCCGGTGCAATCGAGCACAGTATTAGTGCCGTCGCCTTGATAGCGGACGTCGATCGTGTCTCCGTAGGTGGTACTTACCGTGTTGATAGGCCCGTTAATCAGTTGGCCTTGCGCAAACGCCCCGGCTGCCTGGAATGCGCTACCGATCGGGACGGTCGAGGCGTTCGGGTAATAGCCGGCCTCCTGTATAACGTCTGTTAAAATGGTCGCTGCGATGCGCTCGCTGTCTTGTAGCCCCGCAAGCGCAGTCTGGTTGCTCGAGGTATCCTTGGTCGACTGCAGAATCGAGAAGAGGCCGGCCAACAAAAAGGTTGCGATCACAATCGCCACCGACAGTTCGACTAGGCTGTAACCCCTCTGCCCGGCGCGTGGAAGTAGTGCGTATGGCATAGCTCTGCCGCTCATGGATCTACAAACAGCATGTATGTAATTCCTTCGACGTTCTGGACGGCCGATGCGACCGCAGAAGCGCCGGCCGCGGTGTTGGCCGCGGTGTTGAGCTGGACCAGGTTCTCGGTCCAGTTGATCTGAATCCGGCAGCTAACCGGATCAGTTGCGGAAGCGATGTTGCAAGTAATAGCCGCGTTGCTACCGGGGAGGGCGGCGTTAAGTGCGGTAGCCCAATCTTTGAGGTCTTGACCGGCGAGTAATACCGGGGTGCAGGGCGAGGCTATCGAGGTACAGCCTGCTTGTGCGCCGGTCGGGGCCGTCAGAGCCGGATCACCGCTCGCCACCGTAAAGGCGCCACCAGTGGCCGTCACCGAAAGCGTGGCTGTAATGCCGGACCAGTACGTCCGGTCTGCATGCATGGTCGCGGCGAGGCTGGCTGCTTGCAGCGCTGCAAGCGAGCGGGAGCGCGCCGAAGTAGTGCTAGAGAGCGCTAGCGCCTGCATCTTCGCGATGCCTAGTAGGCCCACCGAGATGACCACCAACGCGACCATCACTTCGACCAGGCTGAAGCCGGCCTGCCGGCGGCTGGGGTATGCGGCGCGATGCAAACTCATGAGCAGCCCCCCGTGCCGGCTCGCTCGGTCTGAATCATGCCGACCGATCCAACTTGGATACAGCGCGTCCAGGTCGAGTTTGTGCCGCCACTGACGTGCAAGGTGATCGTGATATAGCCGGCGGCCGTCGCAGGTACGCTGCTGGTGAAGCCTTCGCGGTTGAATGTTATGCCCTGGACATTATTGTCGGCCACGAAGGTGTCGGTTGCGACCCCGAAGCCGAGGCCCCTGCGCACTATGACGTCCGCCGGCGTGGCCGAACCCTCCATGATGCCGTTGCCGTTGTTGTCAAGAAATATGATCCAGCCGTTCTGCCAGGTTGAGGTGCTGTCGCAGCTGGTTCCGGCGGCCGACGGGCAAATGGTGACTGGCAGTCCCTGCTTGATTGCTTCCGAGCGTGCAAATTGCAGATCCCCCAGCAGCAGGTTGACCTCTGTGGTCGTGCGGCTGGAGTTAGTCATGTAACGGTAAGAGGGGACACCGATACCAAGCAGGATGGACACGATCATGATGGTGACCATTAGCTCGGTCAGCGTGACACCTGCCGAGGCCTTCCGGCCCGGTGCATGCTGGTGAATCCTCCCAAGCCTGCGGCCCGCGCCGCCGAGACCATAGGCCGCCCATCTGTTGTTTTTGATCACCCGGATGCCCACGAGACCCTCTCCACGGTGCATTGGGACGGCAATCTACCGAAAACCACAGGGCCGATTTGGGGCAGACGACCAACGGTCCCATGTGGGACCCAGGCGGTCAGCCGGTGGGCATAATCAATTAAGGAGTGTGACAGGAGTCACGCTTCGCGTGCCGTGACCAACTCGCAGCCAACGCGCGCTAGACGCGCTCACACCAGCGCCGCGCCCGCAAGCTGACGTTCACAGAACTGGTCACAACCCGAGCCCGCGTCGCATTAACCGGCCGAGGCGCTCAAATCACAAGCGCATCCATCTAACTTCCAAACCCAACTCGCGCATGCTCATCGCCGGCCGCCCAAGGATCTCCCATCCCGCACAGGGATCTCCCATCACGAGACTGAGAGTCCACCATCATCCCCAAACCCAGCGGGGACGTATTGCCAAGCGAAACGGCGTCCCA
>Ga0105240_10012708_pt1 | contig 11606 bp, 5 predicted proteins | sample KBSC54metaG_FD_80426 | JGI IMG/M metagenome (GOLD analysis project Ga0105240, IMG submission 80426) | Corn rhizosphere microbial communities from Kellogg Biological Station, Michigan, USA - KBS C5-4 metaG | ecosystem: Host-associated > Plants > Roots > Rhizosphere > Soil | place: Michigan, USA...
AATTTCAACGATCCGTCGCAGGGGTACCAGGGAGCACCCACAGATTCTGCACAGGGGCATGCCGCGTTAAGCGCTTTTATTGCCAGCAGCTGTAATGCCTATGTCCAGCAGTGGTGGGGCCAGCTGGCGCCCTGCGGCTATACTTCAGCGGACTCGGCTGTCATCATTCCCCGGCTGATACAGGTGTGCCAGCAGGGTGGGGATTCCGCGCATGCATATGGCGCCAGCTCGGTGGCGCCCGGCAGTACATACCGGTTCAAAAGCTTTGATGATGTCATCAAACAGTACAGCGATAGTACCGGGAAATCCTATAATGCCACTTGTAATGCCTACCTGATCACAGCGCCTGCACCTTATGACAAACAGCCCGTGTATGCCACCCTGCCGCTGTGGAGCAAGCCGGACAGCTGTCAGTGCAGCACGATCAATGGATTGTATGCACAATATCAGCAGAGCGGTGGCCTGGATGCGAATTTTTCCGCTTATCTGCTGCGTACGCAGGGCACGAGTATAACACAAGGGACGCTGGATACCTTGCGCAATATGTGCAATGGTACGATCAACTGTATGTTTATGCCGGCGCCTATTACCCTGCCGCCGGCCCTTCAGTGCGGGGTAAAAAGCGTCTGCGCCACCTGCGCCGATGTTGCTGCGGCCTACAGCCAGTACAAGGTGAAATTCCCCACAGCCATACCGTCCTATGATGATACGGACAGTACGCAAAGGACCTATAACCAGCTGTTCGAGAACTATATGAACAACAGCCTGGGCTTTAGCAAACGGGCGTATGAATACCTCTCGTTCATAGATACCTGCAATACAGTGTCTGGTGGTCCCTTGGGTTGTGATTCGCTGCATGCAGTGCTGTTACGCTACCGGCAGGGTCTCTACCCAACTTATGCGCCGACGGTGACTTTCGTCACGCAGGAAGGTGTGAACTATACAGACCTGCATGTGCTGGAGAGCGGGCACCCAGGGTACATATCGCTGCCGGATTCCGTTCGGGCCATACCAGCTCAAACGTTTAACAGCTTCGAGATACAACCCAAGGGTGGATATTTTTGCGATAGCAGCGGCCATGCTGTAGAGGCGCGGATGAAGCTACTGCAGAACTCGCCCGGGGGCAGCAATCAGTTTTTTTTCCTCGGGTTCAATATAGGCACTGGGTTTATCTGCATCCCCAACAGCTTTACCGCGAATGGCAGGACTTTACCGCCCGGACTTTATCTCTACGACGTGCATGATGATCTAGGTAATGGATGGGGCTTCAACTATGCATCCAATGGATTTGATTATATCCTGGCCGACAGTAATTTGAATGGTCTTTTGGACTGGTGTACCGTGAAGTTACAGATGACGAAGTCGCATTATTATGTATACTTCAATAACAGGCTGCTCTTCGATGTCGCCCGCGATTCTTCGAAGCCACTGGCGAGCTATGGTCTTTTTAACCTGGGAGTGATCGGCCGGCAGGGTGCAATGGATTGGGCGAAGTACTATGACCAAAATGGTAAGCTTGGATATTTTGAGGATTTCAATGATCCGGATAACCCTGCGCTGCCTAACCAGGGTGAGTTTTGCCCACCGGTGATCACGAATGGGCAAGCCAGCTTCACACAGTATTTCAATAGCCAGCGCGGCACGAGCTATACCTATGCGCAGCTGGACTCTTTGTATTATGTCACCTGCGGCGACTCCACCGGGCTGGCATATCCTGTCACCACGGATACGGCGTCCTTTGCAAATTATTGTAATAAAGCGCTGAAGTTTGACGGGGCTGCTAACAGGAAGCGGGTGCGGGTGCCGGTGACCCAGTCCAGGCTAAACCTGGGCACCGGGAATTTTACGCTGGAGGCGAGGATCAAGCCTACGGCGGGGATGTCATTTTATCCCATAATCGACAACAGGACCACCAGCAGCGGGCCTATTGCGGACGGGTTCATGCTGGGGCTGGCATCATCAGGCAGCACGATACTGATGCAGCTGCAGGGGTGTCCCAACTGGATGACCACGAGTCTCGGCAGCATCAACCTGTTTGATGGGAATGCTCACCTGGTATCCGTTACAAAGACCAGTGATTCGTTGAATTTCTTCCTGGATGGTGTCAGGTTACCCTATTTGCCCTATGCCTGTGGTGGCGACGATACGACACATTTCAACAAGCGGAATATTACGTCCACAGGCCCCTATTATATTGGGTATGACTCGTTGGGAACTCAGCCTGTTCCCATCACTACCTACAATGGCTGGATCAACGAAGTAAGGATCTGGAATATAGCGTGTACCCAGGCGCAGATCGTGCAGAATATGAGCCGGCAGCTGGCGCCCCAGGCCGGATTAGTGGGGTATTACGTCATGGCGGGAACAGACACTTGCCAGCAGATAGTGTATGATTACAGCACGAAGTTAGACAGCTCCCGGAACAATGGATATCGCGGGACCAACACCGGGGTGGAGTACAGTGATCCCGTATGGCTTTCCAAAAGCCAGATATCGTATACGGGGCCGGACCCGACGGGCGTGTCCAATACCTGTGGTTGCAGCGGTATTCCTGCCAATACGGGTAACCTAACGCTGTGCGGACGGTCTGACCCTGTCTTCCCACCTGTGACAGCGGTGCAGCATAGTACCTGCGATGACAGCACCAGTTTTTCTTTGGTGACGGGAACGCTGGTATACAATGCCGCGCGTGATTCGGTCTTGAGCAGCTTTACGGATACTTATCTGGCAAAATGTCTGAAAGCGAGTAAAGTGGAGAGCTTTACGGTGAATGCCCCGGCCAATGAATACCATTATACTTTATATTATTATGACCAGGCTGGCAACCTGGTGAAGACGGTGCCGCCGGCGGGGGTCAATACGTCCAAGTTTGGCTGGGCGACTGCGTGGAGGGATTCGGTTGCCCTGGCACGCCAGAACAAACAAGTGCTGACGCCTGTACATACGATGGCGACCATCTACAAATACAATACGCTGAACAAGGCCGTTGCCCAGCAATCGCCGGATGGAGGCCTCATCCAGTTTTGGTATGACAGGCTGGGAAGGCTTACGGTTTCTCAGAATGCACGACAGAAGGCGTTTAACAGCGCCGGCGAGACAAATAGGGGATATACCTATACTACGTATGATTTTCTGGGACGTGTCACCGAGATGGGGCAGATCAGGAATGCGACTGCTAATCCAATGACAGACGCCGTTGCGCGTTTGCAGACCTCCTTGAATACCTGGATCACGAATTCCGCTGCCAACAAAGAGCAGGTCATGCAGACAGTATATGATCTTCTTTACACGGGATTTGCAGGACTACCGCAAGCGCCTACCATCCAGCGAAATCTGCGCAACCGGATATCCTATACGACCTATTCGCTTGGGAACAACCCTGCTCAATATAATAACGGAAGTTTTTATTCGTATGATATACAGGGAAACCTGGACACATTGTTGCAGGACTACGGCAACAATTCCCTGACCCCTCTTCAGAATATCATGAATGCCAATGGCAACCGGTTTAAAAAGATCGTATACCGGTATGACCTGGTCAGCGGTAAGATGAACCATGTCGCCTATCAGCCGGGACAAATAGACCAGCTATTTCATCGGTATTCCTATGATGCGGAGAACCGGATCGTTCTGGCAGAGACCAGCCGCGATAGTATAGTATGGGAAAAAGATGTCAGATACCTGTATTATCAGCATGGTCCAATGGCCCGTACAGTCATCGGAGATCAAATGGTACAGGGTTTGGACTATGCCTATACGCTGCAGGGATGGTCGAAAGGCGTAAACAGCACCAGTCTGGCACCCGGGATCGATATGGGTAATGATGGCAGCGCCAGTTCGCAGAACCGGTATATTGCCAAAGATGCCTATAGCTTCAGCTTAAATTACTTCACCGGGGATTACACGCCCATCAATGGTTCAGTGACGCCTTTCCCTGGGTTCAGCGGCTTGTTAGGGACAGCCTATCGTCCATTATACAACGGTAATATCAGCAGCATGTCGGTGAATATCGGCAAGTTGTATGCGTCCGACAATAGCAACTGGAAAAAACCCCTGATCTATAATTATACCTTTGACCAGTTGAACAGGCTTACCGGTATGGATGCCTATTATGGCCTGGATCAGGTGAATAACAATTGGAGCCTTACGCAGATTGCGGACTATAAAGAACGTATAGCCTATGACCCAAATGGTAACATCCTGAAATATCTCCGGAACAATTTTGGTAATACGGCTCTGCCGGGGACCGCCATGGATAGCCTCAACTATTCTTATACGGCAGGGACCAACAAATTGTTGCGGATAAGCGATAATGCAAGTACCTCGATTGGCAATGGACTGGACCTGCAAAATCAACCGCAGAACAACTATGCCTATGATGAGATCGGAGATCTGATAGGAGACAGCAGTCAGAATATACCAAAGGGAGGTATTCAATGGAACGTGTATGGAAAGATCACCCAACTCAATTATTCTGCGACCAGCGCGTCGTTACCAGCGAAACGGATCGTATATGAATATGACGCTGCCGGGAACCGCGTAAGCAAAAAAGTTACGTACGGCAACAGTAATGCCGTGGATTATACCTGGTATGTCCGTGATGCCAACAATAACGTGATGTCAACCTATACGGCTAAAGGTGATACAACGCAATCGCTGGCCGCACTGAACCTGCAGATAGGCGAGCAGGATATCTATGGCAGCAGACGGCTAGGATTCATCGGCGTCAACAGTTCTGCCGAAGCTGCGTATACTCCCTGGGCGAACCGGCATCTTTCCTGGAACAGGGGGAGCAAACAGTACGAACTGACCAACCACCTGGGAAATGTAATGGCGACGGTGACCGATAGGAAATTTGGCGTAGCTTTGGCAGGTAACAGCTCTTTGATCGATTATTTCAATCCGGAAGTGTTGACGGTGAATGACTATGCTCCGTTCGGGATGTTGCTCCAGGGGAGAAATTTGAACTCGACAGGATATCGGTATGGCTTCAATGGAAAAGAGAACGATAATGAAGTGAAGGGGCCGGGCGACCAGATCGACTATGGGATGAGGATCTATGACCCAAGGGTCGGCAGATTTTTGAGTGTGGACCCGTTGCAAAAGCGATATGCGTATTGGACGCCCTATCAGTTCTCCGCAAACTCCCCCATTGTCTTTATTGACCTGGACGGACTTGAGCCTGTGAAGAACTTCAATCAATGGGTCCATACCTATAACTGGGCCAGAAAGGACTATCATGATGATGACTTCGACAACTATTTCACAATAAATGAGAAAGACAAGTCTGGCCAGCCATATATAGTAAGGACCAGGATGATCGGAAGCTTTCCGTATTTACGTTCTCAATTCCAATATTACGACCGAAAAGAGAAAGATTACTTCTACTTTGTCCCAACCGGATTCGAGCCGGAATACATTCAAAATTTAAGGGACCTGAAGTCGATAGGTCAGTTTGGAAAAACGCTTGAAAAGGTCGTGGTTATTACGTCCTTGGCGTGGAGTCCTATCGGAAGACAAATTATGATGAATTTCGGTGGAGACTACTTCTACGATGCCATCGATAAACATGACCTGATCTCGACAAAACAAAGAGCGACGGAGTTACTCGAACGTACGGATGCTTCGGATTATCAAAAAAGGAATGTTATAACTATAGCTGTTGCGGATGTTGAAGATAAGGACGGGAATACCCGCAGATTTGTAGCACTGAATTCAGCCGCGGCAAGAGATCCAAAAATATCCGGATCGATAGAAAAACAACTTAAACCTAATGAATTGATGATTGGAGGCATACTAGGCGACGATGCGCATGCCGAAGAAAATTTGAATGAGTTTGCAAGGAGATGGGGATGGAGAGTAAAATCTTTGGACGCCAGTCGTAATTTTTGCCCAAGTTGTTCAGAGGCGCGACGTAGGCAAGGTTCAACAACGGAAACGCAAACAAGTAGAAGATTTAAACCGCGTATGCCCAACCCTAATAGAATAAGACGATAACCATACATGATGAATTTGAACTTATATGATGAATATCTGAATGGACGCTATTTGGAAGTTTGGGATGACATATCGTCCTTGGCATATGATAACCTGCAAGAGGAGGAAAGGGCTATTGTAATAAAAATTATAAAAGAGGCTCTTTCCAGAATAGATCACAATGTTGCTGTTGTTCAAAAAATTCTTAGAGACAATGGATTTGATTATATAAATTTTGGGGATATCAATCCTTTTGATCAACCTCATCTGCTTAGAGATCCGGAAGATTATGACGGATTGATACAGGAGTTGACCAAAACTGATCCAGATCAAAAGATCCCACTGTTTTTTGCATCTTTTTCAAGTTTTTTTAAAGTGATCGATTTTCGGGGGCTATTCAAGCAGTTTGAGGTTGAAATTCTTTTAGACGCCTTATTTATCGAGTCCCCGAGCAATCTGAAAGACGTTGAAGACCGAAAATTTGAACTGGTATATCAGGGCGAACCTGTTTTTGGATGTTTAGTTTCCCCTGATGCATACGTTAAAGAAAACACGAGTGGTGACTTAGGTCCATGTATCCTCCTCAATAAGGAAACGCTGGTTGATAATTTCATCATTAATTATTCTGAAGATATGCCTATGACATTTGTCGAGTATTTGAGGTTCTGCTTCCATTGGGCATGCTTTCCTAATCTATTTTGGGTTTCTGAGGAAGAAAGAGAACCATTTCAGCCGATTTTAAAACAAGTAAGAGAAAATTTGAAACAATTTTAGGACAACGCCTGCAGAATATCGGCCAGTATATCATCCCGATGCTCCAATCCCACAGATATACGTATAAGTCCCGGCGTGATGCCAACAGCTGCCCTTTCTTCCGGCGTGAGCTTGGCATGGGTAGTGCTGGCCGGATGCGAAGCAATGCTGCGGGTATCTCCCAGATTGGCCGTCTTGGAGAGCATATTCAGCTTGTTCAGGAATTGCCGCCCTGCTTCCAGTCCTCCTTTCAGGTCGAAGGAGATGATACCACCGCCGTTGTGCATTTGCCTCTTCGCAATATCATGTTGCGGATGGCTGGGGAGGAAAGGATATTTCAGGCTGGCGATGACGGCATGCCCTTCCAGCTTTTGTGCGATATAGAGCGCGTTGGAGGAATGTCTTTCCATTCGCACGTCCAGCGTCTCCAGGCTGCGGCTCAGCACCCAGGCATTGAAGGGGGAGAGGGAAGGGCCTGTGCTCCGGCAGAAGAGGTAGAGCTCGTGTATCAGCTCTTTTTTCCCTACCACCACACCACCCAGCACACGTCCCTGTCCGTCTAGCCATTTGGTGGCGGAGTGAACGACGAGGTCGGCGCCATATTGGATGGGCGTCTGACCGATGGGAGTGGCAAAGCAGTTATCGACATTGAGGATGAGCTTATACTTACGCGCCAGTTTGTTCGCCAGTTCCAGATCGATGAGCTCCAGACCCGGATTGGTCGGCGTCTCCAGGTAGATCATCTTTGTATTTGGCCGGATGGCGGCCTCCCAAGCCTGCTGGTTGCCCGCAGGTACATAGGTGTATTCGATACCGAACTTCGGAAGATATTTGGTGATGATGGTATGCGTGCTGCCGAAGATAGAGCTGCAGGACAGCAGGTGATCCCCTTTTTTGAGGAAGCTGAGGAAGGAGGCGACGATGGCGCTCATCCCCGAGGCGGTGGCAAATCCGGCTTCGGCGCCTTCCAGGGCGCACATACGGTCTACAAATTCCTGTACGGAGGGGTTGCTGAATCTGCTGTATATATTGGCGTCTGTCTCGTCCGCAAAGGCGGCGCGCATTTCTTCGGCGTCGTCGAAACAGAAACTGCTGGTGAGGAATAAAGGGGAGGAATGTTCTTTTTCCTCTGTTTGGTCGGTGCGGATACGAATGGCTTGAGTGATGCGGTGTTGGGACATGAGTGCTATATAAAAAGATGAATGAATTGATAAAATCTGGCCGGCCGGCCAGCCCGGGCCGATGACTGCCCGGGGCGATCAGGGATTAACCTTGACCTCCCAGGTGATCTTCCCGCCGGCGCCCTTCAGGGTAGCCGCCACGGAACAATATTTCTCAACGGACAGCTCGCAGGCCTTGTACGCCTTGTCGGGGTCGATGTTCCCTTTCAGCTCGAAAATAATATGGACATTGGCCCAGAGGGTGGGTTCCTTACCCGTCTCGCGTTCGCCGTCTATCAACATGCGAAAGCCGTCCACCGTCTGGCGCTGTTTCTTTAGAATGGATACGATATCGATGCCGCTACAGCCTCCTAACCCCATGAGTAACATTTGCATAGGCCGGATCCCAAAATTGTCGCCTCCTGTCTCCGGGCTTGTGTCCATGTGGGCGGTATGGCCAGTCGCGTCCTTTGCTTCAAAGCCATAATCGCCATGAACCCTCGATACCTCGATATGAATCATAAAACAAATTTCCGCAAAGGTAGGCCACGGGGCCGGTGCTCCATAAAGATTTTTCAATGGTAATGTCTCCGGGCCTTTATTTTTGCACCTCTGAAACCGCCCGAAGGCGGTTGACAACCATGAGCGACTGGAAGGAGCTCGTCCAGAACCGTAGGTTCCGACCGAGAACGAGCGAGTGCCCGGAGCTCGGACGAAGGCCTACAGACATTAGCGGTTTGCGGGAATTGGGCTTTATTAAGCCCACAGACCAATTCCCGCACATAATTTGACACCTGCATGAACCATCTTAATTACGAACAGCCTTTTGAACTGGAAAGTGGAGAATCCCTGCCTGGAATTACTATTACATATAATACGTACGGCGTTCTTAATAAAGACGGAAGCAATGTCGTCTGGGTATGTCATGCCCTGACCGCCAACTCCGATGTGGCTGCCTGGTGGCCTGGGGTGGTGGGGGCTTCCGGCGTCATTACACCCGACAAATACTTTATAGTCTGCGCCAACATACTGGGCTCCTGCTATGGCACCACGGGGCCGCTGAGCGAAGACCCCCGGACAGGCCGGCCGTATTATCACGAATTTCCGATGATCACCATACGGGACATGGTAAAAGCTCATATCCTGCTGCGCCAACACCTTGGCATCGAACGGATAAGCCTCCTCATGGGGGGCAGCATGGGCGGATATCAGGCGCTGGAGTGGGCCATCATGGAGCCCGGGCGTATAGGGAGGCTGTTCCTGATAGCAACCTCCCCAACGGAGAGCGCCTGGGGGATCGCCATTCACACTGCACAGCGGCTGGCCATCGAGGCGGACTCTACCTGGCTGGAGGTGTCACCTAAAGCGGGGAGCAAGGGGTTAAAGGCAGCCCGGGCCATCGGGATCCTCACCTACCGAAACTATGGTATCATGGTGCAGAAGCAGACAGACCCCGACCCTGAAAAATTGGATAACTACAGAGCTTCTTCTTATATCACCTACCAGGGGGACAAACTGGTCAGCCGATTCAACGCCTATTGTTACTGGCTGCTGACCAAGGCGATGGATAGCCATCACCTGGCGCGGGGAAGGGGGCGGCCGGTCGAGGAGGTGCTGCGATCCATTACACAGCCGACGCTGCTCATCGGCATCGGGAGCGATATCCTTTGCCCCCTGGAAGAGCAGCGATTTATCGCACGGCACATACCCGGCGCGCAGCTCATGGAAATAGATTCCGTTTATGGCCACGACGGCTTCATGGTGGAAGGAGGGACGATCGGAAAGCATTTAGGGGACTGGCTGGAGCGGTGAAGCCTACCAGCTCAATTTCCCCTGATAATAATCCAGCACTTTTGTACGGAAGATATAGGTGTACTTCGCCTGTGACAGGCTGACATTGGCAGCGTCAGTCCTATTCTTCGCCAGGATATACACATCCGAATTTATAACCCCTTCATTGAAGCGGATCTCTGTCGTGCGGAAGGATTCGGCATATGCGGCAGCCTGTTCGATATAGGAATTATATTGTTTGTAGGCCGAGATCATGTTCTGATAAGCCGTTTCCACATTCTGCTGGAGCACGAGACGGGTGTTCTGGTTGAGCAGCTGCTGGTTCTTCAGATTGAGCTTTGCCTGCTTCACCCTGTTGCGAACCTGAAGATAGTTGAGGATAGGGACATTGAGCTGTAGTCCGAACTGAGTGTATTTGTTGTTCTTGAACTGGTCTCCAAAGGGTATCGTATGGTCGGCGTAGTTCTGATTCTTGGCATAGACATCATAATCGGTACCGGCTACGGTGACGTATTGATTGGTGAGATCATTCGATGTGCCGGTGAGGACCTTTGTCGTTGCCTGATTGGAGTACGAGGTATTTATGCTACCGTAGAGGGTCAGCGTGGGGTAGTAAGCTCCTCTTGCAACGGACAGGGCTCTCTGGTAGGACATGACCCGCAGATCGGCCGCCTTCACGGTGGGCATGGTGCGGATGGAGGTCTTATAGATGCTGTCGGGATCTTCGGGGTATTCGGTTATGTTCAGGGTAAAGGCGTTGGGATCAAATTCCACATCCCTTTTATAAGGCACGTTGAGGTAATTGAACAGCGTGATCTTGGCTGCTTCGAGGTTGTTGGTGGCAATGGCGATATTAGCGAGATCGCCCGCATACTGTCCTTTCAGATCGGTGAAGTTGGAAAGGAGGAGCAGTGCACCTGCCTGGTTCAGCGTATCCAATCTACCTAGCTGTACGGCGTCGACGCTGGCCTGGTTTTTTGCGATGGCCAGGAGGTCGCGGCTGCTGAGCACCTGGAGATAGGCAAGCAGCACATTAAGGGTTATATTATCCTTTTGTTGCTGAAGGTCCATCTTGCTGGCGTCGAGCGCATAGCCGTACTGTTTGATGCTGTTCTGTATCTGCAGCCCCTGGAACAGGGTGAGGTTACTGTTGAGACCATAGCTGCCGGAGTTGACCTGTGTATTGGTATACTGGTATGTATAAGGGTTCAGGCTTCGTCCATTGCTGATGGCCTGGTTGGCGTTACCGTTGAGAGTAGGCAGCATATAGTCCCATGCCTGGTTGTAGTTGATCCTTGCGCCCTGTGCGGTGATGTCGGCCTGGTTGACCAGGAGGTTGTGCTTGATAGCAATGGCGACGGCCTGCTGAAGGCTAAGGTTACTGCCGACCTGGTCGGCGGTATCAGTGCCGATGGTGGTCTGTCCCTGAGCTGTGGTGATAGAGAAGAGTACGGCTATACCTACGAATAAGCTAAGATGTCTGTTCATGTTCATTATGCACTTATAATTAATTGTTCTCAATCCTACCATCCAGAAGGTTGATGATCCTGGAGCCGTAGGCGGCATTTTTTTCCGAGTGGGTCACCTGTATGATCGTGACGCCTTCGTTGTTCAATTGTTTGAATAGTTCCATGATCTCTTCGCCCTGACGGGAGTTGAGGTTACCGGTGGGCTCGTCAGCCAGAAGGAGTTTGGGCTTGCCGATGAGGGCGCGGGCGATGCCTACCAGCTGTTGTTGTCCGCCGGATAATTGGGTGGGGAAGAGATCTTTTTTTCCTACGATCTGGAACCTGTCCAATATGTCGGCTACCATGGCCTGTCTTTCGGAGCCTTTGATGTTCTGATAGATGAGGGGGGTCTCGATGTTCTCGTACACGGTGAGCTCATCTATAAGATGGTAAGCCTGGAATACGAACCCGATGTACT
>Ga0105240_10012709_pt1 | contig 11605 bp, 13 predicted proteins | sample KBSC54metaG_FD_80426 | JGI IMG/M metagenome (GOLD analysis project Ga0105240, IMG submission 80426) | Corn rhizosphere microbial communities from Kellogg Biological Station, Michigan, USA - KBS C5-4 metaG | ecosystem: Host-associated > Plants > Roots > Rhizosphere > Soil | place: Michigan, USA...
GATTCAACAGCGGTCACCGCGTGGATCGTGGTGCGCAGGTCGAAGGTCTGCAGGCCGCGGCCGCCGGCGTCGCGATCGGCAAAGCGGTCGCGCATCGCCTGGAGCACCGCCTGCGTGGCGCCGAGCGGCCTGCCGACGATGAGTTCCGTCGCGTCGACCAAGGTGCGCAGGATCTTCTCGCCGCCCGGCACTTCGCCGATGCCGGTGTGGCCGGCGCTGTCGGTGAGGATCAGAAGGTTGCGCGTGAAGTACGGACCGTGCGCGCCGGAGAGGTTGAGCAGCATGCTGTCGCGGCCGGCGACCGGCACGGCGCGCAGCGACTTGACGACCGGCGTGTCGGCCATGGCTCGGCTCGCTAAGGCGTGATTTTTTTAAGGTCCGCCAGCAGCCTGGCGACGAAGCCTTCGAGATTCGGCATCTTCACCCGCTTCAACCGCTCGGCGATCAAAATCGCGCGCAGCCGCGCGAAGCTCTTGTCGAGATCGCGATTGACCAGGATGTAGTCGTATTCGTTCCAGTGCAGGAATTCCTCGGCCGCGTTCTTCAGCCGCTCGGCGATGACCGCGTCGCTGTCCTCGGCGCGGCGGATGAGCCGCGCCTTCAATTCCTGCGCCGACGGCGGCAGCACGAACACCGTGACGACGTCGTCGCGCATCTTTTCCAGCAGCTGCCGCGTGCCCTGCCAGTCGATGTCGAACAGCACATCGCGGCCTTCCGAGAGCGCCTTCTCCACCAGATCGCGCGGCGTGCCGTAGTAATTGCCGTGCACCTCGGCCCATTCCAGGAGCTCGCCGCGGTCGCGCATCGTCTCGAACTGACGCTTGCCGACGAAATGATAATGCACGCCGTCAATCTCGCTCGGTCGTCGCGGCCGCGTCGTCGCCGAAACCGACAGTTCGAGCTTGCCCGGATCGTCGATATTCTCCTGCTCGAGCAGATTGCGCGACAATGTCGTCTTGCCCGCCCCCGAAGGCGAGGACAGCACCAGCATGATGCCGCGGCGGGTGATCTCGGCGTCGTCGGTCATTCGAGGTTCTGCACCTGCTCGCGAAACTGCTCGACCACGCTCTTCAATTGCAGGCCGATATTGGTGAGTTCGACTTCGTTAGCCTTCGCCGTCAGCGTGTTCGCTTCGCGATTGAGCTCCTGCGCCAGGAAATCGAGGCGGCGGCCGGCAGGCCCGCCATCGACAATCAGCTTCTGCGCCTGCGCGACGTGCGCGACGAGGCGGTCGAGCTCCTCGCGGATGTCGGCCTTGGTCGCCAGCATGATCGCCTCCTGGTAGAGGCGGTCGCTGTCGAAGCGCTGCGAGGCCTCGATCAGGGTCGCGACTTGGGCGGCGAGCCGTGCCTTGATCGCCTCCGGCTTGCGCCCCGGCGCTGCTTCCGCCCGCGCGGTGAGCGCCGCGATCTCCTCGAGCCGCGTCGACAGCAGCTTGCCGAGCGTGTCGCCCTCGTGACGTCGCATGGCGTCAAGATCGGTCAGCGCCTTGTCGAAGCCCTTGAGGATCGCGGCTTCGGCGGCGCTGTGCTCCTCCTCGCTCTCGTCCTCCTCGGTGACCTCCATCACCCCCTTGAGGGCGAGGATGCCGTCGAGCGTCGGCGCCGCCGCGTCGAAGCGGCCGGTCAACTGGTTGAGCGTGGCGATCACCGCGTTGAGCACCGGCTCGTTGATCTTCACCGTCGGTGCCACGCCCTGCCGCGTCACCGTGAGGTTGCAGTAGACGGTGCCGCGCGACAGCGCCTGCGTCGCGCGCGCGCGCGCCGCCACTTCGATCGCATCCCAGCCCGGCGGCAGGCGAAAGCGGATATCGAGGCCCTTGGCATTGACCGACTTGATCTCCCAGCTCCAGGCATAGGCGCCGGCGGCGCCATGGCCACGAGCGAAACCGGTCATGCTCGACAACGCCATGCGATCGTCTCTTTCGAAGGGAAAAACGCTTGAAATCGCGGCGACCTTAGCGGCGGCCATCCATGGTCACAAGGCCACTACCGCTTTGGCGTGCGCCTGTGGGGGTTGGGCACGAGCTTCGGGCCGCTTGCCGGTGCGGCCGGCGCGGGCGTTTCGGCCTGCGCCGCCGGCGGATCGGCCGCCGGCGTCGCCGAGGTGGCCGCGCCCTGCTCGATCTGCCGCAGCTTGGCGACGTTCTTCTGGTGCTGCTCGTAGGTTTCCGAGAAGACGTGGCCGCCGGTGCCGTCGGCGACGAAATAGAGCTCCTTGGTGCGCGCCGGATTGGCCGCTGCTTCCAGCGAGGCGCGGCCCGGATTGCCGATCGGCCCCGGCGGCAGCCCGTCGATGAGATAGGTGTTGTACGGCGTCGACTGCTCCTTCTCGCTCTTGAGGATCGGATGGCCGAGCGAGCCTTTGCCGCCGGTGAGGCCGTAGATGATGGTCGGATCGGATTGCAGCCGCATCTTGCGTTTGAGCCGGTTGACGAACACCGCCGCGACACGCGAGCGCTCGTCGGCGCGCCCGGTCTCCTTCTCGACGATCGAGGCGAGCGTCACCAGTTCCTGCGGCGACTTCAACGGCAGGTCGGGGTCGCGATGCGCCCAGACGTCCTGCAGCGTCTTCTTGTCTTCGCTCTGCATGCGCTGGACGATCTGCTCGCGCGTCATGCCGCGGGTGAACTTGTAGGTCTCCGGCAACAGCGTGCCCTCACGCGGGATCTCCTTGATCGGGCCGGTGAGCGCGTCGCTGTCCTGCAGCTTCGCCACGATCTGCTCGGAAGTCAGTCCTTCCGGGATGGTGATGGCATGCTGCACCACCTTGCCTTCGATCAGTGTGCCGACCACGTCGGCGACGCTCGCATGCGCCGTGAAATTGTATTCGCCGTGCTTGAGATCGCCGCGGGCCTTGAGCGCGATCACGCCGCCGATGAACACGTAAGGTTGGTCGATCACGCCCTCACGCACCAGCAGATCGGAAATGTCCTTGGTCCCGAGCCCCCGCGGAATGTTGACGACCTTGTCCTGCGCCAGCGGTCCCGGGACCTCGAAGCGCTGGCGGCCGACGTACAATGTGGTGCCGATCGCCACGGCGACGAGGATGAGGAAGGTGAAAAAGGCGCTGCCGGCAATCACCAATGGATGCCGCGCGCGCTTCGAGCGGCGGCCCGGCGGCGGCACCATCTCCGGCTGTAGCGCCGCGCGCGGGCTGCGCGGCAACGGCGTTTGCCCGCCGGTGCTCGGCGCGGGCGGACGCGGAGGAGCGCCGTCTGGCGATCCGTTCACGCCCTCACCCCTCTGATCGCCACCGTCACGCTCACCGTTCGCATTCCCCGTCAATCCGGACACGCGCATCGGGCCAGCCGCCATGGCTCGCCGTCGCCCGAGTCGCCGGTCCGCTCGCCGCGGAGCCGAAAATTAGCAGAAGCTTCCGCAAGGTAGGAATAATTATGGCGAAAGCAGGTGCGCGCCCCGCCGCATCCTGTGGACGCCTGCTGCCGTCCCCTGCGCGGCGGGTCGTTTCAGCCGTTGTAACGGCGGAAGATCAGCGAGGCGTTGGTGCCGCCGAAGCCGAACGAGTTCGACAGGGCCACGTCGATGTCGCGCTCGCGCGCCTTGTGCGGCACCAGGTCGATGGGCGTTTCGACCGACGGATTGTCGAGATTGATGGTTGGCGGCGCGAGGCGGTCGCGGATGGCGAGGATCGAGAAGATCGCTTCGACCGCTCCGGCGGCGCCGAGCAGGTGGCCGATGCAGGACTTGGTCGAGGACATCGAGATCGTGCCGGCATTGTTGCCGACGAGCCGCTGCACCGCACCGAGCTCGATCTCGTCGCCGAGCGGGGTCGAGGTGCCGTGCGCGTTGATGTAGTCGAGATCGGCGGCATCGACGCCGGCGCGCTTCATCGCCATCGTCATGCAGCGAAAGGCGCCATCGCCGTCCGGCGACGGCGCGGTGATGTGATAGGCGTCGCCCGACATGCCGTAGCCGATCAACTCGGCGTAAATTTTGGCGCCCCGCGCCTTGGCGTGCTCGAGTTCCTCGAGCACGACGCAGCCGGCGCCCTCGCCCATGACGAAGCCGTCGCGATCCTTGTCATAGGGGCGCGAGGCGCGCTTCGGCTCGTCGTTGAAATTGGTCGAGAGCGCGCGCAGCGCGGCAAACCCGGCCATCGCCATGCGGTTGACCGGAGATTCGGTGCCTCCGGCCACCATCACGTCGGCATCCCCCAGGGCGACCATGCGTGCGGCGTCGCCGATGGCATGCGCCCCCGTCGAGCAGGCGGTGACGACGGCATGGTTCGGGCCCTTGAGGCCGAATTCGATCGAGACGAAGCCCGAGGCGAGATTGATGATGCGGCCGGGAATGAAGAACGGCGACACGCGCCGCGGCCCCTTCTCGTGCAGGTCGATCGCGGTCTTGGCGATGCCTTCGATGCCGCCAATGCCGGATCCGATCATGACGCCGGATACGCACTGGTCTTCATGCGTCGTCGGATGCCAGCCGGCATCGTCGAGCGCCTGTTTGGCCGCGCACATCGCATAGACGATAAAGTCGTCGACCTTGCGCTGCTCCTTCGGCTCCATCCACTGATCAGGGTTGAAGGTGCCGTTCGAGCCGTCGCCGCGCGGGACGACGCAGGCGATCTTGGCGGAGATGTCCGACACTTCGAACGTGTCGATCTTCTTGGCGCCGCTCTCGCCCTTGATCAGGCGCGCCCAAGTGTGTTCGACGCCGCAACCGAGCGGCGTCAACATTCCCATTCCGGTGACGACGACACGTCTCATGACCGGCTCCGAGCGGAATCAGCCGCGCACGCGGTCATGCTCGCGGCCTGACATAAAACCGGCTGCGCGCATGAGGCGCGCAGCCTATCAACATTGGTGGTCGGCGAAACGAGCGCGGCGCCAGCGCCCTCAGCTCTTCGCATTCTTCTCGAGAAACTTCACGGCATCGCCCACGGTGAGGATCGTCTCCGCGGCATCGTCCGGAATCTCGCAGCCGAACTCTTCCTCGAACGCCATCACGAGCTCGACCGTATCGAGGCTGTCGGCGCCGAGATCGTCGATAAAGCTGGCCTGATCCGTCACCTTGTCGGGCTCGACGCCCAGGTGCTCCACGACGATTTTCTTCACCCGCTCGGCAATATCACTCATCGTTCAACCTCTGCTTTTCAGATTGGGCCACAACCGAGATCGGATTGCAGCCTTGGCGGTACGGCCTCATCGTGGTGGACGGTGGTTGGAGACGACTTCCGCGGACATCTTCCTGCGACGTCCGCCATCGGCCGCCCCCAGCCGGGCCGAATTTCGGTTACCACACTTCAATTCCGTTGACTAGCGCGCGCAAGGGCCGCCCGGCAAGCCACGAAATCCGGATTTTTCCCCTTATATCATGGCCATGCCGCCGTTTACGTGGATCGTCTGACCGGTCACGTAAGCGGCTTCGTCGGAGGCGAGATAGACGGACGCGGCGGCAATGTCCTGCGGCGTGCCGAGCCGGCCCATCGGCACGCGCGACATGATCGCCTCACGCTGCTTGTCGTTGAGCTTGTTGGTCATGGCACTGGTGATAATGCCCGGCGCGATGCAATTGGCGGTAATATTGCGACGCGCATATTCGGCCGCGACCGATTTGAGCATGCCGACCATGCCCGCCTTCGAGGCGGTATAATTGCCCTGCCCCGGATTGCCGGTGAAGCCGACCACCGAGGAAATGCCGATGATGCGGCCCCAGCGGCGGCGCATCATGCGGGTGACCGCAGCCCGCGTCAGGCGGAAGGTCGCGGTCAGGTTCACGGCGATGACCTTGTCCCAGTCCTCGTCCTTCAACTGGACGAACAGGTTGTCCTTGTTGACGCCGGCATTGGCGACGAGGATGTCGAGCTTCTGCATCGCCTCTTCCGCCGCGGGAACCAGCGCCTCGACCTGTTCCGCATTGCCGAGGTCGCAAGGCAGAACATGCACGCGCTCGCCGAGCTCGCCGGCAAGCGTGTCGAGCGCCTCACGGCGGGTGCCGGAAATGGCGACCGTGGCGCCTTGCTTGTGCAGCGCACGCGCGATGGCGTCGCCAATGGCGCCGGTGGCACCGGTGACAAGCGCCGTCTTGCCCGTCAAATCGAACATGTAAACTGTCTCCCCCGCCGCGCTCAGCTTGTCGCGGCCTTGAATGCGGCAATGTCGTCCGGCGTGCCGACGGCGGACGCGCTCGCGCCGTCGGCGATGCGCTTGATGAGCCCGCTCAGCACCTTGCCGGCGCCGATCTCATAGAACCTGGTGACCCCCTCCGCCGCCATATAGGCGACCGATTCGCGCCAGCGAACGGTGCCGGTGACCTGCGCCACCAGCGCCTTGACGATGTCGGCCGGATCGGTGAGCGCGGTCGCCCGCACATTCGACACCACCGGAACGACCGGCGGCTTGACCTGCACCTTCGCCAGCGCCTCGGCCATGACCTCGGCCGCCGGCTGCATCAGCGCGCAATGGAACGGCGCCGACACCGGCAGCAGCATGGCACGTTTCGCGCCCTTGCCCTTGGCAATCTCGACGGCGCGCTCGACCGCAGCCTTGTTGCCGGACACGACCACCTGGCCGCCGCCATTGTCGTTCGCCGCCTGGCAGACCTCGCTTTGGGCCGCCTCGGCCGCGACGGCGGCGGCGGCGTCATATTCGAGGCCGATGAGCGCCGCCATGGCGCCGACGCCGACCGGCACCGCCTTCTGCATCGCCAGGCCGCGGGTGCGCAACAGCCGCGCCGCGTCGGCGACGCTGAACGTGCCGGCGGCGGCGAGCGCCGAATATTCGCCGAGCGAATGGCCGGCGACGAACCTAGCGTCCTTGCCCAGGTTGAGCCCGGCCTCAGCCGCAAGGACCCGCATCACGGCGAGCGATACGGCCATGAGCGCCGGCTGCGCGTTCTGGGTCAGCGTCAGCGTCTCCTGCGGGCCTTCGAAGATCGTCCGGCTGAGCGCCTCGCCCAGGGCCTCGTCGACCTCGGCAAACACCTGCCGGGCCGGCGCGAAGCTGTCGGCGAGCGCCTTGCCCATGCCGACCGTCTGACTGCCCTGTCCCGGAAATACGAACGCGACCGCCATGGCTGTCCTTTGCAATTCATGACCGATGTTCATGAAATCGGAGGCGAGAGACACCGCGCCCCGCCCGCTGTCAAGCCGACGCGGGTATCCGGTAACCAGACGACAACACTCAGGGCTTAATGTTTTGGTTCAAGTTGAAGAGGCGAGGACCATGGCGGACCGGGTGACCGAGGCGGATTTGGCGCGGGCGCGCACCGATCCCACATTCCGTCATCGTTTGATGGCCCAGAGCCTGGAAGCTCTCATCGCCGCCCTGCACCAGGCCCGCCGGGGCCAGTTCCGGGCGGAAACCGTCCGCCAGATCCGCGAGGGAACCGATCTGGCCGTCGAACTGGCCGATCGGTTGCAGCACCGCGATGGCGGCGAGGGTCCGCAGCCGGCCTGACCGAGCCTTCGCTGCCTTGCATTCGTCCAAAAAACCCTTATAACGCGCGCACTCCGTCGATCCTGGTTGGGAGCTGAACGGACGGCTGGATTCATGACCCTCGGTCATGAATGCGGTAGGGCCTCAAAAACCCGGCGTCCGGTGTTTCCGCCTTCAGAGCAATTTCGAGCCTTTCCCGAAGGGCTCGAGGGGCTAGGCGCCAGGACCGAGGTTTTAGGGCTTAACCAGGGAAAGGCATTTCATGCCCCTCTACGAACACGTCTATTTGGCGCGCCAGGACCTCAGCGCGCAGCAGGTCGAAGACCTGACCAAGCAGTTCTCCGACGTCATCGCCGGGCTCGGCGGCAAGGTCACCAAGAACGAATATTGGGGGCTGAAGTCCCTCTCCTACCGCATCAACAAGAACCGCAAGGCGCACATGACGTTGCTCAACGTCGAGGCGCCGGCCGCGGCCGTCACCGAGATCGAGCGCCAGGAGCGTCTCAGCGAGGACGTGCTGCGCTATCTGACCATCCGCGTCGACGAGCTCGAGGAAGCGCCCTCGGCCATGCTGCGCAAGTCCGATCGCGACCGCGACGAGCGCGGTGAGCGCGGCGGCCGCTTCGGCGACCGTGACCGCGGCGACCGTGGTGGCGATCGCGGCGAACGCCGCCCGCGTCGTGACGACGGCGACACCGAAGCCGTTTCGGAGGAATAAATCATGGCATTCGCATCACAGGGCGGCGCACGCCGTCCGTTCTTCCGCCGCCGCAAGACCTGCCCGTTCTCGGGCGCCAATGCGCCGAAGATCGACTACAAGGACGTGAAGCTGCTGCAGCGTTACGTCTCCGAGCGCGGCAAGATCGTGCCGAGCCGCATCACCGCGGTGTCGGCCAAGAAGCAGCGCGAGCTCGCCCAGGCGATCAAGCGCGCCCGCTTCCTCGGCCTGCTGCCTTACGTGATCAGCTAACGCTGTCTGTCGTTCCGGGCCCGCGCCTGCGGCGCGTTCCGGAGTGACGAATCGGAAAACGAGGCATCCGGGATCGTCCCGGGTGCCGATGGTTGGGGCGGACATCGACCCGTCTCTAACCGCTACTCGACATGAGTAACGGGACAGCTCGTGATGATGCAATTCGGACTGGTCGGAATCGGTGCTGGCGCCGCGGCGGCTTTGCTGTTCGCCTCGGTGACGTCCGGCTCGTTGCTGGCCGTCGTCCTGTTCTATCTCGCACCGCTGCCGATCATGATCGCCGGGCTCGGCTGGAGCCACTGGGCGGCGCTGCTGGCCGCGCTGGTCGGCTCGCTCGCCGTCGTCGCGATCTTCGGCGGCGTGTTCTTCTTCGCCTTCGTCGCCGGCATCGGCGCGCCGGCCTGGTGGCTGTGTTACCTGAGCTCGCTGGCGCGACCCGTGCCGGCTGCCGCCGACGGCGGACAGGCCGCGCTCGAATGGTATCCGCCCGGCCGCCTGGTGCTGTGGGCGGCGCTGCTCGGCGCCCTGGTGGTCATCGTCGCCATCCCGAACTTCGGCTTCGATGCCGACAGCTTCCGTACCGGACTGGCGGCCGCGCTCTCGCACATGATGCGGGTCGAAGCCGGCGCGGCCGATGCCTCGCACACCACGCGGCTCATCGATTTCCTCGTCACCGTGGTGCCGCCGGCCGCGGCCGTGATCGCCACCGTCACCAGCCTCGTCAATCTCTGGCTCGCCGGCCGCATCGTGAAGTTCTCCGGCCGGCTGACCCGCCCGTGGCCCGACATCACCGCAATGACCCTGCCGCCGCTCGCCGCGACAGGCCTCGGCGCCGTGGTGCTGCTCAGCTTCACCGGCGGCATGGTCGCCATCCTCGCCTCGGTCATCACCGCGACCCTGATCATGGCCTATGGCGTGCTCGGCTTCGCCGTGCTGCACGCGATCACGCGCGGACAGGCGAGCCGCCCATTTCTGCTCGGCGGCATCTATGCCTCCGTCATCGTGTTTGGCTGGCCGGTGCTGACGCTCGCCCTGCTCGGCCTCGTCGAGACGTTCTTCGGCCTGCGCGCGCGGGCGGCCGCGCGCATGGGCCGGCGCAAGGTTTGAAATTCCCTGAAACACCCATGATCGGATGAAGGAGTAACGACAATGGAAGTGATCCTGCTGGAGCGCGTCGGCAAGCTTGGCCAGATGGGCGAGACGGTGCGCGTCAAGGACGGCTTCGCCCGCAATTTCCTGTTGCCGCGCGGCAAGGCTTTGCGCGCCACCGCCGACAACAAGAAGAAGTTCGAAGGCATGCGTGCCGAGCTCGAGACGCGCAATCTCGAGTCCAAGGGCGAGGCCGGCAAGCTGGCGTCGAAGATCGACGGCAAGAATTTCGTCGTACTGCGTCAGGCCAGCGAGTCCGGCCAGTTGTTCGGCTCGGTGACGACGCGCGACATCGCCCGTCTGATCGCCGAAGACGGCGCCAATATCGCCAAGGGTCAGGTCGCCATCAACGCGCCGATCAAGTCGATCGGCCAGTACAAGGTGCCGATCGCGCTGCATCCGGAGATCGAGGTGGCGGTGACCGTGATCGTCGCCCGCAGCGCCGACGAAGCCGAGCGCATCAAGCGCGGCGAGAACGTCACCATCCGCCGCACCGACGAGGAAGAGGAAGCCGCGGCAGCGGCCGCCAATGCCGAGGCCTTCTTCGAGAAGCCGGCGGCCGAGGGCGAAGCCGAAGTGGAAGCCACCGGCGAAGAGGCCGCGGCCGAGAAGTAATCGCGATCGCAAAGGCGCCGGGCCGGTTCAACCGGTCCGGCGGCTTCGATCCGCCGCTCAACCGCGCGTCGCGGCGGCGGCCAATCCGGCTGATTTGGGGTGGGCGGCGCTGCCGCCCTCTTTCTTTTCGGGCTTGTTGTCGGAGGGCTTTTCCTCCGGCTTCTTGTCCGGCGGCTTTGTCTCTGAAGGCTTGGTCTCGGACGGCTTGACGTCCTTCGGCCCGGGCTTGCCGTCCGGCCTGCTCTCCTTCTTTTTCTCGGTCTTGCTATCGGTCTTGGACTTCTTCCTGGCCGGCCGATGCTCGGCGGGGCCGCCGCCCACCGACTTCAGATAGGCCGAGATCGCCGCCGCCGATTCACGGCTCGACGTGTAATGCTCGCGCAGGAAGCTATCGAGGCCGAACAGGCCGCCGCCGCTCTTGTTGAGCGCCTGTGCCGATTTGTGGCAAATCGCGCAGTTGGAGGCGTAAAGCTGGGCACCCGACTTGCCGGCGTCGAGGTTTTCCTGCGCCGACGCGGCGCCGGCCAGCATCGATGCCGCCAACACCATGCCGGCGCCCGACAGTCCCAAGCGCGTCCATATTCTCATTGTCTTGTATCCCCTGCTCCCGCGCCGACGCGCCGCTCTGCCTGAAACCATACACTCGCACCGCCCCACCCGACGCAATGCCGCCACGCCCCAGGGCCATTGCGGTCCGCCCTGAACTTTGTTCAAATAACAATGTTTGAACGAAATTATGGCCGGATCGTTAGCCGGTTGGGTTGACGAGGTCATCGGTATAGCGCTGGCAGTTAGAGTGATGGAGGCGGCCGATGGACCGGTTGCTTCAATTTCTGTTGAGAACTTTTTTGCGGCGGGGCACTTTCAGGCTCACCACGTCGCGTGGGACCACTTTCACCTTCGGCGACGGCACCGGCAAGCCGGTCTCGGTCCGGTTCACCACACGCGCCGCCGAGTGGGGCATCCTGCTCGATCCCGAGCTTAAGCTCGGCGAAGCCTACATGAACGGCACCTTCGTCGTCGAGGAAGGCACCATCGCCGACGTGCTGTCGATCGCGCTCGGGCAGAACAGCGAGCTACCGCAGTGGGCCCGGCCGCAGTGGATCCTGCGCTTCCTGTGCCGGCGCTTGATCCAGTTCAATCCGCGCAAGCGCTCGCGCCGCAATGTCGCCCACCACTACGATCTCGACGGCCGGCTCTATTCGCTGTTCCTCGATGCCGACCGGCAATACAGCTGCGCCTATTTCGAGGCGCCGGACGCCAGCCTCGACGACGCCCAGCTCGCCAAGAAGCGCCACCTCGCCGCCAAGCTCCTGCTCGAGCGCGGCAAGCGCGTGCTCGATATCGGCTGCGGCTGGGGCGGGCTCGGCCTCTACCTCGCCGAATACACCGGCGCGGACGTCACCGGCGTGACGTTGTCGAACGAGCAGCACGGCATCGCCAATGCGCGCGCCGCCGAAAGGGGC
>Ga0105240_10012710_pt1 | contig 11605 bp, 9 predicted proteins | sample KBSC54metaG_FD_80426 | JGI IMG/M metagenome (GOLD analysis project Ga0105240, IMG submission 80426) | Corn rhizosphere microbial communities from Kellogg Biological Station, Michigan, USA - KBS C5-4 metaG | ecosystem: Host-associated > Plants > Roots > Rhizosphere > Soil | place: Michigan, USA...
AAGACCCCTGGGCAGCAGCGTGCCAATCAACTCGCCATCGAAACCGAGCGGCTGAACACTCGAATGCGGATAGTCCGGGTGTGTCAATACGGTCGTCTTGCGGATGAGATCGCTTTTGCGTCCCGGTGAGAGGGCCACCATCGCTGTGAGCAAATGGAGCTTCAGGTGCCGACCGACTCGAGCGGCGATCGGCAGCACCTCCGCGAGCTTGGAATTCACACCGGTCGCTGCAGTCGACTGAAGATAGCTCGCCAGCAGGCGAGGCGAGTGGAGGGCTCCCGCGCCCAGGAAAATGCGCGGCGCGTACAGCTCACGTCCGTCCGCCAAACGTACGCCGCTGATCGTTGTTGGCGATTGCCGAGCGCCGATCAAACCCCGCACCTCGGAGCTCACCAGCAAATGGAAATTGTCGCGGGAGCGCAGCTGGGCAAGCAACGAGCGGTCGGCCTCGCCCTTGAGGTTCTTCACGGAGGCGAACCCGTCAAAGTGGGCGGCTTCGTGCGGGTCCGCTGCAATCTCCGCCGCCAATCCCATCGCCATGGCCTGTGCCTGCCAGGCTGAGTCTGCTTTGCGCAATCGGGAAACGATGCGATCCAGATCGGGCTCGCACTTGAACCAGCGCACGCCGAGCAGGCTTTCTGCCTCCTCATAGTAGGGTGCCAGCTCACGTGCGCTGATAGGCCATCCCAGACAGCCGTGCTGCGCGTCTGGAACAAACTCGTGCTCTCCGAAACGCAGCAAGGCAGCGCCGTACCACTTCGTCTTGCCGCCGACGTTGAAGTGCTCTTCCGGCTGGATTGGCCGGCCCAGGCCGTCGAGCCAACGCTCTTTGCTCAGGAAGGCTCCCTCGTGTACGACGCGGGCGATGTCGAGTGTGCTGCCGTCGGTAGGCAAGTGTGTGCCCTTCTCCAACAGCGCCACTCGCAAGCCGCCCAGCGCTAGCCGGTAGGCTGCTGCGCTACCACCGGCACCGGAGCCGATCACGATTGCGTCATAGTCGAAAAGACTCATGTGTGGATGCTCCGCAAGTCAGGAGATGCGGCGACAGTGCCGCGAATAACTGTAGGTTTGTAGCCGCAGTGAATGCAGCGAACGTCTTCGGGGTGCAGTAGTTTGGCGCAGCCGCGCCCGCGGGCCCCGCGTATGGCCAGATGTACCTGGGCGGCGAGAAGCATGCCCAGGATCGGTGCCAGGAGATAAATCCAGAAGTGTTGCCAAGTCATCCCCGGCGCCGCGGAGGCGAAAGTCCGCGCCGGATTCATACTCATTCCCGACAGAGGCGATTCGACAATGATATATAAGGCGACCAGGCATCCGGCTGCCAGTCCCGTAAAGCGGGCCAGGCGTGGTGTCGAGGAGCACAGCAACACAACAGACATCAGACCGAATGAGATGGCCGTTTCGGCGCCGAAGGCGACTGGAACCCCGAGTGGCCCCGGCACGGTCGCCGCATAGCTGACAGGCGGATCGGTGAAGGAGCTGCCCAGAAGCGCCGCCACGAGAATGACGCCAAGCGTCCCGCCAACTGTCTGCGCGACTATGAAGAAGACAGCATCTACTGGCGCGACCTTACCCAGCCTCAGGAAAGTCAGAGTGACGGCTGGATTCATGTGTGCCCCGGAGCGCTTACCCCAGGGTGAGTGGATCAGCGCGATGGCCGTGATCCCCATCGCCAGCCCGATCAGCGCGGTGCGCGCCAGTGCACTCGGAATAATGGCGTATAGAGGTGATCGGGGAGAGCCGAGCGCAGTGGCAAACACACCGGCCGAGATCATGAAACAGCCCAGAGCCCACCCCTCGATCAGGTATTCGGGCCAATGCCTGGGCCAAGCCGCCTTCACTGACATGGCTCAGCCTCCCGTCTCGAATCCGGGGTACAGCGTCATACCGCCGTCCACGAACAGACTGATACCGTGCACATAGTCGGCGTAGTCCGAGGCCAACCATACCGTGGCCCGGCCGATCTCTTCGGGCTCGCCGATGCGCTTGTAGGGAATCAGCTTCATCAGCTCGTTGTACGCAGCGGGCGTATCCCATGCCTCCATGTTGATGGGCGTGCGGATCGCGCCCGGGCAAATCGAGTTGACGCGGATCCTATAGGGCGCGACTTCTTGTGCGAGGCTCTTCATCATGAGCATCACGCCCCCTTTGGATGCAGCGTAATTCACGTGTCCCGCCCAGGGGATGACCTCGTGTACCGAGCTGATGCAGATGATTTTGCCCGCTGAGCAGGACACGTCGGGTTGCACTCCACGGCGCCTGAATTCCCGCACGGCCTCGCGCGAGCACAGGAACTGCCCTGTCAGGTTGACGCCGATCACCTTGTTCCATTGAGCGAGCGACAGCTCGTGAAACGGGGCGTCCTGCTGCAGTCCGGCGTTGTTGACCAGCAGGTCGATCGTGCCGAACTCAGCGATCATTCTGCGGAACATCTCCCGGACCTGCCCCTCGTCAGCCACATCCGCGCGTACGGCCATGGCGCGCGCGCCTTTGGAGCGAATCTCGTCCACCAGGGCCAGTGCCTTGTCCTCTCCGGAGACGTAATTGACCAGCACGTCCGCCCCGGCGTCGCCAAGAGACAACGCGATGGCTCGCCCGATACCCGAGCTGGCGCCGGTCACGAGCGCCTTTTGTCCGAGCAGCAGTTTTTGCGGTGGCACGCGCGGCATGACCGGGCGGGGCAGGTGCGCGTAGCAGGTGGGAGTCTCCATTGGGAAATCCTCGTCGAGTGTTGAATTATGATTGGGAAGCAGCGGCCCGCCGGGGGGCCGCGGGAGTTGTTTGCGCCGGCATTTCCGCATGGGCTGCGTCGCCGCTGCCAGGGGATGAGATCGGCTCCACGACAGCATGGGCGTAGCGCGGGAAAAGCAGCTTGGCGATCAGTCCGGTCCATCCCGTTTGATGGGAAGCGCCGACTCCGCGACCCGTGTCGCCGTGGAAGTATTCGTAGAAGAGCACGTGATCGCGGCAATGCGGGTCGGTCTGCAGACGCGGATGGTGCGCAAAAACGGGCCGGCGACCTTGTTCGTCGGCGAGGAAGATCCGGGTCAGCCGCGTCGCCAACTCGTTCGCAACTTCGTTGATGGTCAGGAATTTTCCCGACCCGGTCGGGCATTCGATGCGGAAATCCTCGCCGTAGTAGTGGTGGAACTTCTGCAACGACTCGATGATGAGGAAATTGACCGGCAACCAGATGGGTCCGCGCCAGTTGGAGTTGCCCCCGAAGAGGCCGCTGTCCGATTCCGCGGGCTGATAGCGCACCACGAGATCCATGCCGTTGTGCTGATAAACGTAGGGCGAGTCCGCGTGATGGCGCGACAAGGCGCGGATGCCATAGGGAGACAGAAATTCGGTCTCGTCGAGCATGCGGCGCAGCAGGCGTTTCATCCGATGACCGCGCAGGAGCGATAGCAGGCGCCGATGCCCCCGGCCCGGCTCGTTCCAGTGCGAGACGAGCGCGGCGAGGTCTGGACGGTACTTCAGGAACCATTCGAGGCGCAGTTTGAAGTTCGGCAAGCGCTCGAGCAGCTCGGGATCGAGTGTTTCGACGGCGAAGAGGGGAATGAGTCCCACCATCGAGCGGACCTTGAGCGGTTGCTTGGTGCCGTCCGGAAGATGCAGGACGTCGTAGAAGAATTTGTCGTCTTCGTTCCACAAGCCCATGCCGAGGCCATCTCCGCCGATGTGGGTCATGGCCTGCGCAATATGGAGGAAGTGCTCGAAGAACTTGGTCGCGACGTCCTCGTAGACCGGGTTGTGTTGAGCGAGCTCGAGCGCGATGCGCATCAGGTTGAGCGCATACATCGCCATCCAGCTGGTCCCGTCCGCCTGGTCGATGTGGCCTCCGGTCGGGAGCGGGCTGCTGCGATCGAAGACGCCGATGTTGTCGAGCCCGAGGAAACCGCCCTGGAAGACGTTACGACCTTCGGCATCCTTGCGGTTCACCCACCAGGTGAAGTTCAACATCAGCTTGTGGAAGACGCGCTCGAGAAACTGCAGATCACCCTGGTCGCCGCGTTGCTTGCGGTCGATCTGAAAGACGCGCCAGGTTGCCCATGCATGCACCGGAGGATTCACATCACCGAAGGCCCACTCGTACGCGGGAATCTGACCGTTCGGGTGCATGTACCATTCGCGTGTGAGCAGCGTGAGTTGCTCCTTCGCAAACCCGGCATCGATGTGTGCGAAGGGAATGCAGTGAAATGCCAGATCCCATGCGGCGTACCAGGGATACTCCCATTTGTCCGGCATCGAGATGACATCCGCGTTGTTGAGATGCTCCCACTCGCTGTTGCGACCGTGGCGCCGCTGCGGCGGAGGCGGGGGCTGCGTCGCATCGCCTTGCAGCCATTTGGGAACATCGAAGTAGAAGTACTGCTTGCTCCAGATCATGCCGGCGAATGCTTGACGCTGTACGGCGCGGGCGTCCGCGCTTTCAATCCCCGTCTGTAAGGCCGCGTAGAAGTCATCGGCTTCGGTGCGCCGCACTTCCAGCACGTGATCGAAATCGCGAAACGGCGCGTCGTTCGGACTCTTCGTGAGGCGAAGTTGAATTTGCAGACGTCCCCCGGCCGGGACCTGGGCTTCGTACCATACCGCAGCCTTGGTACCGTGCTGTTCAGGGTTGGTCGCATCCAAGCGTCCCTGCACGACGCGCTCGTGGAAGGCGTCCTTCCAGTAACCGGACCGGGAGGTGTCGTTCCAGAGCCGCTCGGGGTTGCTTTCGTTGTCGCAGAACAGCAGCGTGCCGGGCCCATCGGCATAAAGATGATAGACACCGAGCGAGGGGTGCTCGGCCCGTAGCGCTTGCGCGCCGTCGGCCCTCAGAATCGGTTTCCGGGCGCCAGACTTCCAACTCCAGGTGTTTCTGAACCACACCTGCGGCAGGAGGTGCAGGGGCGCGGCTTCCGGGCCGCGGTTCTCGGCTGTCACCCGGATCAGGATGTCATCGGGCGCAGCCTGCGCATACTCGATGAACACATCGAAGTAGCGGTTCTGATCGAACAGCCCGGTGTCGATCAGCTCGAGCTCGCTTTGCCCGATACCGCGCCGGCGGTTTTCCTCGATCAGATGACCGTACGGGTATTCCCCCTGGGGATACTTGTAGAGCATCCTCAGGTAGGAATGGCTCGGCGTCGCGTCCAGGTAGTAATAGAGCTCCTTGACATCCTCGCCGTGGTTGCCTTCTCCATTGGTCAAGCCAAACAGGCGTTCTTTGAGAATCGGATCGCGCGTATTCCACATCGCCAGGGCGATGCACAGGCGCTGTTGGGAGTCGGAGAATCCTGCGATCCCGTCTTCGCCCCAGCGATAGGCGCGACTGCGCGCGTGGTCGTGGGGGAAGTAGTCCCACGCGGTGCCGTGCGCGCTGTAGTCCTCGCGGACCGTGCCCCACTGGCGCTCGGACAGATATGGCCCCCACTTCTTCCAGTCCTCGCCCGCGGCAAAGGAGGTGTGCAGCCTGTTTTGTTCTGCGGTCGTTTTGGTCATCTCAAGCTCCAAGCGAGTGGGACAGTTGGGGGCGCTCGACTGTGATGTCGGTGCGAGTGAGCGTGTACCAGGCGCGGAGTGTTTCAGACACACTCCACGCTTGCGCGAAGCACCCCCGGGGCGTGTGTGGCGCAGATCCATCGAAGATCTCACTGATGCTGCCGACACATGCTTCATCCAGATGTGGCGCGAGGCCGCTCAGCAGCGAGAGGGCGTGATCGGCGTTGCCGTAGACGCGATAGTGAGCCAGCGCGAATGGGCCCAGGAGCCAACTCCAGACAGTCCCCTGGTGATAGACGCCATCGCGGTCACGCGGCCCGCCGGTATACGCACTCGCGTAGCGGTGATCCCGGGGCGAGAGGCTTCTCAAACCCACTGGGGTCAACAGCTCACGCGAGCATGCGTCAACCACGGCTCGTGCGCGATCGCGACCCAGAAGATCAGTGCCCAGCGACACGGCAAAGATCTGATTGGGTCTCAGGCTCGAATCTGCGCGCCGTCCCGCTGCATCCGGCGCACCGTCAGGGGTGTCGATCACGTCGTAGAGATAGCTGTTTGCCTCGCACCAGAATGAGCGCTCGAATGATCTCGCCACCTGGTCGGCCATCGCGGCGTAGGCAGCGGATTCTGTGTCGTTGAGCTGGCGCGCCCAGCGCGTCATTTGCACGAGGGCGTAGTGCCAAAGGGCGTTGATCTCGACGGGTTTGCCGAGTCGAGGCGTTACGACCCAGTCGCCAACTTTGGCATCCATCCAGGTGAGTTGTGTCCCCGGCTCCCCAACGTGCAAGAGACCATCGCGCGGATCCACGTGAATGGAGTACCGGGTGCCGCGGCGATGCCAGCCGATGATTTCCTTGAGCACCGGGTAGAGCTCGTGGAGCAGCGCCTCATCGGCTGTCATCTGCAGGTAGGAATCAACCGCGTGGAAGCACCACAAGGTGGCATCCGCCGTGTTGTACTCCGGGGTATCTCCGGGGTTGCCCGGGAATCGGTTTGGCAACATTCCCTGGCTGACATGGCGGGCAAAGGTCCGCAGGATGGCGGCGGCATCCGCGCTGCGTCCCGTCGCAAGCGTCAGGCCGGGAAGCGCGATCATGGTGTCCCGGCCCCAGTCACTGAACCAAGGGTAGCCGGCAATGACTGTAGTTCCCTCCGGAGTGCCGTCGGGCGCATGGCGGCGTACGATGAACTGATCCGCCGCGAGGGTCAGGCGACGGACCCATTCCGGTGCTTCGCCAGGGCTGCTCCGCGCCAGTTTGCGTCGACGTCGCACCTCTTTGTCGAGCGAGAGCGCGGGCAGCTCCGCCGGCTCGTCTTCGGTAGTGGCCAGGAATGTTGCAGCCTGGCCGGGCTCGAGTGAGAGCGCAAAGACGCCCGGTCGGAACAAGTCTTCGGAGCTATCGAGGCCGCGTTCCGATTCGACCCGATGCTTGAATTGCCAATACCAGTCCGCGCCCGCGGTGAACTCTCCCCGATCGGTGGACAGCCTATAAGGCTTTGCGCCAGCAAAAGCGACAATGCGGCAACCCCGCTTCTGCGCATGCACATCCAGAGACCAACCCCCCTGTGTATGGGAGTGATAGTCCCGATAGGTGCATAGAGGCAGCACCGTCAGCTGCATCGCTTGCGTTGCATGGCGAAGCAGCCAGCTCACGTAGGTTGTGTTGCGGCCGTTCGCCATCCAGATGCGCTGCTCGAGGACTGCGTCTGCCACCGTATATGTCCACACGGGCAGGCCTTCGTCGAGGTGGAACGCGCTGAGGTATTGGAAGCCTGCCGGTGTCAGAGTGCCATCAGCGTATTCATTCGTCGCGAGCTCGAACCGCTGGCTTGCGTAGTGCACAGTCACGTCGGCTTTCGCGACCATGAGAACACGGTCAACCGGCGGGTGCAGCGAGGCGACGAGAAGTCCGTGATAGCGACGTGTGTTGGCTTGCGAAACCGATCCGGACGCAAATCCTCCCAGGCCGTTGGTTACTAGCCACTCCAGTCCGAGTGCCGCAGTGCTCCCGAAAGTCATGGGCGTATCCCCGGGACGAGCAGCTCGATGCGGTACAGCGTGCTTCGGGCACAGAGATATAGCGTGCGCCCATCTTCGCCACCCCACGCAAAGTTGTGGACCGGCTTGGGTGCTGTGATCGTGCCCAGATGCTTACCTTCTGCGTCGTAGATCCATACGCCACCCGGCGCGGACAGATACAAGTTCCCCTGTGTGTCTGCCTTCATCCCATCGAGCGCCTCGTCACCAGGGATCTGTTGCGTGAGATCGATAAAGATCTCGCCGCGTCCCAAGCTGCCGTCAGCGCGGACCGGGTAGCGAGTCACGGTCTTGGCTTGCGGGTCCCAGTTACTCACGTAGAGGAAGCGCTCGTCCGGTGAGAACACGATGCCGTTGGGGCCTCTCAACTCGGTCGTGAGGAGTTGCAAGTGGCCGGATTGCCACCGAAACACACCGCTGTAGGGCAGCTCTTTGCGGGGATCCGCGAAGAACCGGGGCAGTCCAAAGGGAGGGTCCGTAAAGTAGAGCGCTCCATCCGACTTGTAGACCAGGTCATTGGGACTGTTGAGCCGCTTGCCCCGATAGCTGTCCGCGAGAACCGTCAATGTACCGTCCGCCTCGAGGCGGCTGACGCGATGTCGCCCGTGCTCGTTGATGGTCAGGCGGCCCTGCCGGTCCAACGTGAGACCATTTGAACCCGGCTGGCCGAACTCGGCGATGTCCGCGCCGTCATAGCCGCTCTTCTCACGAAATACCGACAACTCGCCTGCGTGGGAGTAGCGGTAGATGGTGTTGTGATTCGGATCGCTGAACAGCAGCGCCGAATGCTGGCGGTCCCAAACGGGCCCTTCCGTGAATTGGAACGCTTCCGCGACTTTGAAGAGCTTGGCGTTGGGTGGAACGATTGCATCGATCCGCGGATCGATCCGCAGCACCTCGATGTTCACCTCCTGTGGCTCCACAGCCAGCGGCGCGACGCTTCCCGGCGTGAAATGCAGCTGCGCCTCGCGGACGAAGATATAGTTGGTCGGCGCGTCCGAGAGCGGCCCGTTCATGCCGAAGATGGCGAGCTGGATGTGCTGCCCGGGCCGCACGTTGCGGCCGATGATCAGATGGTTGGGAGCGTTCCAGCCCGCCACAATCGATCCGCCGACCTGCCCGAACGCCCGGCTCAACTCCCCGTCGACCCAGACTTCCGCGTAATCGTCCAAGCGGGCCGCAAGCCAGAGGGTCGAGCCGGTGGGGTCGACGCCCCCTATGTCAGTGGGAATGGTCAGGTTCATCCGATACCAATTGAACGACAGGCGTCCGGTGCCCCGCCGTTGGCTCAACGTGGTTGGCGCGAGCGTAATCCACCCCGAATCGTCGAAGTCGGCGCGACCGGCGTGCGGCTCGACGTCATGGGTAAGCGCGGGGCTGCCGGTAGGTTGCCCGTTGGCGTCTGGCGTGGGGAATAGCGTCTCCACAATTTGCGCGTCGCTGTAGCGCCATTGAGCTTGCATGAGAGTCGTGCCGGCCTCCGTAGTCAGATCGACCAGAGCACCGGAATTCCCTGTGGGCGTTGCGGCAAACGGCGAGGTATCGAGCCCGAGCGCGCCGAGCACCGCCATAACCAACAAGACCGGGGCATGGGCCCGTTTATTTCCGGTCGACCCCTTATTGCGCATGGCCGCTCTCCAACGCATGCGCGCCGGCTGTCGCGATTTCTTCGTCTTGTTCCGCGGTTGCTGCGCCGCTCACGCCAATGGCCCCTACCATTTGGCCGGCGACGACAATAGGTACGCCGCCTCGCAGCGGAGTAAAAGCAGTCGATCCGATGACAGCGGCCAAGGCCGGCCGGCCGTTGTTGATAGAGTCCTCCAGGGCTCGCGTCGCGTGCATGAAGTTGGCCGCTGTGCGCGCCTTGCCAATGGAGACGTCCGAGCTCGCGCCAAAAGTGCCGTCCAATCTTTCGAGGTAAATGGTGTGTCCTCCAGCGTCGACTATTGCGATGGATGCCCCCGGTGCGTCATGAGCGTGCGCATAGGCCACAGCCGCCGCGGCCACGTGCTTGGCGCCTTCCAACGTCAGGACGGACTGGGAAGTCAGATCGGCACCCAGCGCCAGGGGCAGGCCGGAGAATCCCAATAACAAGGAAATGAATTTTGTTTTCATGGTTGTACTCGCTGTGCGGCCAGGTTGATCGCGGCGGGTGTGTTGAACAGGCTGCCGATTGCGGGTCGTGGGAGGAGTCTGCTGAGACGATCTTCGTGCAGGCGCTGCAGCGTGCCGGCGACCCGCGCCGGGGTCCCCAGGTCACTCCAACCACATGCAGGCGCCTTGACCAGGCGCAGCTCGCTTTCCGATCCTTGCACGATGCAGCGCGAGAAATCGACGGACGGCAGTTGCTCATAACATTCCGTCAGGGCTTTCGAGCCACCGGTCCGGGCATCTCGTGCCAGTGCAGTCTCCATCCTGTCGACGCCGTCGCCCATCCGTCTGCGGATGAGCTGTAGCAAGGCTGGGCCGGAGGCTGCGAAAATGAAGCTGTTCCAGAGCGCGCCGGCGGCGAGCAGCTGCCGAGCGCGCGCGGAATCGGGCTTCTCCACGAACGCCCGCACTCGATGCGAACCATCTGGCAGTGGGTGCTCGGGCAGGATGTAACCCAACTCTGGATCGGGCTCATCGGGTTCGATGCCGACCAGAATCATTTGTTCCGGGACGCGGGTGAGGAGTAGGGTTGCGCTCCGCAGAGAGCCCATGAGCGCGCGCTCGTCGCGCACGTAGTGATCCGCGGGCAGAAAGACGATTCTGGCGAGCGGGTCGCGCTGGAGAATCGTCAGCACACTCAGCAGCACGCCATTGGCGGTGCCGCGGTTGACGGGTTGGATGATCGTGTTCTGGCTGGGAAGCGCCCACAGAGCCGGACGCCAGTAAGGGCGATGTTGTTCCGCGACGATCGCGCAGAGTCGCTCGCGCGGGACGACGTATCGGGCCCGCTGCATGGCCTCCTGCAGCAGGGACGCGCCCCCATTCAATGAGCAGTATTGCTTCGGGACGGCTTTTCCGTTGGCATCCTTGGTGAGCGCGGATAGCCGGGTACCTTCGCCGGCGGCAAGCACGACCGCCCAGGTTCGCTGCAGTGATTTCATCGCCGCGCATCCTTCGAGGAGATGAGCCCGGCACGGTTCCAGGAGAGCCCGCGTGAGGAGCGGGTCATCCAGCGCGCAGGCGTCATGCCCGGTGTGACGAGGGCCAATGCCGGCAACCAACTGTCGAGGTGGCGTGTCTGCAGCGGGAGGTCCGTCGAGTCGGGCTCGAATTTGACACGTGGATCGGGTTTGCTGTTCATTGTCAACTCTCCCGGCCGGCTCCGACGTGTTGCGACCTTGCACGTCGGAGCGGGCCTCGATGGTTATTTCTTCGGGGGCTCCTTCACGTGCACGATGTGTCCGCCGGCGAGTCGCTCGCAGGTCCCCTTCGGCAGGTAGACCCAGGCCTCGGCGCTCCCGTCGACCGTCGCATGGCTGTGACAGGCGTTCGTGCTGGTGGCGCAGTCGTTTTGGCCGGCCTTGACGATGCCCGCGCACTGCTCCTTGCTGTCATCGGCCGCCAGGGCGCTGGTTGCCGCGGCGGTCGTCCCAAGTGCCAGCAGGCCAGAGACGGCAAGTCGGATGAAGGAATCGCGTTTGCTCATACAGAAATCTCCTGAGTTGTTGTGAGTGAGAGTTGTTGTTGCATCCAAGATGACAACAAACACAAAGCAACGCCCGTGCCATGTTGGGATACGACCGGCGTGGCACGCGGTAACTGCAGGAAATCTCAGGGTTTTGCGCGGCAGAGGTGCCGGCGCCGCGGCGCGCAGCTAGCGGCTCGAGCCTTGTGGGCCGCCACAGCCGGCTGCGGATCCGGCAGGCGTTGCGGCGGGCGCAGGCAACCTTGACTCAGGCGAGATATTCGACCTTGGAGATACCGAGCTTCTTCATCCGGAAGCGTACGGTGCTGGGTTTCATGTCGAGGAGCTTGGCTGCACCACGCGGTCCCTCGATGACGCCGCGCGTCTGGCGCAGGATGCCGAGGATGTGGGTGCGCTCAATGGATTCGAGCGACTGCTCGCCCGGTGGCGGGACCGCGGCT
>Ga0105240_10012711_pt1 | contig 11604 bp, 11 predicted proteins | sample KBSC54metaG_FD_80426 | JGI IMG/M metagenome (GOLD analysis project Ga0105240, IMG submission 80426) | Corn rhizosphere microbial communities from Kellogg Biological Station, Michigan, USA - KBS C5-4 metaG | ecosystem: Host-associated > Plants > Roots > Rhizosphere > Soil | place: Michigan, USA...
CCGGTCGAGGACGCCTTCGCCGTGCGCATTCCCGAGGGGGAGTGGGACAAGAAGGTGCTGCTGCAGTTCGAGCGCGAGATGCTCGGGCTGTACGTCAGCGACCACCCGCTGTTCGGCCTCGAACACATCCTGGCCGGGGCGGCCGACTGCACGGTCGCCGCCGTCCAGACCGAGGGGTCGAGCGAACCGCAGACCCTGACGCTCGCCGGCATCCTGTCGTCGGTGAACCGGCGCGTCACCAAGGCCGGCGCGCCGTGGGCGAACGCGATCCTGGAGGACCTCGAGGGGTCGATCGAGGTGATGTTCTTCCCGGCGACCTACGCCCAGGTCGCGCTGAACGTCGCCGAGGACGCCATCGTCGCGATCAAGGGGCGGACGGACGCGCGGGAGGACACGGTCAAGCTCATCGCCTCCGAGCTGACCGTCCTCGACACGACCGAAGGCCCCCGGGGGCCGGTGAAGGTGCGCATGGCGCCGGCCCGGTGCACCCCACCCCTGGTCGACCGGCTCAAGGACGTGCTGGCGACCCACCCCGGCACGACCGAGGTACACCTGCAGCTGGTCAACGGGGAGCGGCTACACGTCCTGCGCCTCGGCGACGGATTCCGGGTCACGCCGTCCGCGGCGCTGATGGGCGATCTGAAGGCGCTGCTGGGGCCCTCCGCCATCTCGGCCTGAGCTGGCGGAGGGGCGCCGAGCGTCAGACGCGGGCCGGCAAGTGCGGCTCGAGTTCGCGCAGGATCGCCGCGCGGGGCCGGGCGCCGACGGTCTGGCTCACGACCTCGCCGCCGGCGAACAGGATCAACGTCGGCATGCCCATGACGCCGTAGCGCCGCATGGTTTCCGGGTTGGTGTCGGCGTCGATGGCGACGATCTTGAGGCGGTCGCCCTCGTCGCGGGCGATCTGGGCGAGCACCGGCGCGATCATCTTGCACGGCGGGCACCAGTCGGCGGTGAACTCGACCAACACCGGGCGGTCGGCCTGCAGGACGTCCTCGCTGAAGGTGGCGTCGGTGGTCTCGGGGAGGGACACGCGGATTTCCTTTCGGGTCAGTTGATCTGGGCGACGAGTCGTTCGTGCGGGCTGACCTGCTGGCCGCATTCGCAGACCAGGACGGCCTCGACGTGGCCGCCGCAGGCGACATGCCGGAAGTCGAGGCCGGCGGAGCCGGTCGCGGCGTGCCGCGCGCTCCATTGCGCAAGGGCGGCCTGGAGGGGGAGCAGGTCGATGCCGGCGGCGGTCAGGACGTACTCGGCGTGCGTGCGGCGCCCGGGGGCGCGGTAGGGGCGGGTGGCCAGCACGCCGGCCTCGCCGAGCCGCCGGAGCCGGTCGGCCAGCACCGCCCGCGGGGCGCCGGTCGCGACCTGCAGCTCGTCGAAGCGGCGCCGGCCGAGCGACACCTCGCGCACGATCAGCAGCGCCCAGCGCTCGGCCACGGTACGCAGCACGTCCTCCACAGTGCAGAGTCTAGACCACGAACCCAGCCTATTCGAGGGCGGCGCGTGGCGGGCCGGTCCCGTCCCGACCGCCCCGCCCACCCGAAACGTGATCAACTCGCCGGTCACCACACTCCGCTGTGGCAACGGGCGAGTTGATCACGTCGACGAGGGGACGCGGAACAGGGGTCAGTGCCGGCGGCCGAGCACGAGCACCACGACGGCCGCCGCGCCCACGGCGCCGGCTGCGGTGAGCAGCGCGTACTGCAACCCGTCGAGGAAGGCGGTCTCGGCGCTGCGAGCGACGGCCGGCCCCAGCCGGGCGGCCAGCGCAAGCGACGAGCGGGCGTGATCGGCGACCGGACCGGGCAGCCCGCCGACGTCCAGCCGGCTGCGGTAGGTCGATTGCAGCACGCTGGCCAGCACGGCGATGCCGAGCGCTCCGCCCAGCTCGCGCGAGAGGTCGTTCATCGCCGATCCGACGCCCTGCTTCTCGGCCGGCAGCGCGTCGGTGATCGCCGCCGTCGCCGGCGTCATGGCCAGCCCGGCGCCGATGCCCAGCGGCAGCAACCCGGCCAGCAATGTCCAGTACGAGCTCGCGGCGTCCAGTGTGGACAGCCACGCGAAGGCGCCGCCGGCGATGACCAGGCCGAGCGCGGACGTCCGCGTCGCGCCGAGGGCGGCCGCCAGTCGCGGCGCCACCACCCGGGCCGACGGCATCATGGCCAGCCCCATGGGCACCAGGCTGAGCGCGGCGACGACCGGGCGGTCGGCGAGGACCAGCTGCAGGTACTGCAGCAGCAGGAACAGGAAGCCGAAGAACGCGAAGAACTGCGCGGTCACGGTGAGGGTGCCGGCGGCGAAGCCGCGGACCCGGAACAGCCGCGGGTCGAGCAGCGGGTTCGCCGCCCGCAGCTCCCAGGCGACGAAGCCGGCGAGGACGACGGCGCCGACGGCGAACCCGATGACCGTGCGCGGTGCGCCCCACCCCGCGGTCGGGGCCTCGATGATCGAGTACACCAACACGCCGAGCCCCACGACGGTGATCGCGGCGCCGACCCAGTCAATGGCGGGCGCGTCCGGGTCGGCCGATTCGGGGACGACCCGCAGCGTCCCGATCAGGGCCGCCACCGCGAGCACGACGTTGACGGCGAACACCGCCCGCCACGACCACTGTTCCAGGACGAGCCCGGAGGTGAGCAGTCCGAGGATCGCGGCCGCCCCGGCGACGCCGGCCCAGGTGCCGACCGCCTTCTCCCGCTGGTCACCGGCGAAGGTGCTGGTCACCGTCGAGAGCGTCGCCGGCATGACGAGCGCGGCGCCGACGCCCAGCACCGTACGCATCGCGATCAGCCAGTGCGGGTCGGCGTAACACATCGCGGCGACCGATCCGGCGCCGAAGACGGCCAGCCCGACGACGAGGGCGCGCCGCCGGCCGTACCGGTCGCCGAGGGCCCCGGCCGGGAGCAGGAGTGCGGCGAAGACCAGGGAGTAGGCATCGACCATCCACGAGAGCTCGGTCGAGCTCGCCCGGGCGTCGCGCGCGATGGAGGGAATGGCGACGTTCAGCGATGCGACGGCGGCCACGACCGTGGCCAGCGCAAGACACGTCACGACGAGGACGGGTCGGGTACGGGCGGTGGCCGTGGCCGGTCCGGCAGTAGTGGTGGTCATCGAGGGCTCCAATTCATCGGTGCTGAATTGAAGATTCCGCGAGTTGGCGCTAAATTTCAACCATGATGAATAAACCGCGGCCGCGCGGGCGTCCCCGGGCGGACACGGGCAGCAAGCAGGCGATCCTCGACGTCGCGCGCCGGCGCTTCCTGGCCGACGGCTACGACCGGGTGACGCTGCGGTCGATCGCCCAGGAGGCCGAGGTGGACGTCGCGCTCGTCAGCTACCACTACGGCTCGAAGCGCGGCCTGTTCGGCGCCGCGCTCGAGCTGCCGGCCAACCCGCCCGAGCTCATCGCCGAAGCGCTCGAGGGTCCGCTGAACACGTTGCCCGAACGGCTACTCCGGACCGTCTTCGCAGCCTGGGGCCACCCCGAGCGCGGTCCGGCGCTGCGGGCGCTCGCGCAGGCCGCGCTGTTCGACCCCGAGGTGAGCCGGCTGTTCCGCGAGATGGCCGAGCGGGAGATGGTCGGCCGGATCGCCGAGCGCCTGGGCGGCGCCGATGCGTCCGCCCGCGCGGCACTGGCGGCCAGCCAGGTCGCCGGCCTGATCTTCCTGCGTTACGTCCTGCGCCTCGAACCGCTCGCATCGCTGTCGGTTGATGAATTGGTCGCGCGCATGACGCCGCCGCTGCGGTCGGCGCTTACGGGTGTCACAGCGAGCGCTGGTAGGCGCGGAACGCCCGGGTCGCGAGCCACGACATGACGATCGCCAGTGCGAGCAGGCAACCGAGCCGGGGCAGGACGGCCCCCCAGTCGGTGCCGGCCGAGAGCGCGTCCCGCGCGGCCGTCGTCGCCCAGTCGACCGGGTTGTAGCGGGCGACGTGGCGCACCCACGAGGTGGAGACCCGGGTGTCCATGATCGAGGACGACACGAACTGCAGTGGCAGCACGATGAACTGGCTGATCCCGATGAGGGCCTCCTGCTGCCGCACGAGCAGCGCGATCGCGTTGGAGAAGGACGCGACGACCACCGAGATGAGGCACGCGGCCAACACCGTCACGAGGACACCGCTCACGCCGCCGTCGAACCGGGCCCCGGACGCGTACGCGATGCCGAACACCACGAGGGTCTGCACGATCGTGGTCAGCGACTGGTAGGCGACCGTCCCGACGATCATCGCGCCGCGGCTGACCGGCGCCGCGAGCAGCCGATCCATGACGCCGCGGTCCATGTCCTCGATGTAGACCGTCCCGGCCCAGCCGCTGGAGAACAGCGCGGTCATCACGATCACGCCGGGGGTGATGAACTCGAGGTACGAGCCGGACGCATGGGTGAAGCCGGGGACGTGAATGACGTTCTTGAACAGCTGGCCGAACAGCAGCAGCCAGATGATCGGCTGGATGAGCGTCATCGCGGCGAAGGCCGGCTGGCGCAGCAGCGAGCGCACCGAGCGGACGGTGAGGTAGCCCGAGTGCCGCAGGAACCGCCCGGCCAGGGCCGGCGCGGGCCGCGTTAGGTCGGTCGTGGCCTCGAGGGTCGCGTTGCTCATGCCGCCACCTCCGCGTCGAAGGCCCGCCCGACGTGTTGCAGGTACACGTCGTCGAGGGACGGCCGGGCGACCGTCACCGACGCGACCGCGATGCCGGCCTCGTCCAGCGCCGCCAGCACGGCGGGCACTGCGCGAGCACCGCTCTCGGCGCGGGCTCGTAGGCGGGTGCCGTCCAGCACCGAGTCGCGCAGGCCCGGCACGCGGGCCAGCGCCGGTAGCGCTGCGGCCGAGGTCACCGCCAGTTCGACCTGCACCGCGTCGCCGCGCAGTTCGCTTTTCAGCGCGTCGGGCGTCCCCTCGACCACGACCCGGCCGCCGTCGACGATGGCGACCCGGTCGGCGAGGCGGTCGGCCTCGTCCAGGTAGTGGGTGGTGAGCAGAACGGTGGTCTGCTCATCGGTGGTGAGCCGCTCGATCTCTCTCCAGAGCTGGGTCCGGGCCTCGGGGTCGAGGCCGGTCGTCGGCTCGTCCAGGAACAGCACCTGTGGTCGGTGCACCAGCCCGATGGCGACGTCGAGCTTGCGGGCCATGCCACCGGAGTACGTCTTCGCGAGCCGGTCGGCCGCGTCGGCCAGCGCGAACCGGTCGAGCAGCTCGGTGGCGCGCTGCCGGGCCGTCGCCTTCGACAGGCCCTGGATCCGGCCGGCGAGCACGAGGTTCTCCCGGCCGGTGGCCATCGGATCGCTGGCCGGCTTCTGCCCGACCAGGCCGACGGCGCGCCGGACGGCCTCGGGGTCACCGCCGACGTCGTGGCCGGCGACCGTCGCCGTGCCGGAGTCCGGGCGGGCGAGGGTGGTGAGGATCTTGACGGTGGTCGACTTGCCGGCGCCGTTGCGGCCGAGCATCGCCACGACGGTGCCGGCGGCGATCTCGAGCGACAGGCCGGCGAGCGCCCGGACGGGCGCGGCTCCGCGGCCGGCCGGATAGGTCTTGACGAGGTCCCGCGCTTCGACGGCGGGACGGGATGGGTGGGACACGCGAACTCCTCGCGATACGGGAGCCGGGCCGCGAGCGCCTATCGTGGGAGTGCGCCTCGGGATCGGGACTCGCGTCCCGGCTCGGGTGAAGGCCCGCTGGAGCCGCCGGCCGGTGTTGCCGCACCGGGCGGAGGGGTTCCAGCGGGTTTTTCGTTGGACGTGCGGCCGCCCGCCCTAGTGGGACGGCGGCGACTGCAACAGCCGGCCCTCCTCCCCGAGATAGCGGACGGGGTCGGCGGTGATCTCCTCGAAGGAGATGCCCTCCGCGCGCAGCTCGTGGATGCGCCGCCACGGGCCGACGCCGCTCAGCGTGGCCGCGCCGATGTCGGCCGAGAGCGTCTGGACGAAGTCGAGCTCGGCGGCCAGCATTGCGCGGCGGAACCGCCCCTCGACGAGGAACAGCTCCGGCAGCTTCATCTCGACCGCCTCTTGCAGCATCGCGTCGAGCACGTGCAGCTCGCTGCGCAGGAGGTGGGCCCGCTTGCCGAGCAGCATCGCCACGTCGTCCGGCGGCAGGCTCGGCATGAGCGACAGGCCGGCCTCCAGCGAGCTGAACTCGCGCACCGGCGTGGAGAGCAGCTCGGCCAGCCAGTCCTCGAGCTCGGCGGTGCCGGCCGCGGTGATCTCGTAGACGGTCCGTTCGGGACGGCGGCCGGCGCGGGTGGTCTCCCGGGCCGTCACGAGGCCGTGCTTCTGCAGCGCCTCGACGACCGAGTACAGCGAGCCGTAGTTGAGCTTGATGCTCTGCTCCTTGCCGCGGCTGCGCAGCGTCGTCGAGATCTCGTACGGGTGCATGGGCCGCTCGGCCAGGCACGAGAGGACGGCCAGCGCGAGCGGGTTGCCGACCCGGCGTCGAGCCATGACGTGCCTCCTCGATCTCGATTACTCGAACTGGAGTATTCGATTCGAGGCGACGCCCTGTCAACCCGCTTTCCTCCGGCATGGTGATCCGGCGCCGGATCGCCGCCACACCGGAGGAAAGCGGGGCCGGAAGCGTCACCTTCCGGACACTTTCGCGTCACGAGTCGGTCGGGTCGTGGCCGCGGCCTGGACAGGCGGCGTCCATAGCTTCGGCGCCATGAGCATCACCCCGGTGGAGCGGATCAGGGACGGCCTGCGGCGGCGAGTGCCGCGCGTGGACCGCGGTGCGCACGGCGGCCGGGCCGAACAGCGGCTCGCCGAGCTGACCGCCCTCGAAGGCGCGTGGCGCGGCGCGCCGGTGCGGGACGAGCGGATCAACGAGCACCTGCTCGCGCTCGTCCGCCGCGCCGGCATCAGCGGTGGGTCGGTGCTGGAGATCGGCGGCCGGCAGCACCCGCGGGGCCGGGTCTTCGGCCCCGACTTCAGCTACGTGAACCTCGACCTCGAGCACTCGGACGAGAACACGATCGTCGGCGACATCACGAACTGCCCGGAGATCGCCGACGGGACCTACGACGTCGTGCTCTCGGTCGACGTGTTCGAGCACATCGACCGGCCGTGGCTCGCCGCGGCCGAGATCGCCCGCATCCTCAAGCCGGGCGGCCTGTCCTACACGTCGACGCTGTTCAGCTGGCGGTACCACCCGTGCCCGATCGACTTCTGGCGCTACACGCCCGATGCGCTGGAGTTCCTGTTCGCCGACCTCGTGACGCTGGAGAAGGGCTTCGACCTCACCGAGCGCCGGCGGGACGTCCGCAAGAAGTCCAAGGCGGACCCCATGCCCCTCGACGCCATGGGCGGCTGGCGGGAGAACGTCCGCGTGCACCATGCCGGGCTCAAGCGCGGCCACTGACCGCCGGCGCGGCGTAGCGCCCGTCACAGCCGTTTCTCAACGCCTCTCGTTCCGTTCGCCTGCGCGTCATGTCGACGCGGCCGGCCCGTCCCTCACAGCCAGGAGTCTCGACTGCGTATGAACGACCAGCCCGCCCCGATCGGCGCCGCACGGACCGTCCCCTGGACCGTCCACGTGGTCGCCGACTCCGACACGCGCTGGAAGTGGGGCGCAGCGCTGGCCGACCGGCTCAGCCCGAACGTGCCGTCGATCCACGGTCACCTGCTGCAGGGCCGGGCGACGCCGAACGACCAGCAGCTCGCCGACGTCGGTGCCCGCGCCGAGACCGTGCGGCGGGTCGGCATCGCCCAGCTGCTCGCCGACCTGCGCGAGACCGACGCGGAGGTCGTGGTGCTCTCGTGCGTCGGCGGCACGATCCAGTCGCTGCTGCAGGGCCTGGCCCGCGTCTGGGCCGGCCGCACGCGGCGCCCGCTCGTCGTCACCGGGTACGTCGGCGTCGTCTACGAGCGGTTGGTGGACGGCCTGCTGCTGCGGGCCGGTGCGGACGTGGTCCTGGCCAACTCGGCCAGCGACGCGCGCCGCTTCCGTGAGGTCTTCGCCGCGGTGGGCGTGGATCCGGACTCGGTCGTGCAGACCGCGCTGCCGTTCCTCGGCGGCGAGCCGCACGACCCGACCGCGGCCGGACGGACCCGCCCCTTCACCGTCACGTTCGTGGCGCAGCCGAGCGTGCCGTCCACGCGGGAGGAGCGGCGGTACGCGCTCGGCGAAGCGGTCACGCACGCCGTCGCCCATCCCGACCGGCACGTGATCGTGAAGCTGCGCGGGCGGGTGGGGGAGCAGACCACCCACGTCGAGCGGCATCACTACGCCGATCTGCTGCCGGCCGACGAGGTCCCGCTCAACGTCGAGATCGCCTACGGGCAGATGGCGGACGTCCTCGACCGTACCGACCTCTGCGTGACGGTCAGCTCGACGGCCGCCCTCGAGGCAATGCATCGCGACATCCCGACCGCCATCCTCACCGACTTCGGGGTGCGCGAGTCGCTGGGCAACCACGTCTTCCTCCCGTCCGGCGCGCTCACGTCGTGGTCGGCGCTGCATGCGGGCGACGTGCCGAAGACCGACCCCGACTGGGCGACCGACAACGGCGTGCGCGACCCGGCGCCGTACGAGGCGGTGCAGGCCCGGCTGGCCGAGCTGGTCGCCGAGCGCGACGCCCGCCCGGCGCTGCGACCCTGGTTCCGCCCCGAGATCGCGCCCCACTACCTGCCGAAACTGTTGCAGCGCAACGGCATCGGCCCCGACGGTGCGCCATTGGTGGACGACCCGGCCTGGCGGGCGGCCGACCCCGGGCTGCGGCGCCGGCTGATGCGGGCCGGGGCCCGGCGGATGTACCGGCTGGGCGTGCGGACGTTCGAGCCGCGCATCCGGAAGTGGGCCCAACTATGACCACTGTCATAGCGGTGATCCCGGCCCGCGGCGGATCGAAGGGCGTACCCGGCAAGAACGTCGCCCCGGTCGGCGGCGTGCCGCTGGTGGCGCGGGCCGTGCGGGCCGCCCGGGCCGCCCAGCGCGTCGACCGCGTCATCGTGTCGACCGACGACCCGCTCATCGCCGAAGCGGCGCGGGCGGCCGGGGCCGAGGTCGTAGCCCGGCCGGCCGAACTCGCCGGCGACGGCGCGACCTCGGAGTCGGCCCTGCTGCAGGCGCTCGACACCGCGGCCCCCGACGCCGACGTGGTCGTCCTGGTGCAGTGCACCAGCCCCTTCGTCACGGCGGCCGACGTGGACGGCGTCGCCGCGCCCGTCGCCGACGGGCACGCCGACTCGGCGCTCACCGTCGGACGTTCGCACGGTTTCCTCTGGCGCCCCGACGGCAGCGGCATCAACCACGACCCCACCGCCCGCCAACGCCGCCAGGACCGGCCGGTCGAGCTGCTCGAGACCGGCGCCGCCTACGCAATGCGGGTGGACGGCCTGCGCCGCACCGGTCACCGCTTCTTCGGCCGGGTGCTGCCGGTCGTCGTCGACCCGGCGCGCACGCTGGAGATCGACGAGCCGGCCGACCTCGAGTGGGCCCGGCTGCTCGCGCCGCTGCTCGAGGAGCCGGCCGAGCTGCGGCTGGCCGACCTCGACGCGCTCGTCCTCGACTTCGACGGCACGCTCACCGACGACCGCGTCCTCGTCGACCAGGACGGCCGCGAGGCCGTGCTCGCCCACCGCGGCGACGGCCTCGGCATCGCCGCGTTGCGCCGGGCCGGGCTACCGGTCCTCATCCTGTCGACCGAGGCGAACCCCGTCGTCGCCGCCCGCGCGGGCAAGCTCGGCGTCCCGGCGTTGCACGGCATCGCCGACAAGGGCGCCGCGCTCGCCCAGTGGTGTGCCGAGCACCGCATCGATCTTCGACGCACGGCGTTCGTCGGCAACGACGTCAACGACCTGCCGTGCTTCGCCATCGTCGGTTGGCCGATCGCGGTCGCCGACGCGCACTACGCGGTGCGGGCCCGGGCCCGCATCGTCACCGCCGCACCCGGCGGCTCCGGCGCGGTGAGGGAGATCGCGTCTCGTCTGCTCGGCCCCGAACTAGGAAGGGACATCCGCGATGGATCTGAACCGCTTGCGCTACATCGGTGACCGCCCGGTCGGACCGGACCACCCGGTCTACGTGACCGCCGAGATCGGCATCAACCACAACGGCAACCTCGAGGACGCGCTCGCGCTCATCGACGCCGCGGCCGAGGCCGGCTGCGACGCCGTCAAGTTCCAGAAGCGGACGCCCGAGGTGTGCGTGCCCAAGGACCAGCAGAGCATCGAGCGGGACACGCCCTGGGGGCGGATGACGTACCTCGAGTACCGGCACCGGGTCGAGTTCGACCACGGCCAGTACGAGGCGATCGGCCGCTACTGCGCGACGCGTGGCATCGCGTGGTTCGCCTCGCCGTGGGACGTCCCGAGCGTCGACTTCCTCGAGCTGGCCAACCCGCCGGCGCACAAGATCGCCTCCGCCTGCCTCACCGACGACGAGCTGCTCGAGCGGGTGCGCGACACCGGCCGCACGGTGATCCTCTCGACCGGCATGTCGACGATGGAGCAGATCCGGCGCGCGATCGACATCCTCGGCCGGGAGCGGTTGATCCTCTGCCACACGACGAGCTCGTACCCAGCCCCGGCCGAGGAGCTCAACCTGCGAATGATCCACACGCTGATGCACGTCTTCCCGGACGTCCCCATCGGCTACTCCGGCCACGAGATCGGCCTGCAGACGTCGGTCGCCGCCGTCGCCATGGGCGCCTGCTTCGTCGAGCGGCACGTCACCCTCGACCGCGCCAACTGGGGCTCGGACCAGGCCGCGTCGGTCGAGCCGGCCGGTCTCAAGCGGCTCGTGCGGGACATCCGCATCGTCGAGGCCGCGCTCGGTGACGGCGTGAAGCGCGTCTACGACAGCGAGCTGCCGATCCTGAAGAAGCTGCGCCGCGCGGGTGTCGAGACGGTGCCGCGGTGAGCTTGAGGCGGTCGAGCGTCGCGGTCGTCGAGAGCGCGACGCAGCTGCTCAACGTCGCCGAGTGGGCGCATGCGACGAGCGAGGGCTTCGACATGACGGTGCTCGTCCTGCCACCGCGGGACGCGCACAGCGTGCGACAGCTCAACCGGGTCGCCGACTTCATCGACGGCCTCGGGCTCGAGCTGCACCAGTACGGCGTGCGCAATCGCACGCCCGGCGCGGCGGTGGGGGCCGCGCAGGTCGCGCGGGCCCTCGCCGGCGCCGAGCGCCTCATCGTGGGCGACCCGTTCTCCCGCCTGTTGCAGACGCTGCTGCCGCTGGCCGAGCCGAGCGACGTCGTGGTGGTGGACGACGGGACCGCCACCTGGGAGTTCGCGCGCTGCGTGAACGCCGGCAAGCCACTCGTGCGCTGGGGAATCCCCCTCCGCGGGCCCGAGCGGCGGGCCGCCCGGGCGACCCGGTTCTTCTCGCCGAGCCCGAGCCGCCAGCTGACCGTCTTCAGCTGCCTGAACGACGCCGCGCCGCTCGCCGCGGTCGCGCTCGCCAACCGCTACGAGTGGACCCGCTCGTGGAGCCGGCCCGACGTCGTCGAGGACGAGGTGGACGTGCTCGGCGTGTCGCTCGTCGACAACGGCGTCGTCCGAAGGCGGCCCTACGTCGCGGCGGTGGCCGAGCTGGCCCGCACCGGGGCGGCCGTCCGCTACGTCGCGCACCGGCGGGAGTCGGCCAGTCTCGTCGGCGAGATCGCCA
>Ga0105240_10012712_pt1 | contig 11604 bp, 9 predicted proteins | sample KBSC54metaG_FD_80426 | JGI IMG/M metagenome (GOLD analysis project Ga0105240, IMG submission 80426) | Corn rhizosphere microbial communities from Kellogg Biological Station, Michigan, USA - KBS C5-4 metaG | ecosystem: Host-associated > Plants > Roots > Rhizosphere > Soil | place: Michigan, USA...
CCACTCGGTGTGAGTGTGCGGATCTCGCATGAGGATCTCGTTCAAACTGCGTGTCATCCGCTCGCGATGCGCATCGAAACGGAACGGCCGGCCGCCGTAGACAGGCATCAGCTCGTAGGCGCCATCGGCGTACAGGAAGCCGCGATCGAGCGGCGAGATTCGCGCTTCCTCCAGCGGAAGACGTGTGCCATTCAAGTAACAGATCGGAAGCGGTGCTGCCATGGTGGGACTTCAACTACCGAAACCAGAGCCTCACTGTATCAGCCGCGCGTCCAAAGATGCCGCATTGTGGCACGGCAGTGAGCGGTACCAGCGGCGCCCGGGCCACCACTTGGCCGTTGGAGTCGGTCACTGTGAGCTCACCTATAGCCTGACCCGCCGCGAGCGGAGCGATCAGCGGTTCCTTGGTCAGCTTCGCTGAGGTTGTCAGGCTCGTGGCCTGACCGCGACCCACCGTAATGATGACGTCATTCGGTACGCCAACGGTCGCGAAGTCAGTCGTGCCTTTGTAGACGCGTGGCTTCAACACGGGCTCGCGAGCCTGTTTGATACGGGCAGTCTCGTAGAAGGTGTAGCCGTAGTTCAGCAAGGCGGCGCTCGCGTCCTCACGCGCTTTCACACTGGGTGAGCCCATCACCACGGAAATGAGACGCATGTTGTCTCGCTTCGCGGAGGTCACCAGGCAGAAGCCCGCGCTGTCGGTGTGGCCGGTCTTCAAACCGTCGACCGTTGGATCGCGCGTGAGCAGCCCGTTGCGATTCTGTTGCTTGATGTTGTTCCAGAGGAACTCGTGCATGCTGAAGAGCGGATAGTATTGAGGGAAGTCGCGGATGATGGCCTTCGCCAGCGTCGTCATGTCCCGCGCCGTCGTGTAGTGGTTCGGGTTCGGCAGGCCGTCACTGTTCTCGAAGTGGGTGCCCTTCATGCCGAGGCGCTTGGCGTACTCGTTCATGATCTGCGCGAACGCAGGCTCCGTGCCACCCACCTTCTCGGCCAGAGCAATGGTGGCATCGTTCCCTGATTGGATGATCATGCCCTTGATCAGGATGTCGACCGGAATCTGGGTGCCCACCTGCACGAAGGTGCGGGAGCCTTCGGCACGCCAGGCGTGCTCGCTGACCGTCACCATGTCAGTCAGCTTGAGTCGGTTTTCCTTCAGCGCCGTGAAAACAACGTAGGAGGTCATGAGCTTCGTGAGGCTCGCCGGTTCCATGCGGTCGTCCGCGTGCTCCTCTGCAAGTACGCGCCCGCTCTGGTAATCGGTGAGTATGTAGGCGCGGGCGGTGACGTCGGGCGCCTTCGGGATCGGCGCTGCCGCGGCCTGTGCGCGACCGAGCGTGAGCAGTGAAACAAATAGCAGTGCAAAGCGAGCGGACGAGCGAAACATCCCTAGAGATCCCCCGGCAGTGAGGAGCCTGGTTAGCCAGACCCGTAGGCAGACGTAAATGGAAGGCGGCGATTCTAGCCAAATTGACGTAACCGCGCCTGACGCGCTTCTCACGAATATCGGGCGTTGCCGCGGCCGGCGAGCATGGCGATCACCGTGACCAACTCGGCTGGATCCACAGGCTTGCTGATATGGACCTGATATCCAGCCAGTAATGTGCGCTTGCGATCCTCGTCTCGCGCCAGCGCGGTGAGCGCCACAGCCGGGATGCGACCTGCGTTGCCCGGCATCGCCCGCACTCGCGTGATGAGCTCGTAGCCATCGTGCTCCGGCATGCCGATATCGCTGACCACGACGTTCAGCTCATCGCCACCATCGACCGCTCGAAGCGCTTCCGCGGCCGAGCCTACGGTTATGACCTCGGCGCCCCGTTCCTCGAGCACTCTGCGCGCCAGCGTACGTGCGTCGGCCTCATCATCGACTATGAGGACCCGCAAGCCCGCGAGAGACGCCACATCGAGCACGGGAAGCTGCTTGGCGGGATCCGCCGCGCCTCGAGCACTGTTTTCCGCCAGCGGCAGGCGCACGATGAAAGTCGACCCGCGACCTTCGCCCTCGCTGAAGGCCTCAACCGAACCCTGATGTAGCTCGACCAGGCTCTTGACGATCGACAGACCGAGTCCCAGGCCACCGTGACGGCGCGTGGTGGATGCGTCGGCCTGACGGAATCGGTCGAATACAAAGGGGAGAAATCTGGAGTCGATGCCCTGACCGGTATCGCTGACGCTGATTTCCACGGTGCGCTCGGCGCCGCACTCCACCTCTCGCGCGAGAATTGTCACCAGCCCGTTCGGTGGCGTGAACTTGATGGCGTTGGTCAACAGGTTCCAGAGAACTTGCTGCAAACGTCCGGCATCGCCGTTTACGGTACCGGCCGGTTCAATCGAGGTATGCAGGCGCACACCCTTCGCGTCAGCAGCCGGACGTACCGCTGCCACAGCAGCCTCGATCACCTGTGAAAGGTCGGTTCGTTGCAATTCCATGGCGAGCTTGCCGGACAGGATCCGGCTCATGTCGAGCAGATCTTCGACCATGCGTGCCTGCAGTTTCGCGTTCCGCTCGATTACCTCGACGCCTTGTTTGATGCTTTCGGGGCGGCGGTCGCGGCTGAGAATGCTCGCCCAACCTACGATGGCATTGAGGGGTGTGCGCAGCTCGTGACTCATGGTCGCGACGAACTCGTCTTTCAACCTCGTGGCCCGTTCAGCTTCGGAGCGCGCGGCGCGCTCGCTGGCCAGCAGGGCCTCGCGCCGCTCCTCGGCGCGCTTGCGCTCGGCGACTTCCTTCTCCAGCAGGCGGCGTCGCTCGTCGAATCGGCGGCTGATCACGGCGGCCGCCCCTACGAACAGCAAGCTCAGCAGGACCGTTGCAACAAGCACTCCCTCGCTAGCCAGGCGGGCGCGGTATTCGCGCCGCCGATGCATATCGAGCAACTCGCGTTGATCGACCTCCAGCTGCCGGGTATCGCGCCGGAAATCCGCCATGATCTGCCGGCCCGCAATCGTATTGAATTGCTCGATGGCGCCACTTTGCTCACCACGCTGAATGGCGTGAATGGCCTGTTGCATCTGGTCGAGCTTTGCTCCGGCGAGCTGCGCGAGATGGCCGATGGCGTCCTCGGTGGCGGGCTCGCTGCCGATGAGCCGGCGCAGCTCGGTCAGGGCAAGGCGGATCTGGGCGATCGCGGCATCGTAGCGCTCGAGGTAGCTGGGGTCCTGCGAGAGGAGATAGCCGCGCTGGTTGGTTTCGGTATCGGTGAGCGCGGTGTTGAGGTCGTGGAGGGTTTGTAGCACGTCGTACGTGTGCTGCACCCGTGCGCTCGAGTTTGCCAACACGGACATTTCGGTGTAGCTGACGAAGCCGACGGCGAGAATGGCAAGCAAGGCTACGGCGAAGGCCAGTATCCAGATTGGACGTCTCGGCATTGCCATAAGAGACATGCTGTCAATCCTACTCGCTGTACGCGCGCGGTATTTCCGGTCAGTCCAGGGCGAGCCGCGCGCCCGAGAAGCCGAGCGTCGCAAGCTTCGCTGCCAGTTGGTCGAAGTCACTCACATTATGTATGGGGCCGACGCGCACCCTGTAGAGCTGCGGCTTGTCAATCGCCGGCGGCGCGATGAAGGCGCGCGTGAGGCCGGCATCTCGCAGCCGAGTCATTGCGCGCATGGCGTTGTTTTGGTCCGCGAACGCGCCTGCCTGAACGTATAAGTCAGGCGGTGGTTGTTCGGCGCTGCGAGTCAGGTTGTCGGGTTGACCAGGAGAGAGCGCGCGCACTTCGACGAGCGTGGTGCCCTCGCGGAGCATGTCCAACTTGGCCGCTGCGGTGTAGGAGAGGTCGATCAGTCGGTTCGATACGAACGGGCCCCGATCGTTTACGCGCACTGTGACGCTACGCCCATTGCGGAGATTCGTCACGCGCACGTAGGAAGGCAGCGGCAGGGTTTTGTGGGCCGCTGTCATGCCATACATGTCGTAGCGCTCGCCCATGGAGGTGTTTACGCCGTGGAATGTCGGGCCATACCAGGAGGCGACGCCGCGCTCGACGTAACCGTCGGCGGCGCCGAGCACGAAATAGCGTTTCCCCAGAACGTCGTAGAACGGTGGATTGCCATGTGCGCTGCGTGGCTCGATGCGCGGAATGGCATCGGGTATCGCTTCGACGTTCGTTGGGGGAGAGGGGAGCGGCTCGACCGGAACGGGCGGCAGGGGTGCAACGGGGGCCACCGGGCCGCGGAGAGTCGAGCAGCCGGCCAGGACAAACAGCAGAGCGGATACCACTGTCGCGCGACAGATCGCATCGCGCGAGACTCTCATGACCGCGCTCCGGGGACGGCTTGCGCCTGCTGCACGGGTGGGCGCTCATCTGCCTGGGCGCGCTGCTTGATAGCCTGTGCCAGGTCATATACCGACATGGCATAGCGGGCGCTGCCGTTATACCGGGTGATCACATAGAAGTTCTTGAACCCGACGCGATAGGCAGGGCCGTCCTTCTGCTCGGCGCTGATGAGCACGGCTGGCGTATCCCCGGGCAGCGTAAGGTCGATTCGCACGCCCTGGGCATTGAGGCTGTCGACGGTCTCGTTCAGGGCAACCTTGCCGGCGGGGTCGATCTGAAAGCTGGGATCGGGATCCAGGCGGGTTTCGGCGAGCACGGGGCTGCCGCTCTCCCAGCCATGCTCCTGCAGGTAGTTCGCCACACTGGTGATGATGTCATCCCAGTCGCCCCACAGGTCGCGCTTGTTATCGGTGTTCGCGTCGATGGCGTAGCGTCGGTACGTGGACGGCATGAACTGCGGCGCTCCCATTGCTCCTGCGTAGGACCCGGTCGTGGTCAATGGGTTCAGCTTGTCCTCGTTGACGAGGAGGAGAAACTGTTCGAGCTCGCTGCGGAAGTAATCGCTACGTGCCGGAAAGTCGAACGCGAGCGTGGCCAGGGCATCCAGCACCCGGAATTTACCCGTCGTGCGCCCGTAGCGGGTCTCGACCCCGATAATGGCGATCAGATATTCCGGCGGGATGCCGCGCTCGGCCGCCACACGCTCGAGTGTCTGCCGGTGCTCCGCCCAGAATTGCGCCCCGAGATCGATCCGCTCCTGGGTGAGGAAGTGGTCGTGATACTCCCACCAGGCAGTCACCTTCTCGGCGGGCCGGGTCATGAGCTCGATGATTTTCGGCTGCGGCTCCGCTTTCGCCAGAACGGCCAGAACGGCTTTCTTCCTGAGCCCGTCCTTGGCCGATACGTCGTTGACGAAGCTGACAATCTCCGCACGCTTCAGATCGAAGCCGGCTGTCTTGTGATGGCGATGGCGCGCGGCGAATGCCGGCTGCAAGGCAATGGGCGCGAGCAGAGCGAAAACCAAAAGGGCGAGATGGCGATTCAATGTCCTCATCACGAGCTGATGAGTTTCCGGTGTGAATACAACGCCATCAGAATACCGAAGCCGGCCAGGATGGTCACGACGGAGGTACCGCCATAGCTGACCAGGGGAAGAGGCACGCCGACTACCGGCAGCAGGCCCGTCACCATTCCCGCGTTGATGAATACATAGACAAAGAATGTCAGCGCCAGACTGCCCGCCAGGAGCCGCGCAAAGGTGTCTTGAGTTTGCATGGCGAGGAAGATCGCGCGGGCAGTCACGAACATATAGAGAATCAACAGGATCGCCAGCCCCACGAGCCCGAATTCCTCGCCGATGACGGCGAAGATGAAATCAGTGGAGCGCTCCGGCAGGAAGTCCAGCTGCGCCTGGCTGCCGTTCATCCAACCCTTGCCGAAAACACCCCCGGAGCCGATTGCAATCTGGGATTGGATGATGTGGTAACCGGCACCCAACGGGTCGGTTTGCGGGTCGAGGAAAGTGAGCACGCGCTTGCGTTGATAGTCGTGCATGAAGCGCCAGCCAAACCAGGCACCGACGGCAGCCAACCCCATGAGGGCCGCCATGATCCGCACTTGCAGCCCGGCCATGACGATGACCAACGCGCCCGCTACACCGATGAGCGCCGCGGTGCCGAGATCCGGCTCCACCGCGACCAGCCCGACCGGGATGATGATCAGGATCGCGCACACGAGTAGGGAGGCAAAGCTCGGCGGCAGCGGCCGCTCATGCAGGTACCAGGCGCACATCATGGGCACCGCCAGCTTCATGAGCTCGGAAGGTTGGAAGCGGATGAATCCGAGGCTCAACCAACGCTGCGCGCCCAAGCCGATATGACCGAACAAGGCGACGACGACCAACAGGAATACGCCGATGACATACAACCAAGGCGTTGTGCGTCGCAAGAAATTGGGGTTGACGCGGGCGAGGAGCAGCATTGCCACCCCGCCCAGGAAGAGGCGCATCACCGTGCGGACGATGGTGCCGATGTTCTGACCGGAAGCGCTGTAGAGGACGATCAGTCCGTAGACAGAAATCAGAGCGAGGCCGATGACCAGAGGGCCATCGATCTTCAGTGCGAACAGAATGCGCGCGGCACCCGTCAACGTGCGCCGCGCGCGCGACTCCGAGCTGACTTCTTCGTAGATCATGACTGTTCGTGCCGCTTCTCGGGGGTCGCCCCCGCTGGCCGTTCGGTCGCTGGTGTCCCCGTGACCGCCTGCTTCTGTTCTGGTGGTGGCGAAGCAGGCTGCGCTGGTTCTAACGGCTTGGTCGAAGTAGGTTCCCCGGGGTTCGCTCCTGGCAGCAGAGATGGTTTGAGTTTGCCGTCCGGTCCGAGGAGGTAGGCGTCCATCACCTTACGCGCAATGGGAGAGGATCCGGAGCCGAAGCCCGCGTTCTCGGCCAACACCGCGATGGCGATGCGCGGCGCCTCCGCCGGGGCGAACGCGATGAACCAGGCATGGTCCTTGAGGCGCTCGTCGGTCTTTTTCGCGGTCAGACTCTGGTTACGTCCGACAGTCACGACTTCGGCGGTGCCGGTCTTTCCGGCCATGGTGTAAGCGGTGCCATGGACAAATGCTGTCGCCGTGCCACCGGGCCAACTCGTGGCGCCGATCATGCCTTGAATGACGAGGTTCCACTGCTCGGGCGTTACTCCCTCGATATGCCGATTCTCGACCGGCGGCAGGTGATGGACTACGCCATTTGCGTCGCGCAGTGCGCTGACCAGACGCGGCCTGAAACTTCTACCCCGATCGGCTATGACGGAAGCTACGTGAGCGAGCTGCAGAGGGGTGACGAGCAGATATCCCTGACCGATGCCGACGTTCACCGTCTCGCCGGGATACCAGGCTTGTTTGTAGACCCGTCGCTTCCATTCCGGCGAGGGCAGGATGCCCGGCTTCTCGCCGCTGATGTCGATGCCCGTGAGCGCGCCGTAACCAAAGGGCGCCATGAAAGCCGAGATCTTGTCGATGCCGATCGTTGCCGCGAGTCGATAGAAATAAACGTCGCAGGACCTCGCGATGGCATGAGGCAGGTCGAGATAGCCGTGGCGGCCGTATTTGCCTTCACGAAACGCCAAACGGCTGCCGGGCAGGTAGTAGACACCCGCGCAGAACTCTTCTTTTTGCGGGTCGAGCATGTGGTTGACCAAGCCGGCCAACGAAATGACAGGTTTGATCGTCGAGCCGGACGGGTATGTGCCACGCAATGCGCGATTGAACAAAGGTTTGTCGATGTTCTCGTTGAGTGCCGCGAATTCGGTGCGAGTCACGCCGCGCGCGAACACGGATGGATCGAAACCGGGCTTGCTGACGAGCGCCAGCACGTCGCCATTCGCGGGGTCGATTGCAACGATTGCGCCACGCCGGTCTCCAAACGCGTCTTCCGCAGCCTGTTGCGTCGGCAGGTCGAGCGACAGGATCACATCTTCGCCGGCAGTGGGTGCGGTCGCACGCAGCTGCGGGGCGTAGGCACCCTGCCGTTGCACCGACCGGCCTTGCGCGTTGACGAGGATCTCGCGATAGCCGTTGTTGCCGTGGAGCGGCTTCTCATAGGAAGCTTCAACACCCAACTTGCCGATCAGGGCTGTACCGGTATACGCGGCACGGTCGATGTGCTCGAGATCCTGCTCGCTGATCGCGCCGACATATCCGAGGGCGTGCACTCCGAGCTCACCGTACGGATAGTGACGGGTCTGGCGTGTTGCGAGATCGACGCCCGGAAACTCGAAACGATGGACGGCAAAGCGGCCGATCTCCTCGTCAGTCAGGCGCAGGCGCAGCGGTACGGTGTCGAAGCTGCGGCGGGAGAGGATCATGTGTTTGGTCTCGTCGAGGTCCTCTCGATCGATGAGACCGAGATCGGCGAGCCGCTTCAGGGTGTCGCTGAGGTCCGGGACCTGCTCGCGGGTGAGCTCGAGTTGGTAAGCCGGCTCATTGTTGACCAGCACGGTGCCATTGCGATCCAGGATCAAGCCGCGGCTGGCCGGGATGGGCTCGGTGCGCACCCGGTTGCCTTGCGACAGGTCGGCGTAATAGTCGTGCCGGACGACTTGCAACAGGTACAGGCGGCCGAGGAGGACGACAGTCAGCACGACCATCAACACGCCGGCAATCAGGGATCGCTGGTCGAAAAGGCGTTGCTCGCCCCAGTGGTCTTTGATGCGACCGGCCGGCATGGGTTATTTCCGGCGGGTCACGCGCGTCGTCCTTGCGCGAGAATGGTGGCAGCCGGGGCCCAGATCAGCGCGCCCGTCGCGCAATGGATCCAGCGCAGCGGGTTCGTGACGGGATGGCCTGTCCATCCATCGATCAGAAAGACGATGACTTCGTAGAAGGCGAGGATCGCCAGGATGATCAGCGATTGCTGGAAGAGCGGCTTGGCCCGGATCTTCTGATGCTCGCGGGCAGTGGCATAGGTCACGATCGATAGTGCCAGCGCGTGCTCGCCCAGGACCGGACCCTGAAATACATCCAGTATCAACCCGGAGAACCAGCCCAATCCGACTCCCCCCTCGCGGGGAGCAGCGACCGCCCAGTAGAGAACGGTTACCACCAGGAACGATGGGCGTATGAGGTCGCCGTACGGCGGCAACGGTAAGACCGTCAGCACCAGGGAGACGAGCACGCTCAACAGCATTCGGCCAAGCGACACGCCGGAGCTCATGGGGTCCTCGGTGTCGCGTCGGACGGCTGTTCTGGCGTAGGCGGCTTAGGCGTGGCCGTGGTGTCACCGGCAGCGGGTTCCTTCGAATTCGCAGGCGTAGCCGCGTCTGAAGCAGGGGCGGGTGGGTTCCCCTTTTTCGACGGCGACGCTGGGGATGCGTTCACTCTGCCAGACGAGACCGGTGGCTTCCGTGCGCCAGCCGACGCATTCACCGGCGCGTTGGTATTCGGCGCGGTTGAGTTGGTGCTGCCTGGCGCGGCAGTGCTTGCGCCTGCGGTTGTCGGATGGGTGTTGCCCGCTTGCGTCGCCGGCGGCGCTGTTGCAGCTGGGGCTTTGGGACGCGGCGGCGGAGCGGCTTGGGGTTGGAGCTTTTTGTTCCCAGCTGCCAAGTCTGTCGCTGTCGTGGAGGCCGGGGCATCCGGGTGCTCGGGCCTGAACCAGACCAGGACGACCTCTCTGTCGGTATCGATGTTGGCGAACGGCGTTGCCCTCACCTGGGCGAGAGGCTGGACCGCGTCACGATGGACTTCGGAGACGCGCCCGACCGGGTAACCCGCGGGGAACACCCCCCCTAATCCAGATGTGACCAGGAGATCGCCCGCTTTGACGTCCGCATTGCCGGGGAGATACGGCAGCGCGAGCGAAGCCGTATCGCCGGCTCCTACGGCAATCGTCCTCAGGCCCGTTCGTTCAATCTGCACCGGAATCGCATGCTCGGGGTCCGTGATGAGGATGACTTCGGAGCTCCAGGGGCCCACGTGGGTGGTTTGTCCTATGACGCCCTTGTCATCGAGGACAGCCTGAGCTTTGAAGGCGCCGTTCGTCGTGCCGCGGTTGATGAGAATGCGGTGACGGAAACTGTCGACCTGGACATTAACGATTTCCGCCGCCAGCCAGCGATCCGCAACAGGCGGCAGGGCGTCCCGCAGACCTCTGAGCTCGCCGTTTTCGCGGGCCAGCGCCTCATACTCCATGGTGCGTAGCTCCAGCTCACGCTGCCGCTTGCGCAGCCGCTCATTCTCGGCCCGGAGGACATCGCGGGTGGCGAAGCTTTCGGTCAGCCAGTTCCAGGCAGCCGAGGGGGAGCTCACTGCCAGCTGAATGGGATAGGCGGCAGCTTGAAGAACGAACCGGGCTTGCTCCAGCCAGGCGTGGCGCTGGTCGAGGAACATGACGACCATGGAGATGACCGCATAAAGGGTAAAGCGGAAACCCAGCGAGGGTCCCCGGACTTGCGATCTACTGCCCCCTGTACCGAAGGCGGCCACTCAACCTCGGTCGCTAGGTGGTGAGCCTCCCGAGGTGAGGGTCATCGTGGCGAGGGCGTTCCCCATCGAGCAGATTTTCGCGACCGTTTCGCGCGGCATAGTGGGCACTACGAAAGCGAAACGATCGCGGAAAGATGCCGATGCGGGGTCGCCGCAGCAGATGGCCATCACCGAGGGAGGCTCCTATTCAAGGCCGAAATGGCCGGGGCCCAGCTCGTCCATCAGCTCGAGGATACGGCCCCCACCTCGTGCCACGCACGTCAGGGGATCATCCGCTACCACGACGGGCAGGCCGGTCTCCTCCGTGAGGAGCTTGTCGATGTCGCGCAGCAGCGCGCCACCCCCCGTCAGAACGATGCCGCGCTCGGCGACATCCGCTCCGAGCTCCGGAGGCGTCTGTTCGAGCGCCTGCTTGACGGCGCTCACGATGCTTTGCAGGGGTTCCTGCAAGGCTTCGAGAATCTCGTTGCTGTTGAGGGTGAAGCTGCGGGGCACGCCTTCCGAGAGGTTGCGGCCTTTTACCGACAGCTCACGCACTTGCTGGCCCGGATAAGCCGAGCCGATCTCGATCTTGATGCGCTCCGCCGTGGCCTCACCAATGAGGATGCCGTAATTACGGCGGACGTAGTTCATGATGGCTTCGTCGAAACGATCGCCCCCGATGCGGGCGGAGTTCGCATAGACGATGCCATTCAGCGACAGTACCGCGACTTCCGACGTACCACCGCCGATGTCTAGTACCATAGAGCCGCGGGCTTCGTGGACCGGGAGGCCGGCACCGACTGCAGCGGCCATCGGCTCGCTGACGATCGCGACGTTGCGCGCGCCGGCGCCTTCGGCGGACTCGCGGATCGCGCGTCGCTCCACCTGGGTCGAGCCGAACGGCACGCAGACAAGGACGCGAGGCGAAGGCTTCAACATGCGGTTGCCGTGCACCTTGTTGATGAAATGCTGAAGCATTTTCTCGGTGTACGTGAAGTCCGCAATGACGCCGTCCTTCATCGGACGTACGGCAGTGATGTGGCCGGGTGTGCGACCCAGCATGTTTTTGGCCTCGGAGCCGACCGCGACAATGATTTTGCCGCCGCGGCCGGGCTCGTCTTGCACCGCGACGACAGAGGGCTCGTTGAGCACAATGCCCTTGTCACGGACGTAGATGAGTGTGTTGGCCGTGCCGAGGTCAATCGACAGATCACTGGAAAAATAGCCGCGGAGGCGTTTGAACATGAAGCGACCGGAAAGTGCGGCGGGGGACCCCCGAAGTGGCGCGTAATCTAGCAACCGAGGGGACATTCAGCAAGGCAACATGTATGATTTTGCGCTGTTTTTCTCATTGTGC
>Ga0105240_10012713_pt1 | contig 11603 bp, 13 predicted proteins | sample KBSC54metaG_FD_80426 | JGI IMG/M metagenome (GOLD analysis project Ga0105240, IMG submission 80426) | Corn rhizosphere microbial communities from Kellogg Biological Station, Michigan, USA - KBS C5-4 metaG | ecosystem: Host-associated > Plants > Roots > Rhizosphere > Soil | place: Michigan, USA...
CGAGGCGGTGCGCGACGTCTGCGAGGGGCTGACGGAGATCTCGATCACGGTCAATCCCGGCGGCTTCGACCACTGGCAGGCGATCAAGAACCAGGAGCTGTTCGCCGCTCGCGTGATGCCGCACTTCAAGACCGGAGCGGCGGCCTCGGCGTACGTGGCGCCGTTTCGCGTTACCGAGCCGCTCGCGAGCGCCTCGCGGTCGTGCGCACGCTGCACGACGGGGTCGTTCTCGACGTCGGTCGAGCCTGCCGGGCTCGAATCGGCGACCGGTTCCAGCTGCGCGGGCGTGAGGACGTCGTAGACCACGATCCGCGCGTTCACACGCGGCGACCAGGTCTCGGCATAGAGCTGCTTTGCCCAGGGCTGAGGGGGAAAGTTGGGGATCGCAACCGACCGCATCGAGACCTTCAGGCTCCGCAGCTCGCTGCCGGTGAGCGACGACTGGTACGAGGGGACGACGATCAGGTAGACGATCGTCAGCACGCCCGCGACGACGGCAAGCAGCGCGAGCGCCAGCCTGCCGGCAACGCCTCCGAGCGGGCTCACCGGTCTTTGAAGCGGTAGCCGACGCCGCGGACGGTGAGGATGTACTCGGGCGTCCTCGGCTCCGCCTCGAGCTTCTCGCGCAGATGCCGCACGTGCACGTCGATCGTCCGCGGGTCGCGGTAGTCGGCGCTCTTCCACAGCGCTTCCAGCAGCATCCGGCGGCTGAAGACACGCCCAGGGTGCCCGGCCAGCGTCCGCAGCAGCTCGAACTCGACGTACGTCAGCTGCACCGGCTCGCCGCGCACCTCGACCGAGCGGCGGGACGCGTCGATGCGCAGGTCGCCGTGCTCGATCACCAGGTCGCCGTCTCCGTCGGGGTCGTGCGGCGTGCGGGCGCGACGGAGCAACGCACGTACCCGGGAGCGAAACTCGCGAATCGAGAACGGCTTCGTGATGTAGTCGTCCGCGCCCAGCTCGAGCCCGATCACCTTGTCGAGCTCGTCGTCGCGGGCCGTCAGCATGATGATCGGCACGGTGCTGGTCGCACGCAGCCGCTTGCAGACCTCGAGCCCGTCGAGCTTCGGCAGCATGATGTCGAGTACGACCAGATCCACCGGCTGCGCGGCGAATTGCCGCAAGGCGTCCTCGCCGTCTGCCGCCTGGACGACCGAATAGCCGTCGCGCTCGAGCGGGAAGGCGAGCACCTTGCGGACGGAGTCCTCGTCGTCGACGAGCAGGATCGTAGGAGAGGCGTCGGGCATGGCCGTTCATTCACCTGCCGTTTTTGTGACTCGCTGAACCGGCGGCGCCTGCCTGCAAGCGGCTCCACTTCCTACTATAGCCCTCGATGTCTGCGATTCCCGGCCCCGCGAGGCGTCGGCGGCCGCGGCGCGGCTCGCTCGAGCGGCCCGTCAACGGCCGCCTGTATCGCAGCGCGTTTGCGATCGTCGCGCTCCCGCTGCTCGTGCTGGCCTTCAGCGTCACGCGGCCTGCCGCATTACCCGCGCCGCTCTTGCCGCCGAACTTCGACGGCGCCGCGGCGCGCCTGCTCGCCGTCGAGTTCTCGCACTTCCCCGACCGGGCCCCCGGCGGCGCCAGCTCGCTCCGCGCGGCCCAGTGGTTCCGCGACCAGCTTGCCCCCTACGGGTTGCCCGTCTCGGCCGACACCTGGCACGCCAAGATTCCCGGCCGCGGATCGGTGCGGCTCCAGAATCTCTGGGCCGTCGCCAAGGGGCAGTCGGCCGACGCGATCGTGGTGATGGCCCACCGCGACGACACGGGTGTCGGATCGGGAGCGAACGACAACGGCTCGGGGCAGGCAGCGCTGATCGAGCTTGCGCGAGGCTACGCCCAGCCCGATACGCCGTCGGCCGAGCGCGTGCGCTCCGCACACACGATCGTCTTTCTCTCCACCGACGGAGGGTCGTTCGGCGGGCTCGGGGCCGCACGCTTCGTGGCCCGGCTGCCATTCCACATCGCGGCCGTGATCAACCTCGACGCGATCGCGGGTCGCGGGCCGCCACGGATCCTGATTGCCTCCGACACACCTCGCTCACCGGCCGCGACGCTGGTCGAGACGGCGGCCAAGCGCGTGCTCGAGCAGACGTCGCTCCGCGCGCAGCGGACGAGCCTCGCCGACCAGCTCCTCGACCTGGCCTTTCCGCTGGCTGTCTACGAGCAAGGGCCGTTCGTCGCGGCCGGCATCCCAGCCGTCACCCTCACGACCTCGGGCGACCGTCCGCCGGACGCGTTCACCGACCGTGCCACGGCGCTCGACGGCAACCGGCTCGCGGGGATGGGGCGGGCTGCGCAGGAGTTGGTCGGATCGCTCGACCAGGGGCTCGAGGTAACGCAGGGCACGACCAGCTACCTCTGGGCCGGCGATCGGATCATCCGCGGGTGGGGGATCGAGCTGCTGCTCTTTTCGCTGCTGATCCCGTTCGTCGTCGGCGCCGTCGATCTCTTCGCGCGCTGCCGGCGGCGCCGGATCTCGTTGCTCCCGGCGGCGCGAAGCCTGCGCAGCCGATTCGCGTTCTGGGCGTACCTCGGTCTCGCCTTTTTCGCCTTCCGCCTCGTGGGAGCCTGGCCCGGCGGTGCGAGCCGGCCGCCGAACCCTGCGACCGCCGCGGCGCGCGACTGGCCGGTGTTCGCGCTGATCGCGTTCGGTGTGCTCGCGGTGGCCGGCTGGCTCGTCTCCCGGCAGCGGCTGGTGCCCCGCCGCCAGGCCACCGACGAGGAGCGGCTGGCGGGCGACACGGTCGCGCTGCTCGGTCTGGGCGTCGTTGCGTTGCTTGTTTTGGCAACGAACCCGTACGCGCTGATCTTCATCCTGCCCGCCCTGCACGCCTGGCTCTGGCTGCCGCAAGTGCGCAGCGGACGAGGGCCGGCACGGCTGCTCGTGCTGCTCCTCGGCCTGGCCGGGCCTGCCGTGCTGATCGCCTCGGTGGCTCTGCGCTACGGGCTCGGCTTCGACGCCCTCTGGTATCTCGCGGGGCTCGCCGCAGTCGGGTACGTGCACGTGCCGGCGATCGTCACGACTCTCGCGGCCGGTGCCTGCGGAGCGCAGCTCGCCGCCGTCGCTGCAGGGCGTTACGCGCCGTACCCCGACGCGCGCGACCGCCCTGAGCTAGGGCCGATCCGCCAGCTCGTCCGCGCCACCGTGCTCACGACCCGTGCCCGCCGTCGCGAGCACGCCGAGCGCCGGCGCGCAGTTGTCTAGATCGGCAGGTAGCGGACGCGCGCCCCGGCAGCCAGCTCGCCGGTGCCGCGCGGCACGAGCACCAGGGCGCCGGCGGAGGCTGCGCGCACGATCATGTGCGACTCCTGGCCGCCAAGCGGCTGCACGAGGGCGCCGTCGGCGTCCATCCGTAGGCGTGCACGGAGCAACTCGTCACGGTCCGCGTTCTGCCGTACGGCCGCCGCCAGACGCGCCGGCAGGTAGCGCGGCCCCGGCTCGCGTGCCCCTTGCAGCGCGAGCAGCGCGGGCCGCACGAAGAGCTCGAAACCGACGAGGGCGGAGACCGGGTTCCCGGGCAGGCCGAAGACGAGCGTGCGGCCCCGCGCCGAGAACGCGACCGGCTTGCCGGGCCGGACGGCGACGCGCCAGAACACCTCTTCCGCGCCCAGGTCCGCGAGGGCGGCGCGCACGAGATCGTGCGGGCCGACCGACACTCCGCCCGAGGTGATCACGACGTCCGCGGCAAGCGCGCGCTTCAGCGCCTCACGCGTTGCGTCCGGGTCGTCCTCCACCGAGTCGAGGACGTCGGCGGTCGCTCCGGCCGTCACAGCCTGCGCCGCCAGCAGGACGGTGTTCGACTCGTAGATCTCGCCGGGACGCAGCTCGGTGCCGGGCGCGCGCAGCTCGGTGCCGGTCGCAAGCAGGGCGACCCGCGGCCGGCGCGCGCAGGTCACCGTCGCGGCCCCCGCAGCCGCGAGCGCCCCGATCTGGGGGGGGCCGAGCCGCGTGCCGCCTTCGACGACGAGATCGCCTGCATGCGCGTCCCCGCCACGCGGGCGCACATGGGCGCCCGCCGCGACACCCTCGACGGTGACGGTCGACCCTTCGAGCGACGTGCGCTCGATCGGAACGACCGCGTCGGCGTCGTCCGGCACAACCGCGCCGGTCGAGATCACGGCCGCGGCTCCGCGTGCGAGCGGCGCGCCTGCCGGCAGTCCCGCCGCCGACTGGCCGGCCACGGCCAGCTCTCCCGGCGTGTCGGCGGCCCGCACGGCGTACCCGTCCATCGCCGAGCTGTCGAACGGCGGCAGATCGACAGCGGAGCGAGCGTCGAGTGCGAGCACACGGCCGGAGGCGGCGGCCACCGCGACGAGCTCGGAATCCAGCGGCTGCGCTCGAGCAAGCACGAGCTCGAGCGCGGCGTCGATGGTCAGGAGGTCGGACGGCACAGGCGTCGCTAGTGCGGCCCGCCGGGCGCCCTCGACGGCGTCACCGCAGTCTTCGGTGCGGTGGCCGGTGTGGTGGTCGTGGTCGTGGTGGTCGTCACGGCCGGCGGCGTGTAGACGTAACCGAGGCTGCCGTAGTACCCGCGCGTCAGCGTGCGCCAGGTCGGGTAGTGCTTCGGCACTCCGAAGTCGAGCGGCTTGCTGTGCGCGAGCGCGGCCGCCATGTACTCGTGCCAGATCGGCACCGCGAAGGTGGCGCCCTGCACCGTGGAGCCGTGCACGTCGGTCATCGGGATCTCGCCCTCGGGATAGCCCATCCACACAGCCGTGCTGAGCTGGCGCGTGTAGCCGTCGAACCAGGCGTCCGCGTGGTTGTCGGTGGTCCCCGTCTTGCCGGCGTTCGGGTGGGTGCCGTCGTTCGACCCGTACCCCGTCCCGTACTCGGCATTCTGCTGCAGCACGTCCGTCACCTTCCACGCGACCCCGTCCGACAGCGCGCGCTTCGTCTGGGGAACGCCCCAGCCACTCTCGCTGTCGACCTTGTCGCCGGGCAGGATCACCTTGGTGATCGCCATCGGCTTGGCGTAGACGCCCATGGCGGGGAACGTCGCATAGGCGGCCGCCATGTCGAGCGGCGAGACGGCGAGTGAACCGAGACCGATCGAGGCGACGGGCTTGTCGGGCGACATGTGCACGCCGAGCCGGTGGGCCATCTGCCAGACGTAGCGCGGGCCGACGTCGAGCGTCAGCTGCGCGTACACGGTGTTGTCCGACTGCAGCGTCGCGCGCGTCAACGACTCGCTGCCGCTGTAGGTGTTCTCGTAGGTGTGCACGTCCCACGGCTTGGCAGGATCGCACCACGGCGCGGCGGTGCACGTGAACGGCGCCGAGGTGTAGTAGGTCGAATCGGGATCGACGCCCTGCTCGATCGCCGACGCGAGCACGAACGTCTTGAAGGTCGAGCCCGCCTGCCGTGCGGACTGCGCCGCCAGGTTGAACTGGTTGCCACCCTTGCGAACGACGGCGGTCATCGCGCGGATCGCACCGGTGCCCGGCTCGACCGAGACGACCGCCGCCGCGGGATCGGTCTTGTACGGCAACGCGTCGCGGATCGCCTTGTCGGCGAGCCGCTGCAGGCGCGGGTCGATCGTCGTGTAGACCTTCAGGCCGCCTTCGCGCACCGTGTTCGCGCCGTAGGCCTGCTCGAGCTCGTCGCTGACGTACGAGAAGAAGTACGGCTCGCGGATCTTGGTGTAGATGCGGCCCGGCTTCAGCCCCAGCGAGCTCGACTTCACCAGGCTCTGGTACCGGGCGAGCGTGATGTCGTTGTTGGCAAGTAGCGCGCGCAGCACCTCGTCGCGACGATCGAGCGCAGCTTGCGGATCGTGGAAGGGGTCGTAGTCGGAGGGCGCCTGCGGCAGCCCGGCGAGGAGTGCCGACTGGAGGAGGGTCAGGTCGCGTGCGTGCTCCGAGAAGTACGTCTGCGCCGCAGCCTCGACGCCGTAGGCGTGGTTGCCGTAGTAGACGGTGTTCAGGTAGTCGTTGAGGATCTCTGCCTTCGGCTCCTTCTGCGAGAGCTTGATCGCGAGGCAGGCTTCCTTGAGCTTGCGCTCGAACGTCTTCTGCCGGCCGGTGTAGAGGCTGCGAACGAGCTGCTGCGTGATCGTCGAGCCGCCTTCGACCGCCTTGCCTGCGGTCACGTCCTTCCACGCAGCGCGCGCAATCCCGACGTAGTCGACGCCGCCGTGCTTCCAGAAGCGCCGGTCCTCGATCGCGACGGTCGCCCGCGGCAGCCACACCGACATCTGCGCGGTCGTGACCGGCTCGCGGTTTCGCTCGGCGGGAATCGACCCGAGCAGCGACCCGTCGCGCGCGTAGACGAACGAGTTCTGCCCGATCTCGACCGGCCGCAGGCTGTTCAGGTCGCAACCCTGCGAGAGGGCGGCCCCCGCGCCCAGGCCGCTGACGACGACCACGCCTGTCACGGCGGCCGCGAATCCGCCGGCGAGCAGGCCCGCACGGCGGCGGCGCTTGATCCGGTCCGCGCGCTTTCGCTTCCGAGCGCGCTGGGCGAGGATCAGGTCGAGGTCCGTGTTGCTTCGGCCGCTGCGTGGCCGCGGGCTCATGCGGCTCCGTCGCCGGCAGCGAGACGCTCTGCGATCGCGAGCCGCAGGTCGCTGGCGGCCCGCTCGGCAGCGCGTTCGTCGGGGATCCACTTGCGCACGAGGATGGTTGCGTTCTCTCCCTCGAGGGCGGTGACGTACACCTCTTCACCTTCGCCGCGGAGCGACTCGAGCGCTGCCCGCAGCCCTGCCCCGGCGGGGATCTGCACCGACACCTCGGCGAGTGCGAGCGAGCTGCGGATCGTCGAGTTGCGGATCGTCTCCGAGGCCAGCTTCTCGTTCGGCACCACGAGCCGGTCGTTGTCGCGGGTTCGGATCCACGTGTACGTGAGCCCGATCTCCTCGACCACGCCCTTCGTGCCCTGCACCTCGACCTCGTCGCCGAGGCGCAGCGGCTGGCTGATCGCGATCAAGAGGCCGGCGACGACATTGCCGATCGTCCGCTGGCTGGCGAAGCCGATCACTAGCCCGATCACAGCGGAGGACGCGAGCACGCCGCCGGCGACCGCGCGGATCTGCGGGATGACGAGCAGCGCCGACATGACGCCGACGAAGACGATCGCCGCGACCACGGTCCGCCGCAGCACGCGGTAGCGCGTCACCGAGCCGGGAGCGAGATCGTGCCGGGCGATCCGCCAGTCGGCGAGCTTCGCCACAACGACGGCAACCGCGATCATCGCGGCCGCGACCAGCAGACGCTGCGAGAACTCAGGCACCGCGGGCTTCTTCTTCGTCCCAGTCGATCGGCTTCCGGCTCGCGAATCCCTCGTCCAGCGGGTGCCAGTACGCGACGAGATCCTCGCCTGCCTGCCAGCAGAGCAGGACGTCGGCGCCTGCGCGCCGCGCAGGGAAGTCGACGAGGCCGGCATCGAGATCCTTGACGATCACCCCGAGCTCGTTCAACCGCTCGAGACCTTCGCGGGCCAGCTCGGCCAACCGCTGGAACTCCGCCTGCGCCATGTTCAGGTCGCTCGCGGCGTAGCCGGCGCCGTTCCCGCCGATCGCGGTGACGAGCGCGCCTTGCGCCTGTTCGAGCTCGCGCAGACGCGCTCTGGCCGTAACGAGGCGCTCGACAGCCGGGCGCACCTCATGGAGGGCGCTGTTAGCCTCGGCGACGGTGAATACGCGATCGGGCACGGCGCCGCCACATCGTAGGGACGCGACGCCACAGCTCGCAGGCTGGTTGGTGCTAGTCGCCCTGATGATCGCAGTCGCGTATCTCGGCCGCGCCACCGGCGGCAAGCCCGACCCGCAGGTGCTCTACCGCTGGTCGACCGCCGTGAGCGGGCTCGTGCAGGACGCGATCATCCTCGCGCTCATCCTGGCGATCGCGCGCGGCAACGGCGCACTGCTCGCGCTGCGGCGTCCCGAGTCGATCGGCAAGGCGCTGCGGATCCTCGTGATCGCGATCGTCGCCGTCTACGCGTTCGAGATCGCCTACACCGCGCTCACCCATCCCGGCAACGAGCAGGGCCTCACCCCGGCGCACTGGGAGCCGGCGCACGCGACGGCCTACATCGTCAACGCGATCGTCATCTGCACGTGGATCCCGCTCGTCGAGGAGCTGACCTACCGAGGGCTCGGCTACTCGCTGCTCGAACGCTTTGGGCGCTGGCCGGCGATTCTCGCCGTCGGGCTGCTGTTCGGGCTCGCACACGGACTGATCGTCTCGCTGCCGGTGCTCGTCGCCTTCGGCTGCGTGCTCGCCTGGATCCGCTCGACGACGCGAAGCGTCTACCCGGGCATGCTCCTGCACGCGACCTTCAACCTGATCGCGCTCGTCGCCGCCGTCACGGTCAGCAAATAGGTTCTCGTCGTGGACGATTCCGAGCTCGAACGGCTCCGCGACCAGATCGCCGCACTCGACCGCGGCATCTTCGCATCCCTCAACCGCCGGCTCGAGCTGGTCGCCGAGCTGAAGCGCTACAAGGACGAGCACGGGATCGCGTTCGTCGACCCGCGCCGCGAGGCGGAGCTGATCGACGAGCGCGTGCGCGAGAACCGCGGCCCGCTGAGCGCCGAAGGGCTGCGCGCGTTCTACGTGGAGCTGCTCGCGCTCGTCAAGCGCGAGCTTTAGCGGCCTTCCTCTTCGCCATCCTCGTCCTCGTCCTCGGGCTCGACCTCCAGCTCCGCTTCGGCGAAGTCCTCGGCCGAGACCTTGTCGAGGAAGCGGCGGAACTCGTCGACGACCTCTTCCTCGTTGATCTCGTCGCCCTCCATCTCGATCGACGACTCGTCGATCACTTCGTCGGCGGCGAAGATCGGCGCCTGCGCGCGCACCGCCACGGCGATCGCGTCGGAGGAGCGCGAGTCGACCTCGACCTCGGCGCCGTTCTGGGCGACGGTGATCGACGCGTGGAAGGTGTTCTCGCGCAGCTCGGTCACCGTCACGCGCACCACGTCGACGTCGAGCTCGCCGAGGATGTTCACGAGCAGGTCGTGCGTCAACGGGCGTGGCGCCTCGGCTCCCTGCAGCTTCATCAGGATCGCGGCCGCCTCCGGATGCCCGATCCAGATCGGCAGGTAGCGGTTCCCGTCGGCCGTCTTCAACAGCACGATCGGCTGCTTCCCGATCAGGTCGAACGAGACTCCGTAAATCGTCATCTCGACCATCGAGATCTACATTACCCCCCGCGTTCAAGGCAAACGCCGGGCACGAGAACCTGGTTACACTCCCGGCCGCGCGGGCGATTAGCTCAGCTGGTTAGAGCGCCGCTCTGATAAGGCGGAGGTCCCTGGTTCGAATCCAGGATCGCCCATTGTGGTTGGTCGCAGCTCGATCAACCATCCGGCACGTGGATCTCGGTTCGCGCCGCTGCGGCGCGCTCGCGGGCCGTTCGCCTGCGGGCCGTGTCGATTGCCCCGTCCGCGGCGCGCCTGCAGGCCGCGATCTCGTCGTCCAGGCCGGCGATGCGCGCGATCAGGCTCTCCACCTCTCGTGCGTCATGTGCGTAGGCGGCTGCGCCGAGCGCGAACTGCTCGACGCGTCGCTGCCGCCGCAGGCGGCGCTGCTTGCGTCGGAGCCCGAAAACCCGGGCGCCGGCCCTTGCCCAAGCCACGGCCCAGGCCGCCACGAACCCCGCGAACCAGCGCGTCCGGCGGGCCGCGCGGGCGACCGCCGTCTGTGCCCCGGTCAGCTCATCCGGGAACTTGCCGAAGTACCGCGGCTCCTCAGGCTCCATCAGTTGAGCGCGCGCGTGCGGTGGACATACTCCTCCACTGCGTGCAGGAACGGCCCGTCGGCGGCAAGCTCCGCCATCGTCAGCTTGGTCTGCTCGTCCAGCTCGCGGTCGGCCTCGAGCTCGCGGAGAAACGGCTTCAACCGGCCGGACTGCGAGAGCTTTGCCATGCGCAGGAACAGCGACCGGGTGACGTCGTCCTGCGAGATCGCCTCGAGCGATTCGAGGTCGGTGAACCAGAAGGCGTCCATGGGGGTGCAACGGGCGCGCGCCGGTTCGAGTTACGGCAGCGCTGTGAGAGCCTGTCAGACGCGCAGGCGCTCGAGTAGGCGCTCCAGCGCCTCGGCGAGCTCGGCGAGCTGCACCTCCCCTTCGACCGGCACGTGCAGGCCGGCCGCACCGACCTTGCCCTCGAAGCCGGTGAGGGTCTTGACCGCGTCCCTGATCCGGGCTGCCAGCTCGGGATCGACCGTCGTCGCGCGGCGCTCCTTCGTGCGTGCGCCGGCCCAGCGCGCGGCTCGCTCGGCGGCTCGCACCGACAACCCTTCCCCGACGATGCGCTTCGCAAGCTTCCGGCGGCCGTCGTTGTCGGGTACCGCGAGCACGGCGCGCGCGTGACCCTCCGTCAGCTCGTTCCGGCCGATCATCGCGAGCACGTCCTCCGGCAGCTCGAGCAGCCGCACCCGGTTCGAGACGGTCGGCTTCGACCGGCCGACGCGATCGGCGACCTCGCCGAGCGACAGCCCGAACTCGTCGAGCAGCACCGCGTAGGCGCGCGCCTCTTCGACGGGTGACAGGTTCTCGCGGGCGACGTTCTCGACCAGGCCGAGCAGCAGCGTGTCGCGGTCGTCGGCGTCGCGGATGACGGCCGGCACCGTCGCGATGCCCGCCTCTCGCGCCGCGCGCCAGCGGCGCTCGCCGGCGATCAGCTCATATCCTCCTTCGAGCCGCGGCCGCAGCACGACCGGCTGGATCAACCCCTGGGCGCGGATCGAATCGGCCAGCCCGCTCACTCCTTCGCCGTCGAAGCGCTTGCGCGGCTGCTTCGGGTTCGCGTGGATCTGATCGACCTCGATGTGGGCGAGCTCCGGCTCGGCACCGCCGATCAGGACCTCGAACCCGCGGCCGAGGCCGCGTCTAGGGGCGGGCGACAAGCTCCATCGCCACCTTCCAGTACGCCTCGGCGCCGCGCGAGCGACGGTCGTAGTGGGTCACCGGCAGGCCGTGACTCGGCGCCTCGGCCACCCGCACCGAGCGCGGCACGACCGCGCTGAACACCAGCTCGCCGAAGTGCTTGCGCACCTCGGCCTCGACCTCGCCCGAGAGGCGCGTACGACCGTCGGCCATCGTCAGCAGCACGCCGGCGATCGACAGCTTCGGGTTGAGCCGCGTCTTGATCAGGTTGATCGACTGCACGAGCTGCGCGAGCCCCTCGAGGGCGTAGTACTCCGTCTGCACCGGCACGATCACACGGTCGGCGGCGGCAAGCGCGTTCACGGTCAGCGGGCCGAGCGACGGGGGGCAGTCGAGCAGCACGAAGTCGAAGTCGTCGGCCCCCTGGAGCGCGTCGGCCAGGTAGCGGTCGCCGTCTTCACGCTGCGACAGCTCGACCGAGGCGCCCGCGAGCTCGGGACGCGAAGGGACGCAAAAGAGATTCGCGAAACGCGTCGGCTTCGCGAGCTCCGACAGGGGGACGCCGTCGAGCAGGTCGTACGTCGACGTGCCGTTGGCGCGCATGCCGAGGCCCGAGGTGGCGTTCGCCTGCGGGTCGAGATCGACGACGAGCGCTCGCTCGCCGGCCTCGGCGAGACACGCCGCGAGGTTGATCGCAGTGGTCGTCTTACCGACACCGCCCTTCTGGTTCGCGAACGCGTAGACCTTGCCGGGCATCCGGCCAATCTAGCCGCGGCGC
>Ga0105240_10012714_pt1 | contig 11603 bp, 7 predicted proteins | sample KBSC54metaG_FD_80426 | JGI IMG/M metagenome (GOLD analysis project Ga0105240, IMG submission 80426) | Corn rhizosphere microbial communities from Kellogg Biological Station, Michigan, USA - KBS C5-4 metaG | ecosystem: Host-associated > Plants > Roots > Rhizosphere > Soil | place: Michigan, USA...
GATCGCTTCGCCCGAGCCGCCGAACTCCTTGGGGAAGTCCTTGAGCTTGGGCAGGCCGTCCTTCATAGGCAGCACGGTCTCGGCGTAGTTGACGTGGACGCCGGGCGCGAACCGCAGGGTCGGCAAGGTGGCGGCGAAGACGTCGACCAGGCCGAGCGGCGGATGGTTCGTCATCAGGTGACCGCCGCACTTGGTGCAATACTTGCGCTCACTGAGCGGCGTCTTCTTGAACGTCGCGACATGACGCTCGCCCGAGGTGACTTTCACCGCCGCGGGCTTCCACAGGCTGAAGGCGTTGACCGGGCCGCCGGACCACGAGCGGCAGGAGCTGCAATGGCAGTAGCCCATCGCCTCCGGCTCGCCCGTCGCTTCCAACGTCACGGCGCCGCAAAAACAAGTTCCAATGTGCATCGTTCGACCTCTCTGTTGCGGTGCAGCGAAGAGCCGGGAACCTATGCACGACGGCCCCGCCGCACATCGGCAGGATCTCCCCAATTTAAGGAGGTGTCCTCCCTATTTTAGGTCTCCGCATCATGGGAGCGCGCCACTCCAGTGGCGCTCATGAGCGCCACTGGAGTGGCGCGCTCCTCCGAGACTCTAGGCGACGAGTTGCTCGGCGCGGGCGATGCGGGCGGCCTCGCCGCGCGAGGCGGCGCCCAGCTTCGACAGGACCGACGACACGTGATGGTCGACGGTCTTGGGCGAGACGTGGAGCTTGGCGCCGATGCCGGAGTTGGTGAGGCCGGTCGACAGGCAGCCCAGGATCTGCAGCTCACGCGTGGTCAGTCCGAACGGGTTCTGCCGCGTCGTCTGGCGTGGCCCGCGCGGGATCCGGCGCACGCCGGCACCGCGCAGGCGCTGGCGCAGCGCCGCCGCGGCGGGCTCGGCACCCAACGTCGTGAAGATCTCGAGGGCGGCGATCTGATCCTCGGGATCGCCATCGGCCAGCGCGCGCGCCTGCTCGTAGACACAGCCCAGCTCCTGCCAGGCCGCGGCGGCGCGCCGCCCGTTTCCCTTGAGCTGCCACAGGAACGGCGCGGCGGCCCAGGTCGGCAGGTCGATGGCGTCGCCGCCCAGCCGGCGCCACAGCACCAGCTCGCCGGTGAACCAGCGGTGGCAGTGCCGCGTCGCCAGATCGTACGCCGCGCGGGCTTCGCTCGCGGCGCGCGCGCCATCGCCCGCGAGCCAGGCGGCTTCCGCGCGCGCGGCCCGCACCGGCGCCAGCCGTTGGAGCGTGCCGGTCTGCACCGCCAGCTCCAGCGCCTCGTCGAGCACCGGGCCGGGATCGACGTCGCCGCGCCGCGCATGCACGCGGCCCAGCGCCACCAGCGCCATGATGCGGCTGATGACGGAGGCATTCGGTCGCGCGATCACGCCGGTGGCGATCTCGGCGGCCTCGCTCCAGCGGCCCTGGTAGAGGCGGACCAGCGCCAGCCACGCGTGCATGTAGTGGTTGGCGTAGTCGAGGTCGCGCTCGGCCGTGTAGGCAATGCCCTCGGCCAGGCTCTGCTCGGCCTCGGCCAGCCGATAGAGCTCGCCCCACGACGCGCCGATGTTCATCAGGCCGTTGCCGACCACCGTGTCGAGCCCGGCCTCGCGGCCGAGCGCGATCGAGCGCCGGAGATGGACGAGCCCCTCCTCCTCGCCGCTCACCAGCAGCGCCGAGCCGATGACATTCTCGGCCGCGGCGACCGTCACCTTGTCGTCGAAGCGCAGCGCCAGCGCGATCGCCTGGTGGCCCAGCCGGACGGCGACCGGGCAGTCGCGGTCGAGCATCGTGAGATGGGCCTGGATGCGATAGGCGATGGCGAGCTGGCGCGACGGCGCCAGCCGCTCAAGCACCTCGATGGCGCGCAGGCTGGTGGCCTCGGCCTCGGCGTTGCGACCGGCACGCACCAGCGGCCACGCCAGCTCCGCGAGGTTCTCGCCCTCCTTCAGCGCATCGCCCGCCTCGCGCCGCAACTCGAGCGCCAGTCGCCGGCCGCGTTCGGCCTCGGCCAGCTCGTCGACGATCACGCACTCCTCGGCATAGGCCTCGCAATAGCCCGCGCGCTCGACGGCCGGCCGGTCTCCGGCATGCTCCATCACGCGCGCATAGTGCGACGCAGCCTGGCGATGGGCGCCGACCGCCGCGGCGGCGCGCGCGGCGGCCACGCCGTACTCCAGCACGGCCGCGGCATCGCCGGCGCCGGCGGCGTACTGCACCAGCAGCGCCAGGTCCGAGCGCCGGCCGCCGCCGCGCTTCAGCACGTCGAGGGCCAGGCGGTTGAGCTCGCGCCGGCGCGCGGGATCGATGTCGGCCAGCACCGCCTTGCGCGCCAGCTCGTGGCGGAAGGCGATGCCGCCCTCGTCGACTGCGTCGACCTCGAGCACACCCACCTGGATGCAGTCGCCCAGGCCTTCGACCGCGCCGCCCAGCACCTTCTCGAGCATCGCCGGATCGATGCGGCTGCCGATCACCGCGGCGGCGTCGAGCACGGCACGGCCGGCCGGGGCGAGCCGGGCGGCGCGCGCCAGCACGGCGTCGCGCACCGTGACCGGCAGGCCGCCGCCAGTGCTCGACAAAACTTCCGTGACGTAGAACGGATTGCCCGACGTCTGGCGGTGCAGCTCGGCCGCGTCGAGCGGCCGGTCGGCGATCATGAGGCGCACCGCGTCCCTCGACAGGCGCGGCAGCTCGATGCGCAACGCCGACTTGGACACCGCGAGGTCGCCCAGCAGGGCGCGCAGCGACGGCTGGCCGGCGACCTCGTCGTCGCGATAGGTCAGCACCATCAGGCAGCGCGTCGAGGCGATGCGGCGGCCGAGATACTTCAGCAGGTCGAGCGTGGCCTCGTCGGCCCAGTGGATGTCCTCGATGACGACCACCACCGGATGCTCGGCGCCGCCGAGCAGCGCCAGCAGCGCGGAGAACAGCGCCGCGCGCGGTGTCCCGCTCTCGAGCTGGGCCAGCAGCTTGCCGCCGTTGTGGCGCGCGACCTGGCGCGCGATGTCGTAGAGCGGCCCCAGGGGCGTCGGCGTCGACAGCGGATCGCAGTGGCCGGTCAGCACGCAGGCCTTGCCCGTGCCGGTCGCCGTGAAATGCTCGATGAACGTCGTCTTGCCGATGCCGGCCTCGCCGCTCACCAGGACGATGTGTCCCTGACCGGCCGACGCCTGGTCGAGCGCCAGCGAGAGGCGCAGCAGCTGCGGGTCACGTTCGAGGATGGGTTGCGCGCACATTTTTCGGCACCTTAAAAAGTGCACACCCGGCACGCTCCTTAAGGGCAATGTGTCGAAAAACCAAGAGACTTCGCGGCGCCGCGAAACCAACGAAACAAACGCCGCCGAAGGTCCCTCCCGGCGCTCGGGAGGACGGCGAAATTGGTCGAAAATCCTAGATCGGGTTGTCCAGGCTGAACACGCCGCTGGCCTCGTCGTAGGCGAAGGCCTCGCTGTAGCGGCCCCACGACGTGACGGCGCGCAGGGTCCGGTCGGCCAGCTCCTCCGACATGTGATCCTCGAGCTCGTCGCGGAAGCGGCTGGCCGGTGCTGCGTGCTGGCGGCGCTCGTCGAGCACGCGCTTGATGTGGCCGGCGAGCGGCACATAGGCCATCACGTGCTGGGCAAAGAGCTTCTTGCGGCCGTCCGAGTCGAGCTGCACGAAGCGCTGGCCGGCGTCGGTCAGGCGAATGTCGCCCTCGGCCACTTCGGCGAAGCGCAGGAGCTGCAGGCTCTCGGCCACCGGGAACAGATCGTCGATCTCCATCTGCAACGGCGCGGCCAGCAGCGGCAGGTCGGCGTGGCCCTTGTAGGGTTCAGCCGCCACCGCCTCCATGAGGCCGGCCAGCAGGTTGGGCGACACGCGCGGCAGCAGCATCGAGATGCCGGTGCCGGGAAAGGCGCCCTGGACCGATCCGTGCGCGGCCTTGCCGGTGGGGCGCGCGGTCATGCGGGCATAGATGTCGTCGACCAGCGCGCGGAACGCGGGATCGAGCCGGTTGCGCGGCTGCGGCAGGGTCACGGGAATCTCCGCCACGATGCGGCCGGGATTGGAGGCCAGCACGAGAATGCGGTCGCTCATCAGCACGGCCTCCTCGATATTGTGCGTCACCAGCAGGATCGAGGAGATCGGCATGCGGCCCTCGCTCCACAGATCCAGAAGATCGGTGCGCAGCGTCTCCGCCGTCAGCACGTCGAGCGCGGAGAAGGCCTCGTCCATCAGCAGCAGCTTGGGATGCACGACCAGCGCGCGCGCCATGCCGACCCGCTGGCGCATGCCGCCCGACAGTTCCTTCGGGTAGGCGCTCTCGTAGCCGTCTAGGCCGATCAGGTCGATGGCGGCCAGGGCGAGCTTGTGGCGCTCGGCGGGTGCGACCCTCTGCGCCTCCAGCCCGATCTCGACGTTCTCCAGCACGGTGAGCCAGGGGAAGAGCGCGAAGGTCTGGAACACCATCGCCACTTCCGGCGCCGGACCGGCGACCGGCCGGCCGCCGATCGTCACGCCGCCGCCGCTGGCCGGCATCAGGCCGGCGATGATGCGCAGCAACGTGGACTTGCCGCAGCCCGAGCGGCCGAGCAGCGACACGATCTCGCCGTCGCGCAGGGTGAGGTTCACATCGTCGAGCACCATCACGCTGTCGCCCGTGCCCTTGGTGTAGGACTGCCGCACGCGGTCGACGACGACCAGCGGGTCGTGGATCTTGGGAGCGAAGCTGGTGTCCATGAAAGACCTCTTCAATCCAGGCGGAAGCGGCGTTCGGAGAGACGATAGAGCGGCCGCCACAGCAGGCGATTGCAGGCGACGACCATGATCGACATCACCGCGATGCCGAGCACGACGCGGGCGTAGTCGCCGGCCGCCGTGGCGTCGGCGATGTAGGCACCGAGGCCGGCGGCGCGGAGCCTGGTGTCGCCCCAGCTCGCGACCTCGGCCACGATGCTGGCGTTCCACGAGCCGCCCGCCGCGGTGAGCGCGCCGGTGACGTAGTACGGCAGGATGCCGGGCACGATGACCTTGCGCCACCATTGCCAGGTCCGCAGACGAAACAGGGTCGAGGCCTCGCGCAGGTCGGTCGGAAAGGCCGAGGCGCCGGCGATCACGTTGAACAGGATGTACCACTGTGTGCCCAGCACCATCAGCGGGCTCAACCAGATATCCGGGTCGAGGCCGAAGGCCACGATCAGCACGACGGCGATGGGAAACAGCACGTTGGCCGGGAAGGCCGCCAGGAACTGGGCTACCGGCTGGACCCGTGTCGAGGCCCACGGCCTGAGGCCGATCCACACGCCGATCGGCACCCAGACCGCGCTGGCGACCGCGATCAGCACGACGACGCGCGCCAGCGTGAAGCAGCCGAGCTTCAGCGCCAGGCCGACGTCGTCCCAGGCAAGCGACTGGCGCGCGAACAGCACGATGCGCCACAATGCATAGGCCACGACGGCGGCCACGATCGCGCCCCACAGGATGTCGAGCGCACGCGCGAGCGCCGGCCGCGGCGGCGCCGCATGCGCCACCGGCGCCGCGCGATGCAGCAGCGCCGCGATACGCCCGTTCAGCCAGCCCATGAACGCCGTCGTCCGGCGCATCAGCCGGCTGCGCCGCCACAAATCGTAGACCCACGAGCGCGGGCGCTGCTGGGCGGCGGTCTGCTCGAAGCGGAACTTGTCGGCCCACGCCACGATCGGCCGGAAGACCAGCTGGTCGTAGGCCAGGATCACCACGGCCATGGCGCCGACGGCGAGCAGCACGGCGTGTATGTCCTTGCGGTCGATCGCCAGCGCCAGCCACGAGCCGATGCCCGGCAGGTTGACCGTGGTGTCGCCGACCGTGATCGCCTCGGACGCCACGACGAAGAACCAGCCGCCCGACATCGACATCATGGTGTTCCAGATCAGCCCGGGTGCGGCGAACGGCGCCTCGAGCCGCCAGAACTTCAGCCACGGCGAGAGGCCGAAATGCCGGCTCACCTCGTCGAGGTCGCGCGGGACGGTGCGCAGCGACTGGTAGAAGCTGAAGGCCATGTTCCAGGCCTGGCTGGTGAAGATGGCGAAGATCGCCGCGCACTCGGCCCCCAGCTCGCTGCCGGGAAACAGCCGCAGGAAATAGGCGACGGTGAAGGTGAGGAAGCCCAGCACCGGCACCGACTGCAGGATGTCGAGCGCCGGCACGATCACCAGCTCGGCCTTGCGGCTCTTGGCGGCCAGGGTGGCGACGACGAAGGTGAAGAGCAGCGAGGCCGCGATCGCGGCGAACATGCGCAGCGTCGTGCGCAGCGCGTACTCCGGCAGGTTGGCGGGATCGAGCGTCACGGGATTGGTGACGAGATGCGCGGCCGGCGCCGCGATCTGGCGCACGCCATGGGCGGCGAGCGCGAACGCCGCCGCGATCAGGATGAAGATCGCGAGATCGTAGAGATTGGGCTTGAGCCCCGCGCCGCCGAGCCCCAGCATCGACGGCCGGCTGCCCCGTCCGTCGCGTGGAGCCATGATTCACCTCAGGCGGAAAGCCATGACGATCGAAGGTGACAGCCACATTACAGGCGGCGTCACATCCCGACCGGCTTGCTCATGAAGACCTGCACGCTGGTCCCGAACGGCTGCTCGCGGTCGATACGATAGCCCAGCCGTTTGTAGAGCGCGATGTTCTCGGCCATCAGGCTGTTGGTGTAAAGGCGGACCTCGGCGAACCCGCCGGCGCGCGCCAGCGTCTCGGCGTGCGCCATCAGCCGGCGGCCAAGGCCGCGCTTCTGGAAGGCCGGTGCCACGGCCACGTTCACGATCAGCAGGTGGTCGGGCGTCTCGGCGGGCTCGCGCGCCGTCTCGATCAGGGCGGCGAGCGTGTCGCCTTCATAAAGAAGATCGAAGCGATGGCTCTTCAGCGCCTCGGCATAGTCGACGCGCATGGGCAGCGGCTCGCGGCCGGTGACCGCGACCCACTTGGTGTAGGCCTCGCGCGTCAGCGCGAGGACGGCGGCCGCGTCGGCGGCCGTCGCCTGTCTCATGGTGACCATGGCACTCAGGCGACGGCGAGGCCTGTCGCCTCGTCGACACCGGTCTTGAGGTTGATGACCTGCACGGCGGCACCCGACGCGCCCTTGCCGAGATTGTCGAGCGAGGCCACGGCCAGCACGTTGCCGTCGGCGTCGTTGCCGTAGACCGCGAGCTCCATCGAGTTGGTGTCGATCAGCCGGTCGGCACGCAGGAACCGGTCGCGCTCGAGCCACTTGCGGTCGGCGAGCGGCCGCACCGGCACGAAGGTCTCGCCGGCGTAGTAGTCGCTCAGCACCCCATGCACGTCCCTGGCATTGACCTGCCGGGTGGTGATGTCGCGCGTGATCGGCACGGTGATCAGCATGCCCTGGGCATAGTGGCCGACCGACGGCACGAACAGCGGTGTGTGCTTCAGGCCCGAATACTTCTTCATCTCCGGCACGTGCTTGTGCGTGAGCTCGAGCCCGTAGAGGCCGAACGGCTCGACGCCGGGCCGCTCGTGGACGGCGATCAATTCCTTGCCACCGCCAGTGTAGCCCGACACGCCGAACACCGCGGGTGTGGAGTCCGCACGCACCAGGCCGGCGTCGATCAGCGGCCGCAACAGCGCGATGGCGCCCGTGGGATAGCAGCCCGGATTGCTGATCCGGTTGGACTCGAGCAGCTTGTGGCGCTGGTCCTTGGCCAGTTCGGGGAAGCCGTAGGTCCAGCCGTCGGCCACGCGATGCGCCGTCGAGGCGTCGATGACCACGGTGTCGGAATCACCGATCGCCGCCACCAGTTCCTTGGCCGCCGCGTCGGGCAGGCAGAGCACGGTGATGTCGGCGGACTTGGCGATCTCGGCGCGCTTGCCGAGGTCCTTGCGGTCGGCCATCGGCAGCTCGAGCAGCTCGATGTCGGGGCGGTTCTTCAGCCGGTCCACGATCTGCAGGCCGGTGGTGCCGTGCTGGCCGTCGATGAAAATCTTGGTCTTGTTGGTGGTCATGGACTTCTCTCTCGCAAATTAAGGGCCTTGGATGGGGGCCGACTGGAGAAGAAGGTGGATTGGGAAGCCGCGCATCTTTCCAGCGGCTTCAAGAGACGGCGCGTTTTCTAGGCGCGCGCGTCTTCACACCGCTTTTGCAAGCGGCGGCGTCGCGACGGAAAGGAGACGAACGGGATCATCGGGGCGGATATTTCATCCGACAGGCACGATGTCAAGGTGTAGGCTCGGAAATCCGTTCCGGGAGTGATTTCGATGACACAGTCGGCGCATCTCGAAGGCCTGTCGATGCTCGAAAAGAGGAAGATCGAGGCCGAGATCCTGAAGGAAGTCTACGAGACCTTGAAGGCGAGCCACGGCGTCGAGGTCGCCCGCAAGACCATCGCCGAGTCGGTCCGGCGCTCGGCCATCGAGCAGGCCCGGCAGTTCGCGGCGGCGGCACCGGGCGGCCCATCGCTCAAGGCGTTCCAGGAGGTGATGCCTTTATGGACCAAGGGCGGCGCGCTCGAGATCGAGGTCCAGGAGCAGACCGACACGACCTTCGCCTTCAACGTCGTGCGCTGCCGCTACGCCGAGACCTACAGGGCGATGGGACTGGGCGAGATCGGCGCGCTGCTGTCGTGCAATCGCGACGGCGCGTTCTGCGAGGGCTACGATCCCAGGCTCAAGCTGGAGAGGTCGCAGACCATCATGCAGGGCGCCAGCCACTGCGACTTCAAATATACGTACGGGAAATAGCAGCAGTATCCATTCTGCGCCGTGCCGGAGGGCGCTTTTCGCGCTGAAGCGCGAAAACGCCACCTCGCGCATCCGCGTTTTTCGCCTCCGGCGAAAAATCGCTGGAATGCGCTGCCGCCGGCCAGGCGCTCGCGAGAGCGAGCGCCTAATTCATGAACTCCGCCACGACGATGTGGTTTTCCTTCACCGGCCAGGTGCGGGCGGCGATGGTCTCGGTGTTGAACACCGCGAGCACGGTGCGCGCGGCGGCGTCGAAGGAAAGCTTGCCGCTGGCCGTGCCGGGCACGCCCTCGTTGATGCCGGGCGGCACCTTGCCGTCGAGGCTGAACTTGTCGCGGCCGACGCCGAAGTAGCCGCGCGCGCGACTCATGATGACGACGGCACCCGCCTGGTCGTCGCCCTTGCCGAATGGCTGCGGGCGCAGGTCGATCACGTCGCTGCCGCGCAGGAACGGCGAGCGATAGGTATGGGTGATGGGCTGGTCCTGCATCGTGAGCACGAACTCGTAGGTCGCGTCGGAGTGGCCGATGAACGGCCCCCACAGACCGTCGGCGCCGGTCGTCTTCTTGTGCACCGGCTGCGGGCCCTTGCGCTCGCCGGTGTGCGGATCGACGTCGTAGACCTCGACCGTGGCGCCGGCGACCGGCAGGTTGGTATAGGACTTGTCGGGCGCGATGCCGGTCACCTTGCCGTTCAGCACCGGCAGTGGCTCCTGGGCGATGAACAGCGTGCCCGGCGCCTTGCCGGTGATGAACTCGAACTGGGCGGCGAAGGCCAGCTTGTGGAACGCCGTCTCGCGATGGTCGAGCCCGTCGATGATCACGTTCTTGGCGCCGCGCAGCTCGGAGGCGTCGTAGCCCACGCCCGTCGGCTTGCCGGGATGCCCGACGAAGCGCGCATCGGGCTGCGAGTACTTGTCGTTCTTGTCGGAGCGGATCGCCATCATCTGCACGCCCGCGATCAGGTCGTCCGGTCCGCTGTTGAGGCCCTTGAGGAACGGCGACGCGCCGTTGAACTCGCTGCCGACCAGCATGGTGTCGGAGATGACGATGCCCCTGTTGGGCGTACCGCACAGGATGGCGTGGCTGGCCGAGGCCGCGCCGCCGCCGTTCTTCAGGTAGTTGCGCACGGTGTTGCCGCCGCGCGACGAGGCGATCAGCGCCACCTTAGACTGGCGCGTGGTCTTCCTGACCTGCGCCACGTAGGCCGCGAGCTCCTTCATCTGGTCGTCGGTCGAGGACCGGTACTGCTGCTCCTTGGAATCGTCGGAGCGCGCGTTCGGCCACGGCAGGTCGATGGCGTGCAGCAGGCCGCGCTTGAAGCCGTTGGTCTCGAAGCGCCAGATATTGTTGATCCACAGCGCCGCCGAATCGCCGTTGCCGTGCACGAACACGATCGGCGGCCCGCTCGGGTCGGCTGGACGTTTGGGCGCTGTCTGCCCGAAAGCGAGCGCGGGCCACAGCGACGCTGCCCCCGCGAGCACGGCGCGCCGTCCGGGCTGCCAGCCCTGCATGCTTTTGTCTCCCCGTTTCATGCTGCACCATGGCAAATGATGGCCGCGAACGCTACGCTCCCGACAGGTCGATTTTATACGTCGAGAGTCCCGTCGGACGCCTGGCGCTCGAAGCGCTTCGACTCGGACATATTTCGCCCGGCTGATTCCAGCCGTACGGAATATGCACTGGCGGGAACTGCTGGCGCTCGAGGGCGTCGTTCTTCTTTAACCGTCACGGCCCAAACCGGAGCGGGCCAACCAGGGAGCGGGCATGCGCGTGCTGATCACCCGGCCGGAGCGCGAGGCAACGGCGCTGGCGACAGCGCTCGTGCAGCGCGGTCATGCGCCGGTGATCGCGCCGTTGTTCGAGCTGCAGGTCCTGAGCGCGCCGCCGGCGTTCGCCGCGGCGCTCGGCGCTGCGCAGGCGGTGTTGCTGACCAGCGCCAACGGCGCGCGGGCGCTGGCCGAAGCGGCCGAACAGCGCAGCAAGCCCATCCTGGCCGTGGGCGACACCACCGCGGCCACGGCCGAGGGGCTGGGCTTCACCTCCGTCGTCTCCGCCGCGGGCGATGCGGCGGCCCTGGCCGGGCTGGTGCGCCAGCGGCTCGATTCCGCGAAGGGCCCGCTGATCCACGTGTCGGGCGTCGATGTCGCAGGCGATCTCCCCGGCACGCTCGACGCCGACGGCTTCGAGATCCGGCGATTCGCGCTCTACGAGGCGCGCGAGGCCGCAACCCTGCCGGCGTCGGCGGTCGCCGCCCTGCAGGCCCGCGCGCTCGATGTCGCCACCTTCTTCTCCCCGCGCGCCGCAACGACCTTCGCCCGGTTGGTCGAGGCGGCGGGACTTTCCGACGCCTGCCGCGCCATCACCGCGATCGCCATCAGCCCCGCCGCCGCCCGGCCGCTCGAGGCCCTGCCCTTCCGGGCGGTGGTGCCGGCCCAGCGCCCGACCCGCCAGGGCGTGCTCGACGAGATCGACCGGCTGGTGCCAGCCGTCGTAAAAGGACCCCAGCCCATGAGTGACACACCGAGCCCGACCTCCTCTCCTGCGCCGCCCGCGGCGGAGCCCGGCACCAGTCCCGTGATCGTCAAGCGCGGCCTGGGGATCTTCGGCGCCTTCGTCGTCGGCCTGATCGCCGCTGCGATCGTGCTGGGCGCCGCGCTGGTCTCATTGCCCTATTGGCCGGAGGAAGCGCGCACCCTGTGGCGCGGTCCTGTCCCAGCCGCGGCCCCGGCGCCCGTGATCGCAGCCGCTCCTGCCGCTCCCGTCTCTCCCACGCCCGCGATCGACACCGCGGCGCTCGAACAAGCCAAGCGCGAACTGAACGCGCGGCTCGACGACCTCGAGAAGCGCGTGCGCGGCGCGGCGACGACGGCGGCGCAGGCCGGCGGCGGCAACGACACCGCGATCGCCGA
>Ga0105240_10012715_pt1 | contig 11602 bp, 8 predicted proteins | sample KBSC54metaG_FD_80426 | JGI IMG/M metagenome (GOLD analysis project Ga0105240, IMG submission 80426) | Corn rhizosphere microbial communities from Kellogg Biological Station, Michigan, USA - KBS C5-4 metaG | ecosystem: Host-associated > Plants > Roots > Rhizosphere > Soil | place: Michigan, USA...
CAGGTAGTCCGCCCCCTCGCTCATCTCGGCGGTCAGTGCGTCAAGTTCTTCGAGGGTCGAGCCGTTGAACACGGCGAAACGTGCGTGGGGCAGCTCGATCTCGCGCCGCTTCATCGTTTCCGCGCGGTTTTCGAGGTAGCGGTGGAAGGTGCGCTGGCGCGGGTCCAGGTCAATCCCGGCGACGCGCGCGCCCTGGTAGGCGAGGGCCATGGCGATGTGCACGGCCGTGGTGGACTTGCCGGTACCGCCCTTTTCATTGGCGAAGACGATGCGATGCGGGGCGGGCAGGCTGGACACGGGGAGGGCGACACCTTGTTGCAACGGGTTTGACGCGAAGGCCGGCGGCGCTAGGGCTGCAAGCGAAGCGATGGACCGGTTCTATCGCAAGGGGATCGGCCCATGCAAACCGTCAATGCCATTGATCCACTGCGCCGTGCCGTCGAAGCGCTGCGCCGCGACGGCCCGGTCGCGCTCGTGCCGACGATGGGCGCGCTCCACGAAGGGCACCTGACCCTGGTGCGCGAGGCAAAGGCGCGGGCGGCGCACGTGGCGGTCTCGATCTTCGTCAATCCCCGCCAGTTCGGCGCGAACGAGGACCTTGCCGCCTATCCGCGCCAACTGGCGCAGGACAGCGCGCTGCTGGAGGGCGAGGGGGTCTCACTGTTGTGGGCGCCGACGCCGGAGGCGATGTATCCCGATGGCTATGCGACGAATGTCTCGGTGGCGGGCGTCAGCGAAGGGCTGTGCGGCGCGGCGCGGCCCGGCCATTTCGACGGGGTGGCGACGGTGGTTTGCAAGCTGTTCAACCAGGTAAGGCCAGATCTCGCCCTGTTCGGCGAGAAGGACTGGCAGCAATTGGCGGTGATCCGCCGCATGGCCCGCGACCTGGATCTCTCCGCCCCTGCGCCCGATGCGATCATTGGCGTGCCGACTGTGCGCGAGGCGGACGGGCTCGCCATGTCTTCGCGCAACGCCTACCTCACCGCCGCGGAGCGCGCGGCCGCCGCTGCGCTGCCGGCTGCCATGCGTGCGGCCATTGACCGGATCGCGGGCGGCGCGGCGGTGTCGGCGAGCCTTGCCGGGCTGGAGCAGGCGCTGCTGGCGGCCGGCTTCGCCTCGGTCGACTATGCCGCGCTGTGCGATGCCGACAGTCTCGAGCCGCTGCGCGAGCGCGGCACCGGCCCTGCGCGCCTGCTGGTGGCGGCGCGGATCGGCAAGGCGCGCCTGATCGACAACATGGCGGCGTGAAGCAATGGCCCGCCGATACTGCAGGCGTCGAACCTGGGGATTTGAGGTTTGCTTGGCCGCCATTAGCGACTAACTTGCCGCGCGACGCCGATCGGCGGGCGTCCGCGGAGCTGCGGGCGCGGGGCAACTGAGGGAGTGTTCGAGAGATGAGGAAGCTGGTCTACGGCCTGGCGGCTGCGGGACTGATGACATGCGGCAGCGCCGCCATGGCCGACAACAAGGGATCGTCCAGCCACCAGCAGGAGCAGAAGGGAATCCAGCAGATCCCGCAGTGCTCGAAGAAGCTGGGCACTATTGCCATTGTCGAGCCTGACAACCAGTGGTGGCGCGAGTTCAACCTTGGCAGCCCCGAGGCGATCATCAAGGTCTTCGTTCAGCAGTCCGGGTGCTTCGGGCTCGTCAACCGCGGCCGCGCGATGCAGAGCCGTGCGATGGAGCGGGCCATGGCCGACGAAGGTGAGCTGCAGGGCGGCTCCAACCTCGGCAAGGGTCAGGTCAAGGCGGTGGACTACTACATCGAGCCGGACATCGTGCAGGGCAACAAGAACTCCGGCGGGACCAACATCGGCGGGATGCTCGGCGGGTTCGGCGGCATGTTCGGCCGCGGCTTCGGCGCCATCGCCGGGGGCATCAACATCAAGAAGAGCGAGGCCAGCGTGACCCTTTCGGTGGTCAACGCCCGCACGACCGAGGAAGAGGCGCTGGTCCAGGGCTATGCCCGCAAGTCCGACCTCAGCTTCGGCGCGGGCGGTGGCGGCCTGTTCGGCGGCGGCACCTTTGCCGCGGCCGGCGGCGGCGGCTACCAGGACACGGCGATCGGCCAGGTCATCGTGCTGGCCTATCTTGACGCCTACACCAAGCTGGTGACCCGGCTGGGCGGCCTGCCCGACAATGCGGCGGCGGCGGCGCCCCAGGCCAAGTAAGTTGATGAAACACATGCGCGCGGGGGCAGTTGCCCCCGCGCGTTTTACTTGTATTACAATGTATTAGTTCATGGCCGGCCTTAGCCCGGCGGAAAGGCCGGCCGCCATGCAGTTCCACCGCTTCGCGCTTGAGGGACCGGTCGAGATCGTCCCGCGCCGGATCGGCGACGAGCGGGGCCACTTCTGCGAGACCTTCCGGCTGGACCGTTTCCGCGAGGAAGCGGGCGATTTCTCCTTCGTGCAGGACAACGAATCGCTGAGCCGCCGCCCCGGCACGCTGCGCGGCCTCCACTTCCAGACCCCGCCCTTCGTCCAGGGCAAGCTGGTGCGCTGCACGGCCGGAGCGCTGTTCGACGTGGCGGTGGACCTGCGGCCCGGCTCGGCAACCTTCGGGCAGTGGACCGGCGTGGAGCTGAGCGCGGGGCGCGGCAACCAGCTGTGGGTGCCGCCGGGCTTCGCCCACGGCTTCTGCACCCTGCTGCCCGACACGGTGGTCAGCTACAAGGTTACCGCCCCCTATTCGGCCGAGCACGACATGGGCGTGGCCTGGAATGACCCCGACATCGCGATCGACTGGCCATCGGCGGCCGACCCGGAGACGCTTTCGGCCAAGGACCGGAGCCAGCCGGGGCTGCAGGAGGTGCGTGAGGCGTTTTGCGGGTAGGGGCGATCGCTTCTCCCGCCGGTCCGCACGCGGCGTTGGCGGGACGACCCCAGCGGGCTGCGGCCCGGTCCGGCGCGCAGTGCGCGCGACAATTTACGGAGGGCAAAGATGGAATCGAAGCGCACGGCGGTGGTGACGGGGGCCAGCAGCGGCATTGGCGAATACGTGGCCCGCGAGCTTGCCCGCCAGTCCTGGCGGGTGATCCTGCTGGGCCGCAACCCGGCGCGGAGCAAGGCTGCGGTCGAGCGGATCCGGGCCGACATCCCGGGTGCCGACGTCGACCTTGTCGTCGCCGATCTCTCGTCGCTGGCCGAAGCGCGGCGGGCAGCCGATGAGGTGGCCGCCAAGGTCGATGCGATCGATCTCCTGGTCAACAATGCCGGCGGCACCAACCCCAGGCGGCTGGTCACGCCCGAAGGGCTTGAGGCGACATTCGCGGGCAATCACCTTGGCCCGTTCGTCCTGACCGAGCGCCTGCTGCCGCTGATCCGGACCCACGCGGACGCGCGGATCGTCAACGTCAGTTCGGTCGGTCATACCATGATCAAGGACATGGTATGGGACGACCTGCAGATGGAGCGCGGCTACAACGACAACCGCGCCTATTTCCAGAGCAAGCTGGCCAATGTGTTGTGGACCCGGGAACTGGCGCGCCGGCTCGCGCCGCAGGGCATCACGGTCAACGCCATGCACCCCGGAATGGTGGGGAGCGATTTCGCCCGGCGGTCCAACCTGGTCACGCGGGTGGTCTATGGGCTGGCGCGGCCGTTCGTGAGAACCGTGGGAGAGGGCGCCGACACGGTGCTGTGGCTGGCGACGGACCCTGCCGTCAGGGGCGCGACCGGGGGCTATTACCATAACCGCAAGCCCGGCAGGACAACGCCCGCCGCGCTCAGCGATGAGGGGGCCGCGCGCCTGTGGCGGATCAGCGAGGAACTGGCGCGGCTGTAGGCGCGCGGGGCGCGTTCGCGGGCCGGCTCATCCGTCCGGGTAGGGCCGGCAGAACAGCATGGTCGTGGCAGCGACGAGGAAGCTGGCGCCAAACCAGAGGACCGTCTCGGCATAGCCGCCGCCGATGAAACCGGGGAGCTGCTGCCCGGTGAGGCAGCCGATGGTGAACAGGCAGAACAGGATCCCGCCAACCGTGCCGTAGTTATTGAGGCCGAAATAGCGCGCGGTGAGAAACGCGATCATGTTGTATTCGGCGCCCGAGGCCAGCCCGAGAAGGATGGCGGCGAACAGGATCGCGACACTGGCGGGTGCCGGCAGGGACAGGATGACGCAGCTCGCCAGCGGCAGGGCCAGGGCGGCGGCGGCGATGCGCGGAGCGAACAGGCGATCCATCGCGAAGCCGGCGAGCAGGCGGCCGACGATGGCGGAGACGCTGAGCGCGCTGACCATGGAGGCCGCCTCCAGCGTGGAGAAGCGCTTTTCCAGGAGAATGGGGGCGAGGTGGATGGTGTAGCCCGCCATGCCCACGCCGGCGAACATGAACGAGCAGCACATCAGCCAGAATTCGCGGATGCGGGCCAGTTCGCGCAGCGACAGTTCGCGCAGGGCCGGGTCCGGCCGGGAGTGGGCGGGCGGGGACTGGGCGGGCGGGGACTGGGCGGCCCGGGACTGGGCGGGCGGGGAATGGACGGCCGTGCCGTTTGCCACGGCGGCGCGGGGCGCGAACGAATGGGTGCGGGTCTCGCGGAAGTACAGGACCGTAAGGGGCAGGGTCGCGACAATGTAGCCGGCAAGGGCGAAATAGGCCATCCGCCAGCCCGACAGGTACACCGCCTCGGTCGCCAGCAGCGGGGCCGCGGCGCCGGCGATGTTGGGGCCGCACAGGACGATCGACACGGCAAGGCCGCGCGCGGTGGCGAAGCGTTCGATGACGATCTTCTGCCAGACGATCGGCGACAGCAGCACGTGTCCGAGGGCGACGAGGACGTAGCAGCCGAAATAGAGCGGGACGGAGCGCGGGATGAGGCCCAGGGCAACGGTGGCGAGCGCCAGGATGCCGGTTCCGGCCAGCGTCAGGTGGCGGGCGCCGAACCGGGCGATGAGCTTGCCGGTGAAGATCGCGCCGAGCCCGGACAGGCCGCTCGACACGGAGAAGCCGGTGACGATCACCTGGGGGCTCCAGCCGAAATCCCGGCTGATCGGCGTGATCAGCACGCCGACGGCATAGGCCAGGACGGCGGAAAGCCCGGCGCCCATCATCGCTGCGCCAAGGAGCGGCCAGTCTGCCCGGAATTCTTCGCGCGCGGTCCGTGCGCCCAGGGTGGAGGTCACCTTTATCCTCTCGTCATTATTGTGGTTTTTCCGCGACGATTGTGTTCCCTGACGGCCTTGCCGTAGCCTGGAGGGCGGGGCAAGACCCGGGTTTACTGCCTAAGAGCATCGCGCCGTGGCGTGCGCTGACCGGGGAGATTCTGGAATGGACACGTTGAGCGGCCTTGAGCTGTTGCTGGCCGAGCGCGACATTCGCGCCTGCATGGGGCGTTATTGCCGCGGAGTGGACCGGGCCGACGCCGAACTGCTCGCTTCGGCCTACTGGTCCGATGCCTTCGACGATCATGTGGCGTGGCAGGGGCTGGCCAAAGACCTGGTGCCGTGGCTGATCGGCGCGATGGAGGGGTTCGACCAGAGCTTTCACATGATCGGCCAGTGCAACATCGCGTTCCGCTCTTCCCGTGAGGCCGAGGTGGAGACCTACCTGCTCAATTACCTGCGCCCGGCGGGCGGGGGCACGGACATCCTCCAGGTCGGGCGGTATCTGGACCTGTTCGAATGCCGTGCGGGCGAGTGGCGCATTTCGCATCGCCGGTTCATCACCGACGGAATGCGCGAGGTGGCCGATGCGGCTGGCGCTTCGGCCGAGATTGCGGGCGCGCTGTGGCCGCGCGGCGGGCGGGGGCCAGGCGATCCGAGCTATCGCATCGGCGAGTAGAGCCTGCGCCGGGTCAGCCCCCGGGTCAGCCCGGTGAGCGGGATTTCCGCAGCGGGTGGGCGGGGCCGCGCTTGCAGTGAGCAAGAAGAAGGGCGAGCCGGACAGTTTCAACGCCCGGCTCGCCCCTGCTTTTGCGCTTTTCGCGGTTAGCGTTCGCCGCCGAAGCGCTGGGTCAGCTGCAGGCCGAAGATGCGCGGCTCGCCGGCCCACAGGACGTTGAACCCGACGCTTTCGAGCGAGGTGCCGGCCACGTCGTAGCCCTTGTTCAGCAGGTTGCGGCCATAGAGCGACGCCTCCAGCCCGACATCGTTGAGCCGGAGCGTCAGCGATCCGTTCAGCAGGCCGTAGCCGGGCTGCACGTTCTGGGACCGGATCAGGGCTTGCGGCTGAAGGTTGCGTTCGCCCGTCCACACCCATTGCAGATAGGCCGAGAGGGACGCGGATTCGCCGATGCGCGTATCGTAGCGGGCATCGACCGTGTAGGTCCACTTGGGCGCCGGCCACGGTTCGCCCGTGCGATCGCCGAGGACGATGTCGCTGAACTGCAGGTACTTGGGATTGAGGTAGCCGAAGTTGCCGCCCAGGGTCAGTTCCGGCGTAACCTTCAGCGAGGCTTCGCCCTCGATGCCCCACAGCCGCGCGGAGCCGGCGTTGGTCAGCAGCGAATAGGTGCCGACGACGCCATCGGTCCGCGCCAGCGACGGTGCGCTGAGCATTGGTGTACTTGTCATAGAAGGCCGCCAGGTTGAGGCGGAGCCGGCGATCGAACAGGTCCGACTTCAGGCCCCCTTCGAACTCGGTCACGAATTCCGGCAGCACCGGAGAGAAGGCGGCTACCACGGTAGAGTTGGTCCGGGCCTGGACGGCGCCCGCCCGGAACCCGCGCGAGGCCTTGACGTAGACCAGCACGTCGGGCGTTGCCTGATAGTTGATCGAGGCCAGCCAGGACGGCTCGCTGGCTGCGGTCCGCTGGCTCGACAGGCATTGCACGGCAACGGTTGCCCCCAGCGGGTTGGTGGCGTTGCCCTGCGGCGCTCCGCCGCCGCCCGGGTTGTCGAGCAGGCTGTACGGCAGGCCGCAGTTCACGCCTCCCGTCGAGGTGATCTGCCGGTTGCGGATGTTCGCCTTGCGGATTTCCTGCGTGTAGCGGCCGCCCAGGGTCAGGGTCAGCTGATCGGTGATCTTGTAGTTTGCCTGTGCGAAGACCGCCTTGGTGATGTTGATGACGGTCGCATCGTTCAGGCTGTAGTTCAGCGCGCCCGGGGCCTGGATCTGGGCAGTGGGCGAATAGTCCAATCCGTCTTCATAGCCGGCGTAGAGGCCGGCAACGAAGTCCAGCCGGCCGAAATTGCCGAGCGTCTGCAGTTCCTGGCTGTAGAAATTGGCATAGGGCGTACCGTTGCGGGTGCCGTAGATCGGGATCGGCGTGCCATCGAGATCGTAGGAATCGTAGCGCTTCCAGGTGCGCCAGCCGGTGATCGACTTGATGGTCAGCTGATCGCTGGCCTGGTATTCGAGGTTGAGCGAGGCGCTGCCGCCGCGGGCCGTCGAGGTGTTGTCGGCATAGTTGGGATCGCCGAAGTAGGTGCCGCCCGAGGTCTGGTAGGTGTCCCAGAACCGGCCGGTGACCGGGTTGTTGCCCCGCTGCACGAACTGCTGGAGATAGGCCGAGCCGGCATCGACGCCCGCCGCGGTGTTCGGCTGGCCCAGGTACTGGCGCGCCAGATTGGCTGCGGCGCCGCCGGTGACGCCGTAGAACGTACCCGATCCTGCCGCGCCGCCGGTTGGCGTGCAGGTCCCGCCGAGACGGTTCGGATCCGCACCGGTCAGCCCGGTTGCCGTCGGCAAGCAGACGCGGCCGCTGTACTTGGCGGCATTGGGCGAACTGGCATCCGCCGGCACCAGCCCCGACATCTTGCCGATCTGGCCATCGCCGTTGTAGTCGAAGTAGTCGCCGGCCAGCGTGATCTTGAACGGCCCGCGATCGAACTTGAGCTTGGCGCGGAAGTAGGTGGTGTCCTCGCTGGCGAGCGACTGGCTGGTGAGGACCTGGCGGCCCAGCGCGCCACGGCCGGTTTTCTGGGCGGTCATGCGCAGGCCGACGCCGTCGGAGATCGGGATGTTGAGCGTGCCGCCGACCGACCAGCTCTTGTAGTTGCCGATGCTGCCGGTGACCATGGCGCCGAGCGTGGGCTTCGGATCCTCGGTGACGACGGAGACGGCGCCGCCGGTCGTGTTGCGGCCGTAGAGCGTGCCCTGCGGGCCGCGCAGCACCTCGACCCGCTTGATGTCGATCAGGCCGGTCTTGAGGCCGACGTTGCGGGGGACGTTGAGCCCGTCCACGTAGACGCCCACCGCGGGATCGACGTACTGGACGATCGAGGCGGCCTGCGACTGGCCGCGGATGGTCAGGACGACCGAGCCGCCGCCCGAGTTCGACTGCTTGATCTGCAGGTTGGGCACGGTCGAGCTGAGATCGCGGATCTCGCGGATGCCCTGGCGCTGCAGCGCGGCCGAGCTGACCGCGGTGACGGCGAGAGGGACCTTCTGCAGGCTTTCCACGACGCGCCGCGCGGTGACGACGATATCGCCGTCGCTCTGCGCCTGGGAGGATTGCGGGCTGGCCGGTACGGTGGGAGCGGTCTGGGCTGTTGCAGGCGTCGCCAGCAGAACGGTGAGGAACGACGCGGTGGTAAGCAGAGCGGTACGTGCCTGAGCAGTCATCTCATCCCCCTGTGTGTGTTTTGTCTATCGCCTGCAAAGACGGCGGCAGAGGGCGGCACCTGTCCGCCGTCTGCCGAATTATCCACCGTCTTTCAGATGCATGGATGTTTAGTGGCCCTGCAACCCGGCGCCAAGCTGCGTTTTTGCGGGATGCTCCGCGAACTTGCCGGATCGTGCGGCCTGCGCCGGTTCAGGCCAGTTCGCGGCGTTCGGTTCGCGGGTAGGCCCGGCACAGCAGCATCAGGAGGGTGCCGAGGAAGAAGGCGCTGCCGAACAGTTCCACGACCCGGTCGAACCCGCCGGTGTGGAGCAGGCGGGCGGGGAGCAGCTGGCCGCCAAGGCCGCCGAACATGAAGGCGCCGTAGAAGATTCCCGAGACGGTGCCATAGGCGCGCAGGCCGAAGTAGCGGGTGGCGAGGTAGGCGATCATGTTGAATTCGGCGCCGGCTGACAGTCCGGCGAGGATCGCGGCGACCAGGGCCACGCCGTAGCTCGGTGGGGCGTAGAGCAGCAGGAGGCTGCCGATGACGGGCAGGCCCAGGGCCAGCGCGGCAAGGCGCGGGGCGAAGAAGCGGTCCATCGCGAAGCCGGCGAGGAGCCGCCCGGCCAGCGCGGCGACGCTGAGGCTGCTGACCACGCTGGCGGCGACCAGCGGGGCGTGGCCCTGGGCTTCGAGCATGGGGACGAAGTAGATCATGTAGCCGGTGATGCCGAGGCCGGCGCAGGCAAAGGAGACGAACATCAGCCAGAATTCGCGCTGGCGCATCGCCTCGCGCGGGGGCATTCCGGCGGGTGGCCGCGCAGGCGCGACAGGCGCTTCCGCCGTGGCCGGCGCGGGGCGGCGCGGGGTTTCGCGGAAGAACAGCCAGGCGAGCGGGAAGGCGGAAAGGAACAGGTAGGCGGCAAGGACGAGGTAAGCCGCGTGCCAGCTGACCCGTTCGATCACCAGCGTGGCGAAGACCGGCGAGATCAGCCCGGCAATGTTGGAGCCGCACAGCGCCACCGAGACGGCAAGTCCGCGCGCGGTGACGAAGCGTTCGACCACGATCTTCTGCCAGATCACCGCTGCTTCCATCGTGTGGCCGATGGCGATGGTGAAGTGGCAGGCGATGTAGGCGGCGTAGGAATTGGGGATGAGGCCCAGCCCCATGGTCCCCACGGTCATGAAGACGTTCCCGGCAAGGACGATGCGGCGCGCGCCGAACAGGCGGATGAAGGTGCCGAAGAAGGGCGAGATCAGCGTGCCGAGGATGCCGATGAACGATTGGCCGAACAGGACCGCCTCGGTGCTCCAGCCGAACTCCCGGCTGATCGGGCCGATGAAGGTGCCCGAGGCGTAGGGCAGGACCGAGGTTAGCCCCACGCCCATCATCGCGGCGAGCAGCAGCGGCCAGTCGGCCCGGAATTCCTCGCGGGCGGTGCGGCTTCCGACAGGCGGTATCATCTCATCCCAATCGTTGCGCGGAGCCTGCATCGGGGAGGGCGCATAATTTGCGCCCGTGGGTACAGGCACCGGTCGGCCATTGCACCACATTTCCGCTGCGCCCGCGCGGGAGCGGTCTGCGGATCTGCCGACTGGCGCAGGCGACGGGCTTGCGCCATGCTTCGCCCAGGCAAGGAGAGGAAATGACGGGTGGTGCAACCGGTCATCATCACCGAGAATTTCGCGCGGCGGCCGGGCGGGCGCGGGTTGTTCTACCTTGCGGCCGGGCCGGAGGACGGACCGCTGGTAATGCTGGTGCACGGCTGGCCGGAACTGGCGATCAGCTGGCAGAACCAGTTGCTGGCACTTGGCGGCCTGGGCTTTCGCGTCGTGGCACCCGACATGCCGGGCTATGGCCGATCGTGGACCTCGCGCGAGGTGGAGGACTACCGGACGGAGAACATCGTCGCGGAGATGCGCTTTCTGCTGGGAGCGTTGGGGCGGGATGCGGCGGTGTGGATCGGGCACGACATGGGCTCGCCCATCGTCTGGTCGATCGCCAATCACCACCCTGGGATCTGCCGGGCGGTGGCATCGCTCGGCGTGCCCTATCACACGGTCGAGCTGAGCCTCGAGCATCTGGTTTCGACGATCGACCGCTCGGTCTATCCGGAGGCGGTCTATCCGGCCGGGATCTGGGACTACCGTTATTTCTACCGTGACAACTTCGCGCGGGCGACGCAGGTTTTCGATGCCGATCCCGAGCGGACGGTCAGGTGCCTGTTCGTGCGCGGCGATCCGGACTGCGCGCGCGAGCCGGCCTTCATCGCCAACGTGCGGCGCGACGGCGGCTGGTTTGGCGGGGCGGACATGGCGCCGGACGTGCCGCTCGACACCGAGGTGTTGAGCGAGGCTGAGTATCACGCCTTCGCCTCATCGCTGAAGCGCAACGGGTTCTTCGGGCCTGACGCCTATTACATGAATTTCGCGGCGAACGACGCCTATTCGAAAACCGCGTTGAACGAGTTCCGTCTGGACATGCCGGTGCTGTTCATCGACCTCGCGCACGAGAACACGCCCGAATGCGCCCACTCCGGCTTTGCCGACCCGATGCGCCGGCTGTGCAGCGATCTCACGGCGGTTTCGATCCCGAGCGGGCACTGGGTCTCGCAGGAGCGGCCGATCGATCTCAACGCCGCAATCGTCCACTGGCTGGCGACGCGGGCTAAGGTCTGGCCCGGTCTGGCGGAGCCGGCCTGGCAGGCGCTCTAGGGGACTGCCGACCATCGACCCGATGAAGCATCGATCCGGAGCATAGACCCGACAGGGACAGGGGGAGAAGACCATGCCGCTTACCTTGAGCTTTCCCGAAGGCGGTGCGCTGGTGACCGGGGGTACGGGCGCCGTTGGCAGCGGGATCGTGCGGTCCCTGGCCGAAGCCGGCGTGCCGCTGGTGTTCACCTACAAGTCGAGCGCGGACAAGGCACGGGCCTTCGAGCGCGAGCTGATCGAACAGGGCCACGAGGTCGAGGCGCGGCAGATGGACGCGGCGGATACGGACTCGATCAATGCGGCGCTCGACGCGGTGATCGCCCGGCATGGCCGGGTCCACACGGTGTCCTGCGGCAGCGGCACGCTGGTCAGCTTCGACCGGCTGGCCGATTTTCCGGAGGAAACCG
>Ga0105240_10012716_pt1 | contig 11601 bp, 6 predicted proteins | sample KBSC54metaG_FD_80426 | JGI IMG/M metagenome (GOLD analysis project Ga0105240, IMG submission 80426) | Corn rhizosphere microbial communities from Kellogg Biological Station, Michigan, USA - KBS C5-4 metaG | ecosystem: Host-associated > Plants > Roots > Rhizosphere > Soil | place: Michigan, USA...
ATTGTCGCAGTCACGTCGGGACTATGCGTGCCCCAGACTTGATCGTCAGTGGTGTTGACCGTGAAGGTCTTGCTGGTGTCGCCAGCGGCGAAGGTGACTGTGCCCGTCTGTCCATTGGCGGACCAGTTGACGGTCTCCGGGTTGGCGACACTTTCGCCGGCGGCAAGTGTGCGAGTAACGGTGAAGGTGAGCGCGGAACCCTCGGCGGCAGATGAGGCATCGGCGCTCACGGAGTAGCTCGGCGGCAGGTCAGCTTCGGTCAGTGTCGTCTTGGCATTCGTTGTGCCGAGCACGGCACCATCATTGGGATTGGAGATCGTAGCAGTGACATCGGGGCTATGCGTACCCCACACATGATCGTCGCTTGTGTTGATCGTGAAGGTCTTGCTGGTATCGCCAGGCGCGAAATTGACCGTGCCCGTCTGACCATTCGCCGAGAAACTCACCGTCTCGTCATGAGCGACGGCGCCGCTCGAGCGAGTCACAGTGAAAACTAGCGTGGAACCCTCACTGGTCGCCGCAGTCGCTGCGGCGATGGAAAAGCTCGGTGCACTCTCTGCATCCGTCACGAGAGACTGCGCCGATCCGCTGGCGGCGCCTCCCTGACTGGCGCTCACGAGGCTCATCTGGACGTGATCAGTGCCACCGTTTGCCGACCCATAGACCCCATCATCGGTCGTTCCGATAACGATCGTTTTGCTGGTCTCGTTTCCGGCAAAAACGACAGTGTGGTTTTGCCCGTTCATGGAATAGGTGACCGCGTCCGTTGCACCCGAAGCCATCGGCGCACCATCACGCGAGATCGTGAAGCTCGAGGAGTTGCCTTCGGTGGCGGAACCCTGGTTGGCGCTCACCGTATAGTTCGATACACCGTGGAAAATCAGCGCGTTCGAGGGCTGGCCACTATTACCCGCGGCATCTGCCGCCGTGGCCGTAAAGTTATAGTCGGCTCCCGTGTTCAGCGAAATGTGAGACACACTCCAGTGCCCCGACGAGTCCGCTGTTGCCGTGCCAACCACTGCCGTTCCGTTGCGTAGAATTACCGTGCTGTTGGCTTCTGCGGTCCCGGCCACATCAATTGAGGCACCGTTATAATTCGCGGGAACTGTCGTGTTGATCAGGGGAGGTGCGGGGGGCGTTGTGTCGATCGTTGCCGTCACGGGTGAGGTGACGGTGATGTTGCCGGCTAGGTCAGTTGCCGCGCTGGTGAAGCTGTGAGTACCGTCGGCTAGCGTATTGGTGGTGAATGTCCAAGTATTCCCACTTATCGTGGCATTTCCGAGAAAAGTGTCGCCGTCGTAGACCTTGACACTCGCGACACCGTTTGAATCCGCGGTTGTCCCGGAAAGGGTCAGTGAATTCGCCTTGGTGAGACCGCCGCTGCTGATGGTAGGAGTGAGCCCGCCCTGAGTTCCAATGATGTTGCTGATCGTGTCGCTGGGTCCGAGCGTATCGATGTTTGCGGTAATAATGTCGCTGGTCTTACTGTTTCCCGCGATGTCAGTCGCCACCGCGGTGAAACTGTGCGCGCCGTCGCTCAATGAGCTCACCGTGCATTGCCACCTGTTCCCGCTGATTGTCGCATTACCAACAAGTGTGTTGCCGTCGTAGATCTGAACCGAAGCGAGTCCATGGCCATCCGTATCCGAAACCGTCCCGGATAGGCTGAGAGTGCTGGCTTTCGTGAGGCTGCCGCTGCTGATGGATGAAGTCGCGCCGCCGGGTGAACCGATCGTGCTGCTGATGGTCTCGATGGGGGCGGTCGTGTCGATGGTGAAATTCAGAGCGCTTGCGGACGAGACATTGCCCTTGACATCCACTTGACGCACGAGGAGGTGATTGTCGCCCTCCGCAGCATTCCATGAGGTGCTCCATGTATTGCCGCCATCTGCGCTGTACTGAAGCGTTGCACCGTGGGCCACTCCGGACACTTTCAGAGTCCCATCGTTCGTGATGCCATCGCTGCTGGACACGCCGGTATCGTGTTGGAGCGACACAGCGGGTCTCGGAGGAGCAATCTGTATCTGTGCGGTCGCCCAGCTCAATGTGCCATTGCCGAGCCTTATGGCATAAGTGAAAGAGTCTGTGGCATATCCGAGCGTGTTGAAACTATTCTGGAGCCAGCTAACGTCGAGTTTGCTCGCGTCGTATCCGACCTTGCCGTCGCTGGTAATCCAGAGAGCGGCACCGTGAGCACTGTGGTCGGCGCTCAATGCCTCCGTTCGGCTCGTGTCCTGAGTGAGCAGTGCCTGCTGCTCGAGTGATACCGTCGCCTCGGTGCCGGAATCCAGTGAATAAAGAGTCTTGGCATTACCGCCCAGGTCGTTGCCCATGACGTCGAGGATAACAGTGTGCAACCAGTCATCCGTCAAACCAGTCTTTGACGACGTGAACACGTCATCGGTGGCCTGCGGAGTATTGCTGAAGGACGTTGTATTGATGGTGCCCATTGTCGCTGCCTGTGCTCCCCGCTCTCGAGCGTGCCAAAAAGAACTGACCTGTCCACCTCGGACCCCCGGGGTGGTGACTTGAGGTTAGTTATCAGCCGCCGTGAATCCATCGGACGTTAGTGCACCTGTACTTTGGTACTACAGGGTTGTTGGCGATGCTGCGCTGCGGTCGGTGTCAAATGTGTACTGCTGCTCGGAGCATGCGCAGCGCGCACATGGTTTCGTGACGAAACCCCGGGATTCCTGGGCCGTGCAGATTTAGTGTGTTGTTAGCCCTTCGTCACATTAGACACGTTTTAGAAACTGACTGAGGGTACGGCAGGACCCTGCGCTACATAACGAACTGTCTTCTCATTCGACAATATACACATGAAGTCCGCTGCAGCTGAAACGTGGGAAGTCCCTCCAGACATGCACCGAGCAGGCGACGCGCTTTTACAGTGCCTCGTCAACGTAACCGGTCTGCTGCATACGCCGCGCACTGCCGATGCCCTCGTCGCGGGATTGCCTGTTGCACCTGAGGGACTCACGCCCGAGCTGTTCGTTCGAGCCGCAACACGAGCGGGATTTTCCGCCCGAGTGGTCCGGCGTTCGCTGGCGGAAATCTCTTCGCTGGTTCTACCAGCGGTACTGTTGCTGCAGGATCGGCAGGCTTGCGTGCTCGTTGCCCGAGATGAGCAGTCGGCCCGGCTCCAGGTCCTCTTTCCAGAGTCCGGTGGTGTTGGTGATGTTGCGCTATCGGAGCTCGAAAAGCTCTATTGTGGACACGCCATCTTCGTTCGCCAGAAAATCAAGCTCGACGCGCGCAGCGAACACAGCGTAAGCGAGCGCCCCAGGCATTGGTTCTGGAGCCCAGTCGCACAGTGCTGGCCGATTTACGGCGAGGCGCTCGTCGCCTCTCTGCTCATCAACCTGTTCGCCCTCGCGACGCCGTTCTTCACGATGAACGTCTACGACCGCGTCGTGCCGAACCTCGCCTTCGAGACGCTCTGGGTACTGGCTATTGGCCTGGCCGTGGTACTTGGTTTCGATCTGTTGATGCGCATGCTTCGGGCCCACTGCATCGATCTCGCCGGAAAGCGGGTCGACGTCGTCCTGTCTGCCAACATCTTCGCCAAAGTCATTGGGATTCGAATGGCGAATCGCGCACCCTCCGTAGGGGCATTCTCCAACAACGTGCAGGAGTTCGAGTCCTTTCGGGACTTCGTAACGTCGGCGACCATGACGGTGCTGGTTGACATGCCGTTCGCCCTGGTCTTCATGGTCGCCATGGCTTGGATCGGTGGCCCGCTCGCGTGGGTTCCGATTTTGGCGTTTCCGCTCATCGTGGGTTTCGGGCTTGCCCTGCAGAGCGAGCTCTCACGTGTCGTGCAGGAGAGCTCACGCCATGCCGCGACGAGGCAGGCCACGCTAGTAGAGACTCTCACCGCGCTCGAGACGATCAAGACCCAGCGCGCGGAGGGGCCAGCGCAACGCCGCTGGGAGCAGTCCATCGGGCACATCGCCAAGCTCGGCTTGCGCGTCCGCTTGCTGTCGAATGCGGTGATCAACTTCTCGAGCTTCGTCCAGCAATTGGCCTACATAGGCCTCATTGTCTGGGGCGTGTATCTCATCGGCGATGAGCGTCTGACATCAGGCGGCCTGATCGCCTGCGCTCAGCTCATCGGACGGGCCCTGGCTCCGTTGTCGCAGATTGCCGGCCTGTTGACACGTTATCACCAGGCCCGCACGGCGCTCAGCTCGATCGATCGAATCATGCAGTTGCCGGAGGAGCGGCCACCGGAGCGGGGGTTCGTGAGCCGTCCGCGCTTTCAGGGCGGGATCGAGTTTCGGGATGTGACATTCAGCTATCCGGGACAGGATATAGCCGCGTTGACGAATGTCAGTTTCCGGATCGCCCCCGGCGAGCGTGTCGCCCTGATCGGGCGGGTCGGATCGGGCAAGACCACCATCGAAAAACTGGTGTTGGGATTGCACGCTCCAGGCGCCGGCAGCATTTTGATCGATGGCATCGAATCCCGGCAGATTGACCCTGCGGAGCTCAGGCGGGATGTTGGTTACATACCCCAGGACATCCTGCTGTTCTACGGTTCGGTTCGTGACAACATCGTGCTGGGGGCGCCCGGTAGTGATGATGCCGCCGTCCTGCGGGCGGCCGAACAGGCGGGAGTCACGGAGTTCGTGAACCGTCATCCGCGCGGATTCGACCTGCCTGTCGGAGAGCGCGGGGAAGGGATCTCGGGGGGGCAGCGGCAGGCGATTGCGATTGCGAGAGCGTACCTGTTGCAGCCGCCGATTCTGGTGCTGGATGAGCCGAGCAACGCCATGGACAACCGCACCGAGGAGATCTTCAAGGCCCGCCTCGCCGAGCAGCTCGACGGACGCACATTGCTGCTCATTACACATCGCGCATCGCTGCTGACTCTCGTCAATCGTGTCATCGTGCTCGAGGCGGGTCGTGTTGTTGCAGATGGTGCACGCGACCAGGTGCTGGGTGCGCTTGCAGGAGGAAAGATCAATGTTGCAGCCCGTTGAGTCTCCTCGTGCCACGCCAGTAGCGCCGCCGTCGCCGGGCTATTTCACCCAAGTGAAGCGCTGGTTCTCGCGCGGACGCAATCTGATAAGGGCCGGTAAACAACCGCGACTATATCAAGGGCACCCCGATTTCATGTTCGCAGGGAGTGGCGCCGTCTTGGAGACAGTGCGTCCACGGGCGCATTGGATTCTGTGGAGTACGGTTGGCTTCATTACGTTGGGCCTCATCTGGGCGAGTCAGGCGGAGGTGGACGAAGTGACGGTAGGTCACGGCCGCGTGATTCCCTCCAGCAAGATTCAGGTAGTCCAGAACCTGGAGGGAGGCATCGTAGCCGAGATCCTCGTCGAGCCCGGCCAGATCGTCGCCAAGGGTCAGCCGCTGATGCGCATTGATGACACGCGTTTTTCCTCCTCCTATCAGGAAGGCGCGGCCAAGGACGACGCGCTCCGGGCTCGGATCGCGCGTCTCGAGGCCGAAGCGCAGCTCGGCCAGTTCAAAGCTCCCGCGGATTTAGAGCGGGACAAGCCGGAGCTCGCGCGGCAGGAGCAGGCCGTCTACGAGGCCCGTTACCGGGACCTTCAGGCCAACCTCGCTGTCCTTCGCCATCAGTCGGAGCAGCGCGCGCAGGAGCTCGCGGAAACCCGTGTCCGGGCGGTTCAGTTGCAACACAGTTATGACCTGGTCGAGCAGGAGCTGCAAATCACGCGCAAGGCCGCAGCGGACAACGTGTTTCCCAAAGTTGACCTGATCAAGCTCGAACGGCAGGCCAATGATTTGAACGGCGAGCTCGAGGTTGCGCGCCTCAGCGTGCCGCGCCTCGAGGCGGCGCAGAGCGAGGTACATCAGAAGGCGGAACAGGTCAACGCGGATTTCCAGGCAACGGCGAGTCGCGAGCTCAGCGAGGCTCGTGCAGAGCAGTCGATGACCAGCGCCTCGAAACTCGAGCTCGAGGACCGCTTGGCGCGCACTACGGTGCGAGCACCGCTCGCCGGGACGATCAAACAGGTGAAAGTCAACACGGTCGGTGGCGTGATACAGCCCGGAATGGACCTCGTGGAAATCGTACCGCTCGATGACACGCTACTCGTCGAAGCGCGGCTGCGCCCCGCGGACATCGCGTTCGTCAGGCCGGGACTGGAGGCCATGGTGAAGGTGACTGCATACGACTTCTCGATCTATGGGGGGCTCGCGGGAACTGTTGAACGGGTGAGCGCCGACGCGATGGTCGACGAGCGGCCTGGCCTGCAGCCCGAAAGCTATTACCTCGTGCGCGTCCGCACCTCCCGCGGCAGTCGCGGAGCGGGTGACAAAAACCTCGAGATCATCCCGGGAATGCAGGCCATGGTCGATATCAAGACGAGCCGCAGAACCGTGCTGCAGTATTTACTCAAGCCGATCCTGCGTGCCAAGCAGACTGCGCTCCGTGAGCGCTGAGGTGACGACGCCGATGTTGGTTATTGCAAGCGCGGACTCTCAGGCTCTCGATCGCTGGCGTGAATGGCTGGGTACGCACACCACACTCGAGATACGCAGCCTCGATGTACTGCCTGAGTGCGTACTGCATCTTCGACCGAAGCTGGTTCTGCTCGATGTCCGGCTGCAGCGTACAGGTATGCTGCGAGATCTTGCTGAGCTGGTGAAGATGTCTCCGCAGACACGGATCGTAGTGCTTGCGGAGGACTGCAGCGAGGAACTGGAAGTTGCGCTCTTCAGGGCGGGTGTACGCGGCGTGTGCTCACGGGAGCTCGGTCAGGAGACGCTGCTGAAGATCATGAGCACGGTGCTATCGGGTGAGCTTTGGATCCGGCGCTCACTCGTCCCCAAGCTCGTGGACAGCGTCGCCTCCGACGCCTCGAATGCTGCAACAGGAACCACCGGCCGGTTTGCGATCCTGACGCCGCGGGAATCCGAGATCACACGCTTGATCGCAAAGGGTGAAAGTAACAAGTGCATCGCCCGATACCTCGCAATTACCGAGCGTACGGTTAAAACTCACCTGACCGCCATATTCCGCAAGATTGGTGTCGTTGACCGCGTGAAGCTCGCGATCCTGGCTGCTCGGCGCGCCGAGCGTCCGCACTGAGAAATGCTGCATGGCACATCTGCGGCTCGCCGCGAGTGGAGGGGGGACTCTTATCACAAGACTGAAAAGACGAGCAAAAGGCTCCTGCAAAATCGCAAATGGGTGCCAGCGGCGGCTATTGAGGCGGTTCATTCTGGGAGCCACTGAACCTAACAGCAGCCGAATGCAGGAGTCTTCAGCCATGACGGTATCCGGGATGACTTGCGCAAGCTCGGTCGGGACTGAAACGGCCGGTGATGACAATGAGTGGAGCCGGGCTGGGGCCGCCCCACGGGTGGGACTGCTCATTGTCGTGTCGACCGTCGCCGTGTTCTACGGCGGGATAGCCGCGTACATCTGGCACCTCCTGTAACAGCATCGAACCCAACGACTGCGTCTATATGCTGGCGCAGACCGCCTTTGTCTCGAGGTAATTGTCCACGCCGTGTGTCCCATCTCGTGTCCTCATCCCGATTGCTTGTAGCCGCCGAGTGGGTAGCGGCGTCAAAGATGTTGTAACAGTTGATCCAAACCGTGCCGGCGCGCAGGCGGTGTGCGATCCGGTGGGCGTGCGCCATCACGTACTGTGGCCCAGCCACATTTACCATCTGGCCCAGCCGCATGGCGTTCGTGGCCGAGCCACATATTGCAAAAGTGGCCGGGCCAATATAGTTTACTGCTGCCGGGAAAACGGCCGGCGAGGGGGAGGGGAAGGATGCCTATCCGAATCGAGCCACGGGGGTTTCTGAGCGCAGCGGTTGTAATCCTCGCCGGCATGCAAGGTGCGCCGCGAGCATTCGCTCAGGAGGGGCAACTGGCCGAGGTGGTGGTCTCCGCGCAAAAACGCGAAGAAAACGCTCAAAACGTCCCGATTGCGGTGACCGTCGTCAGCGGCGACACATTCAACAAAGCCAACACCTCGGGCTTTGCGGACGTAGCGAAATTCGCGCCTTCACTCACCATGACCACCGGCGATCAACCCGCCAACAGCTCGATCGTGATCCGGGGTATCGGCACGTTTGCGTTCAGCATCGCCGCGGAACCGAGTGTGCTGGTCGTCGTGGATGACGTCACAGTCGGATATCAGGCGCAGGCATTCACGGATCTGGTTGACATCGACCGTGTGGAGGTGTTGAACGGTCCGCAGAGTACCCTGTTCGGCAAGTCTGCCTCGGCAGGCGTCGTCAATGTCACGACCAAGGCACCGACCAGGGAGTTCAGCTTTTTCGGCGACGTCAGGGCCACTGATGATGACGAACAGCGCTACACGATGAGTGTGTCAGGTCCGATTTCCGACACCCTGAGCTTCCGCGTGAGCGGCGCTGTCCGCAGTTGGCGTGGCAATGTGAAGAATCTGACCACCGGTCGGTGGCTCAATGACGACCACACCGATGCAATACGTGCGAAGTTGCGCTGGCAGCCGGATGATAAGTTGGATCTGACGCTGACCATGCACTATAACCTGGATCACGCACACTGCTGCGGTGTTCCGCTCACGCAACTGGATCCCGGCTCGCATCTGTTCGGTGTGCCTGCCCTGACGCAAGACGTGACCGCGCCCGGAATATTTCCGAGCCGCGACAATAAGTATGTCCGCGTAGACCAGGTCCCGGTCGCCAATGCATCGGATGTCGGGCTCTCGTCTCACCTGGGCTACGATTTGGGGACCGCCACCTTTTTGTCCATCAGCGCGTTCAATCAGTACAAGCTGCGTGACTTCACCGATTACGACACGACCGATGTCGACACCCTGCAATACCTCACCCCCTTTACGAATACTCAACCGGCCGGCTCCATCCCTCCGTCCGCGACGGTGCAGGAACACGGGGGACTGTTACAGGGCGGTCGTTTCGACGTGAAAATATTCACGCAGGAGTTCCGGCTCAGTTCGAACGGTCATCACGATTTCAATTACCTGCTGGGGGCCTTCTACTCGGCCCAGGATCTTTCGCGCGGCTTTCGGCGCGGTTTCGACGCGAACAAGGCGGCCATTTCCAACTACCTCGGCCAGACGCGTTATTACAATTACGCGTTGTTTGGTCAGACTGACTGGACATTCCTCCCGCGCACCACTCTCATCACGGGACTGCGTGTCAACCGTGAGGAAAGCAGCTACATCTATGATAATTACTACAAGGTGTTCCATCTGCCGGCCTTCGGCGCCCCGGGCTCGCACGTGGAAGGCGTTACGACGGGCAAGGCCGGCCTGCAATATCAGTTCACTGACAGCCTGATGGCGTTCGGCTTCTACGCCAAGGGGTACAAAGGGGTTGCTTATGACCTGGTCACAGCAACCACTCCGCAGGAAGCGGCACAGTTCCCGGTGAAATCCGAGAAATCCGATGACTATGAGGCAGGTGTGCGCAGCGAGTGGTTCGATCGGCGCCTGATCCTGAACACCACTTTCTACGACACGGAGTACTCCAACTTCCAGGTGCAGACGATCGTGCCCAACTTGCTGAATCAGTTCATTCTCACCAACATTCCGAAGGTTCGCAGCCGCGGTCTGGAACTGGAGGGGGTGGCGCAGATTACCGATGGCCTGCATGCCAATCTGGGATACGCCTACACTGATGCGCACGCGGTTACCTATCCAATAGGTCAGTGCTACTCGGGGCAAACCTTGCCCGCGACTTGCCTGGGCTCACCGGCCTTTCAGGACCTTGGCGGCGCCACGCTGCCCAACGCTCCCAAAAACAAGGTCAATGTCGGTCTGGGATTCGCACACGGCCTGCCAGTCGTGCCGATCAATGCCGAGCTGGATATCACCTCAGTCTGGCAGAGCGCGGAGAATTTCGCCGTCAACCGCGATCCCGGAACTCTTCAGCCTGCCTACAACATTACCAACCTGAACCTCACACTCACGCCGCGCAACGACAAGCGGCTCAGCGTATCCCTGTTCTGCAATAACCTTCTGGACAAGCACTACGCCGTCAACAGGAACAACGTGCGAGGCAACTATACCTTCGCGATACCCTCGGGAACGGCGTATACACAGGAATTGCCACGCGACTTCGACCGCTACTACGGGATTCGCATCGGGTTTTCGGGGCCCTGAAACGCTCGGAGGCTCGCCTTCAGACAGACAGGCGCCGCGTGTACTCGTGGCGCTTGCTGACGGCCTTCTTTCGAGCGCGATCCACAGCGTCGGTTTCAGTCGCCGCCAGAATTGCATCAATGACGCGGCGCAGATGCTCCCGCATGGCGCTCCGCGCCGCCTTGGGATTTCGCTGACGGAGCGCGGCGAAGATTCTGCGGTGCTCGCTCACCCGCGGTTTGAGACCGGCGAGCCGTGCCCTCTCCAACATGTCCGCGCACAAAGGTGACTTGTAACGCAAATCCCAGAGAATCTCGACGACCATCATGATGGCCGTGTTACGAGTAGCGCGGGCAATGGCGAGGTGGAAGGCACGGTCGGCTTTCTCCTCGTAATGCTTCCGGGCATTCTCGCTGACCATGTCCTCGAGGATTGCTTCGATCTCCTGCAGCTGCTCATCCGTGATGATCGCGGCTGCGAGCGCGGCAGCTTCACCTTCGAATAACCGGCGCGCCTCGATCAACTCAAATGCACCGATATCAAGATCCTTGGAGCCGGGCTGAGCGGGTGGGTGCTCACTGATATAGATGCCGGAGCCGGGTCGTGGTTCGACCAGCCCGCGCAGCTCCAAGGCAATCATCGCTTCGCGAATGGTGGTCCGACTCACCTTGAATTCAACGGCCAGATCGCGCTCGGAAGACAGCCGCGCGCCCTTCGGGTATCGGCCGGACCTGATCGATTCCGTGATCGAGTCCGCAACCTGAACGTAGAGTTTGCGCGTCTCGATCGGTGTGGTCATTGCTGTCGGATCTTGAGCCATTCAAGGGCCGATGGCAATGCGGCTGGGCCACTTTCAGAGCTTCGGATGGCAAGCTGTCTGCAGGCCGAAGTACGCGGTACCCCGGCCTCGCCAGATCGTGGCGCAGCGCTTTACCTCGAATCAGCCGAGACGTTGATAGTTGGGGTAATAGGGTGGTGCGGCAGGCGCGGTGCGCACGAGCCTCGGGGCTTGGCCCACTGACCGTGACCAACGGGGGCGGGAGCTGTTGACGGTGCTCGAGCCACTTTGGGAACGCACTTCCGCCGCAATCCACTTGTTGGAAGAGTCGTGCCCGTGAACGATGAGCGGTCTCCGACAGTGACACTGCCCATAGGACTGTGTCACCGCGAACGCATGATCGTAACGCCGCGCCACACCGCTCCCAACCTGGACGATACCTGGCGGGGTTTCAAAGAGTTTTGGAAGCGAGTGTTGAAAAAGGCGGAGTGTTGCGTGACGCCTGGATTCTCGTCAGCCTGTTAGGCGCAAGCCGGAGAGCAGCTTCTGAGGTGAGGCGCACCGGAGAAATGCCGCGACCGTGTGCGAATGCGGAAGCGCACCTTGGGCGCAGGGACTCAGCGGATCTTGCGGCGGGCACGAATGATAGCCAGCCCGCCGGCGAGGAGAGTCAATGCCGACATCGCGCTGGATGGATCGATTTCCGGCGCGGCAGTGGATGGCTTTGGCTTGTCTTTG
>Ga0105240_10012717_pt1 | contig 11601 bp, 10 predicted proteins | sample KBSC54metaG_FD_80426 | JGI IMG/M metagenome (GOLD analysis project Ga0105240, IMG submission 80426) | Corn rhizosphere microbial communities from Kellogg Biological Station, Michigan, USA - KBS C5-4 metaG | ecosystem: Host-associated > Plants > Roots > Rhizosphere > Soil | place: Michigan, USA...
AGTCGTTCCCGCCCATCCAACCTGGGCTGTAAATCCAAGGTTGATCAGGAGTGGGGGGCGTCATCGGCCCTTCGTAGCGGGCCTCGCGAAACTTGATGCGGCACCAGAGCTGGTCGATCGGAGTGACGCCCCACATGTCGCGTTCGGTGAGATCCGGTCCGGACAGCGAAGGCATGCCAACGGAGAAAGGCTGCGTCGGCGTCGTGCGGTCCCCGGGCGCGCCACCCTGAGGCACCGCCTTTTCCTCGACCGGTGTCACAGGATGGCCATCGCGGCGGTCGAGTACGAAGATCTCGCCGCGCTTGGTCGCTTGGATGAGCTCGGGAATGACGCCATTTTCCGCAGGGATATCGACCAGGACAGGTTGGGATGCAACGTCGTAGTCCCACAGGTCGTGATGGGTCGTCTGGAACGACCAACGCACCTCGCCATTGGTGGCGTCCAGGGCGACCACCGAGCTCGAGTACTTCTCCGCTTGCGCCGAGCGCTGCGCGCCGTAGTAGTCGGGATTGCTGTTGCCCGTGGGAATGAATACCAGGCCCAGCGATTCGTCGGCGCTGAACGGAGCCCAGCCGTTGGGAGTGTTGCGTGTGTAGGACTCCCCGGGTGCCGGCTCGGTGTGGACTCCGGGGCGACCCATATCCCACGCCCAGGCGAACTTCCCGCTCGTCGCGTCATAGGCGCGAATGACGCCGGAAGGATTGTCCACCAGGCCGTTGTCCATCACAAAGCCGCCAACGACGACCACGCCGCGCACGATCGTTGGAGCGGATGTAATGCCGTATACACCAGGTGCCACGGTGCCCAGGCCACTGAGCAGGTTGACGACGCCATTGTCGCCAAAGTTCATACAGGCTTTGCCCGTCCGCGCATCGACGGCGAAAATGTGAGCATCCATGGTGGCCGTTATGATCCGCTCCTCACACTCGCTGCCGCCCTGGGCCGCCGAGCGGTAGTAAGCGACACCGCGACAAGCGCGGAAACCGCCCCACTTGCGCAGTTGCGGCAGGAATTTCCAGCGCGGCTGGCCCGTTTCAGCATCGAGTGCGACCACTGAGTTCGTGGGGGTGCAGAAGTACACCGTGTCGCCAACCTTCAGAGGTGTCACTTCGAAGGCCACGTAGGGGTGCTTTACCGTCTCGACCGGAGTGTCGAGCTTGTATTGCCAGGCCAGCTTCAACTGGCTGACGTTGGCAGGAGTGATTTGTGTAAGGGGCGTGTAGCGCGTGCCGGCTGCGCTGCCGCCGACGTCCGGCCATTCGCCCGCCGGGGTTTGCGCCTGGACACTGTCCAGGCGCAGCGCGCAGCTCATCACAAACAACATCGTCACGACCCGCATCGCTGGACCCCCTCATGCCGCACGGCGGCTGAGCACAATACCTCGCAGTCGCGGATTTCTGCAAACGGGCCCGCGTGAGGCGCGTCACCGCTGTCACGGACTGCCCAACAGTTGCCAAAGCGACCGCCGCAGATTTCTTGATTCGCGAAAGCTGATGACGCGGTTCGTTGTCTAGGAACGGGTGTTGGTCGCTGTTAGTCTGTCTCGCCATAGGAACCGTCAGGTAGGAAAACCAACTCGGTCACCATAGGCTAAGTTCCAACATAGAGGGGGAGGGCTGATGGCTCTCGCAGCAGCTTTGCGTCGGGCTGGCGGCAACGCCGGCCAGTTCCGTACGTGCGCGTCTACTATTGCACTGATTCTGGGGTCCGCCCTGGCGGCAGCGGCGGCCCAGGCCCAGGTGACACCGCGGGCCAGCACCACCGACGAGTCGGGTAAGGACACCGGCCAGTTGGAAGAGGTCACCGTCACCGCGCGTTATACCAAGGAAAACCTGCAAACGACGCCGGTCGCGATCACGGCGGTCACGGGCGCTGACCTGCAGGACAGGCACCTGGTCAACGTGACGGACCTCGGTAAAGCGGTACCGAACCTCTTCGTGACGCCGGGCGATGCGAACGAAGGCCTGGTGCCGACGATTTCCATGCGCGGCGTTTCGGCGGGCGACTCCAGTTTCGCCACCGAGCCGGCGGTGGGTATTTACATCGACGACGTGTATCACAACACGATGGTCGGCTCGGCGCTCGATCTGAACGACCTGGAGCGGGTGGAGGTCAAGCGCGGCCCGCAGGGAACGTTGTCCGGGTTCGCCAATATTGCCGGCACCATCAGTTTGTTTTCCAAGGCGCCCAAGGGCGACGATACCGGCTACTTCGAGGCCGACTACGGCAGCTTCAACGACGTGGAGGTCAAGGGCGCCTTCGATACGGCGATCGCGTCGAACCTGTTCCTGCGGGTTTCCGGGCAGTCGAAGCGCCAGGACGGCTATGTCAATCAGCTCGACTTCACCTGCGAAATGAACAAGTTGGGTACACCCCAGCTGGCAGGGACGTGGCCGACGTCGGACAACAGCGCCGATGAGCGCGGTTGCAAGATCGGCACGTTCGGCGGCACCAGCAATAACGGGGCGCGAGTCGCCCTGCGCTACCTGCCCAGCGACGGGCTCGAGGTCAACTTCTCACAGTCCTACTACGTGGAGAAGGATGACGCGGCCCCCGAGGTTCTGATGGACGCGCATCCGTCGCAGACGGACGGCCAGGCATCGGCGATCAACGCCCTGATGCAGCAGCAGTACGGCATCCAGTACGACAACCGGTTCCTGCCGCCGCCGGGGCAGCCGTATTCGGCCTATACGAACTTCTGCCGTCCGGTGGCCAACCTGCTCACTCCGCCTCTGCCCAATGTCTGTGGCACCAATGGCCAGGGGCAGACCGAGGCGGATAGCGCGCTGCGCGTCGACTACGACCTCACGGACAAGATCCACGTGAAGGCGATCGGTGCCTACAACTACAACACGGCCTACTACAACCAGGATACCGACCTGTCGGTGACCGGTATGTCGATCGCGATCGGCACCTACCGGGTGAGCCAGGCCACCGGCGAGTTGCGCATCAACGGCCTGTCGTTCAACGACCGCCTCAATTGGGTCGGCGGCGTGTTCTATATGAACTCCGCCGACAACTACGGTGGCTCGATCAACTACCTGAAGCTGTCAGAAGAGATCGACGACCGCGCGAGCAGCAACGATATCTCGGGATTCTTCCACGGCGAGTTCAAGTTGACCGACAAGTGGAGTTTCTCGGCAGGTTTGCGTTATTCGGACGTGAACAAGACCTACACGTTCTTCCGTCCGGGCCTGCTCGAGCTGCCCACCAAGACGGTCGGCGAGCACCATGTCGACTGGCTGGTGTCGACGAACTATCAGTTCACCGACAGCATCATGGGGTACGCGACGGTGGCGACCGGCTCGCGACCGCCGGGTTTGAACGTGCACCCGGCTACGCAGTACCAGGTGACTCCGTTCCCGGGCGAGGAGCTCACCTCGTACGAAGGTGGCCTCAAGACCGAGTTCTTCGACCACCGGTTGCGCATGAACCTCACCGGTTTCTACAGCGATTACAAGGTACGTAACACCACCGACCCTGGTTATCAGTGCGTGGGTGGCCCGAACGGACCGCCGAATCCGACGTGGGTCCCCACGACCGCCGCGTGCGAAAACTACGGCTACGTCTACTGGTACATTTCGGTAGGTAAGCCCGCGAAAATCCGCGGTGCCGAGTGGGAGATCAGTGCTGAGCCGGTCAAGGGCCTGCTGTTCAACCTGAATGGCGGTTACAACCACTTCCAGTCCGGCGTTACGACCCCGGGCCAACCAGGCTACATCTATCCGGGCAACTTCCCCCAGCCGGAGTGGAATGTCAGCGCGGGTGTGCAGTACTCGGCGGCGACACCGATCGGTGTGTTTACGCCTCGCGTGGACGCCTTCTTTACCTCCGTGGCGACTTACGGACCGTCGACGACTACGGCGCCGCCGACCTGGGTCGTGCCCGGGACGACGACATTCAACGCGTCGCTCACCTACACGCCGAACGACAGCAAGTGGTCCGTGGTCGGACAGGTTACCAACCTGACCAACAAGTACTACTGCTACGACGTGTTCGGTGGTTCCGGCTTCGAGTTGAGCTGCAACGTGGCGCCGCCACGGGAGTTCTTCCTGAAGGTGAAACGCGACTTCGCCTTCAAGTAGCGCCTGGCCGGGCAGGGGACGACACGATGGAACGCAGAGTGCGGGTCGGAGCCGGGGTGTTGTTGGGGACCGCGATGGTGGCGCTCGGTGTTGCCGTCGCCGTCGCGGTGGCCCAGATGCCCACTCCGCAGGAAGTGGCGGCGTTTGTGCCGCCGGATATCGGCAGGATGCGGGGGGACGGTCCGCCACCCCCCGCCGACGTGCCCTTCAGCATCACGAGGCTCGACCCCGCACTGGATGAGCTGATCGCTCCCGATGCGAAGCTCGAGCCGCTCGGAGACTACTTCGGGCTCGTCGAGGGGCCCGTGTGGGTTCCGGATCGCAAGGGCGGCTATCTCCTGATCAGCGACATGCTGTCCAATGTCATCTACAAGGAGACGGCGGACAAGACCATCAGCGTGTATCTCGACAAGGCCGGCTATAGCGGGGACGACATCAACAATGCCGGCATCCAGACTCGCCGGGCCCGCGCCCACGTGTTGCTCATCGGGCCCGAGTGCACGTCACGGGACGCTCAGGGTCGGCTCATCTGGTGCGCCTCCAATGATGGAAAGGTGATGCGCCTCGAGCCCGATGGCACCCGTACGGTGGTCGCCAGCGGCTACGAGGGCAAGCGTTTCAACGGCCCGAATGATCTTGCGATCACCCGTGACGGGGCGATCTACATGACCGATGTCGATACCGGCTTGCGCTACGGCAACAAGAGTCCCCTCAAACAGTTGCCGAACCAGGGTGTGTATCGGATCAGGGACGGCAAGGTTACGCTGGTCGTGGATGAAGCAGCGCTCGGCGGCTCGCCGAACGGCGTCGCCCTCTCGCCTGACGATAAGTACATTTATCTGAATGCGGGTCGGCGCAAGATCATGCGTTACGACATCAAGCCGGATGGCTCACTCGCCAATGGTGTCGTGTTCTACGTGGGACCGGGGATCGGCGACGGGATGAAGACGGACCTGAAAGGAAACCTCTTCAGCAGCAGCGGACCTGGACCTGGCGAAGTCGCGATCATTGCGCCCAGTGGCAAGAAGCTGGGATTGCTCAATATTCCGATCTCGGCGAGCGAGCCGAAGCGGCAGATCTGCGCGCTCAATTTCGCCTGGGGCGAGGAGGGCGGTAAGACACTGTTCATCATGGGATGCGAGGCGGTCTACAAGATACGGATGAAGACCGCGGGCCCGATTCCCGGGCCCCCGGCGGCGGCGAATCCGCTCACGCAGGCGGCCTACACGTCGAAGGAATTCAACGATACCAAGCCCAACATGCGTGGCGACGGGCCGTCGTTGGAATCACGTCCCTTCTCCATCACGCGCAACGATCCCGCGCTCGATGAGCTGATTGCACCGGACGCGAAGCTGGAGTCGCTGGGCGATCGGTTCGGCTTGACAGAGGGACCCGTCTGGATTCCTGACGGGAAGTCGGGTTACGTCGTCGTGGCCGATCTCATCGAGAACGTGCTGTTCAAGATAACACCTGACCACAAGACGTCCGTGTTCCTCGACGAGGCGGGGTATAGCGGCGAGGACGTCATGAACGCGGGGAGTCAGACTCGCCGCGGACGGTCGTATGTGTTGATGATTGGAGCCAATGGCACCACCCTGGATGCCCAGGGACGGTTGATCTGGTGTGCGGCCAACGACGGGACTATTGTGCGGTTGGAGAAGGACGGCACTACGCGGACCGTTCTCGCCAGCGGCATCGACGGTAAGCGTTTCGACGGTCCGAACGACATCATCGTCAAACGCGATGGGGCCATGTACATGACCGACAGCGACTGGGGTCTGCGTGGGCGCAAGGAAAGTCCGCTGAAGCAGTTACCCTACGCCGGTGTGTTCCTGATCAAAGACGGGAAGGTGAAATTGCTGCTCAAGGACAGCGAGCTCGGAGGGCCGCAGCCGAACGGTGTCGCGCTGTCGCCCGATGAGAAATATCTCTACCTGACAGCGGGCTCTACTTTGAAGCGATATGACGTACTGCCCGATGACACCATCGGCACGCAGGCGACGGTGCTTGCGGACGCGGTGGGTATCGGCGATGGGCTGAAAGTGGACAAGAAGGGTAATCTATGGACGACCAGTGGCGCGGCGCCGGGTGTCGTGTTGATCCTCGCACCCACGGGCAAGATCCTCGGCTCGATCAATCTGCCGGTCGCCGGCGGGGAGCCGAAACGGCAGATCTGCGCGACGAACGACGCTTTCGGCGATCCGGACGGCAAGGGGCTGTACATCACAGCTTGCGAATCGGTTTACAAGATCAGGGTACGAACCACCGGAATTGTGCCGGGGCCTGGGACGTTGCGATGAAATTCCCCCCTCGTCGCAGCGCCCCTTCCCTCGGCGCAGTCCTGCTTTGCGCGGCTGGCTCTGCTGTGGCGGCCGACAACATGTTGACTCCCGATGACTATGTCGCGCTTCAACAATTGGACGCGCGGTACGCGTTCGCGATCGAGACCTGTACCAACAAGGGATACGACTACGCGGACTTGTATGTGCCGGATGGGGAGTTCGGAGTGGCGTCGGAGTGGGGAAAGCCGCCGGAGAAAATTCTCCTCAAGGGACGCGATGCGCTTGCCAATGCCGATGGGGGCGGTCCGGGGGGATGTCGCGATCCCAAGACCCTGATGGGTTACGGGCTGACCCATATCATTGCCGACGCCGTCTACACAGCGACGCCCGACGGCGCGGCCAGCAAAGAGCAACTCCTTGCCATCGGTGTGGGTGGCGATCCGTCGGTGATCGAGAGTCAGGGCGGGTACGAAAGCAAGTATGTGAAGACGCCTGCCGGTTGGCGGTACGTCTCGCGCTTGCATGTCTTCCCAAACATGGCGACGTCGGTGCAGTTCGGGCACGCGACGCCGTCAGTTCGTCCGGCGCCGGTGGTGCAGCCTTTGACGGCCGGTGAGGATCCGGCGAAGCTGGTGCCGCCCAAGACGGCCTCCCATGGGTCGTTGACGCCGCAGGACTATATGGATATCGAGCAGCTTTCCGCGCGCTATGCGTGGGGCGTCGATCACTGTACTAACAATGGGTACGACTACGCTGACCTTTATACCGAGGATGGGGAGTTCGGGATCGCGCCTGACTGGAATACGGCGCCCAAGCGGACTATCAAGGGGCGTGAGGCGTTGGCGGACATCGACGGTGGCGGCCCTGGCGGGTGCCGCGATCCCAAGACGCTGCGCGGCTATGGGATCACACACATCATATTGGCCCCGATCATTTCGCCGTCTTCCACGGCCGGGACGGCGACCGGGACTTCGATCCTGTTGGCTTTGGGCGTGGGTGGGAAACCCAACGTGATCGAGCGACAGGGCGGATACAAGGACGTGTACGTCAAGACTCCCAAGGGGTGGCGGATCAAGACTCGGTGGCATGTGTTTCCGAACATGGCCACGTCGATTCAATTTGGGAAGCCGGTACAATGAAGCTCTTCAAACTCATTACAGCGGGGGCCTTGCTGACCAGCGTCATCGCTGCCGCCGCGCCGCCTGCCAAGAAGCTCACTGCGCAGGACTATATCGACATCAAGATGTTGTCGGCGCGGTATGCGCAGATTATTGAGCACTGCACGAACAAGGGGTATGACTACGCGGCGCTCTATACCCCGGACGGAGAGTTTGGCGGCACGAACGATTGGGATGTTCCACCCAAGAAGGTATCCAAAGGGCCCGATGCGCTGGCTACCGCGGCCAATGGTGGGCCGGGCGGTTGTGGTGACCCTGAGAAATGGATGGGGACGGGGCTTACCCACATCATCGTCAACACGGTGATTACGCCGACAGCTACGGGCGCTTCCGGGCGGTCCTACCTGGTCATGTTAGGCGTTCAGCAGGATCCGACGCGCATCGTGCGGCTTGGGGGGTATCAGGATACTTACGTCAAGACAGCCCAGGGGTGGCGGTTCAAGACGCGGTGGCTGGTGTTTTATTCTGGGCGGTCTTCCTCGGATATTTCTTCCTCGGCGCCTCAGTCGAAGCAATAGGCGACGCGACGGGCGCGTTGATTCGCGGTTGCGGGGCGGCCCCCCGCGTGCGGTTCGTCGACGTGCTGCGCATCCATCATTATCGTGTGTCCATCCCGCAATTCCATTGTAGGGACATGGCCGATGATTCGCGCGTGGGCGGGCTTGGTCGGGTTCTACGGGGCGCGCGTGGTGGGGCGGTGGTTAGCCCGCGACAACGGCGCGACGCAAGTCTCTGTCGCGGTGAGCTGAGAAGGCGCTGTCGACTGCGGCAGCGGAGCGGCGGATGTGGGCCTGCCAGGCGTCGAAACCGTCCCAGCGCTTGCGGCTGTAGGAATACTTCGAGCCGACTGCCTTGATGAGCGCTGCTGCGAATGAGGTCGAGCGTGCTTCGGTATTCGATGACATGTGATGTGGTGCCTGTGTGATCGAGCGTTTTACCGTGTGCTCAAGATAACGGGTGGCGGCTTTCGTACGTAAGGGCATGCGCGTTCTAAAGCGGTAACAGGCAGGCCTGGCGGGTGACAGTCCGGTCACATTGTCCAAGGTCATGCGGATTTCACGGCCTGTTCAGTGGCCGACCGTGCCGTCAGGCCCAGCTTCCGCATCAAGGTCTGGGCGTCCTGCGGGGCCCTCAGCTTGGCGTCGGTGTTGTCGAAGAAGCAGTACACGTCGCGGTTGATGGAATGGTGGGTCGTCTGCGGCGAAGCTTTCCTTGCGTCGGACGGCTCTGCGCCGACGCTCCAAGCGCGGATCCGTTCGGCCCAACGATCGAGCGCCGCGTCGCTGTAGCCGCTCTTATAGAGCTCCTTGTCGCCGTGCAGGCGTATGTAGACGAAATCCGCCGTCAGGTCGTGAATCAGGGGCCATAGGCCCGCCGTCTCCGCGACCACCAACCCGACGCGATACCTGCGCAGAAGCTCGATGAAGGAGTTGTCCAGGAAACTCTCGTGGCGGATTTCCAGCGCATGGCGCATGGGACGGTTCTCGTCGATCGCCAGGCGGCAGCGGCCCTTCATTCGAAGGTCACGGCGTCGTGCCAGGCGGGAGGCCGCGCCGGTGTCCTGGGGTAGCAAGCCTAGAAACGATTCCAGGCGACCGCGATCGTATTTGAGTTGGGGCGGCAACTGCCAGAGGATCGGGCCGAGCTTCTCGCGAAGATTGAACACTCCGGAGGCGAAGAAGTTGGCCAACGGCACTTCCACTTCGCGCAATTTGAGCATATGCGTGATGAAGCGACCGCCTTTGACTGCGAATACAAACTCAGGTGGCGTATCGGCATACCACTGTGCGTAGCTCTCGGGACGTTGCAGTGAGTAGAACGAGCCGTTGAGCTCGATGGCCGAAAAGCGGCTTGCCGCGTACTTCAGTTCGTCGCGTTGCGGCAGGTCTTCGGGATAGAAGACGCCTCGCCACGGCTCGTAGCGCCATCCCGAGACACCGATCCGAATCTTTCCTGCCGTGGTGGACATTGCTACGTTTCCGAAGCAAGTAGCGTCCCCGGCAAGTTGCCGAGCTCAGGCTGTCGTGGCTGACTACTTGCAACGCCTCGCCCGGTTCTCAGCGCGCGCAATCGCCCGCTGCGGTCCGCGCTCGTTACCGCGAAAGTCCCCACCACGGTGAACCCTACATCGGATTCGCGCGCGAATTCGCGTGGTGAGTGACTTGTTGAAAGTCAGTATTCTGTTTGTTTTGTCATCGCTGATGGCATTGCGTTTCGCCTAACGCCACGACAAGATAACAACACGGTGACATAGGTGCGGATCAAGCACCGCGAGGAATACTATGGCAGTACTAAAGCGGGACGCTGACTATCACACTTACGCAGATTACCTGGTTTGGTCTAGAGCTTACGGCGATGAGCTGATCAATGGTACGGCGTATGTCAGGGAGCCGCCGGCTCCTTCAAAGCCCCACCAAGGGCTTATCGTCGAGCTCTCTTATCAGATACGGGGCGCACTGGAAAATAAACCCTCTCGCGTATATGTCGCTCCACTCGACGTGCGTTTACCGAGGTCCACCGAAGAAGACGATCGGGTTGATACTGTCGTACAGCCCGACGTTTTCATTGTTTCCGACCCTGAGAAGGTCGATGTGCGCGGTGTGCGTGGCGCACCGGATTGGCTTGCGGAGATCCTCTCGCCGAGCACCGCCCGCCACGACAAGGTCGTCAAGGTTCCTGTCTACGAGCGCGCTGGCGTCCGTGAGGTCTGGCTCATAAATCCCATCGATCGCACACTTGAGATTTACGTGCTCGAAGGGGCGCATTACAGGCGCCCGACCCTTCTTGAGCTGAAGGGAAAAACATCAATCACCGCGGTCCCCGGTGTCACCATTGATTGGGACTACGCGCTCGCCAATATTTGAACACAGGGGCAGGCTATGGCAGTACTAAAGCGCGACTCGGACTATCACACTTACGCGGACTACCTCGTGTGGTCTAGGCCTTACGGCGATGAGCTGATCGATGGCACTGCGTATGTCAGGGAGCCGCCTTCTCCCTCACAGCCGCATCAGTGGATTGTCTTCAGGCTCGGTCGCCAGGTAGCGGATGCACTCGAAGATAAGCCCGTTCACGTATACGTCGCTCCATTTGATGTTCGCCTACCAAAGTTCAACGAGCGGGACGATCAGGTTGACACTGTCGTGCAACCCGACGTCTTCGTCGTTTCCGATCTTCGGAAGATCGACGTGCGCGGTGTGCGCGGTGCGCCAGATTGGCTCGCAGAAGTCCTCTCGCCGAGTACCGCCGGTCACGACCGGGTCGTCAAACTTCCGGCTTATGAGCGCGCTGGTGTTGGTGAGGTCTGGCTCATACATCCTATTGAGCGCACGGTGACGATCTACCAGCTCGAAGCAGGGCGCTACGGACGCCCGAAGACTCTCGACCTCAAAGGACAAACACCGCTCGCTGCCTTTCCGGGTGTCACTATCGACTGGGACCGCATCCTCGCCAGGATGTTGTAATTCATCAGATCAAAGTGAGGCCAGCCCATGGCGGTGCTGAAGCGCGACTCGGACTATCATACTTACGCCGATTATCTCGTGTGGTCCCATACTTACGGCGATGAACTGATCAACGGTGTGGCCTATAGCAGGGAGCCGCGATCCCATACGCTGTTGCATCAGACAATCCTCGGTGAACTTCTTTGCCAAATAGGCAACGCACTCGAAGATAGGCCGTGTCATGTGTGCATTGCCCCATTGGACATCCGGCTGCCCAAGTCCAACGAAGAGGACGATCTGGTTGATACCGTCGTGCAACCCGACGTTTTCATCGTCTCCGACCTTGGAAAGTTCGATGAGCGTGGTTTGCGCGGTGCTCCGGAATGGATCGCAGAGGTGCGGCGAAGCAGGAACCCGCCGAGGTGAGTTGAAATGGGCAGCACCCGTTTCGGCCACGGTAGGAATCCCCCGCCTCAAGGCAGGGAGGATGTCACTAAAGATCCCGCTCCAGCGCGCGGTTGACGGCAGATCGCGGCGTGCGGCCTTCGAGATAGAGGCCGTACCACGCGACCCAATCGACGTCGTCCACCGAGACGGGGTCCAGGACTTCCCC
>Ga0105240_10012718_pt1 | contig 11600 bp, 10 predicted proteins | sample KBSC54metaG_FD_80426 | JGI IMG/M metagenome (GOLD analysis project Ga0105240, IMG submission 80426) | Corn rhizosphere microbial communities from Kellogg Biological Station, Michigan, USA - KBS C5-4 metaG | ecosystem: Host-associated > Plants > Roots > Rhizosphere > Soil | place: Michigan, USA...
CGCGGCGATCGGCGACGAAATAACCGAGTCGCTCGAACTGCACGCTTTGCTCGGGCTGCGTTTGTGCGGCGACAGGTTCGATCCAGGCGTGCACGACGCGTCGCGAATCGGGATTGAGATAATCCTTGTAAGTCTTCCCGTCGCTATCGTCGTCGGGATCGGCGGCGGTGAACAGACGATCGTACAAGCGCACTTCGGCGGCGATCGCGTGCTTCGCGCTGACCCAGTGGATCGTGCCTTTCACCTTGCGATCCGCGCCGGGCATGCCGTGGCGCGTTTCCGGATCGAGCGTGCAATGCAGTTCGCTGACGGTGTCGCCATTCTTGATGACTTCATTGCAGCGAACGATACCAACGCCGCGCAGCCGTACTTCGCCGCCAGGCACGAGCCGATGGAAACCTTTCATCGGCACTTCCATGAAATCCTCGCGCTCGATCCATAGCTCGCGCGAGAACGGCGTCGTGCGCGTGCCGAACGATTCGTCCTTCGGATGGTTAGGGAACGTCAGCGTTTCTTCATGGTCTTCGGCAAGATTCGTGAGCACGACTTTCAGCGGATCGAGCACAGCCATGCGGCGCGGCGCGTGCGCATCGAGGTCGTCGCGCACGCAGGCTTCGAGGATCGAGAAATCGGTGACCGAATTCTGCTTGCTGATGCCGACGCGTTCGGCGAGCAGGCGCAGCGACGCCGGCGTGTAGCCGCGTCGGCGCAAGCCTTGCAGCGTCGGCATGCGCGGATCGTCCCAGCCATCGACGAGTCCTTCGCTGACCAGCGCGATGAGCTTGCGCTTGCTCATCACCGTGTAGTTGATGTTGAGGCGCGAGAACTCGATCTGGCGCGGTTTTGCGGGTGCGGTCGGCAAGCCGGCGGCGGGCAATGTTTCCCAGAGTTGCGGATGATTCGGCAGGTCGACGCGATCGACGCACCAGTCGTACAGCGGGCGGTGGTCTTCGAACTCGAGCGTGCACAGCGAATGGGTAATGCCTTCGAGCGCATCGGAAAGGCAATGCGCGTAGTCGTACATCGGATAGATCGGCCAAGCATTGCCGGTGTTCTGGTGCTCGACGTGCTTGATGCGGTAGATCGCCGGATCGCGCAGGTTGATGTTGCCCGACGCCATGTCGATCTTCACGCGCAGGGTGCGCGCGCCGTCGGGGAATTCGCCTGCGCGCATGCGCCGGAACAGGTCGAGGTTTTCCTCGACGCTGCGCCCGCGATACGGCGAGTTGCGGCCGGGTTCGGTCAGCGTGCCGCGATAGGCGCGCACTTCATCGGCATTGAGATCGCAGACGAAGGCATGGCCGTCTTCGATGAGCTTGATCGCGCTGCGATAAAACACCTCGAAATAATCCGAGGCATGCCGCAGTTCCGCCCATTCGAAGCCGAGCCAGCGCACGTCGTCCTGGATCGCGGCGACGTATTCGGGATCTTCCTTGGCCGGATTGGTGTCGTCGAAACGCAGGTTGCAGCGCCCGGAGAATTCCTGCGCCACGCCGAAGTTCAGGCAGATCGCCTTGGCGTGGCCGATGTGCAGGTAGCCGTTGGGTTCGGGCGGGAAGCGCGTGCGGATCGCGGCGTGCTTGCCGCTGGCAAGGTCGTCCTTCACGATTTCACGGATGAAATCGCGGCGGACGGTTTCGGGGAAGGTCTCGGTCATTTGTAATGCAATACGCAGATAGTCAGCGCCCAGTGTAGCCGGTCGTCCCAATCGTCGCGAAGGCGACACGCAACGGGCGATGCATCGGGTTATGCTGCGAAATGCCGTGGGAGTGATGCGCATGCGTGTTGTTTACGAGCCCGAAAACCTGATCGATGCGCACCTGGTCAAGGGCGTGCTCGAACAAGCAGGCATCCCGGTCTACCTGCGCGGCGAATATCTCGTTGGCGGCATCGGCGAATTGCCGGTGTCGGGCTTGCTCGCGCTGTGCGTTGCGGAAGTATTCGAGGACGAGGCGCGCTGCGTGCTGGCCGAACTTGAAGAGGATCGGGCGTTGCCTCTGGCCGGTCTGGACGCAGCGTATGCGGATGGAGCGGACGTGAATGGAGTTGATGCGGTGAACGGGGATGATTGGACCAGCGTGCTGGCGTAGCATGTGCCGTGTTGGGAATGGCGCCTTGGGGGGGGGCGGCGAATCGGGGATTGGGTACGGAAGGGGTCGGGTGTAGTGCAAGCACGGAAGGCAGGGCTGGCTGACGGGGATCAATCGGGCATGCGCGCGCGGTCGCGTGCGCGATTGGGGAGGTGGGTTTTCCCATGGAAGTGCGCGATCGCGCTGCTTTCACTGTTGCTCGCCGGCGCGGCATTCGCGCAGGCGCCTCCTGCCCTCAAGGTCGGTGTGTACGATCCGGGGACTGCTGCCACGCACGTGGATGTCGCGAAGCTGTCGCCATCCGTGTTTCGCGACATGCCGCCCGGGCCGATTGCATTGCATGGCGATGCCGGCCGAGCGCACTGGCTGCGCATCGATGTGAATCTGCCGCCACGCGCGGACGACGACGCGCGCTGGGTACTGTGGTTCGAACGCGCCCGCGTGGATCGGCTTGCCGTGCATTGGCCGGAAGCAGGCATTCCCGCAGCGGTGTCGCCAGTGGATTTTTTCGCGCACGGCAAGAGCCATGACGCGCATGCCGGTGGTTACGGCTTCATCCTGCCGCGTGCGTTGAGCGGCCCGACGACGTTGTACGTGGAAGCCGTCGGCCAGGGCCGTTTCAGCCTGTCGCCGCGCGTCCGATTCGAATCCGATGTGGTCGCACTCGATCGCGACGCGATCGTGATATTCACTGCGGTGTATACGGGGCTGATCCTGCTGCTGCTGCTCGGGCTGGGCATGTACATCGCCTTGCGCGATCGCCTGTACCTCTACTATCTGTTTTATCTCGGTGCCTTGTTCGTGTTCCTGCTGGCCGACAACGGCCATCTGTATGCGTTGCCCTGGATCGGCAAGTGGGGGCATTGGCGCACGCTAGGCCTGTATGCGCTCGCCAACGTGCTCGCCGCCGCGACTGTTGCGCTCGCGCGCGGGTTCGCCGGCCTGCCGCGCTCGGCATCGGCGCTGGATCGCGTGCTCGCACTGTTTCCAGCGGTTCCCTTCGCGCTCGCGCTGGTCTGTCTGTTCAACCGCGGCGGCACGATCGGCCTGATCCAGGACATGACGACGGTTGTCGCCCTCGGCGCCATCCTGCTGGCTGCGTTCGCGACGGCGATCGCATGGCGCCACAAGCGCCACCTGGCGTTCCCGGTGTTGCTGATGTGGCTGTTGCTGTTCGCGGCCGGCTGTGTCCGCGCAATGGATACGTATGGAGCCGTAGCCAGCAACGGTTGGACGCAGTACGGTTATCAGGCGATTGCCGCGTTGACCGCGTTGATGCTGGGTTTCGCGTTGTCGGATCGGATCATCGAGTTCCGCCTGCAACGCGATCATGCGCGCCTGGCCAAGGATCAGATCGACGCCAGCCTGCGGCTCGAACGCGAGCGCCGCAAGTTCGTCGAATCGCTCAACGAATTGCGCACGGCGTCGATCGGCGACCAGGAATGGCTGGCGTTCCGACGCTTGCTCGAGGCGCTACGCCAACTGGTACCGCAGCATAGCTCGGCGGTCGCGCTGAATTCCTTCCATGGCTCGGATCTGGTGTTGTGCGAGCCGAACGAGGCGCGCGACGACTACCGCGCCTTGCTCGCGACGCGCGGTGGTGCATTCAAGGGCATTTCGCGATCGCAATTGCCGATGCAGCTGCGCATCGATCCGCCTGCCACTGGCGATGGCGTGCAACAGGACCTGGCGCAGTACGCCGTGCTGCCGCTGCCATTGGCCGCGCCGGCCTGGGGCGTGCTGCTGATCGAGCGGCGCGGCTGGCAGACCTTCGGCCGCGATGAACTCGTGCTCGCCAACGAGTTCGTGCAGAAAGCCGCGCAGGCGGTGGAAGCCGCGGACATGGCGCGCGCGATGCAGCGCAGCGCGGAATTCGACGCGCTCACCGGCGCGTTCAACCGGCGCACCGTGAACGCCCGGCTGGAAGCCTGCTTCAAGAATTCGCTGGCGCGCAACACGCCGCTTGCGGTGCTGTTCGTCGATCTCGACCACCTCAAGGAACTCAACGACAAGCACGGCCACGCAGCCGGCGACAGCGGCCTGCGCGCGCTTGCCGAAACCTTGAGCCGGCATTGCGAGAAGAAAGGCGAGTACGGCCGTTATGGCGGCGACGAGTTCGTGGTGATGCTGCCGGACATGAGCCTGGAACAGGCGAAGACATGGGCCGAGGCGATGCGCGCCGATGCCACCAGCAAGGAGTTGGCGTTCCCTTCCGGCAAGTTGCGCCTGAGCGTCAGCGTCGGCATCGCCAGCCGTCGTCCCGAGGACGGCACGGTGAAGTCGCTGGTGGAACGCGCCGACGAAACCCTGCGAGAAGCCAAGCGCATGGGGCGCGATCGCGTGCAAGTCGCGGCTGCGTACGGTCCGGTGCGCACGAGCGCGAAGCCATGAACGTACACTTGCTCGACGCAAGCATGATCGATCCGCTCGCGTGAGTGCGCGTATCCCGCGCGGCCCGTTGCTGATGATGATCGGCGGCGGCGCGTTCATCAGCACCACCAGCGTACTGGTGAAATTCGCGCATGTGCCGCCGACCGTTTCGGCGTTCTGGCGGATGCTGTTCGGCGGCGTGATCCTCAGCCTCGCATTGAAGGCATTGCGGCAGTGGCGCGCAATGCGTTTGCGGGACGCGCTGTGGATGCTGCCGCCGGCATTGGCGTTCGCCACCGACCTGTTCTTCTGGCATCGCAGCATCCTGGATGTCGGGCCGGGCCTGGCGACGCTGCTCGGCAACCTGCAGGTGTTCATGATGGCGCTCGCGGGCGTACTGCTGCATCGGGAAAAACTCAGCTGGCAGTTCCTGCTCGGACTTGCGCTCGCGTTTGGTGGACTGTGGTTGCTGATCGGGCAGGACTGGTCGAAGGCGACCCACGACTACCAGATCGGCGTGCTGTTCGGCGTGTTCACCGCGTTCTGCTACGCGGCCTACATGCTGAGTTTCCGCCACGCACAGCGCGAACGCTCGACGCTGGCGTCATCGCAGTTGCTCGCGACGATGTCGCTGCTGTGCGCGGGCGTTCTCGCGATTCTCTGCGCGGCCGGCGGCGAGCGCTTTGCGATTCCGGATACGCAATCGCTACTCGCGCTGGTCGCACTGGGCCTGGTCGGGCAATGCCTGGGCTGGGTGCTGATCTCGCGCGCGATGCCGCAGTTGCCGACTTCGCTGGTCGGATTGCTGTTGCTGTTGCAGCCGGTGCTCGCCTTCCTGATGGATGTCGTGTTGTTCCATCGCGTCACCCGGCCGATCGAATGGGTGGGGCTGGCGCTATCGCTGTGCGGCATCTTCGTCGGCAGCATGCGCGGTGCGACGCCGAAAGATCGTCACGAGGCCTTAGCGGAAGATCAGTTGGAATAGCGTTCGTCGAAACCTCGAGGAATTCCGCATGACGAACCTGCTCGAAACCCTGCTCGGCGTCGGCGCGCACAAACAGCGCATGCCGCGCGCGGAAGACCTGCTGCCCGGCCGCGAAACGCCGATGCAAGTGGGCAATCGTCACCACGTTCACGGCCATCCGATTCAGGGCGCGATCGGCGAAGGCGCGTTCACCGGCATGCAGCAGGTGCAGTTCGGCATGGGCTGTTTCTGGGGCGCCGAGCGCGCGTTCTGGACGCTCCCCGGCGTGTTCACTACCGCGGTCGGTTATTCCGGCGGCAGCACTCCGAACGCGACCTATCGCGAGGTCTGCTCTGGACAGACCGGCCATACCGAAGCCGTGCTCGTTGTGTACGACCCGAAACTTATTTCGTTCGACGAACTGCTGCGTGCGTTTTGGGAAAAACACGATCCAACCCAGGGCATGCGCCAGGGCAACGATGCGGGGACGCAATACCGTTCGGCGATCTATTGCGACACCGAGGATCAATACCGCGCCGCGCTCGCGAGCCGCGATGCGTACCAGCAGCGGCTGGATGCCGCCGGCAAGGGCAGGATCACCACCGAGATCGTGTATCCGGCGCCGACGTTCTTCTACGCCGAGGACGAGCACCAGCAATACCTGTCGAAGAATCCCGGAGGTTATTGCGGCTTGGGCGGGACAGGCGTTTCTTGTCCGATTGGAGCCGGCGTTCCCTGAGGCGGTTGCGTCGTGGAGGTCGCAGGCTGATCGACGATGAATCCGCGATAGTGCAGGTAGCTCATCACCTGCCGCGCGCGTTCGCCGTCACGCGCGACATCGCTGATGAAGTTGCTCACGGTATGCATGTGCACGAGCCAGAGCCGCTGCGGACGCTTCTGCGCGAGCGCTTGCGGCAGCGACATGTCCACTGCGGGATTCAGCGAATCGCCGTAGTCGACGCGCAGCACCGGCGTACCGAGGTAAACGCGCACGCCGTACAGCGCGGTCTCGTCGACGAACACGATTTCGTGGATTGGGTCGTGCACCTGCGCCCTGATGCTGTCCGCCAGATCCGAAGTGTCCTTGCCGGCGCTGTTGTACGCAGCGGCGATCTTGGCAGCGAGCAGGAACGCGAACCATAGCGCCAGCAGGATCTTGCCAGTGCGGGTGATCGCGAGATGGCGCGTGCGATGCGCCGCCCACAGCGCGAACGGCACCAGCAGCGGCAGCACGTACAGGATCAATCGCGAACGCGCGATGCAGAACACGAACAGCGGCACCAGCAGCCACAGCAACAGGAAACGCGACGTCGCGCGGTCGGCATCGCTGTTGGGTGTTTTCGGTTGACCGCGCCGACGCAAAGCATCCCACGCGAGCAGCAGCGTCCACGGCAATGCGCCGACCAGCGCAACCGGCCCGTAGGCGACGATCCAGCCGTACCACTGCGGATGCCGGTCGGCGGTGTCGGTGAAGATGCGCCCGTAGGTTTCGTAGCCGAGGAAATAACTCAGCAGGTGCAATTGCGGATACAGCACGACGACCGCGACGAACCACGACAACGCGATCGGCGCCCAGATCGCGAGCGTGATCCAGCGGAACGGACTCGCGCGGAAATCCTTGCGGTTGCGGAAGTAGAACCAGAGCGTCGGCAGCAGCGGAATCAGGCCGGGCGGACCCTTGGTCAGGAATGCGAGGCCGAAGCCGAGGCCGACGATCCACGCGCCGCGCCGCGCGATGCGATCGGTCTCGCCGCGCCATGCCAGCACCACGCCGGTCATGCCGAGCGTCTCGAACGCCGACAGCAATGGATCGGTGCTGACCGCGTTGGCCGCGAGGAAGGTCATCGCGGTGCCGGCGACGAGCAAAGGCGGCCACCACGGTCGTTCCGGTATCAGGCGTTTGCCGATCGTGAACGCGCAGCCGATGATCAATGCGTAAGCGAGCGCGGCCGGCAGGCGCAGCGCCCATTCGTTCTTGCCGAACACGGCCATCGACGACGCGAGCGCCCAGTACGTCAACGGCGGCTTCGACAAATGCGGATGTTCGGGATGCCGGTGCGGCATCAGCCAGTCGCCGGAATCGAGCATCTCCACCGCGACCGCGCTGTAGCGGCCCTCGTCGGTGCCCCACAAATGGCGCGTGCCCTGGAACGGCAGCACGAATGCAAGCGCAAGCAGGACCGTCAGCAGCAGCGAAGGAATGGCGGCGCGTGTCATGGAGTCATCGGCTGGAAACGTGCGCGCATGCTAACGCATGCATGTTCATTCGCGCTCAGGCGTGCGGTGCTCACATCACCACCAGCCTGCGCACATACACCACTTCGCAGGCGCCATCGCCGCTGTCGTCGCGGGTCATCGAGCTGCGCCAGATGCCGCCGTTCGCGCCATGCGCCTCGATCAACTCGCCTTCGATGTGCACGACATCCCCAGGACGTACCGTGCGCAGGGCCGCACGCACGTTGTCGTCTGCGGGAAGCATGTGCATGTTCGCGCTGGAACGTACGATCTCGTCGCGCGGGATCGGTGGGCCTTCAGCGCCCCACCGATAGGTGTACCAGCGGCCGGACTGGCTGATGTCGAGCTTGGCCAGCACCGCGCTGTCGGACATGCGTTCCCAGCCCATCGCGAGATCGGTCGGCGAGATCGACGAGACCGGGTCGTAACTGTAATCGGCGCGCGACAATACGCGCGCGGTGATGGTGAAATCCGCGAGCGGGATGATCGTGAAATCCTTGTCCTTGAACGGCGCGGCGTCGCTGAGGTTCTGCTGCTGAGGTTCCACGGGAACCAGCACGCCCGGCGCGCGCGCGCGCGCGAAATGCATCGGTGGCGAGGCAAGCCAGCCGATGAAAGCGACAGCGAGGAGGATCCATAACCAGCGTGGCATGCGCGTACAGTTTAATGAAAATCCGCCGCCCGCGGAATGCGCGATCGCGGGTCAGGGTTTCGCTGCACGTTTCTTGCGAGCGTGTTTTGCGGCCGGCGATGGCTTTGCCTTCGGTGCCGGCGCGGCAGGATCGGGCTTGAGCAGGGATTTCGGCAGCGCGTGCATCACGTCGGCGAGTTCGTGCAGGAAACCCGCCATCGCCGAACTGCGCCGCCATACCATGCCGATGCGCCGGCTCGGGCTCGGGTGCGAATCGCGGAAACGCAGCAGCTGGATCGCATCGGATTGCGCGACTGGCGGCTTGACCGAAAGAATCGGCAGCAGGGTGATACCGACGTTCGCGGCGACCATCTGTCGCAGCGTTTCCAGGCTCGTCGCGCGGAATCCGGTGCGTTCGCCGCTGCCCGCGCGCGTGCACACATCGAGCGCCTGGTCGCGCAGGCAATGCCCATCCTCGAGCAATAGCAAGCGTTCGTTCGCGAGATCGTGCAACGACAACGCGCCATTGCGCGCCAGCGGATGCGCCTTCGGCACCGCGAGCACGAACGGTTCCTCGAACAGGAATTCCACATGCAATTGTTCGTCGTGCAGCGGTAGCGCGAGCACTGCGACGTCGAGTTTTCCTTCGCGCAACTGGCCCAGCAGCACTTCGGTCTTTTCCTCGACGAGCAACAATTCCAGTCGCGGGAAACGATCGCGGATCATCGGCACGACATGCGGCAACAGGTACGGACCGAGCGTCGGGAAAATGCCAAGGCGCACGCTACCGGCTTCCGGATCGAGCGTGCGTCGCGCGGACTCCTTGAGCTGATCGACTTCGGCAAGGATGCGTCGCGAGCGTTCGGCGATGTCGCGGCCGGCAGGCGTCAGCATCACCTTGCGCGGCGCGCGTTCGATCAACGCTATGCCGAGCTCGTCCTCGAGTTTCTTGAGTTGTGTCGAAAGCGTCGGCTGGCTCACGAAGCTCGCGGCCGCGGCGCGCCCGAAATGCCGGTGGTCGGCAAGGGCAACGAGGTATTGCAGGTCGCGCAGGTTCATTGTGGCGGCTCGGTCGTCAGCGATTGACTGTGGCTATCGAAATGATAAGGACAATTGATTGGAAAGATAACACTTGAGCGGTGACAATCTGCTTGCCCGATCGATCCTTCAAGCCATCCAACGTTTTGTTCAACATCCTGCATGCAGACTTTCCACGCGGGAAAACACTCACCAAAAACTTACCAACCAACGAAGGAGCTTCACATGCTGACCATTGGCGACAAACTTCCGCAATTCAACCTCAAGGCGACCGTTTCCACCGACCTCGCCAAGGCATTCACCGACATCGGCAACGACACCTACAAGGGCAAGTGGCTGGTGCTGTTCTTCTATCCGAAGGATTTCACCTTCGTCTGCCCGACCGAGATCGCAGGCTTCGCCGCGAAGAACCAGGCCTTCCTCGACCGCGACGCGCAATTGCTGACCGGCAGCACCGACAGCGAGTTTGTGCACCACGCGTGGCGCACGCACCACAAGGACCTCAACAACCTGCCGTTCCCGATGCTGGCCGACATCAAGCATGAATTCACGTCCGCGCTCGGCATCCTCGGCGACGACGGCGTGGCGCAGCGCGCGACCTTCATCGTCGACCCGAACGGCATCATCCAGTTCGTGTACGTCACCGCCGGCAGCGTCGGCCGCAACCCGGACGAAGTGCTGCGCGTGCTCGACGCGTTGCAGACGGATGAATTGTGCCCGTGCAACTGGAAGCAGGGCGACGCGACGCTGAAAGTCGCGTAACCCAACGAAACCGCCCATGCACCGTGCGTGGGCGGTTTTCAACCGGAGCTCGCCGTGTTCGCCATCAAGGGCATCGATCACATCGTCATTCGCGCCAGTCGCCTTGAAGGATTGGTCGCGTTCTATCGCGATGTGCTCGGTTGCGCCGTGGACAAGCGCGTCGATCGGCTGGGTCTCGTGCACCTGCGCGCAGGCGCGGCGATGATCGACCTGATCGATGTGCACGGCGAACTCGGTCGTCACGGCGGCGATGCGCCGCCAGCTGATCGGCACAACTTGGATCACGTGTGCCTGCGCATCGAAACGTTCGACGAGGCCGCGTTGCGCAAACATTTCGCGGCGCACGGCGTCGCGCTCGACGGCCCGCACGACAACTACGGCGCCGAAGGCGATGGGCCATCGTTCTATCTCGACGATCCGGAAGGCAACACCATCGAACTCAAGGGTCCGTCGCGGCCTGCCACGCATTAGCAGGTTGTTGAAAAACAACCTGCTAATGCGATCCATGGATGGATCGCACGCGAATCAAACGCGCAAGTGTTTGATTCGTCGGAGCCGAGTCCGGGCATGTACCGGACTCGGCGAATGAAAAAGGGCAGGACAGCCATTTTTCAACAACATATTTAGTCCGCGCGCGGACTCCAGGGAGAACAACATGAGCATCGACACCATCAAGTCCGCATTGCCGGACTACGCGAAAGACCTACGCCTCAATCTCGATTCCGTGCTCAGCGAAGGCGGCGCGCCGGGGCTGACGATGAGGCAGATCGGGGCCGTCGCACTGGCTTCTGCAATTGCCGCGCGTTATGCGCCACTTGTAGCGGCAGTGGAAGAGTTCGCGACAGGGTTTCTTTCCATCGAAGAGACCAATGGTGCAAAGGCCGCTGCCGCGATCATGGCAATGAGCAATATCTATTATCGGGCCATGCATCTCATCCACAACGATGAATATGGCCAGCTGCGCTTGGGCCTGCGCATGAACGTCATGAGCAATCCTGGCGTGGACAAGACCACCTTCGAGCTGGCGTCGCTCGCGGTGTCGGCGATCAATGGTTGTGGCGCATGCCTGGACTCGCACGAGCGAGTGATCCGCGAGCACGGTGTCACCGCCCAAGGCGTGCAGAGTGCACTGAAGATCGGCGCGGTGATGCATGCGGTCGCTGTGACGTTGGAGCAAACGGCAGCGGCCGGGTAAGGGCGACTAACGCAAATCGCCGTGAACGGGCGTTTGGGCAGGTCAGCCAGCAGTCGTGCGGCTCAAGCGAATGAAGTTGACGACCTGGGCCGGACTCCCATGGTCGGCGACGACAACCCGGAATTGAAAAACACGTGAGTGCGGCACGAAGGAATCCTTCCTTCCAGTGATCCGGCGAAGCGGCTGGCAATCGCATGGGCTTCCATTGACCTGCATCAATCGGTCCAAGGCTTGGTTCATATACAAGCTACACCCATGGATCGACTGAATCCGCTTGCCGTGAAGATCACTCCGGAGGGCGGGCTGGCTACGAAG
>Ga0105240_10012719_pt1 | contig 11600 bp, 9 predicted proteins | sample KBSC54metaG_FD_80426 | JGI IMG/M metagenome (GOLD analysis project Ga0105240, IMG submission 80426) | Corn rhizosphere microbial communities from Kellogg Biological Station, Michigan, USA - KBS C5-4 metaG | ecosystem: Host-associated > Plants > Roots > Rhizosphere > Soil | place: Michigan, USA...
CAGGGATCCGAACTGCACGGGGCTCCTCCGGAGCGGCATTGGGTGATGGAGTCTCGCCGGGTTTGGTTCTGGGGTTTGGGGCTTCCCGTTGCCACTTTCGTGCTGTCCCTCGCCTTCGGGCGGTGGGGACTCTGCCTGCTCGCGCTCTATCCGCTTCAGGTGATCCGGCTCGGTCTGCGCGGCAAACGCACCGCGCGCGAGCACTGGTTACGGGCCGGGGCACTGGTCGTGGGCAAGTTCCCCGAGATGCTCGGCCAGCTGAAGTTCCTGCTCGACAAGGTTCGCCGCGTGCAATCCGGGTTGATTGAATACAAATAATCCTTCTTGAAGATCGCGTACTTCATCAACCAGTACCCCAAGGTCAGCCACAGCTTCATCCGGCGCGAGATCCTGGCCTTGGAGCGGCAGGGATTCGAGATCCTGCGCATCGCACTGCGGGGCTGGGACGGCCTGCTGCCGGACGCAGAGGATCAATGTGAGCGGCGGCAAACGCGCTACGTATTGCGCCACGGCGCCTTGGGCTTACTGATCCCGGTACTGAGCTCGCTCATCCGATCGCCGGCGCGCTTCTTCCGCGCTTTGAGGCTGGCGGTGCGGATCTCACACGAATCCGGCCGTTCTCTCCCCTACCATTTGATCTATCTTGCCGAGGCGTGCCGCATCGTGCCTTGGCTGATCGAATTCGGAGCTGAGCACCTTCACGCTCACTTTGGCACCAATTCGGCCGAAGTCGCGATGCTCGTCGGTGTCTTGGGAGGTCCCCCGTACAGCTTCACGGTTCACGGCCCGGACGAATTCATGAGACCGATGGGCCTGAGCGAGAAGATTCACCGGGCCGCCTTCGTAGTTGCGATCAGCGACTTCGGGCGCAGCCAGCTCTACATGCGGGCGCGATATGCCGACTGGCCCAAGATCAAGGTCGTGCACTGCGGAGTCGAGCGGACCTTCTACGAAGAGGCCGCGACTCCGATTCCGACGGCGCCGCGACTCGTCTGCGTCGGACGCCTCTGCGAGGCAAAAGGCCAGCTTCTGCTGGTGGAGGCAGCCGCACATCTTGCGGCCCGAAGCCGCTCATTCGAGCTGGTGCTGGCCGGGGACGGACCGATGCGCGGCGAGCTCGAGGGACTGATTCGGAATCACGGTCTGAGTAAGCAGGTTCGGATCACCGGCTGGATCAGCAGCGCGCAGGTTCGAACCGAGATCCTTGCCGCCCGTGCCATGGTCCTTCCCAGCTTCGCGGAAGGACTGCCTGTGGTGATCATGGAAGCCATGGCGCTCAGGCGCCCGGTGCTGTCCACCTATATCGCCGGCATCCCGGAGCTCGTCCGTGCGGGAGAGACCGGATGGCTGTTCCCCGCCGGGTCCGTGGACCACTTGATCAAGGTCATGGAGGACTGCCTGACGAAGCCCGTCGAGGCTCTGCAGGCGATGGGTGAGGCGGCCCACAGGAGGGTCACTGCGCGCCATTCCATCGACACTGAAGCGGCCAAGCTCGGTAAGCTGTTCCATGCGCCGATCGAGGTCCGAACCGAGAGACGGTGTGGTGATACGCAACCGGCCCGCCAGCCATAGTCGCTGATCGGAAGTACAGTCGCGTCACTCCGATACTATTGCCATGCTCGAGAACATTCGCCAGGACCTCAAGGCCCACGGCGGCAGATGGGGCGCTCAGGGCTTCTGGGCGCTGGTCGTGTACCGGTTCGGCCGATGGCGGTACCGGGTACGGCCCGCGCCTCTGCGCAAGTTCTTCTCACTGATCTACTGGATTCTCTACAAGCTCATCCAGATCCTCACCGGCATCGAGCTGCCCTGTGAGGTCGAGATCGGCCGCAACTTCGTCATCGATCACTTCGGCGGCATCATCATCAGCGGCTACGCCAAATTCGGCGACAACTGCCGGATTCGTAACGGTGTGGTCGTTGGCTTGCAGCGGGTGGAAGATCCTGCTGCCCCGGCGATCGGCAACAACGTAGACATCGGAGCGGGCGCCAAGGTTTTGGGGCGTATCTCGATCGGCAACAATGTGGCCATCGGCGCGAACGCCGTGGTGATCACCGACGTACCCGATGATTGTGTGGCCATAGGTGTTCCGGCAGTCATCAAGCCGAGAAAGAGAAGCGAGGGATAGATGCTGCTGCTCGAAGTCCTGCTCGGCGCGGCGGCTCTCGTAGTGCTGGCATTGGTCCTCATCCTGTCCGTGGAGGTACTGAGCGCCTCGTCCAGTACGGAAGGCGAGCCGGAGCCGATGGGCGCGCGCCCGCGGCTGGCCGTGATAATCCCCGCGCACGACGAGGCGTCGGGAATTCGTGACACCCTCCAGTGCCTCACTCCACAGCTACGGAATGGCGATAGGCTACTTGTCGTTGCGGACAACTGCAGGGACGATACCGCCAGCATCGCCGCCGCTGCGGGAGCTGAGGTCGTCGTGCGCACGGACCCGTCTCGGCGTGGCAAGGGCTATGCGCTGGATCACGGACTGCGCCACCTGCAGCTCGATGCGCCGCCCGAGGTGGTCTTGATCATCGACGCCGACTGCCGTGTCTCCGAGGGCTCCGTCGATCGGCTGGCGCGCGTCTGTGCGCGGACGGGTCGGCCCGTTCAGGCGCTCAACCTCTCGCACGCCCCGCCGGGGGCAGGCCTCGGAATGCGCATTGCCGAATTCGCATTTGCACTCAAGAACCACGTTCGCCCCCTGGGACTGCGCAGACTGGGAGTTCCCTGCCAGCTGACGGGGACGGGCATGGCGTTTCCCTGGGCGTGCATCAGTACGGCGACACTCGGCACTGGCCACATCGTGGAAGATCTCAAGCTCGGGCTCGAGCTTACGAGTGCGGGATCTCCGCCACTCTTCTGTCCCCAGGCGCGGGTGGCGAGTGACTTCCCCGCTTCCGGGGATGGCTTCAAGAGCCAGCGGACGCGTTGGGAGCACGGATACCTCGGCGTGCTGGTCACGGATGCCCCTACGGTTCTTCTGAAGGCCCTGTCCACAGGGAATCGCCAGTTGCTGGCGTTGGGACTCGATCTGTGCGTGCCGCCGGTTGCGCTCCTCACCCTCCTCAGTGTCGCGGTGTGGCTCGCAAGTGCCCTTTTCTATGCGGTCGCCCGGGGGGCGGTTCCCCTGCTCATTGCCAGCGCCGCCGCAGCGCTCCTCATGCTGTCGGTATTGACATCCTGGGCGCGCTACGGGCGCCAGATCCTATCCCTCGGGAGTCTCGCCCTGGCGATCGCATACGCGTTCCTGAAGATCCCCTTGTACTTCCGGTTCCTGGTGGCACGACAGTTCGAGTGGGTGCGAACGAAGCGCGACGAGGATCGGCCCTCCTGAGGCCCGGTCGCAATTCACTGCGCGGTGATTGACGACGGAGGGCAGGCGGAGCGCGCGGGGTTGAGGCGCAGCGAGGCCGCCAGAAAGCCCGTCAGTCGTCGCGCCGTGAATCTCGCGCCGAAGGCGAACCGGGCGAGCGGACCGAAGCTGTTTGCCGAAGCCAATCCTACCCAGAACAGGCCGGGCACGGAACATTCGAAGTTGCGGCTCAGGATCGGAGCCTCGTCCGCCGTCAGGATCCTCGCGCGAAGGTCTTCAGCGAGAAACGGGAGCCGCCTGATCGCAGGCTTGTAGCCCGTCGCCGCGATGACGTGAGCCAGCTCGAGAGTCGCTCTACCGGCAGATCCTCGATCGAGAGCGAGACCTAGGCCGCCGTTCTTGACCTCTACTCCGGCGATGACCGTACCCATGTGCATCGGGAAACGCCCCATGACACGCTCTTTCATGAACCAGCCCGGAGCGGGACCGAGATGGCGCTTCACGACTTTCAATCGGAATGATTCGGGCATCGAGTGAAAGAGCAGCGGTGCATCCGTGCACAAGCGCGACCGCCATCCGATGCCGAGGCCAGATCGCGGTGCGAGAATCCGGTCCATGAGCGGGCGCGGCTCCTGCGATGGCGAGTGAAAATCGATGGCCTGCCGCCGTGCAATCAAATGCACATCCGCGCCGGCCTCACCGAGAAGGGCCGCGATGTCGACGGCCGAGGAGCCTGCGCCGATCACGGCGACCGGCTTTCCCCGGAATCCCTCGAGCTCTGAATGCGCGGAGCTGTGGGAAATGAGCTCCGGCGGGTAGCCCGCGAGCTCAGGCGGGAGGTAGGCGAAATGGGTGATCCCGGCCGCAACGACAACGCAGCGCGCGCGCAGCGTCTCGCCCGTCGAGAGAGTCAGGCAGAACCCCGGCTCCCCCTCGCGTACCAGTGCGACCTCGTGGTGCTCGAGCTCCGGCACCAACCGCCGCTGGAACTCCAGGCCGTATGAGACGAACGTCTCCAGAGGCACCGGATTACCGACGTCGGCGTACGGCAGTCCTGCGTCTTTGCAGTACTGACCGAGCGTGAAGAATCCTTCCGGGTCGTAGAGGCTCGAGGCGAATCCCTCCGACTTCAGCAGCATGCCTCGTGGCATGTGCCTGCGCCAGCTCAACATCGGCTCTCCGAAGATACGGAACTGAAGCCGGCGGGCGCGCAGGTGAGCAGCCAGCGACAGGCCGTAAGGCCCCGCACCGATGATGGCTATCGGCAATTGCGAATCAGACACAGATTGAACCTTTGATGCCCTGTTGATGACGACGGCAAGCGCAACCCGACCGCTGCCGGGAAGCCGGGTGCTATTTGACAATAACCCCGGTTGGGTCCGATGAGAATCCGAGCCGGGCGGCCAGACGGAGGAAATGCCCGGTGCTCGGCAACGGGTCGGGCTTCCTGCCTCTCATCCGATGATACAGTCGTGACAGCCATTGCCGCTCCGCCCACGGTTGGCGAAGCAGCTCCCGAACGAGTGCCGGCTCGCTCCACGGTACATCGTAGTAGCACTGCTGCATGTAGGGATTCTCAGGATTCCACGCCAGCGCCTGCGGGAAAAAAGCGATCACGTCCCGGTCGATGGGCCTTTCCGACTTGGGCGCCCCTCGCGCACCGAGCTTCGCGCAGAGAAGTCCCGCCAGGTCCCCCTGGCCGGGCAGCACCAGGTGGCCGAGCTGTGTGCAGCGCGCGTTGAGCTCGATCAGGTAGGCCGTCCCGGTGCCCTCCTCCAGAATGAAATCCAGACCGCAGAATCCCGAAAGACCGAGACCTCGAGCTAAGGCGATGACTGCCGTCGCAATTTCCTCGCTCCGGATCAACCGCACGATGGTGCTGGCGCCCGTCGGGCCCTGGCTGCAGAGCACCTCGACGCTCGCCATTCCCAGCACTTGCCCCTGCCAACACGCCGCCATCGCGTTTGCCGGCCGCCCTGGTATGTACCTCTGCAACGAAACGCTGTGCGCTGTCGCCTGTCGTCTGGACCAGAAGGCAAGCGGGTCGCGATTGATGAGCCATCGCTTCCAGGCCAAAGCCAGTGGGGCAGGCGCACGAAATCTGCGCCACGCAGCCGTCGCCTGTTCGGCCGAGGTGACGATGGCAACTCCGCTGCCCCCCCACGTGCCATCGACTTTCACCACCGCGGCGCCGGCAAACTCGCGAAACCACCCGCCGATGTCCTCCTCCGAGTGAATCACCCGGGTCTCGGGGACCGCCAGGCCCATCCGCTGCGCTGCTGCCATGAGCTCGGTGCGGTGGCACACGGCATCGAAGGAGTCCGGCTTGCCAATGGAGGCCTCGATCAGCGGCCGCAGTGCAGGCCGCTTCTCATGAAGCTCGTGCAGTTGCCAGACCGCGCGATCATCGCAAGGTACGATGACGTCCGGCATCGAGCCGGCTATGGCCTTCTCCAGGGCTATCATCGAGTCACGGCTGCGATAGGAGTAGACGGTCCCCATCCGTGAGACTTTGTTCAGCACGTGCCCGCGCGGGCACAGGGCGGCGACTACGCAACCGCAACCTATCATTCGCGCCGCCAGCCGGGCAGAGAGAGGCCACGGCGTAGTAGCCGTAATCAGAACGACTGTCGGCCTACCTGCCACGAAGGGCGATGGTACTCCTGAGACAGGCTCTATACCGCGCTCGGGACGCGCTGGCGTGGAGAAGACCGGCGGCCGCGAGCAAGCGCTGAGCAAGTGATTCCACCCACACGTGAAACGGACTATAGCATAGCCGGCAACCCTGACCGTTCCTGTGAGGTCGGTCACTCCCCCCGCCGTTGAACCAGCCTCCCATCCACATTAAAATCAAAACGCGCCGGCTATGGGCCGCAAATGCGATACTAGAGGTCAAAGCCGGGATAGCGATAACTTCGAAGCAGCTTCCGGCTGCGATGGACCGGTTTGGATCCCTCCTGCCGGAGGGTGACACTCGCTCGTCTCAGAGTCGAATATGGCTCTCCTTCGGGGTGAGATGCACCGATGCTTCGATCAATCGCTGGAGTTGTCAGCCTTGCCGACAGGAACAGTCAATGCTTAGAGCCGCGATCGTCGGCCTCGGGAAGATGGGCCTGTCCCATCACTCGATCCTCAATGCCCATCCGGAAGTAACTCTCAAGGCGGTGTGCGACACGTCGAGCTACGTGCTCGACATGCTGTCCAAGTACACCGGGGTCAAGACGTACACCGACCACGAGGCACTGCTCTCGAAGGAGGCGCTCGACTGCATCATCGTCGCGACGCCGTCGAGCTTTCACGCGGATATCGTCTCCGCGGCCATCGAGCGTGGTTTGCACGTTTTCTGTGAGAAGCCGTTCGGCCTCGACCCACAGGTCGGCTACCGGCTGGCCGATAGCGCCGAGCACAAGGGCCTCATCAATCAGGTCGGTTACCACTACCGCTTCGTTGCCGCATTTACCGAGGCAAAGCGGCTTCTCGATCGTAAGTTGATCGGCGAGCTGCACCACATCCGGGCGGAGGCCTACGGGCCGGTAGTGCTGCGGCCCAAAGGATCGACCTGGCGATCGCGGAAGAGCGAAGGCGGCGGCTGTCTCTTCGACTATGCCTGCCACGCGATCGATCTGGTGAACTACCTCGCCGCGCGGCCGCAGGCAGTCTCCGGCACCGTGCTCAACAGCGTCTTCTCGAATGACGTCGATGATGAGATCTACTCGACGTTCCATTTCCCCAAGGGTGTCAAAGGCCAGCTCGCGACCAATTGGAGCGACGAGACCTTCCGCAAGATGTCCGTGAAGCTCTGCTTCTGGGGCACGAACGGCCGCATCAATGTCGACCGGCAGGAGATCCAGGTCTACCTGCGCTCGCTTCCGGAGCCTTTCGAGGACTTCAAGCCAGGCTGGAACCTCCGCTACACCACCGACCTCACCCGTCCCGTCTGGTTCTACATGCGCGGTGAGGAGTACTCGGCCCAGATCGATCACTTCGTCCAGTGCATCAAGACGGGCGCGACGCCCATCAGCACCTTCCGCACGGCAACCGACGCGAGCCTGGTGGCCACGATGATGCGCGACGATGCGGCAAAGCCCTATACGGCAGTTGTGCCGCTATCCGCGCCGGCCCTGAGCATCACGGTCCAACCCGTCGCCAAGGCGCCTCCCAAGTCGCTGGTGCGTACCTTGGTCGCCCGCCTCTTGAGCGCCGGCGAGACCTGATTGCGGGTCCTCCGCACTTCCCGAACTCAAGCGAAACTCGATGGACAGGATTCTCTTCGGCGACAATCAGTTCTTTGGCGTCAACCACATGTCGGAGGAAAAGGCGCGCACACAGGCGATGCGCTTTCAGGACACTGCCGCAATCATCGAGGTTCTCGATGACGCCTATGCCGAGGGGATCAGGACATTCATGTGCACGACCCACGAGCGCATCTCGGAGGTCTGCGAGCACATCCGCGCCAACCGCGAGAAGTATCCGGAATTCAAGTTCTATCCCTGCATGCCGTACGCCCACAAATACGCCAATGCGGCCGCGGAGCTCGGAGTGCTCGGAGCCATCCGCAGCTTCCTCCCGGAGGAGAACGCGTTCGGAGCGGCACTGAAGGGCGGCCTTTCGCTCGCGCGCAAGGACATCGAGGGGCTCGCGAGCCTGCTGATTGATGCCGAGATGAAGATGTTCGCGGACCTTCCGGCCCCTATCATCTTCCTACAGAACGTCGCGACCGACTTTCTGCTCGGCCTCGGCTTCGATGAGGCGTTCAGGATTTTCGCGAATCACGTCCGCGAGAGATACCGGGCGGAACCCGGCTTCATCACCATGAATGCCCCCCTGCTGTGCGACAGACTGGAAAGAATAGGCATCAGGAATCCGCTCATCTGCACCAATCTCAACAAGATCGGCTTCAGGATGTCCGGCGGAATAGACGCTTATGAGAACCTCATCGCCTCTGGCCGCTGCCGTCTGATAGCGATGTCCGTATTCGCCAGCGGCGCACTGCCGCCGCGGGAAGCTCTCGAATACGTCTGCAGCCGTCCGCGCATTCAGTCCATCGTCTTTGGCGCGTCCAGCCGGCGGAACATCGCGCAAACGTGCGGGCTCATCCAGCAACTGACATCGGCGAGTTCCGGCGCCTGACCCCGCGCGATGTACCGGAAAGTCAGACTACTGAATGTGGAAGTCGACGACCTCGGCATGGACGAGCTGGTGGAGACGTTCCGGCAGGGCGTGATGCTCACCCTTCACGTCGACAGCATCATGAAACTGCAGAAGGATCGCGAGTTCTACGAGCTGCTGCCCCGCTTCGACGTCATCACCTGTGACAGCCAGATCCTCACGCTCGCGGCGCGGCTGCTGGGAACGCCGCTCAAGGAGCGGGTGTCCGGGTCGGATTATTTCCCACGATTCTACATGCGATACCGGGACGACCCGAGCGTGAGGATATTCATCTGCGGGGGCGCGCCCGGAGTGGCCGAGCTGGCACGCCAGAAAGTCAACTCCAAGGTCGGTCGCGAAATGGTGGTCGGAACCAATTCTCCTTCCCGCCACTACGAGCGCTCGCCCGAGGAGATCGAACGGATGCTCTCGCAAATCAACGACTCAGGAGCGACCGTACTCCTCGTGGGCCTCGGCGGAGGACGCCAGGAGAAATTCATTTTCTCCTATCGCGACCGACTGCCCAACATTCGGCTTTTTCTTCCCCTCGGTGGCACGATCGACTATGAGGCCGAGACACTGCGCCGGCCTCCGGCATGGGTCACCAACGTCGGGCTCGAATGGCTCTACCGCGTGGCACGAGAGCCGCTGCAGCGCTGGCGCCGATACTTCGTGCATCAGCCGCCCTTTCTTTACCTGCTCCTGCTTCAATCCGTCGGTCTGTACACGGATCCGTTCGCCGACAGCGCCGTAAACGAAACATAATTGCCGGCGCCGATCAGGCTGGAACGGCGGCCCTTCTGGCGAGGCGCCAGGATTTGAGTGCCAGCGCCTGCTTCTCGACCAGGTGCCAGGAAAGTACGGCGAGCGTCAGAGTGACCGCCGCGGAGCTCGCCATCAGCGCCGCAATGGAGATCCCGGGCACCATGTGCGCGATCGTCTGCTGCACGAGGAAGGCATAGATGTAAATGCCGTAAGAGTAATCGCCCAAGCGGTTGAACGAGAGGATGAAGCCCTTGAACGTGTACGCGGCGTAGAGCAGAAGATAGGGCAATGTGAGGCTCAGCGCGAAGAAGAAGGCCGCTCGATTCAGAGCCGAAAGGACTGCGACGCAAAGGAGTCCGCCGAAAGCGGACCTTGAAAGGGGGATGCGATCCCTGAACGCGTACGCTGAAGCTCCTGTGAAGAACATAAAGGCCAGGCGCGGGAACTCGAATAGCTCATCGCTGAAATTGCGGTGTACGAGGTATACGATCCCCGCCACCGCCGCGACACCGGCGACGGCATAAGGCAGGAATTTGCGCAGCGGCAGCCAGAGGGCGAGGAGGAGAACATACATCTGAACTTCAGGTTTCAGCGTCCAGAGGGAGCCGTTGACCTTGAGGGAGGCGGGATTGCTCTGAAATAACCCGGGGAGACGGTATTCGATACCGCGAAAGAGCAGAGCATTCTTGAGCAGGTACCTCCACGTCGCACCGGCGCCGAGGTAAGCGTGTGCGTCCCAGGTAGTGAACGCCAGGCCCACGCCGAATACCGAAATGGCGAGCATGATCCATAGAGCCGGGAAGATCCGCAGCACCCGGGCTTTCACAAAGGCGACTGCACTGCGCCGATTCAACAGGCTGGCCGTAACGAGAAAGCCGCTCGTGACGAAGAACACGTCAACGGCGATATCGCCCCAAGTGAGGCCGTAGGTGGTGTAGAGCGGCTCGGCATCGGGTGTGCCCACAGCGAGCGCGAAGCTGTGGCTTACGAGCACGGCGAACGCCGCGCAGAAGCGGATGAGATTGAAGTTGTTGTCTCGGCCGCTGCTCAGATCCCCCAACATCATTGCTTTTTGCTTCATCTGTATGGGCCGATCTAAACGGCTCCGCCATGCCCTTCACGCTCCGAAGTATGATCCCTTGTTCAAAAGCCCCTCAACGACCGTCCGACATTCCTCTCGCGATCACGGGTGCGCTGCCTTGAAGCCGCCCGGGCTCATCGGCACCTGAGCTACGGTCCCGCTGCATCCGGGCCACCAGCACGGATTGTTTGCAATGAAATTCTGGATGGCCTGCCATTTCGGTGGCGCGCTGCTCAACGGACTGACAGTATCCATGAATGATTCGAGCGCGCCCCACTCACCGTACTGGCTCGGAGCCTGGACGTCGTTGAAAATTACGTACGTCTGCCCGCCGTTTGCCTTCCAGTCCTCCAGCGCCTTCGTGTACACCGCCGTCATCCGGCTATCCCGATTTGCCGCGATATAAGCATTTTCCACCGCCGAGCCATCGCGGAAGAACGGGAAACCCTGCACGCCCTGACCGCCCTCATAAGCAATGATTGGCAGATGATAGGGCGCAAGCGCCTTCTGGTACTCGGCCTCCTCATCCGACTGCTGCCTCACCGCTCCTCCCGAAAAGCCCGTGAACGGATTGGTTACGAGCCCTCCCGTCTCGAACTGCTTGAATATGTCGTCGACGAGAGTCCTCGAATCCAGCGTCATCCAGGTGCGGGGGACCTGCTTGGCCGGCCAGCCGAAATACGGGGCAATTGCGACATCCGTAATGTGATGCTTGTAGCAGGGAGCTCCGGACCACAGTGGACAGTTCAAAGACTCGATTGCCGTCGCCGTGACGGCTCCCTGTGCGGCCAGCAGACAGTGAACGCGCGAGTCGTCGCCGCCCCAGACCTGTGCCCATATATCGCACATCTGCGCCACTCTCATCCCGTACCAGTCTCTGTTGCCCTTGAACGGCTTGGGATTGCTCGGCCAGAGCGCCGCACCCTGCTCCGTTGCGTAGTGATATTGAAGGTATGAGGTGTTCCACACCTCATTGCTGAATTCGACGTAGACCTTTTGCGTGCTGCCCAATTGCTGGTGCACCAGCGTCGCCATCTGGTTAATGTAGTCATCGTCCGCCGTATGAGGCACGTTGATCCAACAATCCGCGCTCACCGCATTGCAAAGGCTGATTACCGCTTCCAGCGGAGCCCCTTTCCATGAGGCCCAACCGGCATCGCTGAGCTGCGGACGGCTGGCCCAGTTCCCGGGAGGCGGCGTGGGTCTACCATCGATTTTCAGCCACGCCATCGCGCGGATCACACGGAAGTTCTTCAGGAGATTCAGAAACGCGGGGGCAAAGATGTTTCCCTGGTCCAGCAG
>Ga0105240_10012720_pt1 | contig 11600 bp, 11 predicted proteins | sample KBSC54metaG_FD_80426 | JGI IMG/M metagenome (GOLD analysis project Ga0105240, IMG submission 80426) | Corn rhizosphere microbial communities from Kellogg Biological Station, Michigan, USA - KBS C5-4 metaG | ecosystem: Host-associated > Plants > Roots > Rhizosphere > Soil | place: Michigan, USA...
AGTCCGGCGACGCTCACGGGCTCGATAGGCATATTCGCCGTCATTCCGACCATCAATCAGACCTTGAGCAAGGTCGGCGTCAGCGTCGACGGTATCGGCACCACGCCGCTCGCCGGCTCGCTCACCATCGATCGGCCCCTCAGCAAGGAGGCGAGTGAGCTCGTCCAGTCGCAGATCGATCGGGGCTACCAACAGTTCGTCGATCGCGTAGCGTCAGGGCGCCGGGAGACCCCGCAACAGATCGATGCAATCGGGCAGGGCCGGGTGTGGGCCGGCGCCGATGCGAGGCGGATCGGCCTGGTCGATCGCCTGGGAACTCTCGAGGATGCGGAGAAGGCTGCCGCAGAACTCGCCAAGCTGACGCAATATCACGTGGAGTTCATTCAACCGCATCTTTCGTGGGCAGAGCAGCTGTTTCAGCAGAGTCAGGTGCGCGCCACGGTGGCGGCGCTATCGCTCTTCCATGTCGACGCGCAGTCATTCGGGTTGGCCGAAGTCGCGAGCCGTCTCGACCCCGTGTCGAAGGATCTGAGGCAGCTCGCCCGCTTCAGCGTGCCGGGCCACCTCTATTCGTACTGCTTTTGTACAGCGACGAGCCACTGACCCTCAACAGCAAGTCAGTGCCGGTCGCACGGCGCGCATGGGCTGGCCGATCAACGGACACTGCTCCAGTCCATGATGACCTTCCCCGAGCGGCCCGAGCCCATGATGCTGAAGGCCTGAGCGTACTCCTGCACGGGCAGGTGATGGGTGATGATGGGCTCGAGCTTGAGTCCGCTCTGCAGCAGGCTCGCCATTTTGTACCAGGTCTCGAACATCTCGCGGCCGTAGATGCCCTTCAGCGTCAGGCCCTTGAAGATCACTTGATTCCAGTCGATGGACGTGTCCTCCGGCGGAATGCCGAGAATTGCGACCGAGCCACCGTGGTGCATGGTGCGCAGCAGATCGCGAAAGGCCGCGGCATTGCCCGACATCTCGAGTCCGACATCGAATCCCTCCTGCATGCCGAGGTCCCGCATCGTCTGATCGAGCGACTCGCGCTGAACGTTGATGGCGCGCGTGGCGCCCATCTTCTTCGCCAGCTCCAGCCGGTAGTCGTTGACGTCGGTGATCACTACATGACGGGCACCGACGAACCGGGCGATCGCCACCGCCATGATGCCAATGGGACCGGCGCCAGTGATCAGTACGTCCTCGCCGACCATGTTGAAGGCGAGGGCGGTATGGGTCGCGTTGCCGAACGGATCGAGGATTGAGGCGACATCGTCGCTGATCGAATCCGGCAACTTGAAGGCGTTGTCGGCAGGGATGGCGAGGTACTGCGCGAAGGCTCCGGGCCGGTTGACACCGACGCCGACGGTGTTGCGGCACAGGTGCCGACGCCCGGCGCGGCAGTTGCGGCAGTACCCACAGGTGATGTGCCCCTCGCCGGATACGCGATCGCCGGACTTGAAGCCCTTGACTTCGGAGCCGACCTCGACGATGCGGCCGAAGTACTCGTGCCCGACCTGCATGGGTACCGGAATGGTCTTACGGGCCCAGGCGTCCCAGTTGTAGATGTGCATGTCGGTGCCGCAGATCGCAGTCTTGCCGATCTCGACCAGCACATCGTTGTGGCCGACCTTGGGCTCCGGCACATCGTCCAGCCAGATACCCGGAGCGGCTTCTTTTTTGACCAATGCTTTCAACGGATGCACCTCATTTTATCACTCCCAGCTCCTTGCCTACCGAGCCGAATGCCTCGATGGCCTTGTCGAGCTGCTCGCGGGTGAGCGCCGCCGACATCTGGGTGCGGATTCTGGCCTGACCCTTCGGCACCACCGGGAAAGAAAAGCCGATCACGTAGACGCCGTGCTCGAGGAGGCGATCGGCCATGCGGCCGGCGAGGGCGGCATCGCCCAGCATCACGGGGATGATGGGGTGCTCGCCCGGCTTCAGGTCGAAACCGAGGCGCGACAGGCCGGCACGGAAATAGCCCGCATTCTCATGAAGCCGGGTGCGCAGCTCCGGTGAATGCTCGAGCAGATCGATGACCCGCAGCCCCACCGCGGCGACCACCGGGGGGATGCTGTTGGAGAAGAGATACGGTCGCGAGCGCTGCCGCAGCCACTCGACGATTTCCTTGCGCGAGGCGATGTAGCCGCCGCTCGCTCCGCCCAGCGCCTTGCCGAGCGTTCCCGTCAGAATGTCGATTCGCGCGGCGACGCCACAGTGCTCCGGGGTGCCGCGCCCGCCCGGTCCCATGAATCCCGTGGCGTGCGAGTCATCGACCATCACCAGCGCGTCATAGCGATCCGCCAGCTTGCAGATCGCCGGCAGGTTGGCGACGATGCCATCCATCGAGAAGACACCGTCGGTGGCGATGAGCCGCGTCCGCGCGCCGCTTGCCTGCTTGAGGCACTCCTCGAGCTCTGCCATGTTGTTGTTGGCATAGCGGTGGCGCTGCGCCTTGCAGAGACGGATGCCGTCGATGATGCTGGCGTGATTGAGCGCATCGGAAATGATGGCATCACGCTCATCGAGCAGCGTCTCGAAGAGACCGCCGTTGGCATCGAAGCAGGAGGAGTAGAGGATGGCGTCCTCGGTGCCGAGGAAGCGGCTGAGGCCCTCCTCGAGCTGCTTGTGCACCGTCTGCGTACCGCAGATGAAGCGCACGGAGGCCATGCCGAAGCCGAGCCGGTCGATGGCGCGGTGGGCCGCCTCGCGGATTGCCGGGTGATTGGCGAGTCCGAGGTAGTTGTTGGCGCAGAGGTTCACCACCTCGCGCTCTCCCGTACGGACCACCCCTCCCTGGGGGCTGGCGAGTACGCGCTCGCCCTTGTACAGACCCTGTTCCTTAAGTCCTGCGAGATCGGAGCGCAGGCGCTCGAGCAAGGCTGGCGTCATGCGGGGAATTATACCCTGCCGGCGCCGTCAGGCTCGGCAGCAGCGGTAATCGGCCCATTAGGGCCGTGCCGGCGCATCGCCCCATCGCGTAGGCCTTGGGCGCCTCCATTGGCCGCCCGTCAGTCAGGCTGATCGAGCAGCAGCCTTCCGTTCTCCTCCCGCACCGCGTAGGTCCGCAGTGGCTCATATGCCGGCGGCGTCAGCGCCTCGCCGGTGCGCAGGCAGAACCGCGCGCCGTGGCGGGGGCAGATGATCTGACAGGACTCGACTTCGGCGCCATCCAGCGACTCGCCATCGTGGGTGCAACGGTCCTCGACGGCATAAACGTCGTCACCACAGCGCACGACGACCACGGCGAGGCCGTCAATCTCGACGGAGAGGGGAGTGACCTCGGAGAGGTCCGAGGTGCTGCCGACGTCGATCCAGGACATATGTGTTTATTGGGTCAAAGTCGGCTGCGGCGCGTTGCTCGGCCCGGTCCTGGGCCTCGCCCCTTCGGGGCCGGCTTCGCCGTCCAAAATCGCTCCCGGCGATTTTGTGACCGGGCATCGGTCTGGCCGTCTCGATCCCGCGGGCGGAAGGCGCCTCCCGCCCGCTTCCTTGCCGGAGTTCGCGCTCATGTGCTTTTCAGTAGTACATCCCTGTCTGCAGCCGCGCCTCCTCGGACATCATGCTCTGATTCCAGGGAGGATCGAAGGTCAGCTCGACGCGAGCCTCGCGCACGGTGGGAATGCGCGCGATCTTGTCCTTGACGTCATCGACCAGGATCTCACCCATGCCGCAGCCTGGTGCGGTGAGGGTGAGTTTGACCTCAACCGTGCGGGTGCCGTCGTCGTTGGGCTCGACGGAGCAGTCGTACACGAGTCCCAGGTCGACGATGTTGATCGGAATCTCGGGGTCGTAGCAGGTGCGCATCTGTGCCCAGGCGAGCTCGCGAACGTCGTTCTCCGTGGCATTGGGCGGCAGCTCCGGCCGCTTCACGGGCTCCTTGCCGATCGCGTCCGCATCCTCACCGGAGATTCTAAAGAGATTCCCCTCCATGTAGACGGTGAAGCTGCCGCCGAGCGCCTGCGTGATGTAGCCGGACTGGCCGGGTTTGAGGTTGACCTCGACGCCGGCGGGCACGATCACCGCCTTGACTTCGCGGCTGACGACGAAAGGCTCGTTTTCGTGGCTACGCATGCCTCACTCCGTGGAGACCGTGGCCTCGCCGCGCTCGAGCGCCGCGTTGAGGGTATGCCAGCAGAGGCTCGCGCATTTGACGCGCGCGGGGAACTCCCGCACGCCGGAGAGCGCGGCGAGCTTGCCGAGCGAGACATCGGCAACCGCGTCCTGCCGAGTCAGGAGGGAGTGGATGCGGCCGTAGAGCGACTGGATGGTTGCCTTGTCCTTGCCTTTGACTGCTTCGGTCATGAGTGAGGCGGAGGCGGTCGAGATGGCGCAGCCCTTACCTTCGAAGCGAATGTCTTCGATACGGTCCTCTTTGAGGCGCAGCCACACCGTGAGGCGGTCGCCGCAGAGCGGGTTGTGCCCCTCGGCATGAGAGTCGCTCGGCTCGATCCTGCCGAAATTTCGCGGACGCTTGTTGTGATCGAGGATGACGTCCCGGTAGAGCTCTTTCAGGTCCATCAGCCGAACACCTCGCGTGCCTTGCCGAGGGCGGCGACGAGGCTCGCAACGTCGGCCTCGGTGTTGTAGCAGCCGAAGGAGGCGCGCGCCGTCGCAGGAATATTGAAGAACGTCATCACAGGCATGGCGCAGTGATGACCCGTGCGCACTGCCACACCTTCCGCATCGAGGATCGTGCCGAGATCGTGCGGATGGACGCCGTCCAGGGTGAAGGACAGCACCGCCGCCTTGTGGTGCGCCGTGCCGATGAGCTCGATGCCGGGAATGCGCTCGAGCTCCCGCGTTGCCTGCTCGAGCAGGCGTTGCTCGTGCGCAGCGATGGTCTCGAGCCCCAGAGCCTCCACATAGTCCATCGCTGCCGCGAGACCCACGGCCCCGGAGATGTTGGGTGTGCCGGCTTCGAACTTCCACGGCAGGTCGTTGTAGGTCGTCTTCTCGAACGAGACCGTCAGGATCATATCGCCGCCTCCCTGCCAGGGTGGCATGGCGGTCAGCAGCTCCTCGCGGCCGTAGAGCACTCCGATGCCGGTCGGGCCGTAGAGCTTGTGGCCGGAGAAAGTGTAGAAATCGCAGCCGAGTGCGCGCACATCGACGGGGGAGTGGGGGACAGCCTGAGCACCGTCGATCAGTACTACGGCACCGCGTGCATGCGCTGCGTCGATGATGCGCTTCACCGGTAAAATGGTGCCCAGCGCGTTCGAGACGTGCGCGACCGCGACCAGCCGCGTGCGCGGGGACAGGAGCTCCATGAACCGATCGAGGTCGACCTCGCCCCGGCGGTTGATGGGCGCGACCTTCAGCGTGCAGCCGGTCTGATCGCGCACCATCTGCCAGGGCACGATGTTGGCGTGATGCTCGAGGCCGGTGATCAGGATCTCATCGCCCGGTCCGAACCGCGGGCGCGCATGGGACTGGGCGACCAGATTTATGCCTTCGGTCGTACCGCGAACGAAGATGATCTCACGGGTGGAATGCGCGTTGATGAATCGACGCACCCGCTCGCGTGCACCTTCGTAAGCCTCCGTGGCGGCTTGGCTCAGCGCATGGACGCCACGGTGCACATTGGCGTGATTGTGGGTCTCGTATCGCTCCACGGCATGCAGCACGGGCAGCGGACGTTGTGCGGACGCTGCGCTATCGAGGTACACCAGCGGCCGGCCGTTGACCGTCCGCTCCAAGATAGGGAAGTCACGCCGCACGCGCTCGACGTCGAGCACAGGCGCGGACGCAATGTGGGAAGCCGTCACAGCCATTAGAGAAGCTCCTTCAGTGAGGCGGCATCGGCCATCTGGCCGGCGAGCGTATGCTCGATCTGCCGCCTGAGCTCGGGTAAGGCGATCTTCGACACGACATCCTCCAGGAAGGCCCACTTGAGCAGGCGCTGCGCCACTTCCGTGGAGAGCCCCCGGGAGAGGAGGTAAAAGAGCATGTTGTCGTCAAGCTTGCCAGCGGTTGCGCCGTGGCTGCAGCGCACATCGTCCGTGTAGATCTCGAGCTGCGGTCGGACATCAATTTCCGCTTCGGGTCCCGCAAGCAGTCCCCGAAGCGACTGGCGCGAGTCGGTTCCTGCTGCAGCTTCGCGGACGGCGATCTTGCCGTTGAATGCTACGCGCGCGCGACCTGAGGCAATTCCGCGGAATGTCTGCTCCGTGCGAGCGCGGGGTGCGATGTGCTCCACCAGTGCAAAGTTGTCCTGCACCTGCTGGCGGTCCCCGAGCGCCGCCGCTGAAAGTGTGAGCTCGGCTCCGGCACCGGCCATCTGTGCATACGTCGTCGACCGCGCCGAGAGCGCTCCGGTGCTTACGGTCAGGAGGTCGTAGCGCGCGTCCGAGGCCACCGCCGCTGCCAGGGTATCCAGCCACGTCGCACGCAATCCCGCCTGCTGCAGGCGGTAGTGGGTCAGATGTGCGCCGCGGCCGATGTCCACCTTGACCGAGCTGTTGACGAAGTTGGCATTCGCGCCAGCGCTGAGGTGCCGCTCGACGAGCGTCAGGCGTGTGGCCGGATCGAGCGAGACCTGGACCCTTGGGTAGGAAGCGCCGGCATCGGCGCCTGCGGTTGCGATGAACACCAGCTCTACGCGCGGGGCGCCGGCCGTGTCGCTGACGTGGATCGCGGCGCCGTCGGTGGCGAAAGCCTCGCTGAGCAGCGCCAGGCGAGCCTCGGGGAGGCTGCTCAGGGCAGGCAGAGCCTGTGGCAGGTGCGTGACCGATGCAGGACCGGCGGCGGCGCGGCGTGTGCCTTGCAGGCGGCTGCCGATCGTGACCGCCGCGTCCACGGGCGTGGACAGCTCCGGGACGAAGATGCCGTCCACGAATGCATACCGCGCGAAGCCTTCCAACCTGGAGGGCAGGTCCGAGCCGGACGGCAGCGCAATGGCTGCCGAGCCGGCAGCAATCGGCGCGAAGCGCGCGCGCTCGAGCGGTCGCAGGTTCGTATATCGCCAGTTTTCGTCCCGCGTGGTCGGTAGACCGCGTGCAATCAGGGTCTCGATGGCTTCTTGCCGCCGCTTCGGACTCACGACGCCGGCGGGCAACGTCTCGCGGACTGCCGCGTACTCGTCCAGGACGCGCTTGGAGAGAGCCGAGGTCATGCCGCCTCGCCGGCCACCCAGTCGTAGCCTCGCCGCTCGAGCTCGTGCGCCAAGGACTTGTCGCCGCTGCGGACGATGCGGCCTTTGACCAGTACGTGGACGTGATCCGGCACGATGTAGTCGAGGAGGCGCTGGTAGTGAGTCACGAGCACCAGTGAGCGCTCCGGCGATCGGAGCGTGTTGACGCCGTTGGCGACGACCTTGAGCGCATCGATGTCGAGGCCCGAGTCGGTCTCATCGAGGATGGCGAGCCGCGGCTCGAGGACCAGCATCTGCAGGATCTCGTTGCGCTTCTTTTCGCCGCCGGAGAAGCCTTCGTTCACCCCGCGGGAGAGCATGCTCTCCTCCATGCGCATCAGGCGCATCTTCTCCCGCACGAGCGTCAGAAATTCGAACGCATCGACCTCATCGAGACCGCGGTGCTTGCGGGCAGCGTTGACCGCCGCCTTGAGGAGGTAGACGTTGTTGACGCCCGGAATCTCGACCGGATACTGGAAGCCGAGGAACACGCCCTCGCGCGCCCGCTCCTCGGGAGCGAGCGCCAGAAGATCGCGTCCCTGATAGCTCACGGTGCCCGCAGTGATCTCGTAGCCCGGACGCCCGGACAGCACGTTCGCGAGCGTGCTCTTGCCGGAGCCGTTCGGGCCCATGACGGCATGCACTTCGCCGGTGGGGACCTCGAGCGTCAGGCCCTTCAGGATTTCCTTGCCGTCCACGTTGACGTGCAGGTTGTCGATCTTCAACATGTCTTTACTTTCTTCTAACCCACGGCGCCTTCGAGGCTGATGGCGAGGAGATTCTGTGCCTCGACCGCGAATTCCATCGGCAGCTCCTTGAACACGGACTTGCAGAAGCCGCTGACGATCAGGTTCACCGCATCCTCCTCGGAGATGCCGCGGGAGAGGCAGTAAAAGAGCTGCTCGTCGCTGATCTTCGAGGTACTCGCCTCGTGCTCCACGGTCGCCGAAGGATTCTTCACCTCGACGTAGGGGAAGGTGTGCGCGCCGCACTTGCCGCCCATGAGGAGCGAGTCGCATTGAGTGAAATTGCGCGCCCCCTGGGCGCTCGGCAGGATCTTTACGAGGCCCCGGTAGGTGTTCTGGCCGCGGCCCGCAGAGATGCCCTTGGAGATGATGGTGCTGCGGGTATCGCGCCCGATGTGGATCATCTTCGTGCCGGTGTCGGCCTGCTGGCGGTTGTTGACCGTTGCGACGGAGTAGAACTCTCCGCTCGAGCCCTCGCCACGCAGGATGCAGCTCGGATACTTCCAGGTGATCGCCGAGCCGGTTTCCACCTGGGTCCAGGAGATGTGCGAGTTGCGCCCGCGGCACTCGCCGCGCTTGGTGACGAAGTTGTAGATGCCGCCCTTGCCTTGCGTATCGCCCGGGTACCAGTTCTGTACCGTGGAGTACTTGATGAACGCGTCATCCAGCGCGACGAGCTCAACTACCGCCGCATGCAGCTGATTCTCATCGCGCATCGGGGCGGTGCAGCCTTCCAGATATGACACGTAGGCGCCTTCGTCCGCGATGATCAGCGTGCGCTCGAACTGTCCCGTCTTCGCAGCGTTGATGCGGAAGTAAGTCGAGAGCTCCATCGGACAACGCACGCCCTTCGGCACGTACACGAAGGATCCGTCTGTAAACACCGCGGAGTTCAAGGACGCGAAGAAATTGTCGGTGTGGGGCACGACGCTGCCGAGGTAACGCTCCACGAGCTCCGGATGCTTCTGCACCGCCTCGGAGAACGGGCAGAACACGACGCCTGCTTCGTTCAGCCGCTCCTTGAAAGTGGTGGCCACCGAGACGCTGTCGAACACCGCATCGACGGCGACGCCCGCGAGGCGTGCGCGCTCGTGCAGCGGCACGCCGAGCTTCTCGTAGGTTTCGAGGAGCTTCGGGTCGACCTCGGCGAGGCTCTTGGGGCCGTCGGTCTTCGCCTTCGGCGCGGAGTAGTAGGAGATCGCCTGGTAGTCGATGGGCGGATACGTGGTATGCGACCAGTGCGGCTCGCTCATGGTGAGCCAGTGGCGCAAGGCCTTCAGGCGCCACTCGGTGAGAAAGGCCGGCTCGCCCTTCTTGCGGGAGATGAGGCGCACCACGTCCTCATCGAGTCCGGGGGGGACCGTATCGGCGTCGATGTCGGTGACGAAACCGTGCTTGTAGCCGCGCGCGATCAGGCTTTCCAACTGGTTTGCGGTTTCACTCATGATTCATTCACGGTCGGATGGGCGCTCGCGAGGAGACAGCCTTGATGTCGCGCTCCAGTGCCGGAAGCGCGACCTGCGTGGTATCTATGCCGGCAAGCTGGGCGAGGCTGACGTCATACAATGAGCGCCGGATGGCGAGGTTCAACCGCTGCCATACCCGTCCCACCCGGCAGGTTTCCTCGATCTCGCAGTGGCCGGCTCCGACCGAGCAGTCGGTGAGGGCCAGAGGGCCTTCCAGCGCATCGAGAATGGCCGCGGCGCTGATCTCGGTCGCCGGCCGTGCGAGCTGGTAGCCGCCGTGCAAGCCGCGGGTCGAGACCACGAGCCCCGCCCGCTGCAACTGCTTGAGGAGCTTGCTCACCGTCGGCGCGGCAATGCGCGTCTGCTCCGCCAGCGACGTGGCGGTTTGCAGGCGCTGCGGCTGCTCGGCAAGGGCGGCGAGAAGCACGGTGGCGTAGTCTGTGAGCCGGCTGATTCGAACCATGGGGTTACCCGCGGGGGCTACCAAAGTAGGACTATTTTAGTACTAATTGACCCTGGAACCAAGCGCGGTCTCGTGGGTGGCGCCATCGGCCGGCGTGCGCGGGCCGCTATTTGCTATGCTTCGCGCTTCCATTCACGCGAACGTCCGGGGGCGGACGCCGGCGGCACAGGGGCGTGCTTGCGGGCGGGCTGCCATTTGCTGGAGGAAAGAACGAATGAACCGTAATGAGCTCGCCCGCATCGCACAGGCCATGGTCGCGAAGGGCAAGGGGATTCTGGCCGCGGATGAGAGCACCGGCACCATCAAGAAGCGCTTCGATGCCATCCGGCTGGATTCCACGGAAGAGCACCGCCGGAACTACCGCGAGCTGCTTTTCACCGCTCCGGGTGCGGCCGAGGCGATCAGCGGCGTCATCCTCTACGATGAGACGATCCGGCAGAAGACCAAGGACGGGACACCCTTTCCGCAGTATCTGACGCAGCACGGCATCATTCCCGGCATCAAGGTCGACCTCGGGGCCAAGCCGCTCGCCGGCTTTCAGGGGGAGACCATCACCGAAGGACTCGACGGCCTGCGCGAGCGGCTCACCGAATACCACTCACTCGGGGCGCGCTTCGCCAAGTGGCGCGCGGTCATCGACATCACCGATGCCATCCCGACCCCTTTCGGTATCGAGGCCAACGCGCATGCGCTCGCCCGCTATGCCGCGCTCTGTCAGGAAAACGGGATCGTTCCCATCGTGGAGCCGGAAGTGCTCATGGATGGCGCGCATTCGATCGAGCGTTGCGAGGAAGTGACCAACGCCACGCTGAATGCCGTCTTCCAGCAACTCTTCGGCCACCGCATCTACCTCGAGGGCATGGTCCTCAAGCCCAACATGGTCATCTCCGGCAAGAAGGCATCGAACCGCGCCCCGCCTGAGGTGGTAGCGGAGGCGACCGTGCGGACGCTGAAGCGGCATGTGCCGCCGGCCGTGCCGGGCATTGCATTCCTCTCGGGCGGCCAATCATCCACCGAGGCGACGCTGCACCTTTCGCTCATGAACCGCATGGGTCCTTTGCCCTGGGCGCTCAGCTTCAGCTACGGACGTGCGCTGCAGGACACCGCGCTCAAGGCTTGGGGCGGCAACCCGGCGACGTTCGCTGCCGGCCAGAAGGAGTTCGCGCGGCGCGCGAAGCTCAACGGGCTCGCGACCACCGGTCGCTACAGCTCCGAGATGGAAAGCCAGGCCGCTTGAGCGGACTCGGGATCGAAGCGCTCGCGTGACCGACACAGAGAACCAACACGCGCCGTCGGCTACGGCAGATGACGCGGTGGTCGACGTGCGCGATGTGCATTACAGCATCGACGGCCGGGCGATCTTTTCAGGCCTCAACGTCCGCGCCCGCAGAGGCCTCATCACGGCTGTGATGGGGCCGAGCGGCACGGGCAAGACGACTCTGCTGCGCCTGATCACCGGACAGCTCTTCGCCGACAGCGGCGTGGTCGCGGTGTTCGGGCGCGACATCGAAAGTCTCTCGAGCTCGCAGATCTACGCGGCTCGGCGCAGGATGGGCATGCTCTTCCAGAACGGGGCGCTGCTCACGGACATCGATGTCTTCGAGAACGTCGCCTTCCCGGTGCGCGAGCACACGGACCTGCCGGAGTCGCTGATTCGCAAGCTCGTGCTCACCAAGCTCGAGGCGGTGGGGCTGCGCGGGGCCGCGGACCTCATGCCGGCAGAGCTCTCAGGCGGCATGGCGCGGCGCGTAGCGCTCGCGCGTGCCATCGTGATGGACCCGGAAGTGCTGCTTTACGAT
>Ga0105240_10012721_pt1 | contig 11598 bp, 9 predicted proteins | sample KBSC54metaG_FD_80426 | JGI IMG/M metagenome (GOLD analysis project Ga0105240, IMG submission 80426) | Corn rhizosphere microbial communities from Kellogg Biological Station, Michigan, USA - KBS C5-4 metaG | ecosystem: Host-associated > Plants > Roots > Rhizosphere > Soil | place: Michigan, USA...
ACGCAATCATCTACTTTGCCTGCTGCCGTAGCAACCGGTAATCTGACAGTAAGACCTTGGTCTATCGTTACCAAAATTCTTTATGATAAGGACACCAAGAAAGCCAAAGGTGTAGAGGTGCTTGATGCAGAAACCAATAAGACCTATGAATACTACGCAAAGGTCATTTTTCTGAATGCATCGACAATCAACTCAGCGTGGATTTTGATGAATTCGGCAACCGATATCTGGCCAGACGGTTTGGGCAGCAGCAGTGGTGAGTTGGGTCACAACCTGATGGACCACCACCTGGGTGTTGGCGCAAGCGGGCGCGTGGAAGGGTACGAGGATAAATACTATTTTGGACGCCGCGCGAACGGTATTTATATCCCACGATATCGCAATATGAATGGAGAGAAACGGGATTATATTCGCGGGTTTGGTTACCAGGGTCGGGCATCAAGAGAGAGTTGGAGCAAAAGCAGCCCTGAGTTAAGCATTGGCGCAGATTTTAAAGACGCATTATCAGAACCAGGACATTGGACGATGAGTATTGGTGGTTTTGGTGAGACTTTGCCGTACCACGAGAATAAAGTCACCCTGGATAAAACAAAAAAGGATAAATGGGGACTTAATGTGCCATCTATCGACGCAATCATTCGTGATAACGAATTGAAAATGCGTATCGATATGCTGAACGACTCTAAAGAAATGCTGGAAGCAGCAGGAGTGAAGGATGTAAAGACCCATACAATGGAAGGCGTATTAGGTCGCGGTATACACGAAATGGGCACAGCACGTATGGGCCGTGATCCAAAAACATCGGTACTTAACGAGTGGAACCAGGTATGGGATGCGAAGAATGTCTTCGTAACTGACGGTGCCTGCATGACATCGACAGCTTGTCAGAACCCATCGTTAACCTATATGGCATTGACTGCCCGCGCAGTAGATTATGCTGTGAAGGAATTGAAAAAGGGAAATGTTTAGTTTAGTGAGTGGTTGATTAGGTTGATTGAGTTAAGTGGTTAGAATCTGCGAAAATCTAAAAATCAGTTTAATCAGCGGTTCAGATAAAAAATTACTAATTTAAGCCCTTGCAGAACCAATCTGCAAGGGCTTTTATATTCCTGTCAATTATTTATGAAAACGATTAAACTTATCATTCTTCTTCTTTCCCTGCCGGTACTTTTATTTGCTCAATCTGTTAAAATCGTAACTAATCATGTTGGTTATGAAGCTGACGGGCCTAAGAAAGCGATCATTGTTGCCGATACCAAACTGAACATCCCTTCATTTACCTTAGTAGATTCAAAAACCAACAAAGTAGTGTATACGGGTAAAGCTGTTTTCAGCGGACCAGTAGATAAGTGGAAAAAGTTTCAGTTTTGGACATTAGATTTTAGTTCGATCACAACAAATGGCAATTTCAAATTACAAGCGTCAGCTCCGCAAGGAACAGTGTCTTCGTATCCATTTACGATAGGAAAGAATGTACTGGAACAGGCCACCTTATCAGATGTGATCTATTATTTTAAAGGACAACGCAGCTCAGGCTTGCTGGATAAGGCTGATCGTCATTCACATCTGCAAGGTAAAACTGATACTATTGATGCTCATGGCGGCTGGTATGATGCGACCGGGGATTATGGAAAGCATCTATCGCACCTTTCTTTTTCGTCTTATTTCAATCCACAACAGATATCATTAACTGCTTATAGTTTATTTAAGACCTACGAGTTATTAAGCAAGAAACCAGGTACTGACTATCGCCAGTTCCTTCGTCGGATATTGGACGAGGCCATGTATGGAGCCGATTACCTGTGCCGCATGCAGGCAAAAGGTGGTGCGTTTTATCGTTCAGTCGGTGCGCCGGGGCCGGGTAAATTACCTCAGGATAGGGCAATCGGTCCCGAGGGAAAAAGCTACCGCATAAAAGTTTCCAAAAATGACGACTCATTCAAAACCAAATCTGAAGAACAAGACTGGCGCAGCTATCAATGCAGTTTCCGCTCTGGCGGGGGCATGTCGATAGCAGCTTTAGCTATGGCTTCAACTTATCCTGTTTCAGGCGATTATTCAAATGCTGATTACTTGAATGCAGCTAAAAATGCATTCGATTTCCTGGATAAAAACAATGTGTCGATGACCAATGATGGCAAGGAAAATATCCTCGATGATTATTGCGCACTTACTGCTGCCACCGAACTATATAAAGTTACCAAGAATGAAAAATATAAAGCGGCGGCTGAAAAACGGGCTTTGTCATTGATTAGCCGCTTTAAGACATGGAAAAATTATAAAGATTACTGGCGCGCGGATGATAAAGACAGGCCGTTCTTTCACCCATCAGATGCTGGTTTGCCAGTAGTGAGTTTGGTATACTATTATCCTTATGCTTCGACTAATACCCAATCACAGATCAAAACAGCTATCCGTAAATCAATGGATTTTGAATTTGCAATTACATCTGAAGTGAACAATCCATTTGGTTACAGCCGCCAATTAACTCAAGATACTTTGGGAAATAGAAAAAGCGCTTTCTTCTTTCCGCATGGCAGCGATGCATCGCCATGGTGGCAGGGTGAAAATGCCCGTTTAGGTTCAGAGGCCACAGCAGCAAGATTGGCTGCAGGATTATTTACGGATGATAAACCTTATCATGATAAACTGGAAAGGTTCTCGCTCGATCAACTTAACTGGATATTGGGATTGAACCCATTTGATTCATGTATGCTGGAAGGTATAGGGCATAATAATCCGGAATATGGTTTCTTCGGCACATTTGAATATACTAATGCTCCGGGAGGAATTGTTAATGGCGTCACTTCGGGATTTGAAAATGAGGACGATATTGACTTGAATCTCCCATACTCACAAACCGGTAAAGATGCCGACTGGCGCTGGGCCGAGCAATGGCTTCCGCACGCTGCATGGTATATGCTAGCTGTTGCGTCACGTTAAATATTAAGCATTTGTCACCATAATGTTTTTTAATTTTTTTAAAAAGTTTTTCGACTTCATAAAATAATAACTATAATTAGAAAAAAATCATAACTATGCCAGAGACTTCGACCATCGCAACGCCGGTTCAAAAAAAGCCACTTATTAGTCCTATCTTAATTATCAGTGTTTTATTCTTTGTTTTTGGGTTTATCACCTGGCTCAATTCGGTGTTGGTGCCTTATTTAAAGATTGCCTGTCAGCTGACTAATCTTGAATCGTACCTGGTGGCAACAGCTTTTTATATTGCTTACCTCGTAATGGCAGCACCGTCTGCGATGGTTTTGAAGAAATTTGGATTTAAAAATGGAATGGCAATCGGCTTATTTATTATAGCAGTAGGAGCGTTAATTTTCATTCCCGCCGCATTAACACGTACTTATGCCATTTTTCTCACCGGGCTTTTTGTTCAAGGCGCGGGTCTGGCCATACTTCAAACGGCATCCAATCCTTATGTGGTGGTATTAGGTCCTGCTGAGAGCGCCGCAAAGCGCATCAGTATTATGGGAATATTTAATAAATCTGCAGGTGCCATTGCGCCGATCGCTTTGGGGGTGGTCGCACTCAAAAATGTCGACCAATTGAAAGCCAGCCTGGTCACAATGAGTGCTGACAAAAAGGTTGAAACCTTAAATGAATTGGCTTCAAGGGTGATTGTTCCATATATCTGTATTATGGTTGCGTTGGTGATATTAGCCATATTGATTTATCGCTCAACACTACCTGAAATTGATACAGAGCATGAGGACGAATCAACTGCGTTGGCTAATTCAAGCAAAACAAGCGTATTCCAGTTTCCGAACCTGGTGCTGGGTATCATTGCTTTGTTTTTATATGTAGGTGCCGAAGTTTTAGCAGGGGATTCAATTATAAGTTATGGATCTGCACAAAATATCCCACTGTCTACCGCAAAATTCTTCGCGACGTTTACCATGGTCTCCATGTTGGTTGGTTACGTAATCGGAATTATCTGCATCCCGAAATATATTACCCAGCAAAAGGCGTTGGTGGTTTCGGCAATACTGGGATTTATTTTCAGTATACTGGCATTGATCACTCAGGGTTATAGTTCTGTTTTCTGTATTGCACTACTTGGCCTTGCGAATGCGCTGATGTGGCCGGCAATATGGCCCTTGGCTTTGAGTGGATTAGGCAAGTTCACTAAAACTGCATCGTCATTACTGGTAATGGGCATATCCGGCGCTGCAGCTATTCCACCGCTGTATGGCTACTTTGCGGATATTTATTCCCCACGGACAGCCTATTTGGTTTTACTGCCTATATACCTGTTTATACTTTATTACGCTGCATGGGGGCATAAGCTTAAGACGAAAACAGCATAATTTTATTCGCCCCAGGCTGTAATAACGATAGACCGTGAGCCGCCATAATTGCGGTGCTCGCAGAAATATATACCCTGCCACATGCCCAGGGCTAGTTTGCCGTTAGTAATTGGAATGGTCACTGAACTGCCTAAAATAGCGGCTTTTAGGTGGGCAGGCATATCGTCCGGTCCTTCGTCATCGTGCATATAGTCCGGGTCGTTTTCGGGTACACGCTTATTGAAGTAAGTTTCGAAATCCTGGCGCACAGTTGGATCTGCATTTTCATTGATACATAACGACGCTGATGTATGCTGAATAAATACCTGGCAGATTCCTGCTTTTATTTCCTGTATGTTGGGTAATGTATTGACGACCTCTTGAGTTATCAGGTGAAAGCCTCTTTTTCTTTCTCTCAGGCGTACTGTTTGCTGGTATATTTTCATAATTATTTAATTGTTAAAAGTAGGTTTTGTTCATTTTATTTTAAGCTTTATTAGTAACTATGCATCTATTCTCAATACGAACTCAAACAGGAAATAAACCAGCCTGTTAGTAATTAATTTATGGCGAATATCCAACCTTTTAGAGCAATCAGGTCGAACCCTTTTTATGCTGATCAATTGGTATTTACTTCCTTGCAGGTCGAATCTGTTTCTGGCGACGAAACCAAAGATGGTATGTTAGCACCGTTAAAGCATTTGTTGGAAACAGGAGCGAGGCTGCGCCCCGAAACACCGGAAGGGCAGGCTAAAGCTTTCCAGGATATCAAAGACACATTGAAAACCCTGCTTGAAAGTGATAAACTATGGCTTGAGCAGGCACCCGGAATATATGTCTATGAGGTGGAACACAAAACTTATCGCCAGACAGGAATCTGGGCTTTGACATCGTTGGATGATTATACTCAAGGTAATATCAAAATACATGAGCTGACCTTTGGTGACAGTATCCGGCGACTGACTAATTATCGAAGAAACACAGGCCTCGAAGGCAGCCCCGTTCTGTTGGCGTATCATCCTGATATTACCATAAACCGGATTATTGCCGAAACGATAAAGAATAACAAGAAAATAACTTATGGCAATGAGCACGGACTACATCACATCTGGAAAATTGAAGATCAGGAAAAGCAACAACGTCTTATCGATGCATTCGCAAGGATCAAAACTATTTACCTGGCTGATGGCCATCATCGCCTGGAATCATCTGTTTTACTGGCAGCTGAGCAACGGGCAAATGGTGTAACTGAATTTGATCAGATATCATCACTTTATATGGCAACCGATCAACTAAGGATTGAAGAATATGACAGGGTAGTGTTGCCCCCGGGTAAAATCGAAAAGGATTCCTTTTTTAGTCAGTTGAAACAGCATTTTGATATCCATCCTTCAAATCAACAAGTACAACCCAGGAAAGCACATCATTTCGGAATGTATTTTGAGAAAAATTGGTTCGAACTTAAGTCGAAATCCGAACTTTATAACAAACAAAATGCAGTATCCAATTTAGATGCTTACATCTTACAGGAAACCGTGTTAGCGCCTATCTTTGGTATTGAAGATCCGAAAACAGATCAGCGGTTAAAATGTGCCGGTGGTGAAATGGCTATGGACGAGATCAATGCTATATTAAATGTTTATCCTGAAGCAATTGTATTTACTCTATGCCCGATGAGTGTTGAGCAATTGATAGAAGTTGCAGAAGCAGGGGAGATATTGCCGCCAAAATCAACCTGGATTGTGCCTAAAATACCTTACGCTTTATTATTGCATCGTCATCAGACCGAATAACCCTAAATATTGAGCTATGAAAATGATCCCATTATTTAAGTGCAGAAATTTGAAAGATGCGGTAGATTTTTATACCCGCATACTTGACTTTGAGTTAAAATATACCGATCCATCGGCCAATGATTGGGGAGGCGCTGACCTGATAAATAACGATGTTGAACTGCAATTGACGACCTATGAAAGCGACACTTTATATGGATCTGTAGTAAATATTTGGGTTGATGATGTAGATAGTCTGTTCAGTAAATACCTTGAACGCGGCTTGGATACATCGCATAAAAAGAATTCTCCTGTACATCAAGGGCCACTCGACCAAACATGGGGTACAAGAGAATTCTACGTAACAGACACTGACGGCAATACCCTGCGTTTTTGCAGGTCGTTATAATATCGTTCAGAGTTTATTTCTTTGGGCTTTTCGCCGCAGGCACTTTTGCTGCTTCCTTTTTAGCCGCAGGTGCTTTTGCAGGCGCAGCTTTTGCTACAGGCTTTTTAGCAGCTGCAACAGGGGCCGGTTTAGCTGCGGGAGCTTTTTCCACTTTCTTAGCCGTAACAGCAGGAGCGGCAGCCTTTTCAGGCTCTTTCGCAGACTTTAAGTTTTTAGTGATTTTCTTGGCTAATTTTTTTGCCTCTTTTTCAATGTCGATCTCTACCTGGCCTAATTCTGCGGTAATGGTTTTTATTGTTTTGATCAGGCGCTGTTGGATCGATTTGGTTGCTATTTTCTTGGCTGCTTTTGCCGGAGATTCTTGTTTTTCTTTTTTCATGATTGGGTTGCTTCAAATGTAGATGATAGAAATATAAATTTAATATTATCTTTTTGTTAAGTCAATCATATAAAGTTAATATACGTAAAAACTCCCGTAACACTAAGGCAAAAAAAATGAACCGTTGTTTTAATCCAAAAGAAGAATAAAACAGCGGTTCAGCAACTACAGACTAAATCTATTAATTGGCAATATCGATAAACCTCAAAGGCGTATTCCAGCCATTAATAGACACTTGTATGTTTTTATTATTCTTGAATTGATCGCAATCAACAATAATTTTCTTTTGTTCACCCGGAAGAACGGTGACATAATTATCACTATAAAATACCGGTAATAGCCTGGCTTTAGTATTACCATCGGTTATTGAGACCCTGTTAAAGAATGCAGGAACGTCCTTTTTATCGTTGGTTAAGGTTACTTCAACTTTACCTGGCTTCAGGTATTTAGCATTTACAGTCAATTCACTCTTTTTCATTTTCTGCAAACCGGAGTAATTTCCTTTGCTATCGGATATCCAGTAAATGTTTTGAGTGATCGGCTTTTTATCAGCATCCTGGAATTCCAGGTCAAGGAAGATGCCTTTATCTGCCGCCAATTGATCAACCTTATTTTTAATTGACATATATTTTTTTGGAAGCGTTGGACCTATATCAGCAAAAACCTGGTCAAGTAAAGTTTCTTTTCCATCCATATCATAAGCCTTCACAACCAACATCATACCGCTATGTGTTTTAAATGTATTGTTAACTGCCATTACCACACCATTAACCGGGTTATACATAATGTGCAATGGTTCGCTGCCGTTGTGTAATCCATACAAGCAGGCATTTGGGTCAAGGTAATAATCATACATCTGTCCACGCATGGCAGTCCACGGGTTTTGTGTTTTCCAGATGATGGAGCCGGTATACCACTCCCACATGTGGGCGCTAAAGCCTTCCATCAAACCACGGTACTGGTCGTAGTTCACTAACTGGGCCTTGAAGGCAAAATCTTCAGCATTTTTGGCCTCGCCATATTTGTTGATGCTGGTATCATAGCCAATATATTTATGATAATCCCATACCTCATCGATTTTGTTTTTGTGGGTTGATTCATCATAAACCGGGATATTATCCAGGTGATCTTTCGGGATAAATTTTCGCAATGATTCGATATCGCTTACACCAATAGAACCAACCTCAGAGTTAAAAGGGTAGGTCTGATGCTCCCAGAAAGTAGACAACGGCTGAATGCCATAAGGCCCGTCACCATTACCAAGCAACGTATTATAAGACATTGCATCGGAATTTGAATAATCAACAAACCAACGTGTATTATCCAGTTTAGGCATGATGGTATCGCGAAGTGCAGCTAAAATATCTTCCGGTGGAGTGATTTCGTTGCCGCCGCACCAAATAGCCAGTGAGGCATGATTGCGCACCATTTTTACCTGGTCTTCAATAGAATGCAAAAACAGGGAATGATCGTCAGGATATTTTCTCCTTGTCCATTGGTCATCCAGCTTCATAGGGTCTTGCCAGCGGCCGTTGCAATCACCGGATCCCCACATATCCTGGAAAACCAGCATGCCATATTTATCGCATGCTTCATAAAACTCTGGACGCTCTATCATGGCCCCCCCCCAAACGCGTATCAGGTTCAGGTTCATATCACGATGAAAACGGACCTCGGCATCATAGCGCATATCCGAAAGACGCAGCATGGCATCGGAAATGATCCAGTTGCCACCTTTTATAAATATCTTCTGACCGTTTATCATAATCTGCCTGCTTTTGGTCTGCGTATTCCATTCGGTTTGCAGCTGACGAACGCCGACTTTAACATTTTCCTGGTCGGACACTTTTCCGTTGATCAAAAAGCGGGTATGCAGATCATATAGGTTCTGCGGACCGTATCCATTTGGCCACCACAATCTTGGGTTTTGCAGGATAACGTCGTTAAGATTAATTTCTTGTGTGCTGTTAGATTTAATTGAGACGTTTTTCGATATTGTTTTACCATCGATATCAAATTGCAAAATACCCGATACTGCAGTTGCGGTAGGATTCTTTAGTTCTGCTGATACTCTAACAATTGCAGGCTGTTGAGGACCTTCGACCTGCCGCACACCTGGCACCAAAGTGATCACATGCGTATCTGTAATGCGAATCTTCCCTGTTTTGCGGATAATGACTTTATCCCATATACCGGTATTTCTGTCGCGCATGGGTTGTATCCAGTCCCATCCGGCGGTATATTGCAAGCCCGCATTGCGGGCAATGGTACCATCACCACCTTGTCCGCCATTGGGGTTGCCCGGAACATCCGGTGGGTGCACCAGCACAGCCAGCCTGTTGTTGCCATTTTTACTCAGGAATGAGGTTATGTTGTAACTATAGCGTAGAAACATCCCCACCTGGGGTGCATTGTTAAGCTTTTTCCCATTCAGATAGATATCACAGCTATAATTAACCCCTCTGAAGTCGAGATAAACCTGGTAATCAGCGCCGGCTTGTTCTTTAAAATCTTTAACGAACCAATAAGTGTAATAATTCCGTCCGGTTTTATAGATATCGGGAATTTGCTCATTATTTAAGCCAAAGAAAGGATCTGGAACCTTTTGATTGTTCAGTAAAGTTGTCAGAACCGTACCGGGAACAATAGCGGGCATCCAGTCATTCGCATTGAAACCGGATGTGGAAATTTTGTAACCATCAAATTTAATATCGTCGACAGGCGCACATTTCCAACCGCTGTTTAATTCATAGCTGCTTTGTGCTTTTGCGTCAGGAAGATATAGGATGGAGGTCAAAAAAATGAGTAGGAGAGAATGTTTCATATTAATTGCGGATAAGGCTGCAAGATAGCAATTGGCACAGTTTTGGCTTACTTTTTTGCGAGCATTTTAAAATTTTGCTGAATTATTTACAACTACGACATATGAATAACCTTTTATCGTTACAACTACAAATGCCGAATGGCAATACCAACGAAATAAAACTTATCGGTAAATGCGATAACCTTAAAGAGTATGGAATTGACAGCTCTATGATCTATTCTGTATGGTTTGAAGAAGATGAGACGCCGGGCGGTTATTTCTCTTTTTCGCCCAAGAATCAAACGTGGGAGTATCACGGTTATCTTTCTGCTAGTGAGCAGATGCAGATCGCTGAATTCCTGGAAGATCTGGAAGTACAAGCAGCGTAATTTCAATTTTTTTGTTTCTGATTTAATTTCTAATTTGGGTATAACGAATGCCCGAATTGGATGAAATCGAAGAAATTTATCAGGGTCAATCCGCATCTTCCTGTCAAAAACCTCAGGGAAACGTTAAACTATTACCGCGACAAATTAGGTTTTTATGATGAATGGACCTGGACCGACCAAAACGGAAACGAGACTGATGGTGGTATCAGGCGGGACGATATGCGTTTGCTTTTTGGCGAAGCTCCGGATTTTGTGATCACCATCAGCAGTTACCCAAAGAGCAGGTTACCCTTAATGTGGTTTGTAGAAAATATTGATGAGATTTTCCAGGAATTTCAGAATAGGGGTATTGAGTTTGCCGACACTTTAAGAACCCATCCATATGGTTTACGGGAGTTCGCTTTTATTGATATTAACGGATATTATATCCGGGTAGCGGAAGGATCAACTTCTGGTTAAAATGAAAATATCCGAAGCGTTCATTCGTGTATTGAAATGCCGCCATAATTTTTTACATGCCATTTTTTAAGCTTATCCATTAACTCTTCCAGCTTGACAGGTTTACCTAGAAAATCATTCATCCCTGCATTTAAGCATATTTCTTCATCGCCATCCATTATATTGGCTGTCAGCGCGATAATTACTGGTTGTTTTTCCAGTGCTTTGCGAATATGCTGAGTGGCCTCCAAGCCATCCATAACCGGCATTTGCATATCCATCAAAATTATTTCGTAATCTTTTTGTTGCGCAGCCAATATAACTTCCTGCCCGTTTTTTACTAAATCTGGTTCATAACCCAATTTACGCAGAATATGTGCAATTACATTCTGGTTCATCTGGTTGTCTTCGGCTACAAGTATCTGCAACGGGAAGCTCTTTCCAAAATCAGTCGAAAGCTTATTTTGTATAACAGGTTCTTCTTTCAAACGATGTTGCCTTAAAGCATCAAGCACGTGTCTGCTTAGCAGATGTTGTTTAATAGGCTTGTTAAGAACGGAAAAGAAAAGTCGCCTCAAGTCGTTCTTGAATTCTTCGCCAATAGAACTTAATAGTATAACGGGAATATGGGGATACTTGTCCTTAATAAACTTTGCCAGCATAACGCCATCCATATCAGGCATTCGCATGTCTGTAATTATCAAATCTATCTTCGTATCTCCTGACAAAACAAATAGAGCTTCTTCTCCACAACTGGTAATTATTGGTTTTAACTTCCAATTCTCAAATTGCTGTTTCAAGATGGTCAGGTTTGTTACATTATCATCAACTATTAATATTCCTTTTCCTGCGTGATCGGCAAGATCATGATGTATATAGGGCTCCAACGTTTTAGTTCCGGCACAAGTGTTAATCGTAAAGGAAAAAGTTGACCCTTTGTTCACCTGACTTTTTACATTGATCTGTCCGTCCATTAGTTTAACCAGTTTTTCGGAGATAGCCAGCCCCAATCCGGTGCCGCCATACTTACGGGTAGTTGACGAATCGACCTGGGAGAACCTTCTAAATAATACATCTATTTTATCTGCCGGTATGCCTATACCT
>Ga0105240_10012723_pt1 | contig 11598 bp, 5 predicted proteins | sample KBSC54metaG_FD_80426 | JGI IMG/M metagenome (GOLD analysis project Ga0105240, IMG submission 80426) | Corn rhizosphere microbial communities from Kellogg Biological Station, Michigan, USA - KBS C5-4 metaG | ecosystem: Host-associated > Plants > Roots > Rhizosphere > Soil | place: Michigan, USA...
AGCCATATGTGGTCCCCGGTCCGGACGTTCGACCACCGGATGCCGGCGGCCTGCGCCTGAAGGCGGAGCGCCGTGAGCGGCGCAAAACGCGGCACCGGAATCCCTTCCCACACCTCGCGCGGGCGAAACTCAGAGATGATCGCGGCGGCGCCGCCGATGTGATCGGGATCCCCGTGCGTCAGCGCGACATATCCGAGCCGACGGATGCCGGCGCCGCGCAGCACCGGCGCGACGACGCGGTCGCCAATATCAAACGCGGCAGACGGAGCCAGTCCGCCTGCATCCACGAGCAACGTTGTCCCGCGCGGAAAAGTGACGAGGGCTGAGTCGCCCTGGCCGACATCGACGAACGTCGCGTGCAGACGCCCATCGCCGCGCGCCGCGACGAGCGTCCATGGCTCCGCCAGAATCCACACAGCGGCAGCCACCGACACGGCCACCGCGATCGCGCGGGCTCGGCGCCGGCACGTCCACGCGACGACGACAGCGCCGTAGTAGACGCCGCAGGCCCAGAATGCAGGCGGCGCAACGCGGTACGCGACGAAGGGAGCCAGACGCACCAGGCCCGCCGACCACACGAGGCCCGCGGCGCCGGCATGCGCGACGAATCCGACGCCGCACGCCGCCGGCCTGGAAACCGCGGCGAGCGGGACGACGATCATTCCGGCGATCTGCGCGACCGCCATCAACGGAATCGCGAGGAAGTTCAGCGCGAGCCCCGCGAAGGTGACGCGCGAGAAGATCGCCGCGCCAACCGGAAACAGGAGCAGCTCGGTCGCGATCGATGCCAGGAACATCGCCGCAGCGGGCCGGAGCCTTCGCGGAAGCCGGTCCGCGGGAATCCGCGCGGCAAACGTGAGGATCGCCAGCGTGGCGCCGAACGTGAGCAGGAATGCCGGGTCCACGATCGACAGCGGCTGCCACGCGACGAGCACTGCGGCGACAAACGCCAGCCCGTTCAGCGGATTGCTCCGGTGATCAAGGACGCGTGCGCCGAAATAGACGAGCGCCATCAGCGTCGCGCGATCGACCGACGCCCCGCCGCCGACGAGCGCGGCGTATACGATCAGCAGGACGATCGATCCCGCCATCGCCAGGCGTCCGAGCAGGCCAGCGAGCCGAAAAGCGCCGACGATCAATCCAGCGAGGATCGCGATGTTGCCGCCTGAGATCGCGATGACGTGATACGTGCCCGCTTCCTGCAGCTGGCGCTGCACGTCGGGCTCGAGCGCGCCGCGATCGCCGATCACGATCGCCGCGACGATTCCGGCCGAGCGGCTGCTCCACCGGCCGACCGATTCCGCGATCGCGCGGCGCGAAAAGGCCCGCATCGCCGCGAGCGCTTCGTCGGCCCAGTTCCCCCGCGCCAGCAGTTCGACGAGCGCACCGCTCTTGGTGGTTCCGACGAGCGTCGTCCCATGCCTTGCGAGCGCGCGCTCGGCGTCCGGAACGCCGGGATCGAGATAACGTGCCGGCCGGTGCAATGCGGCCGGAAGGCGCACGCGGCGGCCCGCGCGCCACGTGTCCACCCGCGCGGCGGCGAGCGACCCTACGATGGTCACGACGACGCCTCCGGCGACCGGCGCGCAATGCGGCGTCGACCAGCTATCTGCGCAGATCGCATCGACGTCGAGGCTCAACGACGCGCTGTTGTCGCCGGGCGTGGCATCGGCGCGGAGTACGCCTTCGATCGCCGCAAAGACTTCCTCGTCTTCCGGCGGATTTCGGCCTTCGGCCATCGCACGCGCCCGCTCGCGCGGCGCGAGGTCGTCAAAGGCCAGACGAAGCGTCGGGCGAGATGCGGTGCGCCATGCATCGGCCGACAGGAGGGCGCCGCCTGCGAAGAAGAATGCGGCGACCGCAGCGACGAGCAGCGGCGCGCGTCCCGAGATCCAGCCGCAGATTGCGACACCAAGGCTGACGGATAGGATTAGAAAAACACAGACTCGCGGAAGGATCGGGACCGCGAGGCCCGCCGCGGCGCCTGCGAGGAGACCGATCGCGGGAACCGCCGCAACGGCGCGCACGGCGGCGGGCAGTGCAAAATTCGCGGCAACTCTTCTTCAGGAAGACACGAACCGTCGCGAAGGGCACGAACCTCATTAACTAAAGGCCTTTCGTGCCGTCGCGGATTCTTCGTGCCTTCGTGAAGAAGGCCGTTGATAGCAGATTCTGCCGCGACCCTAGACCGAGCCGGCCGCAATTCCTGCGTAGTAGTCCTGGAGGGCGTGGACGACGAGGCCCTGCTGGCGGAGCGCGCGGATGGCGCTGACCGCTGCCTGCGCGCCGGTGAGCGTGGTGATGCACGGCACCTGGTGCATCATCGCGGCGCGGCGAACGGCGCGGTCGTCGAAAAACGACTCGCGGCCGAGAGGCGTGTTCACGACGAGGTCGACTTTCCGGTTCACGATCTCGTCCGCGACGTTCGGCCGCCCTTCGTTCACCTTGAAGATGACGTCGACGTCGAGGCCGTGCGCGCGCAGGTACGCCGCGGTGCCGCGCGTGGCGATCAGCCGGAAGCCGAGCTCGACGAGATCGCGCGCGATCGGAATCAGCTTGGCCTTGTCGTTGTTGTTGACGCTCACGAATGCGGTTCCGCGCTCGGGCAGCCGCTGACCGACCGCGAGCTGCGCCTTGGCGAACGCGACGCCGAACGACGACGAGCCGCCCATCACCTCGCCGGTCGACTTCATTTCGGGGCCGAGGATCGTGTCGACACCGGGGAATCTCACGAACGGAAAGACCGGACTTTTCACGAAGACCCCGGCGACGTGAAGATCGTCGGTCAGGCCGAGCTCGGCGAGCGTGCGCCCCGCCATCACGCGTGCCGCGATCTTGGCGAGCGATACTCCGGCGGCTTTCGACAGATACGGCACGGTCCGCGACGCGCGCGGGTTCACCTCGAGCACGTACACCACATCGTCCTTGATCGCGTACTGCACGTTCATGAGGCCGACGACCTTCAGCGCGCCGGCGATCCGGCGCGTGTACGTGCGGATCGTCTGGAGGTGCCGCTCGGGGCAGATGAACGGCGGCACGACGCACGAGCTGTCGCCGGAGTGGATGCCGGCCTCCTCGATGTGCTCCATGATGCCGCCGATCACGACGGCGCCGCTCGCATCGGCAATCGCGTCGACGTCGAATTCGAAGGCGTCCTCGAGGAACTTGTCGATGAGAATCGGATGTTCGGGCGACGCGTCGACGGCCTGCGTCATGTAGCGGTCGAGCGTGCCGGTGTCGTACACGATCGCCATGCCGCGCCCGCCGAGCACGTACGAGGGCCGGACGACGACGGGAAATCCGATCGCGGCCGCGATATCGCGCGCTTCGCGCCGTGACGTGGCCGTGCCGCTGGCCGGCTGCGTGATGTCGAGCTCTTCGAGCAGCTTCGCGAAGCGCTTGCGGTCTTCGGCCAGATCGATCGAATCGGGCGAGGTGCCGAGGATCGCGACGCCGGCGCGCTGCAGCGCGAGCGCGAGCTTGAGCGGCGTCTGGCCGCCGAACTGCACGAGGCAGGTGACGTCGCCGCCGGCCGATCGCTCCGTTTCGATGACCGCCATCACGTCTTCGAAGGTGAGCGGCTGAAAGTACAAGCGGTCGGCGGTGTCGTAGTCGGTCGACACCGTTTCGGGGTTGCAGTTGATCATGATCGTCTCGCGCCCTTCTTCCTTGAGCGCGAACGATGCGTGGCAGCAGCAGTAATCGAACTCGATGCCCTGGCCGATGCGGTTCGGGCCGCTGCCGAGAATCACGACCTTGTCGCGGCCATTCGGGTTGGACTCGCAGGTCGGTTCGTAGGAGCTGTACATGTACGGCGTGAACGATTCGAACTCCGCCGCGCACGTGTCCACGCGTTTGTAAACCGGCTGCAGGCCTTGCTGGCGGCGGCGATCGTGGACCGCTTCCTCCTTGACGCCCGTCGCGAGCGCGATTTCCTGATCCCCGAAGCCGGCGCGCTTCAAGCGGCGCATCGCGGGCTGGTCGAGGCCGTCGAGGCCGCGCTCGGCCGCATCGCGCCGCATCGCGGCGATCTCGCTGAACTGACGCAGGAACCACATGTCCATGTTCGTCAGCTCGTGAATGGTCTCGAGCGAGAAGCCGCGATCCAGCGCGCGGAACAGATCCCACATCCGCCGATCGCTCGGCACCGCCAGCCGTTTTCTCAGCCCTGCATCGTCCTCATCGTCCATGTTCGACGGCGCGAAGAGCAGGCCGCTGCGCCCGAGCTCGAGCGAGCGGACGCCTTTCATGAACGCTTCCTTGAACGTGCGGCCGATCGCCATCACCTCGCCGACCGATTTCATCTGCGTCGTGAGCGTGCGATCCGCCTGCGGGAACTTCTCGAAGTTCCAGCGCGGAATCTTGACGACGACGTAGTCGATGGTCGGCTCGAAGCTGGCGGGGGTGAGGCGCGTGATGTCGTTCGGAATCTCATCGAGGTGATAGCCGAGGGCGAGCTTCGCGGCGATCTTGGCGATTGGAAACCCGGTCGCCTTCGAGGCGAGGGCCGACGACCGCGACACGCGCGGGTTCATCTCGATCACGACCATGCGGCCGTTCTCCGGGTTCACCGCGAACTGGATGTTCGACCCGCCGGTTTCGACGCCGACCCTGCTGATGATCCGGCGCGCGGCATCGCGCATCCGCTGGTATTCCTTGTCGGAGAGCGTCAGGATCGGCGCGACCGTGATGCTGTCGCCGGTGTGGACGCCCATCGGGTCGATGTTCTCGATCGAGCAGATCACGACGAAGTTGTCGGCGACGTCGCGCATCACCTCGAGCTCGAATTCCTTCCATCCGATCACCGACTCCTCGATGAGGACCTCGTGGACCGGGCTGAGTTCCAGACCGCGCTCGGCGAGCTCGCGGTACTCTTCGATGTTGTACGCGATGCCGCCGCCGACACCGCCGAGCGTGAACGAGGGTCGGATGACGAGCGGGAACCCGAGCGTCTTGGCGAGCTCGATCGCTTCGACGGACGTGCGCGCGAGCCCGCTCTGCGGGACATCGAGGCCGATCTCGCGCATCGCGTCCTTGAACAGCTGACGGTCTTCGGCGACTTTGATTGCCTGGATCGACGCGCCGATCAGCTTCACGCCGAACTTCTCCAGCGTGCCCATCTTGTCCAGATCGACGGCGAGATTGAGCGCCGTCTGGCCGCCGACCGTCGGCAGGATCGCGTCCGGCCGCTCGCGCTCGATGATCGCCGCGAGCACTTCCGGGGTCAGCGGCTCGACGTACGTGCGATCGGCCAGCTCCGGGTCGGTCATGATCGTCGCCGGATTGCTGTTGACGAGAATGACTTCGAGCCCCTCGGCCCTCAGGGCCTTGCACGCCTGGCTTCCGGAATAGTCGAACTCGCACGCCTGCCCGATGACGATCGGGCCGGAGCCGATGATGAGGATGCGCTTCAGATCAGTGCGACGTGGCATTGGGAATCACGAAATGCGGCTCTCCATCAGCTTGATGAAGTCGTCGAACAGGTAGTCCGCATCGTGCGGGCCGGGCGACGCCTCGGGATGATACTGGACGCAGAACACCGGACGCGAGCGATGGCGCAGCCCCTCGACGGTGCCGTCGTACAAATTCAGGTGCGTGACCTCGACCTCCTCCGGCAGCGACTTCGGGTCGACGGCGAAACCGTGGTTCTGCGAGGTGATTTCAACTTTGCCGGTCGCGAGTTTCTTCACCGGGTGGTTCGCGCCGCGATGGCCGAACTTCAGCTTGTACGTTTCGCCGCCCATCGCGAGCCCGAGTATCTGGTTGCCGAGGCAAATGCCGAACACCGGCACGTCGGCCTCAATCAACTGTTTGCTGTTCTCGATGGCGTAGGTCAGCGGCGCCGGGTCGCCCGGCCCGTTGCTGAGGAAGACGCCGTCGGGATTCGTCCGCAGCACGTCCGCCGCGGGGGTTGTCGCCGGGTACACGCGGACGTCGCAGCCATGCGCGCTCAATCGTCTCAGGATGTTCCACTTCATGCCAAAGTCGTACGCCGCGACTTTCAGCCGCTTCTTCGAGCGGCGCGACGGTACGATCCCGAACTCGCCCGCTTCCTCCTCGGGCCAGTCGAACGCTTCTGCCGCGGTCACGCCGCGGACCAGATCGGAACCTTCCATCTTCGGAATCCCGTTCGCCTTCGCGACGAGCGCGCGGTGGTCGAGATCGTCTCCGGTGGCGATCACTCCGCGCATCACTCCGGCCGAACGCAGCTGTCGCGTGAGGGCGCGCGTGTCGATGTCTGCAATCGCCACGATCCGATGCTCGACGAGGTACTCGCGCAGCGTCTGCTCCGACCGCCAGTTGCTCGCAATCGGCGACTGTTCACGCACGATGAAGCCGGCGACCTGCGGCGCGCGCGATTCGACGTCGCCGGCCGACACGCCGTAATTGCCGATCTCCGGGCACGTCATGGTGACGATCTGTCCCGCGTACGAGGGATCGGTGAGCACTTCCTGATAGCCGGTCATGCTCGTGTTGAACACGACCTCGCCGCCCGCCTCCCCTTCGGCGCCGGCTGCCACGCCGCGAAACCATGTTCCGTCTTCGAGTGCCAATATGGCGTTCATGCGCTCCTGCGTCGAACCACAGCGCTGACGGAGAACGCAGAACGCGATTCGTTCTGCGGTCCCTGCATGCGCGGCAGTTGATTCATCGTTCCAATGAGGCGGTGATGCGATTTCTTTCCGTGGCGATGACGCGCACCGACGATGACCACAGCCGGTAGCCGTCGTGCTCGAGGCGCACCGCGTGTTCGCCTGCGGCCACCTCCGGCAGCTGCAGCGGCGTCGTGCCGACAAGCTTGCCATCGAGGTAAACGTTCGCGCCGGTCGGCCGCGATTCGATCGTCAGCGTGCCGGCGAAGCGCCCTGCCGTGCCGGGTGTCTCGGCTTTCAAATCGACCGCCGGTTTCCGCGCTTGCACAATCTGCGCGCGGTCGCGTTCGAGCGGCACCGTCAGCGATTGCGCGGGCCGCGCGGCGGTGAGGACGATGCGCCGTTCCTCGGTGCCGTAGCCTTCCCGCACGACACGCACGCGGTGCGATCCCCGCGCCAGATCGTGCACCGCAAGCGGAGTCTTCCCGTACTCGTGGCCATCGACGAACACGCGCGCACCGGCCGGCGACGAGCGCACCAGCAGCCGTCCAGCGGCGGTCTCGGGTTTGGCCGGCTCTGGTTTCGTCGGCGCGGATCTCGGCGGCTCGGCCTTCGCTGCTTCCGTCTTCTCGGGCGGTGCGGGCGAGGCAGGCGGCGTTGCAGCGGCAGGAGGTGCGTCGCTGCCGCCGGTCGAACCCACGGGCGTGGTCTTCTGCGTGTCGGCGACGGCGACTTCCGTTGAATCGTTGCCGGCCGGCGCGGTCGCCGGCGTTGCGGCAGACGATGGCGCCGCGGCCATAGGACCGGCGGCCGTGCGGTCGCGCGAGCCGACGCCGTAGCCGCCGGCGAATCCGATGGCGACGCCGACGATCAGCGCGAGCACCAGCGGCCAGACCGCCGAGCGCGACTGCTCGATCGCAGATGCCATGAATTCGGGCCGTGTATCGACGAAATCGGGCGACGGTTCCCGTCGCGTCGGCGGCGGCAGCGGATCCACGATCGCGGGCGCGGCTTCGACATCCTGGTAGCGCTCTGCTTCCGCCTGCCGCAAATCGAGCTCGCTGGCCTCGGGAGACACTCCGATGAGGATGGGCGCACTCTCCGCTTCAGGCGGCTCCGCGTCGACTCTGATGTTCGCGCCCGCCGGCGATTTATCCGAAGCTACCAGCGGCAGGTCCGCGTCGTCGTCGTCCAGAAGCGGCAGGGGCTGTCGGCGCGCACGTTTGGCCGGGGCCGGCTGGCCTGGAAACAGCGCCACATTGGGAAGCGCCGCTTTGAGTGCGTCGGCAAACTCGAGGGCCGTGCCGAAGCGATCCGTCGGCGCAGCGGCCAGCGCGCGGGCGAACACGTCGCGAAGTGCGCGCAGGTCCCCGCCGGGTATCTCGGTCAACGCATCGGCCGCGCGCGAACCAATGCCTCCGATGCGTCGCGCCCAGAGCAGTTCGTGAATCAGCGCCGCCAGACTGAAGATGTCAGCGCGCCGATCCCACGCGTGGCCGGCAAGGCGCTCGGGCGCGGAGTACGGCCGCCGCGCGGGGACGGCGACGCCGATCGTCTCGAGCGCGCCGGCGACGCCAACGCCGGTGATTCGCGTTTCCTCACTCGACAGCAGCACATCGCGCGGATGCAGCGCGCCGTGCGCGACGTTGACGACGGCGGCAAAGTCGAGGGCACCGGCGAGCTGTGCCGCAACGCGAAGCGCCTCCACCGCGGGCGCGGGCCCGTAGTCGCGTACGGCGATATCGAGCGAGTCGCCCAGCACGTAATCCATCGCGAGATAGGCGGCGGTGCCGTCGATGCCGGTCGCGACCGGAGCGGCAAGGGCCGGATGCGTCAGCTGGGCTGCGATGAGCCGTTCGAAAATCGCGACAAGCTCGTGCATGCGCTCGGGAGGCACGTCGAGCTGAAACCGTTTGACGGCGACGAGGCGGTCGCGCTCCGGATCGAACGCACGGAACACCGGACCCAATGCGCCAACGCCAATCTGGTGGAGCACGCGAAACGGACCGAAGGCGTCAGGCGCTGGACCGGCAGCTTCCGTGTGCAGTGAAGGACTCCTCGAGGAAGGCAATCGAATCGTAGCATCGAAGCGGCGGGCACTCAAGCACCTTTTCGGCCCCGGCAAGCGTCTTAGTGCTGTCGCATCAAGCGAATACGGCCGCTGCTGGCTTGACAGTCCGCGCGGCGCTCTGAGACAGTAGGCTTCCGGTGCAGGTCAACTCGACAGATCAAGCGTCCGAGTCCTCGGTGCGGATTCCGGTGGACGTGCGGCGCTTTCCGTGGATCCGGCGGCTGGCCGCCGACTACGCGTACGATTTTCAAGCGATCGCACCATTTTTTTCCGGCGATCCTTCCGACCGGGCGGCCTGGGCCGGCGCCGTCGCACGCACGCAGGCGCACGAACGCCGCCGCAGCGATATCGCGGCCATCATCGCGGCGCAGCAGGCGCGCCGGTCGGCGCCGACGAAAGCGCGCGAGGCGGCGAACCGTCTCGCCGATCGCCGCACGGTCGCGGTCCTCACCGGCCAGCAGGCCGGCCTCTTCGGCGGACCGCTGTTTACGCTGCTGAAAGCGCTCACGGCGCTGAAGCTGGCGGACCAGGTCGCGCGGGACCATAACGTCCCCGCCGTCGCGATCTTCTGGATCGACGCCGAGGATCACGACTGGGAAGAGGTCCGCAGCTGTTCGGTCTTCGATGCGAGCCTGGACGTGCGCACCGCGTCGTTGCCGCCGCGGCCGGCGGCCGACCCGTCGCCCGTGGCCACCGTTACGCTCGACGGCTCGGTTGACGATGCGATCCAGGCGCTCGAACAGGCGCTGCCGTCAACCGACTTTCGAGCGTCGCTTGTCGCCGATCTCCGCGACGCCTACCAGCCCGGCATCGGCATGGCCGAGGCGTTCGGCCGCTGGCTGGAGCGTGTTCTCGGCGATCGCGGTCTCATCGTGTACGACTCGTCGGATCCGGCGTCGAAGCCGCTGGCGCGGGACGTGTTCACGCGAGAGCTGTCGATGCCGGGCCAGACCTCGAAGCTCGCCGCCCTCGCCGGATCAGATCTTGTCGCGCGCGGGTATCACTCGCAGGTGCACGCGCAGGACGACAGCCTCGCCCTCTTCCGCCTCGACATCGAGCAGGGCGGCCGGCGCGCCATCCGCCAGCAGGACGGCCATTTTCTCGTCGGCGATCAGCGATTCCTTCCGCCCGCGCTCGTGCAGCAGGCGGCCGACAGCCCCGCGGGGTTCAGCCCGAACGTGCTGCTGCGCCCGGTCGTGCAGGACACGATCTTCCCGACCATTTGCTATGTCGCGGGCCCGAACGAGCTCGCGTACCTCGGCCAGCTGCGCGGCGTGTACGATCATTTCGGCGTGCCGATGCCGCTCATGTACCCGCGCGCGAGCGCGACGATCATGGACTCGGCCGGCCTGCGCTTCCTCACGAAATACAAGCTGCCGCTCGAAGCGCTGCAGGCGCAGGACGAAGCGGCGCTGAACGAGCTGCTCAAGACGCAGATTCCGCGCATCGTCGAGGACTCGGTCGCCGAGGCGTCCCGAACGATCGAAGCGCAGATGGAGCGCGTCGTTCAGACGATGCCGGCGCTCGACCCGACGCTCGAAGGGGCGGCGCGCTCGACGCTGCAGCGCATGCAGCACGACCTGCAGACGCTGCAGACGAAGATGATCCAGGCGGCGAAGCGCCGCGATGAAACGCTGCGGCGTCAGTTCATGCACGCCCGCGCACTCGCCTTCCCCAACGGCCACGCCCAGGAGCGGACGATCGGTTTCGTTTCGTTCCTCAACCAGTACGGTCCGGCTCTCGTTGAGCGGCTGGACGAAGCGCTTCCACTCGACATGGGACGCCACTGGATTGTCACCATCTAGCCGATCAAAGCGCGCACGACTGAAGATTCGAGTAGCCGCCGTGTGGCGGCGGCGGTGGGTGCGATGGGCGGCGTTTGCGGCGTCGCTGCCGCTCGCGGCGCTGTTCGGCGCGAGCGTGTACTTCTACGTCACGTTCGGCCAGCTGATCGACGCCCGCCTGCACGGGGAACGCGATCGGACGTTTCCGCGCGTGTTCGCGCGTCCGCTGGAACTGCGGCGCGGGCAATCGTTGAGCGATCGGCAGCTGATCGATCGGCTGAACGATCTCGGCTACGCGCAAACGGCCAAGCCGGAGAAGCCCGGCGAGTTCGCCGTCGCGACCGGCGCGATCGCGATCATGCCGCGCGGCGCCGACTTCAAGGGGCAGCTCGTACGGGTCACGTTCCAGAAGCCGCCCGCCGTCCTCAAAGCATCGGCGAAGCGTACGCCGCCGCGGAAGGCGCCCGACCGCGTCGAGCGGCTGGAGCTCGGGACGCATCAGAGCGAGCGGCTGACGCTCGATACGCCCGTGCTCACCTCGCTGATCAGCGGTGAGCGCGAGAAGCGCCGCCCTGTCGCGCTGTCGGCGATTCCGTCGCGCGTGATCCAAGCGGTACTCTCGATCGAAGATCGCCGCTACTACGAGCATCCGGGCGTCGACCCGATCGGCATCGTCGGCGCGGTGTTGTCGAATGTGCGCGGCAAGCACGCCTACACGGCCGGCGCGAGCACGATCACGCAGCAGGTGGTCCGGAACATTTTCCTGCCGCGGATGTTTCCGGGCATGACGCTGCAGGCGGCGCGCGAAAAGTCGCTGAAGCGCAAGGCGCTCGAAGCGTGGGTGTCGGTGATCGTGACGCAGCGCGCCTCGAAGGACGAAATCCTCGAGATGTACCTGAACGACATGACGCTCGGCCAGCGCGGCTCGTTCGGGATCGTCGGCGTCGCCGAAGCAGCGCGGCTGTTCTTCGGCAAGCATGTGAGCAACGTCACGCTCGCGGAAGCGGCGACGATCGCCGGCGTCTTTCAATCGCCTTCGGCGCTGTCGCCGTTCACGAACCCCGATCGATGAACGGAACGGCGCAACGTCGTGCTGCAGGCGATGGTCGATGCCGGCTACATCGAGGCCGACGTCGCCGCTCGCGCGTCG
>Ga0105240_10012725_pt1 | contig 11597 bp, 10 predicted proteins | sample KBSC54metaG_FD_80426 | JGI IMG/M metagenome (GOLD analysis project Ga0105240, IMG submission 80426) | Corn rhizosphere microbial communities from Kellogg Biological Station, Michigan, USA - KBS C5-4 metaG | ecosystem: Host-associated > Plants > Roots > Rhizosphere > Soil | place: Michigan, USA...
GATGTTTTCCAGCGCTCCCCCATTTAAATCGGTATCGCTGCAGAAGATGTAGTATTCTGTATCATCATGGTATCCCTTTACGAGGTTGGCCACGGACTGAATGGGGCCACCGGCACGGAATGCCGGGCGGAACCAGGGTATGGTGATGAAGATTTTAGTCAATTGTTGTCGGCTATATGATTTTGAGCCTTATTATTTATTCGGAGTTTATTAAGGTCGTGAGATTTCTCCTGCGTCGAAATGACGGTGGGGAGTTTCCGCGATTTGTTCGGCGTTTATTCGGGTCGCAGGATTTCTCCTGCGAAGTGACGACGCAAGTGTTTATGCCTTTTCTTCGGTGTATATTAAGGTCGTGAGATTTCTCCTTTATCGCAACGCCGGATACTTTACGAAAACACTTCGGTCTGTCCCTGACAAAGGGCCACTAAAGCTGCAATTATCAAATGTTGCGGCGCCTGCAAAATGAAGGGTATCTGAATACCTTCCATAATAACGGAATAAGCAGTTATTAAATTTAATAAAAGTGGTGTTGGAAGTTAGCAATGTCTGAATTCCGGCGTTCGACTGAATAGCGAAATTGAAGACACAATTACTTATGGAGGTTGGCATATTATTTTTGCTGTCGCCACCGGTAATCATTCCTATGCTTCCAAGTGACTCGCAAAATAAATTTGAAATACTGGTAGGGTACCAGCCGGATTCGGGATTGTAGATAAGCCGGATGGGGGAACCAGCGATATTGCCGCCATCAATGGTATATTGTCCTGCCTGGTGCTTGCCATAAATATTAGTGGCAAAGAGGGTATGAATTCGCCCCCAGCTATACAATCCGCGAATCACGTTACCCTTTTCCTGGGCCTGCCCGGCGGAAATGCCGAGCCGTGCGTCGCCGCAACGGATGTTTTCCATGATGATAACATCTGCATTATACGTATGCCCGTTGGGCGATATGAGATAGTCCACCGCAAAGTTGCTCACATTGAGGTCGTGTAATTTAACACCGGTTGAGCCGCCTTCATTTTTGCTGCCGTCGTAGTCGATGACTATACCAGCCAGGTCGTGACCTACGGAGGGGTCATTATAGGCTTCGTACGGGATGGAATAATAGGCGGGCCCGTTTATAGCGGGTGAATGGAAATTGCCTGTAATAGTGAGGTGGTCAATTTCGGCACCCTTCATCACCTGCCCTCCCAGGGCAAACACGTTGCCGGAATAATGCAATACGGTGCCGCCGTTCCAGGTACCGCCATCGCCATAGAGGTGAATGGTTGCCGCGGAATAGGCTCCTTTATACCATTGCGCTATGGTGAGAGAACGGGAAAAATTGTAGATGCCCGCAGGTATGTACAGGGGCATGGTATTGATGCAGGTGTTAATCGATTTTTGCAGCGCTGCGGCGTTATCCGGGTTTTTTGGAGATGCCCCGTACCACATAGCTGAAAATTCCTTTGCCCTGCAACCCGAAAGATTGATGGTGGTATCGAATATTTGAATAAAGGGATTGGCTTCCAGCAGGGCATTCCTTATGGTGCCATTGCCGGAGATCTTTGCCGAAATTTGCAGTATTTGCCCGTGCAAATCCCAAACGCCGTTGATGGTGGTATCCCGGCTTACAGAAATTGCGGTAGCCTTAAACGAGACAAAGACTAATCCGATAAAAAGAATCTTTTTCATTAGGTAGTTGTTCACAGGTGAATAAAGAGGGCACGTTAACAGGCGCCATTGTATTAAACTAATTCCGGCTGCTCATTGATTATCTTGTGACTGAAGTTACCACGCCCGGTTTAATCCTCAACCGGTTTTACTTTTTTTACCGGGATGGATATATAGTTTATTACCCAGGGAAAAAAGAATTTTATTAAAAGGAAGAAGGTTACCAGTGTCGCGAGGAACCTTCCCAATAATAATGTCCCGTCCATTTCGAAAGCAAAAAATTCCAGGAAGAAGGCCCCCACCACGCAATAGTTAAACAGGTAATTCCGTGAAGCGTTCCTCATTAAATACCGGTAGGTGAGACCATACATTAACCCTATTAATGCCAGTGGAAACATCATGCCCATAATTCCAAAATCGATATAACATTCGGCGAAATAGCCGAGACTGAAGGAAGCGCCCGAAAGCCTGCCGGAATAGGCCAGTCCCGTGTATCTCCTCGTTTTTGCAGTAGCATCCAGGGAGGGCTTATTAGGATTCAGTATCCTTGGCGTGGTCACGAATTCAATATTCGCCAGCCAGTTATCGCCGTTTTGATAGGGAATGGTAGCCGGCACCATTTCCATGGTTTTGGCAAAATGGTAGGTGTACTGCAACCGGTCCAGCATCTGGTAGCGGGAGGAGTTCAGCGATTCTTCATCCACATCGCTGGAGAGGTCGTATAATTTCTGCAGGGCCTCCTGCTGGTCCACAGCTACAACCTGTTCTTTCGTTCCGCCATTAATATAAGATCGGTATTGGCCCTTAATACCCGTCCAAACGAGTGCAAACAGGCCGAGGCCAGCCGCAACTATACTGCCGTAGATCACTTTTTTCAGGTTAATTACTTCCAGCAGCCCTATCAAAAGAACCACTGAAAAATAGATGACTACCTTGAACTGCGAGAAAAAACTGAAGAAACCCGTCACAAATTCAATGGCGGCAAAGAGGTAAAACTGGTTCTTCCGTTCATTTTTTAAGAAAGCCTGGTAACCGAACAGCAGGAAAAACAGCCATTTGATTTTGACAAAACTAAAAATCACCTGCGTGAGCCCCCCAAAAAGAAAGGCAGCGCCGCTCAAAACATTTGTGGCAAAATAAGAAACGAGGTAACAGTTAAAAGTATTCTTAATTGATAATTTCGCCGCCTCTTTTTTAAGCCGGTTCCATGACAGGGCCGGTAATTTATTCTGCACATAGATAACAGGAATAAACATTACAATAAGGCCAATGCAACTTGCAACGGTGGCTTCTCCCATATGAGGCGACCTGAAATTAATATCTTTCCCGACGCTATTGGCCTGCCAAACCGCGGCGATGATCTGCGCAAAATGATTGAGGGCGATCACGGCAAAAACACCGGGTTTTAATGGCTGCTGCAGGTAGTATAAGATCACATAAATGGTGAGGACACAAATAAACAGGTACCACCCATTACCAAAAAATAACTGGCTAAGAAGCAGGCCGGCGAAAATAGCCTTCGATTCCTGGTCGAAGTATAAGCGCTTGTGGGCTCTCGAATGGAAGGTTTTGAAATCGGCAGCAATGGATTTCTCCATGGAGCGCTTCAATTCCAATCCGGGTATGTTAGCTACATCAGCCACCCGTTATTGATTTTTCTAACGCTTTCACAAATTCCATGAATGTGTATTTACTAATGACCTCCAATGAATAAGCCCCGAATTTATCCCAATCATTTTTCATTTCAAGCATTGTCGTCATTTTTAAGGCAAGATCGCCGGGATTTCCCGCGGCCACCACGTACCCGTTTTTTCCATTGGTAATCAAATCGATGGCGCCCCCACATTTGTCGCTGGCAATTACCGGCTTCCCTGCTGCCATCGCTTCATTAATGGCGAGCCCCCATGATTCGCCGGGGCCAACTGAGGGCAGCACAAAAACGTCCCCCAGGCAATAAATTACCGGCATCAATTGCTGATTTTGAAAATCCAGGAATGTAACCGCAGCTTCCCGGCCATATTTCGCTTTCAGTTCACTTTCCATCTCACCGTTCCCTATCACCAATAAATGGGCATTTTGTTTTGCCATTAATTTAAATGCTTCAAAGAGGGTACCGACCCCTTTCTTCGGGGATAATTTTCCTGCAAACAGGAAGACCGGTGCATCTTTATCAATATTCAATTTCTTTTTCAGGGTAGCCGCTTCAGTCGTGTAACGGCCATGGGTATTGGCAAACCGTTCGTTGTCAACGGCGTGGCTGGCCTTCACCAATTGGCGGTCATTTATGCCATATTTGAGAAAATAATTTTTGTTATTTGTTCCGGTATAAAATGCCAGGTCAGTATGCCCATATACCCATTTTAGCAGCAAAGTTTTTATACTGTTTTTCACACCGGGTTTTTCATCCAGTAAGGTTGAATCGCCACGAAACCAAACGGGAATTTTACCTTTAAAGTAGCGTATGGCGCTTAAATGGCTTTGGAATTTCCAGCCATACACCAGGATAGCATCCGGTTGCCAGGCTTCGATGGTACGGATCATCCCCGGGTTAATGATGCCGTTGAAGTGATGGGAACCCTTATCTTTTGCTACATTTTCCGGGAACTCATATTCGTAACCTTCCAGCAGGGGAATATCCCATTCAATCGTTGTATTAAAACCGGGATCATACTTTGATTGCAATACAGCGTCTCCCCATGTATAAAATATTTTAGGTTGCACGATATTACTTTGCTCCAACAGGTTAAAAAAAGGTGCATTGTATTGAATTGGATGGGTAGTAATAATGGCGAGCCTTTTCTTCATCAGTTTAATAAATCGGGACGCGGTATTTTACCCAATTTAGCGTGAACAAAAGAGACAGTCAAGGCAAGGAAATTATCCATCGCTGACAATTCTTTAAAAAAAAGATACCCCTTTTTGAACTTGCCTTTCAGAATTGCTTTGACCATCAATGTGTAGTAGTACACAAATTTGTATTTGCGTAACAGCATAGTGCCCTCCTTCTTTTGTTTACTATTTACATAAGATAGGAGATTCCTGTATACGATCAAGTCTTCGCGTACATGGTCGAGGTAATAACCTTCATTCCTGCTTAGCTGTCCTTTATGGTCTCTTAACTGAATCAGTTTATCGGGGATAAAACCTGTTTTATGGTCTTTTGCCAGGCGTACCCACATATCAAAATCAGCCGAAATTTTCATACCTGTATTGAAGGGCCCTACTTCATCGAGGGCGCTTCTCACAAGGCAAACGTTGGCTATGTTGCCGGCAATGGACCCCGTATAAAAGGCAATGCGTGCGTGCAGTTCGGGCGAAATAAGCGGGGGTGTATTGTCAATACCACCAGGTGTGATTACTTTATTGTTCTCATCTATAATATCGCGGCCGCTGTAGCTAAAGCCTATTCCGGGGTGGTGCCAGTGAAAATCTACGAAAGATTGAAGGCAGTGGGGATACATCACATCATCCTGCGCCCACAATTTTATCAATTTCCCCTTAGCTATGGAAATCATTCGATTCAGAGTCGGGAACAAGCCCAGATTTTGTGTATTGCTAATAAACTTTATCCGCTCATCACTATACGATCTCACAATTGATTGAGATGCGTCTGTCGAATCATCATCACAAACAATGAATTCAAAATCTTTATATGACTGGATTAAGACAGACTCAATAGATTTTGATAGAAACTCTGCTCCATTGTAAACAGGTAATATGACAGTTATTTCGTAATCCATCAAAAGTTTACCATTTTATGCTTATTTAATACCAGTCACGGTGTATAACAATGAATCAATGTCCTCAAATAGATGATGAAAGAACCCGTTCATTTTGGGGAACAATAAATCATGTGAGGGATATATTGGAGTGCCTGCAACTCGTCAAGATTTGACATTTCAACAGATGGATTATTAAATTCCCACGGCAAAATGGCCTGGTAATTAAATCGCTCGAGAAATCTGCCTGCGGCAATTAAGGCGGCTTCGCCATGCAATTCCAAAAGAACAGTAGGTTTTTTTTCTACAAAAAGCCTGTCGCCGTTGTGCAACGCAAATTCCTCTGCAGACTCGAGGTCAAATTTAATAAAATCAGGCGCCTCTACTTTCATCTCGTATACCAATTCATCTACCCCGCAACACCTAACCTCTTCAATTTCCAATTCCTCTGCCGGAACATTATAAATCTTACTAAGCCCAAAAGGCCCGTTGGATCCGCCCATATTATTTACAAATTTTATTGACGAATGATCCGGACCTACCGCTAAATGATGAATGAATACATTATCCCAATTATTTAAAGCGGGTAACGTTTTGAGAATGTCGAAGTTCTTTCCCGAAGCCTCAAAAGTATGGATAATGCCATTATTAGCAGTCTTTCTGAAAATAGCCGTATAGTAACCGTAAAAGGCCCCGCAGTCCCAAACAACCCAATTATTTTTAATTATTTTATCAAGAGGAAGGCTTTTTAAAATCCAGTCGTCGTAGGTTCCCAGCCAATACGATCCGCCTTTACGTATATCCATAGCCAGCCTGGCACCTTTGGCCGGTCCGGATAATATTCTTACTTTATTCAACCCTTCCTTATTGGAGCAAATGGCCCAAATAAACCCCTTTACCAGCTTTTTTAGTCTTTTCATTTAATTTTTTTGAACCAGGAATTCTGCAAGGCGGGTCGCCAGCGCCAACAAGGTGAGGGTTGGATTGGAGTGTGACGAAGTAGGGAAAACCGCGCTGCTACATACATATAAATTGCTGCTGTCCCAGAGTTGTAAATTAGTATTTACGACACCGGTGTCCGAATCTTTGCTCATCCTGCAACCGCCCATATGGTGATTGACATCAAATAACAAATCCTGCCAGTTCTGCTGCTCTATATTCACATGGTCATAGAGTTTTACGGTGCCAAAGTTTAATCGTTCTATTTCATCTTTTATTGAACCAGCGCTCCTGACAACCGTTTCCCAGGTTAATTTTGAAAGGCACCAATTTATCTTCGCTTTATGTACCCCAAACTCATCTTTTTCTGTGCTTAGGCTAATATTGCTTTCCGGCAAGGGCTCCTGTTCTGTCATCACAATTAACTTTGGAAGGGCATTAATTTTAAAATAGAATTTTCCCTGCAAGAGGGCGGTGGCACTTATTACTATACCAGGTAATACTTTAAACAGGTTCCGCAATCGTTTTAATTTGAAGTCCGCCGCAAATAGCTTGATTTCCCTATAGGGATTAAATTCGTCTTCGGGCATGCGAAACATAATGCTTCCCGAACAGTTTAACGTTTTGGAATCTTTTTGATAATTTTCTGCCAGGCTTAATCTAATGGAATATTTTCTGCCGCGGTGTAAATGTGTATTAAAATAACGCTGCAGTTTATAAGCATTCCCCGTTCCAATTTCGCCCACCTCAATGCAGGCATGGTCCATAAATCCCTTGCCCACCAGGCTTGCATTATTTGTGTTTTTAAAAAGATGCCTGTTATTAAGTAGTATCCTGTTGGTTTCAATGCCGCCGGTTGCCAATATTACATTTTTTACGGGAAGAGTAAATTTTTCTTTATTGAAGTTTACTACTTCAATGGAAACGACCTCGCCGTGGTGCCCCAAATTTGCCTTTTCGAATTGTGCATTATATAGCACGGGTATTTCCTTCTGTAGGATCCCATCATATAATTTCCTAAAATTCGGCTCTTTCGCCCATTTAGCCACATGATAGTTGATGATACTTTTATTAAAGCCTGGGTCTTCCAGACGAATTTTTCTAAATATGTCACCTTTATAATCCAGCGAATCGATTTTCATGAAATCATTTGCTATTGGGTAATACGGCTCCAGTTCACTGAAAGAAACGGGCCAGCCGCTATTTTCAACCCAACTTCTCTGTTCAAAGTCAAGTGGCCCGAAGGGCAATGACTGGCCGCCCCATGCCACCGTAGTTCCACCGATCACCCGCTTCCTGCCCCAAATTGCATTGTTTAGGTATTTTCCTGTCTGTTCCACCTCATTCAGTTTTTGACGATTCTCGTCTACTTCAAAATGGCCGCTTTCTATTAATAGCACCTTTTTCCCTGCCTGGAAGAGTTTAACCGCAAGTAAGATGCCTGCCGCACCCGCCCCGATAATCGTATAATCGGTTGCATTGACCGGGCAGTCTCCGGCATTTAAGTCAAGATAAGGCATCTATCATTAATTTAATCTCAGCCAATGTAAGGTTACCATATTTCTCTATGCCGGCTAAATTGTTTATAATAGTTTGATATTTGGTGCTCGCAAACAACACTTTACCTGAAGGATTCTTTTTTATGACATTTAATAAAAGCAACGCAGCCATTTCATCCAGTTGGGCATCCGTAAGGGCCGTATTTTTTAGATTTTTTAAGACACTATGGTAAACGTGCAATTTACCGGGAAAGCGCTTGAGCAAATAATCAGAATTAAAGAGGCGCCCGTTTTCATATTGTAATATGTCCCACGAATCAACATCACAACCGGCTATGTTTTCTGAATTAGCCGCGATACCAAGGTTGAGAATTTTGCCTTCCTGTTTTAAATTCAATACATAATTTAATGCTTCGTCAGTCAGGAACGACGGTATTGCTTCGTGCAACAAAAAGTTATTTATATATTCCGTTTTCAACATCCTCAGGCTCGTAATAAAGCTGGTTTCAATTTCGGCCCTGTCAATTTTGCGATACCTGATTGAGGAGCTACCGGGAGCATGATTTGTATCAACAGTAGCTGCCCGTTTAGGAAGAGGCGCTATTTTCTTTTTCAGGTAATTTCCGCGCAAAGCCAATACAGCCGGAATTCTAATAGTCCTGTCACTGTTTAATCCAAATTTGGTGGAAAGGCTGATATATTTTCTCTTTTCACGTAAGAATTTTCCGAGTATTACTTCAGAATAACCATTGCCATATAATGGCGCGGTATCAAACCACCTGATGCCACAATCGAAAGCTGTATCTAATACCTTTAAAGCTTCTTTTAAGGAAGAAAGGGCGGAGAGACTGACACAACCAAAGCCAATGTTTTGTATTACGTCATTCCGCATTATATTGCCTGCTGTTCGGTTGAGAATATGCTGTCTAAAGCTTGTGCCAGGCTGCCTGTAACATTTTTGGCTGAATATCTTTGAAACTCCGACAGGTTAATGCCGGCAGGATTAAAGTCACGGAGCAATATTTTATAGTCCTGGTAACTTGAAGCCAGGTTATCAACAATAGTATCCAGGCCTCCTTCCCCGTTAAAATCCAGCACTGCCCCCGCGCCTGCTGCCCGTAACACATCGCAAGCTGAGCTTTGAGTATGCAAAATTGCCCAAACAGCTTTTTTAGAAAGGACTGCCTGGTACACCTTAGACGGTGTATAATGAAATTCCGTACTACCGAAAATAAACACACCCGAAGCCGAACTTAAATGTACCAAAATGTCGAGGTAAGGTATCCTGGCAGGATATTCAAAGATAATTGTTTGCCACAAACCATATTTCTCTGCAATGGGGCGAATATTATAACCCTTCGGGTTACCGGGAGATGAGCCAGTACCTATAAAATGCAATTCAAGATCCCTGAAAATCTCCCGATCCATACTGATAGCCAGGAATATCTTTTCTATTACTGTAAAGGCCTTCGGGAGCATGGCACCGCCATAGACCAACTGAATCTTATCCTCTTTTTTTTTTAAAAGGTAGGGTTTCAGCATCAATTCATCTACCAGGGTGTGATCGTTAATTTCCCCACCGTAAGGCATCGCCTTGAAATAACAATTGCGTGAAAGCAGCGGATTTCTCTCTATGACTCCTTTGAAATAACCTTCGCCAACGCCGGTGACCAGGGCAGCCTTCTTTAAGGCTATCGGTTCCAATATTTTTGAAAGCTTTGTGCTGAACCAATGTCGTGAGAACAACTTCTCGCTGCCGGCAAATTCGTGTACCCAGGGGTCGATGTAATCAATCCCGTATTTAATATTTGTGGTTGCATGCAGCCACCTGCCCAATAGTGCGACATAAAAGGACGGGATCGGAATATATAAAAAGTCGATTTTTTCGTTTTTGATTAAATTCTTTGCTTTTTTATATAATTGAAAAAAGGCTCTCAGCCCTATGTCACCCACGAGCCTTGGTTTCGTCACTTTCATAGCCTTTACCTTTTCAATCCGTAATCCCGGCGGCAACAATTTTACCAGGTTCCAATCAAGCGCCTCCTCGTAATATTTTTCGTGTACTGATAGTATAACCGGCTCCCAACCAAAAGACGGCAGGTGTTGGGCAAAAAGCCGGGTGCGGTGAACTCCGGCAAGATTAGACGGCGGGAAATGAGGTGCGATGATGAGTATTTTCCTGATGTTACTTTTTTTTTGTAAGACGGTATAGTAACTGGTAGCCAAACAGCCCCTTTGAAACCCCCGTTAATAATTTAAAAAGAAACTGACTCATTTTGGCTGGAAATATCTTTTTTGCCATACTGTTCAAGGGTAATTCCCCCGAGACCGTTGCGGTTTCTATATTGAAATATTCAGAAAGCTTTTCACTTGCTGTCTTAAACGTATACCACCTCAAATGAGTAGCATCCCAGATACCGGTGTCGGACTTTGGGAAATTTCCTTTCAGCAACTGGATCCTTGATTTGTAATGGAATACATTTGGTAAAGCCACAATCACGCAACCATCTTTCTTCAAGACTCTTTGCATATCCTGCAAAAGCTTGTCGGGGTAAGCTATGTGCTCCAGTATATGGGAACAGATAATATAGTCATAGGATTCAGTGGGAAGTTCAGGCGGCAAGCCATTTTCCAAATTATACAAAAAGCCATTTCTTAAGAATGGCCCGGCCTGCGCTAATTCCCCGGGTGAGATGGAAATTCCATCGACTATTTTACCTGTTGCTTGTAATCTTTTGGCCAGCGACCCTGCCCCACAACCGACATCCAGGACTTCCAATCCCTCATACCCTACTAATGCCAGCACATTTTCATTACCTGAGTTATAGTACACTTTATTTTCGCTTGTGATCACCTTGCCCGTTTAAGCTTATAATACACTTGCTTCAAATGATATTCGATAGTCAAAATAAATGTTCGGAATGGTTGTTTAAACCGGCCCCGTTTCACCCTCGAATAATAGAAGCTTTCAAAAAATTGCAGGATGTCACCCCTGATCATCTTTGAGGCCGGCGTGAATCTCAAACATCCCGCCCAGTGAATCAGGCCGGATTGCAGGATCCTTTGTTCAATATCAGCCAGTTTAATCTTTGAGACCGCCTCATCACCGGCCCAGATCATAAATTTTTCTTTGCCCAGTTTCAGTTTTTTTTCAGCTTCCAGGGTTGGCAGCAGGTAATTATAAATCGACTGGTCATATAAATGAAACAAATCCCGGTTTTTCCAATAGGGATATTCATGGGGATTAAAAAACTCATCCAGGTACTTTTCTTCAATTGAGCCGGTAGTTAAGAATAACTGGCCACAGTTAAAAAAGTAGCCCGGGTACTTATACGCCGGATAGGTAGCCCGAAGCATTTCCATGTCAAAATAGGTTCTGGTGACCCATCCGGTATCTGAAATGTCATTTTCATTACAGCTAACCACATAGTCGTTAGCAGCCACAGCCGGTAGCAACCGATCGACGAAAGGTCCAATGAAAACAATATCGGGATCAAGCAACAGCACCTTCTTTCTTCTTTGGGGAAGGTACAAATAGTGAAACTTGGCGCCGCACATTCCCAGGTTTTTTACTTTGAGGTCAACAACCGAAACATTAAAATTCGTTTCAAGTTCCTTTGACCGGAATTTCCCATTCCCTTCATCTTTCACCAGTTCAATACGTACACCAGGGTAATAATAGCGTATGCTGGCAACGCAAATCTTCGCCATGAAAAAATCCCTTTTGGTACAACAAACAACTATCGTAAGATCATCAATGGTCATGCGAGGCCAGTTCTTCTATAAC
>Ga0105240_10012728_pt1 | contig 11593 bp, 10 predicted proteins | sample KBSC54metaG_FD_80426 | JGI IMG/M metagenome (GOLD analysis project Ga0105240, IMG submission 80426) | Corn rhizosphere microbial communities from Kellogg Biological Station, Michigan, USA - KBS C5-4 metaG | ecosystem: Host-associated > Plants > Roots > Rhizosphere > Soil | place: Michigan, USA...
CGGCGGCCGCGAATCGCCCGACCGACGAGCCGTTCGTTCGAGAACGGTCCATAGACATCGGCTGTATCGAGCAGGTTGATGCCGAGGTCGAGCGCGCGATGGATCGTCGCGATCGACTCCGCATCGTCGCGTCCGGCATAGAAATCAGACATGCCCATACAGCCGAGGCCCATCGCCGATACTTGCGGGCCGTTTGCGCCGAGCGTTCGATACTCCATGTGCTGCTCCTTTCCGGCGGCGGACACAAATCGAATGCCAGCGGCGCTAATTTTCGCCGCCGCGGCGGAAGCGGCGCACTTTGTTGCGGTTGCCGCACGCCTTCATGTCGCACCACCGTCGCGTTCGGCTGCGCGTCGTATCCAGGAACAGCCAGCGGCAGGAGTCCTCCGCACAGCGGCCGATGTGCTCGAGCTGATCGGAGGTCAACAGGTCGACCGCGGCGCGCACGACGGGCCGCAGCACGTCGTCGAGGCGCGAGCGGCGTGGGGTCTCGAGCGTGAAGCGCGCACCCGAACGCGACAGCGCCGCGCCTTCGAACGTCGCCGATACGTAAGCGTTCAGCAGGTCGAGATCGCGCGCGGCGGGTTGTCGTTTCGAAGCGGCCGCGTCGAGCACGCGGTAAAGGACCTCGCGCAGCTCGACCGCCTTTCGATGAGCGCGCCGGGCGCCGTCCGGATCTGCCGCCGCCTGGCGCCGCAGCGCCGCCGCGGCGCCTCGAGTGAGGACGCCCCGTGCTGCCGCCCACGCAAGGACGTCGCCGAAGCTGTTGAAATGCTCCTTCGGGTCGGCGCCGCGGTCGCCAACCGTGTTGGTGAAATCGATCGCGACGTGGCCGCCGCAGAAGTCGAAGCGGTAAGGCGTTGTAACCATCAAATTGCTCTTGACAGGTTACTACGCCCACGAGGTAACCTTCAATATGTTATTTGGAGGTTACATGGTCACCCTGCTCGCCTACGCCGCCATTTACCTGATCTGGGGGTCGACGTTTCTCGCGATCCGGATCGCGATCGCCACGATTCCGCCGATTTTGATGATGGGCATACGGTGCGTGAGCGCAGGCGCGCTGCTGCTCCTCGTCGCCGTCCTTCGGCGCGAGCGGCCCGGATGGCGCGATTGGGGAAACGCGGCGGTCGCCGGCGCGCTGCTGTTCGGCGGCCCCTACGCCGCCCTGGCCTGGTCCGAGCAGCGCCTCTCGTCAGGGATGGCGGCGCTTCTCGTCGCGACGCTGCCCTTCTGGCTGGCGCTCATCGAGTGGATGCGCGGAGCGCGCCCGTCGGGACGAACCCTGATCGGACTCACGGTCGGTCTGTTCGGCGTGGCACTCCTCGTCGCCGGCGGGCTCACCTCACGATCGGCCGGATGGCCGATGGCGGTGATCATCGCCGGCGAGCTCGCGTGGGCCGCCGGCTCGGTTGTGTCGCAGCCGCGTCTGCCGAAGCCGCTCCCGCTGAATGCCGGCATGCCGCTCGCCGTGGGCGGCGCGCTGCTGCTGCTGTTCTCACTCGCGATCGGCGAGGCGCACCGCTTCGATCCGCACGCGGTCTCCATGGCGTCGCTCATGGCGCTGGTGTACCTCGTCGTATTCGGATCGATCGTCGCCTTCTCGGCCTACATGTTCCTTCTGAGCGTCGCGCCGGCGTCCCGCGTCGGCACGCACGCGTATGTCAACCCGCTCATCGCGGTCGCGCTCGGCGCCGGTTTGGGCGGCGAGCGCCTTACGCTGTCCATCGGCATCGCCGCCGTGGTGATTGCGGCGGGCGTCGCCTTGGTACTCGGCGCGAAATCGCGCGGGCCGCGTCTGCCAAGCGTTGCGTCTACGCCCGGTCGCTTCTCGCGGCCGACACCGGCCACTCTGGCACCGGGGCTCGTCGCCCACGGACGCACCGCCACTGCAGGAGGGAGCCGGCCGTCGTCATGATGGCGACGCCCGCCATCGCGGACAGCCAGATCCCGCGATACTCGGCGAGCGAATTGCCGGCCTGCGCGCTCAGCGAGATGCCCGCGTAGCCGCTCAGCGCGAGACCGGTCGCGCCGGCGAACTGCGCGACCATGTTGACGAACGAGACGATCGACGCCGTGCGAAGCGGCCCGTACGCGTCCGAAATCGAAGCCGTGATCAGCGAGAACGAGTTGATCGCGACGCCGAGCAGGAATGCGGTGATCCCAAGCGACCAGACGTTCGTCGTTCCGCGCGACAGAATGCCGAGAAGTGCGAGCGCGAAGAGGAGCCAGGAGGTGGCCACCGTCGTGCGCGACACGCCCGCGTCGAGCGCCCAGTCCGATGCACGCCCCGCCAGCGGACAGCCGACGCCGCGGCCGAACAGCGAGTAGGTCATCACGGCGAGAAGGCCGCCGCTCAAGACCGCGCGGCTCGTGCTGAACCCGTGCGCGAGGAACACATCCGCGGCGTACACCGCAATCCACGGCTGCACGATGCGGACGGCCATGATGAAGCCGGCGTACAGCAGCGTGAACGCCCACAGCTGCGGATCGCCGAGCAGCGCAGCGTCGAACGGCTTGCGGATCGTCGCGGGCCGGTTCGGGGGGGCCGATCGGAGAAAGATCGCGCACAGGATGCCGATGAACGCGAGCGCGCCGGCGACCATGAACGTCGCCGCGCGCCATCCAGACGCGACGTAAATCGAGAGCGCCGGCAGCAGAAAGAAGGCCGTGCTCTCGCCGAGCGCGCCGCCGACGCCGCCGAGCGCCGTCTGGCTCAGCCCCCGCTCAGTCTGCGGAAACCAGCGAGCGACGCCACCGGTCATCGCGACGTAGACCGCCGCGCCCGCGATGCCGCTGGCGCCCCTCCAGAACAGCAGCTGCGCTTCGGTGCGGCTCGTCGCGAACCCGACCATCGTGCCCGCCACGAGCAAGACGCCGACAGCGGTGATGGAGCGGCTGCCCCACTTGTCGGATGCCACGCCCCACGGCATCTGAAAGAGCGCGTACGCGTAGAAGAACACCGAGCCGAGCAGGCCGAGCGCGGCCTTGTCGAGGCGGAGATCGGCGGCGATGAACTTCTGAATCCCTGCGTAGTTCTGACGCGCGAACAGCGTCGCCCCGTAGGCGAGCACGCCAAAGGCGAGAATCACCCATCGATAGGGAGCCGGCGCTTCGGCGTCTCGAGGATTCTCAGCGTCCATCAAGACGGTGATTGTAGTCGGCTCGCGCAGTGCGCGAAAATGAACGGCGCGTTTGCGGTTCTGGGAAACACGGCGATCGTTTCCGCCGAATCGCCGCTCGAATTCTCGCCTTTGCGCCGTTACGCCCCGCGCACCGGCCGCACGATTGTTGCAGGTGCGTCGGCGCGCACCGCGCGGATCCCGACTCACGATAGCTGGAGACTTTGCCATGCGTCCGATCAAAATGCTCGCGTTCGTTTTCTTGCTCGTCCTCGTCGGATCGCTCAGCGGCGCCTCGGTGTTCGCTCAGGAATTGTCGGAGCTGTCGCTGCCGCCGAACGGCGATAACCAGAAGGCAGAAGTCTCGCAGTGGATCGGCCTCGTGAAGGTCACGATCGCGTATCACAGCCCGAACGTGCACGGCGGCGGCGGGGCCGATCGCGCGGGTCACATCTGGGGTGAACTCCTGCACTACGGATTCGTCGACGAAGGCTTCGGTCCATCGCATGCTGCACCGTGGCGCGCGGGCGCGAACGAGAGCACGACCGTTTCCTTCTCGCACGACGTAAAAGTGAACGGCAAACCGCTCCCGGCAGGCACCTACGCGCTCTTCCTCGATTTGGAGCAAACCGGTCCGTGGTCGTGGATATTCTCGAAGCAAATCGGATGGGGCAGCTTTCAGTACGATCCGGCGAACGATGTCCTGCGCGTGCCGACAAACCCCGAGGCGGCGGCCTACACCGAGTTCATGACATATGGATTCGACGATCGCCGGCTTGGCTCGGCGGTCGCGTTCCTGCAGTGGGAGAACAAGCGGGTCCCGTTCAAGATCGACGTGCCCAATGCGACCGAGCTGTACGTCGACCAGATGCGCAAAGAGCTGCTCGGTTGGCCAGGCTTCAATTACCAGAACTGGCAACGCGCGGCGCAGTTCTGCGCCGACAATAAAATCAACCTGCCGGAGGCCCTCGTCTGGGCCGACAAGGCGATCAGCGATCCATTCCGCGGCGCCGCCCAGGGCCGCGAAGACTTCTTCACGCTGCAAACGAAGGCGGCCGTGCTCACGGCGATGGATCGGACCGCGGACGCCGATGCGGTGATGGACAAGGCGATTCGCGCGGCCGGCGCGCCGCCGTTGTCGGTGCATCAGTATGGCGTCCGGCTGATCGCCGCCGGACGCAACGATCGCGCGATGAGCGTGTTCAAGCTGAATCGACAACAGCACCCCGACGATCAGTTCGTCACCTACGTCGGGCTCGCCCGCGGCTACACCGCGCTCGGCGATCGCAAGAACGCGATCGCGAACTGGGAGATCGCGCTTCGAAACGTCCCCGAGAATCAGAAGATCAATCTGCCCGTGTACGAGAAGGCCTTGAAGGCCCTGAAGGACGCCGGCTAGCCTTCATCGGTGTCGCGCGAGGCTCAGCCGACCCTCGGCTCAGCGAGCCTCTGCCAGAGCAGCGGCCATGCCCGCAAGCCGAGGCGGAAACGCTCGGGACGATAGAACTCGTTGGGCGCGTGGATATCCTCGTCGGCGGTGCTGAACGAGAAGAACACGGTGTCCACGCCGAGGATCTCGCGAAACGTCGTCGTCACGGGCACCGTGCCGCCCATACCGACGACGACCGCCGGCGTGCCGAACACCTCGCGCAGCGTGTCAGCCGCCGCGCGGACGGTGCGATTGTCCGCGGAAACGCGGTAGGCCGCGGCGCCGTGGCTTCCCTCCTCGAAGGAGAGGCTAACCCCTTCGGGACAGCGCCGTTCGAGGTGCGCTCGAAGCTTCGCGATCACGTCCTCAGGCTGCTGCCGCGGCACGAGGCGGCACGTGATCTTCACGTGCGCGTCGCTCGGCAGAACCGTCTTGCTGCCAGGACCCTGATAACCGCCGTACAGCCCGTTCACTTCAATCGTCGGACGATACCACTGGCGCGCGAGCGTGCCGTAGCCTGGTTCGCCGAAACCGCCCGGTGCGCCGATCTCGTCGAGATACCGCGACTCATCGAACGGCAGGCGATCGAGCGCGTCGAGGAGCGCCGGCTCGATCGGTTCCACGTCGTCATAAAAGCCCTCGACGGCGACGCGGCCGCCATCGTGCAGCGACGCGACGAGCGCGGCGGCCGCGTGCAGCGGATTCGCGACACCGCCGCCGTGGCGGCCCGAGTGCAGATCCTTGCGCGGCCCTCGCACGGTAAATGCGAGCGATGCCAGGCCGCGCGCGCTGACGGTGACGCTTGGCACGTCGGCGCGCCACATCCCGCCGTCGGCCGACAACGCGATATCGCAGGCGAGCGCAGCGCGGTGCTCACGTACGAGATCCGGCAGATCGACGCTGCCGATCTCCTCTTCCGCCTCGAACAGGAACCGCAGGTTCACCGGCGGCCTCTGGCCGGCAGAAAAGAACGCTTCGGCCGCGAGAATCGGCAGCAGCATGGACGCCTTGTCGTCGCTCACGCCTCGACCGTAGAGCCGTCCGTTTCGCTCCGTCAGCACGAATGGCGGCGAGTCCCAGCGTTCGACCGGGTCGGGTGGCTGAACATCGACGTGACCATAAATCAGCACCGTCGGGGCGCCGGCTGCTCCCATCCATGTCCCGTATACAGCCGGATGGCGCGCGGTGTTCCACACCTCGACGTCGATGTCGCCGGAGCGGCCGAGTCGCGCGGCGACCCACTCGGCGGCCCGCCGTACGTCGGCGGCGCGATCGGGATCGGTGCTGATCGAGGGAATCGCGACGAACTCGGCGAGCTCGCGGCGATAGCGGCGCTCGTTATCGACGACGATCTGCAGAACGGCGTCGATACCACCGGCAGGCATTAGTCGCGCGTCGCCATCGGTCACGCGCCCACGGCGAGCAGCGGGTCGGTGCGATTCATCGCGAGCGACGAGACGATGAACAGCACGCGGCCGTCCGCAGGGCTGAATGCGGTTTGCAGGACGTGCCCTTCCACGTCTTTGACCTCTCCGAGATTCTGCCCTTTCCTGACGGCTGCGCCGACCGGCACGGCCGGGTACCAGAAGCCGTCGTGATCGCTGCGAAGCCACAGGAACTGCTCGAGCAGCGTGAATGGCGCTTCGTCTGGCGCCGCGCCCGGGATCATCTTGAGATGGCGCATCAGCCGGTCGAGCCCATTCGTCAACAACCCGACATCGTCGGGCGTCCAGATGCCTTGTCCGCCCGACTCGGCGAGGATCGACGGGATGCCTTTGCGCGAGGCGGCAGAGAACGTCGAGCCCGGCGTCTCGCTGCACACGAGATAACGAATGCCAAACACCTTCGCCATCTCGAGCGACAGTTCGTCGACGCGCGCGTTGCCGGCGCGGAAGAAGATCGTGAACGGGACGAGCGCCTCCACCAGATCGCCGCCGTGCAGATCGACGTAGTAATCCGCCTGCGAGATCACACGATCGAAGACCCATGCGGCAAGCTGCTGCGAGGCGGTGCCGTTCGCATCGCCCGGAAACACGCGGTTCAGGTTCTTGCCGTCCGGGGGAAATACGTAGATCGACCGCGCCGAGAAAGCCGGGATGTTCATCACGGGCACGATGATCGCGCGGCCCCGCAGGGTCGCCGGATCGATCGCGCGCCCGAGATCGAGCGCCGCCGCGATGCTCGCGTACTCGGCGGCGTGCACGCCCCCGGTGACGACGAGCGTGGGCCCTTCGGCGCTGCCGTTCACGAGCCACATCGGCAGCGTGTACGGCTGCCCGCCGACGGCGAACTCGTTGATGCCGTACTGCTTTTCCCCCGGCGCCGCGGTCAGCGAACCGACATGAAGAATTTGATTCGGCATCGATCGCTCCACATTCGCGTTGCTGCGTTCGCCTTACTTGCCGCCGTCGATCGACAGCGTTTGACCAGTGATCCACGCGGCGTGATCGCTCGCGAAGAACAGAACGCCATTCACGATGTCCTCTGGCGATCCGAGCCGCTTCAGCGCGATGTTCTCGATCAGGCGCCGCTGGCCCTCTTCACCATACGACGCCCACTGCTTCTCCGTCGTCGGATTCGATCGCACGAAGCCGGGCGCCACGTTGTTCACCGTGATGCCCCACGGCCCGAGCTCGTGCGCGAGCTGCCGCGTCAACCCGATCTGTCCTGCCTTGGCCGATGCATATGCCTGAATACCGGTAAGGCTGATTCCCAACCCCGCGCCGCTCGAGATGTTCACGATCCGGCCATTGCGCGCCGCCTTCATCGCCGGCGCGACCGCCTGGCTGCAGTAAAACGCGCCGTCGAGATTTACGGCGAAGATCGCGCGCCACTCCGCCGCCGACACCTCTTCGAGCGGCCTGCCAACCTGTCCGAGCACGCCGCCGGCGTCGTTCACGAGCACGTCGACCCGTCCGCGGGCGCCGACCACCTCCGCCACCATCGACTGCACGGCCTGCCGGTCGCTTACATCGACGACGCGAGCGTCCAGCGGCATGCCGCGTTCCCGAGCAACGCGCGCGGTCTCGTCGAGCTCCTTCTTCACGACGTCACAGGCGACGACGTGCGCACCGAGGTTCGCGAAGCCGAGTGCAATCGCACGGCCGAAGCCATGCGCAGCGCCGGTAACGATGGCAATCCGGCCGTCAAATCGAACGTGCATCGGTCCTCATGGCGACAGCGTCAGCCGAAAGTTGTGCAAGGTTTTCCCATTTCTGGGGGCGCGTGCCGCTCTCGACCTCGCGCATCAGCGCGACGAGCCGCTCGAGCGCCGGAGTCGGCACGGCGTGTTCGCGAGCGAGGCGCAGAATTGGCGCGAACTGCGCGTCGCACTCCGTCCGGCGATGATGAATCGCTATGTCGCGCCACACGCCGGTGTGCGTCTTCGCCGATCGCCGATTGAACGCAGCCATCGCGTCGAACGACGCATCGACCGCGCCGGCGCTCGTGACAGGCGCAAAAGCCGCTGGGTCGTAACCGTTGAAACCCATCACCGTGATGCGCTCGGCCGCGGCGACCGCCATCACCTCGCGCGCCAGCGCCGTGAGCGCCGGACGGGCATCGCGATCCTCGAGCACTTCGACGATGCTGGCGTTCGTGAGCGCCGTGGCGAACAGGAGCGCGCCGTACCCCATTTTTCCCCACAGATAGCCCCAGATGTTGTCGGTGACGATCGACGCCGGCTCGAACTTCAGCAGCGCACGGTGCACGAGCGCAAGACGATCGGTATGGCGCCCATCGAGCTCGCCGACGACGACGGCGCCGCGTCCGCCGAAGTGCACGACGCCGGGACCGATCACGTCGGCCCCGAAGTTGATGAACGCGCCCATCGCGCGCGCTTCGCCAACCACGTCGGCGACGATCAGCTCGTTGAAGCCGTTCTGCAGAGAAACGACCGCGCCGTCAGGCGCAAGATGCGGCTCGAGTTCGCGTGCGGCCGCTTCGGTATGGAGCGCCTTCACGCAGAGGAAGATCGTGCCCCATACGCCGGTCACCTCGCGCGGCTCGAACGCCGGCAGCCGCTGGACGTACGATTCGATCGGCCCGGTAATCTCGAGGCCGCGATCCCGGATGGCCGCCACGTGTCCGGCGTTCGCGTCGACGACCGTGATGTCGAGCCCGGCGCGGGCGAGGCACGCGGCAACAGTGCCACCGATCGCGCCCGCTCCCCAGACGAGAATGCGCTCTGCGTTCACGCCCACGGCCCCTCGATCGCGTCGCGCGTTTCCTCGACGCCGGCGCGCCACACGCGGCTCATCTCTTCGTCCGACTTCTGATACGCGCCGCCGAAATTTCCGTCACCCAGATACGCCCGCACCGCTGCCGCGTCCATGAGCCGCATCCGCGCGACGTCGATCATCGCCTTCTTGCCCGCGGGCACCTCGACACCGGCAACCCGTGTCCAGGCAAAATTCTCCATCCACGATGCGTGTGATGCGTCGCGATCGATCGCCTCAACGGCCGCCGTGGTCTTTGGCGCGCTCCACCAGTTGTGCCACTTGACCGCCACGCCAGCGTGCTCGTTCATCCATTCCTGCAGAATCGACCCGCCGGGGCTGTTGCCGCCATGGCCGTTGACGAAAAGGATCCGCGTGAAGCCGACGCCGGCCAGACTCTCGAGGATGTCGGCGACGATGCGCTGGTAGGTATCGAGGCGAAGGCTGACGGTTCCAGGGTAGCGGCGGAAGTACGGCGTGATTCCGTAGCTGAGAACAGGAAACACGGGCACGCCGAGCGGCTCCGCGGCTTCACAGCCGACCCGCTCCGCGAGAATCGCGTCAACGGACAGGCTCAGGTAGCCGTGCTGCTCCGTGCTCCCCATCGGAACGACGGCGCGGCCATCGCGCTTGACCGAGGTTTCGACCTGCATCCAGTTCATGTCGGCAATCTTCATGATGTCTCCACGCCCGAAGCGCCCGCCGGTCGCGACAGTGTCGTAATCGTCTCCAGGCCGTGCGCGTCCGGGCCGGTTTCGACCCACCACAACGCGAACGCGCACGATACCGCGAGCACGGCGATTCCTGTGAACATCCACATGCTCGCGTGATACCCGGCCGCGTTCGTCGCGCTCGCGAGCCAGCGATCGTTCGACCATCCAATCAGGAGGTTGATCGCCACGAGCCCAACCTGTTGAACGGTATCCAACATGCCGTTGGCGATTCCCAGCCGCGATTTGTCGACGACGTAGACCAGCGCCGGCCACATCACCGAAGGAACGAGCGCGAAGGCGACGCCCATCATCGCCATCGGGATGACCGGCGGTATCTCCGTGTAGCCGAGCATAAGGTACACCGGCACGATCAGCATCGCACCGAACATCATAAAGAGCGATCGCCGCGCGTACCGGTCGACCATGTAGCCGAAGATCGGCGCACCGACCATCGAGAAGAACGGCTCCATGCCGACGAGCAGCGACGCCGTCCGCGGCGTCACGTGCCGCGCCTCGATCAGGAATTTCTGCCCGAAAGTTTCGAACGGAAAGATGCAGCCGTAGAACGTGATGCAGAGCGCCGAAATCAGCCAGAACGATCGATTGAACCGGAAGATGTCGCCGGCCGTGATTCTGTGCTCGCCCGCTGTGTGGCCGAGCGCAAACCGCGCCTCGCCGCGCGCGTCCAGTATCCAGTACAGCGCAGCGCCAATCAGACAGAATCCGCCGAAGCCGACGGCGATCAGCATCGGCCACTGCCAGTACGTGTACGCGCCAGGCGCCCAGGTCGGAGAAATCTGGGCGGTCAGGGACCCGAGTCGTAAGAAGGTGGACCGGATGCCGAATCCCAGACTGAGATCGTCGTGCCAGAACCAGCGCGCCACGCCGACGTTGGATGCGAGCGCGAGCGCCTCGGCGCCCGACCCGACGAGCAGCCGCCCCGCGACCATGACGCCGATGCGCGGGCTGACGGCCGTCACCGCGAGCCCGGTGAACACGAGCACGCTGAACATCGCCATCGACTTTTTTGTGCCGATGCGGTCGATGAGCACGCCGCAGACGAGCATCGCGACGATGTTCGGCAGGCTGTAGACGGCTTGCAGCAGACCGATCTGCGAGTCGGAGAAGTGCAGCTGGCGGCTGAGCAGCGGGGCGAGCGGGCCGATGTAGTCGAACGCGTAGTAGCTGCCGTACAGCGCGACGCTCATCGCCAGCAGGACGATCCATCGGTACGCGCGCGTCGGAGGAGGCGTGACGGTTGAAGCTGGCGGCACGGACGCCTTATGCGCGGGGCTTCGCCTCCACCACGCTGAGCGGCGACTTCGTCGGAACGATGCGGGTGAGCTCGAACCCGGCGCCTGCGAACAGCCGCTCGAATTCTTCGGCCGTACGCTCTTTGCCGCCGGGCATCACGAGCATTTCGAGGTCGAGGATTTTGCCGAACCCGGGTTCGTTGCCCGTCGGAATGACCGCCTCGATCAGAATCACCCGTCCATTCTTCGGCAGCACCTCGCGAATGTTCTTCAGAATCACCGTTGCCCGATCGTCGTACCAGTCGTGGATGATGTGCTTCATGATGTACGCGTCGCCGCCGCGCGGAACCGCTTTGAAAAAATCGCCGGACGCCGTGGTCACCCGATCGGCGACCCCCTGCGATGCGATGCGCGCTGCGGCGCCCGCGATCACGTAGTCGAGGTCGAAGAGCACGCCTTTCATCGAAGGGTATTTCTGGAGGATTGCGGTCAGCACCGCGCCGTGGCCTCCAGCGATGTCCACGAGCGTCTCGATGCCGCCGAAATCGTACGCCTCGAGAACTGCCGGAATCACCGACGCGCTGAAACCGGTCATCGCGTCGTTGAAGATCTTCGACAGCTGCGGGTCCGACCCGAAGTGCTCGAAGACGCCCGTCCCCACTGTCGCCGGCACGGCGGATTCGCCCGTCTTGAAGGAGTGGATGGCGTTCGCGTACACGCGCAGGTTGAACGCGCCCGCAATCCAGAGCGCCATCGAGCGCACGGGGCCATCCTGCAGCGCGGCGCTGGCCGGCGTCTGTCCGAACACCCGTGGCGAGACCTCCTCGAACACGCCAAGGCTTGCGAGCGCCCGCAGGAG
>Ga0105240_10012729_pt1 | contig 11593 bp, 6 predicted proteins | sample KBSC54metaG_FD_80426 | JGI IMG/M metagenome (GOLD analysis project Ga0105240, IMG submission 80426) | Corn rhizosphere microbial communities from Kellogg Biological Station, Michigan, USA - KBS C5-4 metaG | ecosystem: Host-associated > Plants > Roots > Rhizosphere > Soil | place: Michigan, USA...
AAGCTCGCCCTCACCCTGACCCTCTCCCCCAAGGAGAGGGGATAGCGGCGGCAGGCTCTGGTAGTTTGAATGCGCGAGGTGCGAATCCAGCTTACGGAGGGCAGCATTCCCCGCGCTCCTGCCTTGTTTCCAGACCTAGGAAAATAGTTATACTGAGGGCCGATGCGATTTGGGCCGCTGACATTATCGAGCAACCTGTTTCTCTCGCCGTTGGCGGGTTATACCAACCTGCCGTTCCGATTGGTGGTGCGGGAAATCGGTGGCGTGGGGCTTTGCACCACGGACTTGGTCAATGCGCGGTCGCTGTTGGAGAAGCGGGAAAAGGCGTTCAAGCTGATCGAGACCAATGCGACGGAGCAGCCGCTGGCTGTACAACTTTTTGGTTCGGTGCCGGAGGAGATGCGTGACGCGGCCGTGATGCTCGAAGCGCGCGGGGTTCATTCGATCGATATCAACATGGGCTGCCCAGTGAAGAAGGTTGTGAAGATCGGGGGCGGCTCGGCGATGATGACTGAACTCGATAAAACGTCTGCGCTCGTGAAAGGGATGGTGGAAGCGGTGAAAATTCCGGTGACGGCAAAGATGCGCCTTGGTTGGGACGATCAGAATATTACGGCGCCGGATTTGGCACGCGCGTTGGAGGGTGTTGGCGTGGCGGCAATTTTTGTGCACGGGCGGACGCGGGAGCAGGGTTTTACGGGGACGGTGAATTTGGCGGGCATTCGTGCGGTGGCGCAGGCGGTGAAGAGCATTCCAGTGATTGGGAATGGAGATGTGACGACACCGCAGGCGGCGAAGCATATGATAGATGAAACGGGCTGTGCGGGAGTGAGTGTGGGGCGCGGCGCGTTTTATGATCCGTGGATTTTTAAGCGGACGAAGCAATATCTGGAATCGGGGGAACTTTTGCCGGAGCCGTCGTTTGGGGAACGGATACGCGTGTTGCGCCGGCATTTTGATTTGATGATTGAAGTGTTTGGTGAAGAACTGGGCTGTCGCATGTTTCGCAAGGTGGCGCCGTGGTATGCGAAGCGGTTCGGACCGGCGGGAGAATTCAACAAGCGTGTAGTGAGGATTGCGACGCGCGCGGATTTTGAGGCGACGCTGGAGTTTTATCTCAACTTGCGGAAGCAGTTCGTGGATGAGAGCGGGGAGTTGCTGCCGCGGTTTCAACAGGCGCCGATGGTGGCGTCGTTTATGCAAGAACCAGAGGTGGCGCAGCGGCAGGCGATTCCGGTGCCCAAGGGGCCGGTGGATGTGTGGTGAGGGGCGTGAGCAGGCGAGGATTGACGATTGACGATGGCGTCTAAAGCATGCGGTGCTTGGTTGTAGTTCGTAAGCGTAAAGCCGGCAGGATGCCGGCGCTCCGGGAGCGGCTGAAGCCGGCACTACGGGCGAGGGCTTAGCGGGCGAAGATGCTGCGGATGACATCTTCGATGGGGACTTCTTCGATGTCGAGGTCTTGGACGGGGAGCTCGTCGAGCAGGGCTTTGCAGACGGCGACTACGCGGTCGCGTTTCACTTTTAATTTAACGCTGTGGGCATCTTGCTCCACGACTTCGCCGTAGCGGGCCAGTTGTTCGGCGGGACAAGTCGGTACGCCGGCGCAATGGATGGTCAGCAGTTTAAAATCGGCGAAACGGTCCACGACCTCCGCGAGCTTGCCGTCGAAGAAAATTTTTCCGTGGTCGATGATGATGACGCGTTCGCAAAGTTCCTGGATGTCCGCCATGTAGTGACTGGTCAGGACAATGGTCGTTTTGTTCTTCGCGTTGTGCGTGCGAAGAAATTCTCGGACGGTTTTTTGCGAAACGACGTCGAGGCCGATAGTGGGTTCATCGAGGAACAACACCTTGGGCTGGTGCAGTAATGACGCGATGAGTTCCATCTTCATGCGCTCGCCGAGGGAGAGCTCGCGAACTTGCACGTTTAGTTTTTCGCGCACGCCGAGAAGTTCGGTCATCTCGGAAACGATGCGGTCGTGGTCGACGTCGGAGATGCCGTAAATTTTTGCGTTGAGGTCAAGCGACTCGCGTGCGGGGAGATCCCACCAGAGCTGATTTTTTTGGCCGAGCAGCAGCGCAAATTGCCGGCGGTAATTGTCTTCACGTTTCCACGGCACATGACCGAGCACGGTGGCGGCGCCGCCGCTGGGATAGATCAGGCCCGCGAGCATCTTCAACGTGGTGGTTTTGCCCGCGCCGTTTGGGCCGAGGAAGCCGACGAGTTCTCCGGGCTCAATCTTGAAGCTGACATCTTTGACGGCATAAAGCGTTTCGTATTTACGCGCGAACAAACCTTTGACCGCGCCCGCGAAGCCAGGTTGCTTCTGGTAGGTGCGGAAGGTTTTCGTCAGGCCGTTGACTTCGATGACCGGCATGAGGGGAGTTTCGGAGCGGAGAGTGGGGTTGTCGAGTGTGGAGCGGGGGGAAGTGAAACGTGATGCGTGATGGGTGACTGGGCCCCAGTGAACTCGGACGCGTTGGTTGGCAGGCGGAGACGGCGCGCACGGAGTGACGCGCCCTACCAGGCGATATGTGTAGTCGTAACGATGTGGTGACTGGCGGAGCGCTGCGAGCGAGGGAACGCTCGCGGCCCGGGGAATTAGCGCATGAGCTGCTTTTCCAAGTAGCTCACGACTTGGCGGATGCTGGCATCCACTTCCATGCGGTCTTTCACCAGGCGGCAGGCGTGGAGCACGGTGCCGTGATCGCGGCCGCCGAACGCTTCACCGATGGCGCTGAGAGAATTTTCCGTGAGCTGGCGTGACAGATACATCGCAATCTGGCGCGGGAACGCGATGTTCTCCGGACGCCGTTTGCTCGTCATGTCCGCGAGGCGGATGTCGAAATGTTCAGCCACCTTTTTTTGGATGACTTCCATGTTGATGGTGAAGCGGCCTTCTTCGTGGAGAACTTCGCGGAGAAGTCCTTCGACAACTTCGGGGCTCAACTTTTGTCCAGTCAACGAGGCAAATGAGGCAACGCGAATCAGCGCGCCTTCCAGGCGACGGATGTTGCTGCGAATGCGGTGCGCGAGAAATTGCAGGATGTCGTCACCGAGTTTGATGCCGAGCACATCGGCTTTCTTTTTTAAGATGGCGAGGCGCATCTCGACATCGGGCGGTTGCAAGTCCGTAACCAAGCCCCATTCGAAGCGTGAGACCAGGCGTTGTTCGAGGCCTTGGATTTCACTCGCGGGACGATCGCAGGTGAGCACTATTTGTTTGTGGGCTTCGTGCAACGCGTTGAACGTATGGAAAAATTCTTCCTGGATGCGTTCTTTGCCGGAAAGAAATTGGATGTCGTCGATCAGTAGGACGTCGGTGGAGCGATATTTTTTCCGGAACTTTGCGAGCTGATTGTTCTGCAGGGCGTCGATGTATTCGTTCGTGAATTTCTCAGACGAAACGTAAGCGACCTTCGCACCTTTCTTGGCGCCGGTGACATGCTGGCCGACGGCGTGGAGCAGATGCGTTTTTCCGAGACCGACACCGCCGTACAAGAAAAGCGGGTTGTAAGCTTTGCCGGGCGACTGCGCGACGGCGAGGGTGGCAGCGTAGGCGAAATTGTTATTGTTGCCGACGACGAAGCTATCAAACGTGTTCTTCGGATTAAACGGGACGTCACCATTTGTAGTACCCTTGTCTACTTGAGCGGCGTCTTGCGGAGCTTTGGTCTTAGGTGGCGGCAGCGTAACAGCGTGCGCGCGGGCGGGAGCGGGAGGCAGATTTGAGACCTTGAATTTTATTTCGAGGCGACGACCACAGGCGACGGCGAGCGCGTCTTGCAACAGGCCCATGTAGTTTTCCTTGAGCCAAACTTCGCAAAAATCATCCGCAACTTCGAGAACGATGGTGTTGTTTTCGACGCCAGCCGCGCGCAACGGCGCGAACCAGAGATCGAAAATATCAGCGCTCAACATGCCCTTTAATTGAGCTTGCGCCGCGCCCCAAACCTTGTCTGCTGAAACCTGCATTTGCCTTCCCTAAGCCCTTTTTTCTGGTGTTTTATTCACCTTGGTTCTTAACACGCCCGTAACACGCTTTTCGGTTTGTCGTTTTAGCATCAAATCGGACGCGTGCCAGAAAAAACATTCGCGACAGCATCGAAACCCGTAATACCTTGCAAAACACGAACTGTAAATAGCTGATTAATAGTAATTTGCATAAACAAAAATCTTTAGACGTTCTTTAACTCACGAGACGAAGTGTCCGCCAAGCGCCATCCATCGAGAACAGACAATTTTTTAGGTTATGTGGAAAGCCCTGACGAGGATTACATATTATTTGTTGTTCTCAAGTTGTTCACAATGAGTTCGGGCCAATAAAAACGGGCTTGGCATTGAATTTTCTGGTCCAAAAAACGACTGGCGGGGAAGGAGGAATGTCAAAAACATTGGGTAGTATATCGCGCGCCGGAAACAAAAGTTTCGCGAAAGCATGAAATCACATGGAGGAGATTTTCAAATCTTGGAAACAGTGCTCGGAAAAAGAACGTCAGGATGCACATGCTTGTGCAATTAGAGATCAGTGCGCAGAAGAAACAGCATAAGTGATGAGCGGGCCTTAATATTTGTAAGACTAATGCAACGGAGCTCTTTGAATTATTTATTAACGGAATTATTTGACAGGATCGATGACCTATGGTTTAGTTGTCTCGCAGCACGGGTTAGGAGAACGGAATAGCGAGTAAAGACTCGCAGCTCTTTGAATTTTGTACGATTTCGGTGCCGGGATTAAACTAGTTCAGGTCGGCGCCGATGTTCTCCGAAATCCTGCTATTGAACTAATCGAAAATTCCCCGGGCCTTTCAATCACCCTCTGATTGTCTGGCCCGGTTTTTTGTTTTACGGGGGCTCGTTTTCGAGATTTGAACCGTGTAGGTACACTGCCAGTCGGCGTACAGCAGACTAGCAGTCTGCGTTACGGGGAAGCCGCAGCAACTTCCAGCCGCGAGTAAAGACTTCGGGTGGAAAGCCCATGGCCACTTTGATTTGGTAGTCGCGTTCGAGCACGTTGGTTTCTTTCGCTGAATTTCGCCAGGCCTGCCAATCGATAAAACCGCGGAGCCACGCCCAAAAACCATTCACCGGGACTGGATAATCGCTGCCGTGGACCATTCGCTCGACGATGCCCGGCTTCAAGCATTCGCGCACGTGGCGGCCGCGCAGGGGGACGTTGAACGCGCTGATGTCGCCGTAAAGATTGGGGTATTTCTTGAACATCGCGGTGAGCGTGAAGAAATACTCTGGATCCGTGAGGCCACTTTTAGTGGCGCAGTGGGCGGCAATCACTTTGACGCCGCATTCCAAGGGTAAGCGCAACACTTCTGGATTCGCGTAATCAGGCTGGATAACTGGCACTGTATGCTCACCGCCGGTGTGCGCCAACAATGGCAGGCCAGCTTCGGCCATATGCTCCCAGAACTTGGTGTAGCGCCGATCGCTGCAATCAATGTTATGGCAATTTGGAAGGCACTTCATCGCCACAGCGCCAGCAGCCAGGCATTTCTTTAGCTCTTCGAGGGCATCGGGCCGCGCGGGGTGAATGGAAACGGCGGGCAAAAATTCGGGGTGTTCCTGTGCTAACTTCAGAACGTAATCGTTTGGTACGTAGAAGGAACCGACGCCTTCCATTTTTTTGCCCTGGTCATCGTAAACTTCGTCCTGGGCCAGAATCATCGCGGCGCCGAGCGATGAGCTCCGAACTTGGGCGAGCAAATGTTCCACGTAGAGCAAATCGAAGTTCCGATCGAAGACATCAGGGTCCATGCCGATGCCTTTGACCATCATGCCAGCGAGTGGACGATGCCAGAAATCAACGCTGAGCCAGCATTCAGTTCCGCTGGCGCCGGTACCGACGATGTGGACGTGAAAATCTAGAGGCTTGGAGAAATCATGCGCGGCCATGCGGATATCTCAACAAGTTGGGAAGGCAGGAACAAGGGTTAACATGAGGCAGCAGAGAGAACGGAGAGACGAGCACCCTCTATTAGCAAGGAGGCGTTCTAGGTTGTTCGTGGCTCGCGGGGACGCTCGCCCCACCTGCGTGAGGCGCTCGATGGTTTGCGGTGAGACCGTCGGGCTAGATCATCTAGTCTAAGTCGGTGGCGGCGGTGGCACAGTCCGTGGTGGCTTGAGGGGACATGTTGCCGCGCTTGAGCCAGACGAGGAGGATGCTGATGTCGGCGGGAGAGACGCCGGAGATGCGCGTGGCCTGGCCGATGGTTCGAGGGCGAATCTGGCCGAGTTTCATACGCGCTTCGGTCCGCAAACCACCAGCGGTGGCGTAGTCAAAGGAATCTGGTATCTCTTTGTCCTCCAACAGCTTATATTTTTCCACTTCGAGTTCCTGGCGGTCAATATAGCCGGCGTATTTGACGGCGATTTCAACTTGCAGAACAACTTCATCTTCGAGAGCGTCATCGCGATGCGGCAAGTCCTTGTAAGAGATTTCCGGGCGTCGTAACAGTTGCTCCAAAGTATCCTGGCCAGAGCGAGTTTTCTGGAGGCGCGAGAGCTCGGTCATGATGGCTGCTTGCTTGACTTGGAACCTTTTGAAATTCCGCTCTGGTAGCAGTCCGATTTCACTACCGATTTGGGAGAGTCTTGTATCTGCGTTGTCTTGGCGAAGGAGCAACCGATACTCCGCTCGAGAGGTAAACATGCGGTAGGGTTCGGTTGTACCCTTCGTAATCAGATCGTCAATCAGCACGCCGATGTACGCTTGGTCGCGGCGTAGCACAATGGAATCTCGGTCTTGAGTTTTTCGTGCGGCATTTATCCCCGCCATGAGACCTTGGGCGCCAGCTTCCTCATAACCAGAAGTGCCGTTAATCTGGCCAGCTAAGAAGAGGTTTTCACAGACTTTCGTTTCTAAGGAAGGAAATAGCTGGGTGGGGAAAGCGAAGTCATATTCGACCGCGTAAGCGGGGCGCATGATCTCAGCATTCTCGCAGCCAAGGATTGTCCGCACCATCTGAACCTGAACCTCAAAAGGCAAAGAGGTTGAGAAACCATTGACGTAGTATTCGTCAGTGGCGATACCTTCTGGCTCGAGAAAGATTTGATGGCGACCTTTTTCAGGGAATTTTACAATCTTATCCTCGATAGATGGGCAGTACCGGGGGCCAACCCCCTCGATTACTCCAGAGTAAAGCGGGGACTTGTCCAGATTGTCTCGAATGACGGAGGCAGTTTGGTCGGTGGTGAAGGTGAGATGGCAAGGCAATTGGCCCCCTGCTCGGTCCAAGATGGATCCAGGCGGATATTTTCCTCCTGTCCTTCGGAAATCTTCGGCAGAGGCACCTGAATGTTCCACGTGGAACAAATCGTCTTTCCAAAACGTGAAGTAAGGTGGCGGTTCATCGCCGCCTTGAACCTGGGTTTTGCTGAAGTCGATGCTGCGCTTCAGGATTCGGGGTGGAGTTCCGGTTTTGAGGCGGCCTAGATCGAGGCCAAGCTCCTTGAGTGAACCCGAAAGGTTCATAGCAGCAGCTTCCCCAGAACGGCCACCGCTCTGCTGGTTAAATCCGATGTGCATGAGGCCACGGAGAAAGGTTCCCGTGGTTACTACGACCGTGCGTCCTTGGTATTGGACCCCTAAAGTTGTTTCGACGCCGTAGGTTTTGCCATCTTTAGAAAGGATCTTCGCCGTTTGCCCTTGTTTGATATCCAAGCAGGTCTGGCGTTCGCATACCCATTTGAGGCGGAATTGATATTCCTTCTTGTCGCACTGAGCGCGAGGAGCCCAGACAGCGGGACCTTTTTTCGTATTGAGCATCCGGAACTGGAGGCCAGCCATGTCCGTGACTTTGCCCATCTCTCCGCCCAAAGCATCAATTTCCCGAGCCAAGTGGCCCTTGGCCAGACCACCGATGGCGGGATTGCAGGACATTTGGCCGATGGTGTCGAGGTTGATGGTCAGCATCAATGTCTCGCAACCCATGCGGGCAGCAGCGAGCGCAGCTTCAACGCCAGCATGGCCAGCACCGACGACGATGACGTCGTATATCTTCGGGTAGACGAACATTTAACTGCGGCGGTACTTGGCGAGGAAAGGGGTCGCACCGGGATCCTTGGAAAAACCACGATCGGGATTGGCGGTGAGGTGCTCGCACAATTTGAAGACTGCTTCGGCTTGGTCTGGAGCGCTGAGGGCTTTGGCGAGGTCTCCAGCCGTAAACGACTGCGAAGGATGCTCGGTGAGATGCGCCATGATTTTCAGCTTCAACTGAATGATAGAGTCCGCTGCGAGTTTTCCCGCTTGAACACCTGGCTGATGATAGGCGTTGATGTTCACCAGAATGGCATAGATGCCAACGGCCCGCTCGAACAAAGCAATCAAAGCACCGACTACGAATGGAGTAACGTCGGGTACGGTGATTGTTACGGACCGCCGCCCGCTTTCATAGAGCGCCTCGCGTGTCCCGAGCAAAAATCCTTGGAGAAAATCACCGGAGGTGACCTTCGGTTCAACCTCCATTGAACCGCCGCGTCGGTCTCTTAGAACCTCGACAAAAACGGCAAAAAAGTTGTCAACTCCGTCGCGCAGCTGTTGGATATACGAATGCTGATCGGTTGCACCCTTGTTCCCGAAGACTGCCAGCCCTTGGTTTACCTTCTTGCCAGCCAAATCGAGTTCCTTGCCGAGCGATTCCATCATTAACTGCTGCAGATACTTGGAGAAAAGCTCGAGCCGATCTTTATAAGGCAGGACCACCATGCATTTCTCGCCTTTACCACCGCTGGCAAAGTGCCAGCTTAGAGCAAGAACGGCAGCTGGGTTGTCCTTGGTGACCCGGGCACGGTTTACTTGATCGCAAGCGCGAGCACCTGCAAGTAGGGAATCGATGTCTAGGCCCTGGAGTGCGGCGGGGAGTAGGCCAACCGCCGAAAGCTCACTTGTACGGCCGCCAACCCAGTCCCACATTGGGAAACGCTTAATCCACTTGGCAGAATACTTGTCAAGTGTGCTGCCGGCGGTAGTTACCGCTACGGCGTGCTGGTCGAAATTAAGGCCGACGCGTTCATAGGCAGCTTTGGCCTCGACCATGCCGTTGCGCGTTTCCTTGGTTCCACCAGACTTTGAAATAACGATGCTCAGGGTTTGCCCCAAGGCTGAGCCCAAAGTTTCGAGAACTCGGTCCATACCATCGGGATCGGTGTTATCCAAGAAATGGAGGCTCAGCTTGTCCTTTTTCGGATGGCCGAGGGCGTTGGCGACGAATTGGGGTCCGAGGGCGGAACCGCCGATACCAATCACCAAGACGTGGCGAAACGGTCCGGAGGCGCCAACGACCTTGCCGGCGTGGACTTCGGCGGCGAAGGACTTGATGTCGGCGAGGGTGCTATCGATTTCTTTGGTGATTTCGGGGCTGGGCGCCAAGGCCGAATTTCGCAGCCAGTAGTGGCCAACCATGCGGTTCTCGTCGGGGTTTGAAATGGCACCCTTATCCACCTGCTCCATGGCATCCAAGGCATGTTGAACAGCCGGCTCCATGCGAGACAGAAACTCGGAATTGAAATCCATGCGGCTGAAATCCATGGCCAGGCCGACCGTGGGATATTCGCGATAGAATTCTTGGAAGCGTTGCCAGAGTTCGAGTTTCGAGAGTTTCATATCAAGTCCCGGAGTGTGCCATGCCTTCAGAAGGGTGCAAACTCAAAGGGACGAAGATGGGGAAATGACGAATGACGAATGAAAAATGCACGCGAGAAACGAAGGGTTCGATGTTCGACGTTGGATCGGGGCGTGTTGGAGGATCAGTGTTACGTGATCTGGAAGCGATATTAGATGTCCTGGACAACCACTGATTGTAACAGGTCGGGGTATATTGACGCGCGGAGGGGGGTAACGGCCTTTGGGAAAAGACGTTTTGAGTCAGAGTGAGCTAAGCTGAATTAACCTGAATTAATCAGGAATAGAATCTAGGCGAGTGGAGTGTTGGAATACGGGGAGTGCCGTGAGGCTGGGAGGAGAACAAAGAACAAAGAACAAGGACGACTAACCGGCGGTTGTTAGGCGACGGGCAATCGGATGACAATGACCGTGCCGCGGTCGGGGGCGGATTCGACGGTAATCGTGCCGCGATGGGTTTCCACGATACGGCCGACGATGGCGAGGCCGAGGCCGGTGCCTTTGCGCTTGGTGGTTTTCAGCAAGGACTTGAAAGCGCCGCGCTGTTCCTCGGCGGACATGCCGCGACCGGTGTCGCGGAACAAAATTTCGACGCAGGCGCCACCGTCACTCTCGCCCCGGTCCACCGCGCGGGTTTGAATCGTTAGGGTGCCGCCATCCGGCATGGCTTCGACCGCGTTGAGGGAGAGATTGAGAAAGATCTGTTCGAGTTGAGTTGCGTCGCCGGCCACCAACGGGAGATTGGGTTGCAAATCGCGCACGGGAGTCACATTCGCGTTTTTCAACTTGTGGCGCATCAGCAGATTCAATTCTTCAACCAGCCGGTTCAGATCCACGGGTGCGAGTTGAGGCTCTGCGGTGCGCGACAACGCGAGCACTTGTTCCACGATCTTGTTTAGGAGATCGATTTTATCACTGATGATTCGGGTGTCAGTCGCGCGCGGGTCGGACTCTTCGAATTTCAAATCCAGCGAGTGATACAACATCTTCATCACGGTCAGAGGATTTCGTATCTCATGCGCGACTTCGGCGGCGAGCAGGCCAAGCGCGGAAAGTTTTTCGTTCTGGCGCAAATGATCTTCGACGTCGACCACGCGTTCGTAGAGCCGCGCCTTTTCAATCGCGATGGCCGACAGCTCCGCGAATATCGAGAGGATGCGCACTTCCTCGTTGGAGAAATTATACGGCTGGCCGGTGTAGACGTTAAGGGCGCCGATGGCGCGACCGCCGAACAACAGCGGCACGCTCAACAAAGACACCAAGCCTTCGCGTCGCGCGATGTCCACGTTCTGATATTGGCCGGCGGACTGCACGTTTTCCAATTGCAGCGGCTTCCGGCGGCGCACCACGACGCCGACAAAACTTTCGGCCACGTTCAAGCGCGGCTTGTGAAGATAAGCGTCACCGGCGCCATGGCTGGCGCGCACGTCGAGCCATTCGCGCGCTTCGTCCAACAACATCAATGAACACATCTTAGCGCGCATGAGCTCGCTGGCTTCGCGGGTGATGGAGTGCAAGGCGTCATCGAGATTCAACGCGGAGTTGATCGCGCGACTGACATGCGTCAGTGATTCGAAGAGCAGCGCCTTGTGCCGCAGTTGCTCGAACAGCCACGTATTACGAATGACGCCGGCGGCCATGCGTGCGAGTTCCTGCAACAATTCCTGGTCGGCCTCGGTGAAGGCGTTCGTGTGGTTGGAGTCCACGTTCAACACGCCGCGAGTTTCGCCGCCGACGTCGAGCGGCACCGCGAGTTCCGCACGAATCTCCGAGAGCACCCGCACGTAGCGCGGATCGGCCGCGATGTCATTCACGAGCGCGGCCTTGCCGGTGCGGGCCACCCATCCGGTCACGCCTTCACCGATGCGCAGCTTCAACGATTTTGCATTGGGCGGCAGGCCGACGGAGGACTGGATTTCTAGAAAGCCGGTATTTGGATTGATGAGCGCCACC
>Ga0105240_10012731_pt1 | contig 11592 bp, 15 predicted proteins | sample KBSC54metaG_FD_80426 | JGI IMG/M metagenome (GOLD analysis project Ga0105240, IMG submission 80426) | Corn rhizosphere microbial communities from Kellogg Biological Station, Michigan, USA - KBS C5-4 metaG | ecosystem: Host-associated > Plants > Roots > Rhizosphere > Soil | place: Michigan, USA...
ACGACCTGCGTCTTGCCGCCACGCGGCCGCAGCGTCCTCCAGTGCTCGAGATCACCCAGTGACGCGGAGACCAGTACCTTTCCGGTCGCGCGCATCTTCTCGTCCAGGGGCGGGCACTGGCTCACCAGGTTCTTGACGTCGGCCGGCGCCATCGCGGCAAATCTGTCGGGCGTGAAGTAGGCGAGTCCAAGGTATTTCACGGGAGACCTTTCGTTGTGTTGATCAGGGACGACGAATGCGAGGGTCGGAATTCGACAGAAGTCGTGGAAATGTTTGTCGGAGTGTCGTTCAGTGACTGATCCGGGTCGAGCATGCGCGAGATGCAGGCCGAGGGGCGACTTGCGGCCTTTTGAAGGCGCTGTCGTGCGGCTGCCTCCGGCCAGGAGCCGACGGAACTGACCGTCTGCTTTGCAGGCGCTCAACTTGACTTGCTCAAATGAATCTCGCGACAGCAGTTACGCGCATGTCTGATGCCTTTGGGCTGCTCGATGCAGCAGTTGGTCCGTCGACTGCCAGTCTCGATGCGCTGCTTGCCGAGGTCGGTGCGCCAGGATGGTCAGGAACCGAGTTCATGGACCTAGTCTACGAACTGCAGTCCCAGCAGGCTGCCAGTCTGCTCGTCGACGCCCTTCATCGCTCAAGGGCATACTCCCACGAGTTCATGCCGATCGCGGAGGCTCGCGCACTCGTAGCTGATTTCATTGCCGCAGCAGGGCCGGGTGCGGTGTTCTATTCGACAAACAGGGCGGCGGAGGAGCCAAGGGCCAACGACTGCGCAAGCATTGTTGTGCTGACGGAAAGTGTCTTCGAAACCATCGTGTATTGCGTTGGCCCGGCCGAGGCAGCATTGCTGTTGATAACCGAGGACGACTAGTGTCCAGCAGCGCGCAATACCCGGCTGCTCGGCCTCGGAGAGCTATCGGCCAGAAGCAGTCTGTCGGGGGCGGCAACTTTCAGGCAGGCTGCCAACTGCATTGCTGAGGCGCGATACGCTGACAGCCTTCGAGTGGCCGCGGCAGCGCCAGCTTCGCAAGTTCAAGCGCGATGCCGCACTCGTGGTCAGGGCTGCTGTCCGCGCGACCACACCTCCATGAAGCGCTCCGCATCTCCGGGTTCACCGGTGCCGAAGGTGATGACTGGTGTGTCTGTGTCGATGTAGTCCTGAACGAGCTTCAGGTGCGAGCGAAAGTCGAGCCCCACGCGGTTGATGCCTTCGACGCCCGCCGACTTCAGCTTGGCAACGAATGCGATTGCGTCACTCGCCGAGACGAAAGCTGGCACGAATCTGCGACCATTCAGGGTGTAGACAAAAGGCTTAGTCTGGGCGTCGAAAAGCGTCTCAGGCTGCTCTGGCATTCCGTCTTGCAAGCCATCAATCACGACGAATTCCGGGTGCCCCTGATCCGTTGAATTCTCCGTGCCGCGCCTCGCATAAATCGCGGCGAGTATTCGGTTCATGTTTGTCGAGCGTACGCCGCCGATGCGCCGTGCTGGACTGGAAATCAACCTTGCATACGCAATCGCACGCTGGGGCCGGGTGAACAAGGGTGTCGCTGCAGCATATGGGCCGCCTGGCGCGAACCATGTCTTCGTACCGATCGCAACGATCACGTTGCCGCCATCCTGGTATAGCGGGAAATATAGCGGCGACTGGAAGCTCATCAGTACCCTCTCGGCCTTGGCGGGGTCGAGCATGTCAAACGAGGCCTTGTCGATCGCGCCGGCGCACAGAGGTGCGGCAGCCAGAGCGACGGTCGCGAGCCATCGCATAAATTGGTTCATTGTTTCCTTCCCTGACTTGAATAGGGATGCTAGCGCTGATGACGATTCGCCGCGAAGTGCAGATCGCGAGATCGATCACGATTGCCGGATCTATGTCGTCACGTGTGCGCCTTCGGGCGATGAGTCGAGACAGTCCAATGTCGGCGATGGGTCGTGCCCTGCTGCTCGGCCGGCGGCGTCGACGGGCAGGTATGCTGCGCATAGCAGTCGCCCGGCGGCGGACGACGTGTCACCCGGCCAGTTCGCCGGCCTCGGCGACGAATGTCGGCCAGCAGCAGTCTGTAGCGGCCGTCCGCTTTCTGGAAAGCTAGTCTGAAACATCACACAACTCGCTTTGCACATGAGTTCACTGACCTGGAACGAGTTGTTCGTCGAAGCACATCATCTCGATTTTGAAGGACTCCTTCTTGAGTGGCCCGGATTGATCAAGGGGCCGATCAGGCCTATGGGAGCCTCCGTTTTCGGTGACCTGTTCTTCGAGACCAAGTCAGGTGAAGTGCAGAAGCTAGATGTCCTCGAGGGCGAGATACATCCGGTCGCGAGGAACACTGAAGAGTTCGCAGCCTTGATGAACTCCTCAGAGTGGCAGCGACTGAATCTTCTCAGCGAGGGCGTGGCGTTGCTGAAGGAACGAGGCCTATCGAGGGAGCCAGGGCAGTTTTTCGCTTTCATGCCTCATCCGGCGTTCGTGGGCAAGATCGTGTGGTCGTCCGTGAGGCCTCTGAGCGCGATTGTCTGGAATTCAATCTGCGCACAGACGCTTGCCAAGCCAATCGACGCCGCTCCACCTTCAGAGACACCAGAGCGTGCCAAGAAAAGCTGGTGGAAATTCGGCAGGGATTAGCGCGAAGTCCGCCTTCAGACCTTGAGTCCAGATCGGCGAATGTTGCTGACAGGTCGGCAGCGTTACGATCAGCCTGGCTGCGTTGCGGCGGCCCCCGGCCAGGAGCTGCCTTTCGCCAGCGACGGCTTTGCATCAACGCGCCACACGCACAGGACTGTGAGACATCATGCTGTCAGTAGTTGAGCTTCTCGCTCAAGCGCGAACGATCAGTCCAACCGAGGCGCAAACTGCCTGCGGACACCTGGTCGTCACATCCCATGCAGCTTTTCTGTGTCAGTCGATGCATGACGAAAGGCCCGGCATCTGGGTGCCTGCCAAGGGACTGATCGAGCAGTTGAGCAAGACGATTCCGCCTCAAGGAGGTTCGATCGTCTACTACGCTGGCGCGGCGACGGTTCGAGGCAAGTTCGGCGCAAACGGTATCCCGTGCGCTCCGCTCATCGTTCGTGACCTCGAAGAGGTTTCGTTTACGCACGAAAGCGGCTTGGTCGCAGTCTACGTAGCGGCAAAGGCATGAGACTGAGGAACGACTTTGGGACGCTTCGTAGGGGCTTCGAGAGCACGCAACGGGTCGTGAGCGTTACGATCTTGCCGGCGGCTTAGGGCCGCACGCGGCCAGAGGACTCCTCCAGATGTCGGCTTTGAGGAGGCGCGGGTCGATACGTGAACCCCAGAAATGCCCGACGCCGCCTCAAACCAAGGCTTGCCTCAATGCTTCGCAAGAATTTCTTCACCCTCGTACTCGCTGCTGCCGCCTTCGCTGAGGCCAGCGCCGCTACGCCTCCTTCGCCTTACCAAGACAAGCCGGAACCGGTTCGAGGCATTTACGTAGATGACCTCAAGCAATGGGACAACAAGACCGCCATCGTTCTTAAGAAGCCGGACGACAAGGACCAGACAATAGTGGAGCGCCGCGGCTCGGTGCTGGTCGCGCCCGGGGTCACTATCGATGTTGTGACGGAGGACAACCAGGTCAACTTTCCATTCTTCTTCGAACTCAGGCAGGCCGGTTCGAAAGCTGCGCCGCCGCGGACTCTCCTACGCTACGCGGTCATGGACTTGAGCGACGCCGAGTGGTACTTCCCGGGCAATGGCTTTGTCTACGTACGCTCGCTGCAGTGGCACCTGTGCGGGCCGCGGACAATCCGCAAGTTCAGATGGACCGGCGCCGCAATCGAAGAAGTGCCGCAGCCGCTGCTGTGGATCGATCAGACGGCCCACGTCGAGTCCACGATGCCGCTGTACGACGTCCCGGACGGCCATCATGTCGTTGCGACGGTACTTAAAGGCAGCGACGTCCAGGTCATCGGCATGCAGCCGACAGTGCGATGGGACACCGACGGTCCAGATGCATTGCTGGTGAAGACGTCGCTCGGCCTCCTCGGTTGGCATCGGTTCTTCGGTGGTACGCCGGAGAGCGACGGCAGGCTAGACATCTACCAGTGCAACTGAAGGGCTCAGGATAGGTGTCGTTCAGGGGCGGCGGCACGCGGCCAGAAGCAGACAGTCGCGACAGGCGGCTTTCAGGAGCTACGACCTCGCCACCACCCGTTTGATGACATGAGCAACCTTGATCGCTACAAGACCCTGCTAGACGGCTACGAACAGGGCATCTACACCGACCGCGAGGTAGTAGGACAAGCTCTCGACATGCTTGCGGAGAGTGACGATCGCGAAGCTCTTTGGCATGGGCTCACACCGGAGCATCGCGAAGAGCTCGCGCAATTTCTGGCGAGCTATGATGAAACTGCACCTCCGCTGTTCCCACTCGAATACTGGCGGAAGGTCAAAGAGGAGACGGTTGCGCTCAAGCGATGGTTCGCGGCTCGCTGACGGCGTCGCGGCTGATCGTCTCGATCCGGCCAATGGCCGACATTCGGCGGCGTCCGCTCGTGAGCAAAGTCAAAAGGACCTCATGACAGAAGAGAATCGAGCGGATCGCTTCACGATCGTACTGACTGGATTCAAGGCGGTTGCTGCGTTCATCATCTTTGGCGGCGCATGCAGCATTCCATCTGTTTTTCTTCAACCCGATTGTCGCGGCGCTGTTTGTCCTTGTTCCAGTTGCGTTGGTCAGTCTGCTCTTTTGGCTGGAGAATCCCTGGGTTGTGATCTTGATGCTTATTGTCCTGCCGGACTTGGAAAGTGGCTGGCACCGAGTTGGAGTGCATCCGTGCAATGTGGCCCCGGCGCCTGAAATTGAAGCTGACACTGAATGCGCCGATTCGCACATCGGCCAAATTCACTCGGGCTAAGTCGGCTCTGGGGAAGGCTGGATGCGATGACCATGCGTGATGAACTGCTGCAAGCGATGCAGGCCTCCGATGTCTATCCGAAGCCGCCATCAATGGCGTCCGGCTTGCTTCACGAGCTCATAGGCAGGAAGCTTGAAAAGATGGTTCGCTACAGTTGGTGGCCCGCCGACGTGGCCTTGGCTGAATGCGGCATCGTCGCCGAGCAGGCGTTCTCCTTGACAGCGGGACCCGTGGCCATCCACTTCGAAGACGGTTTCGTACTCGGCGCGGCGAGCCATCCGTCGTGGAATAGCGTCGTCGTGTGGAACGAAGGTGATACCCCCAGCAATGACAAGCTGGAGTCTGACGCCGAGTTCCATCCCATCACCAGTTCCGGACGCTACGCCACGGCGTTCTGGCAGCGGTGCATGAACGAGCCTGTCGTCGAAGTCATCATCCTCAAGCGAGTGAAGATGAGCGCAAAGGCCAGGGCTCTCCCCAGTGAGGTAGGTGTCCGCCTGTTGTTCGGCAATGGCCTTTCCTTCGTCCTTTCTCACGGGTTGAACAAGCCCACGGACGACTTTTCGATACTCGAAGAGTTTCAATTGCAGCCAGATGAATTCAGCGAAGTCGCCGTGCGATGAGCCGAACAGGCAGATCGTCCGAAAGCCGTCCGTGATCGGCTAGCAGTGGACATCGACGATCCGCTTGCTTCATGCCGGATCAAGAGGGTGACTGCGATCCATGGCTCAAATCCGCTTTTTGGCAGCAGATCTCATCGTCCGAACGTCGCTGGCGGGTCGGCAGCGTTACGATCGGCCTGGCCGCTCTGGGGCAGCACGCGGCCATGAGCCGTCAGCGGTGTACGTCGGCTTTCGAGTAGGCTGGTGACCATGACAAGATTCACCGGAGCCACCGCGAAGCGCTCAAGGGGCATGCAATGGAAGACACTCGTGACCGTCGTGGCCCTTTGTCTTGTCGCTTCGCTTGCGCACGCGACGAAGGCACGGCCGAACTGCGTATTGCCGGCTCCTGATGGCGGCGACGCGCCGCCGTCCAAGGCGAACGCCGAAGGTCGCATCGTTCGCGTGGGCAAAGGCTTCATCGAGGTCGCGCGACGGTCTAAGCGGCCGATCCACGTCAGCTATACCAGCAAGACCGAGTTTTATTCCGCCTTCGGTGGGGACTATGATCCCAGTGAGTTCGCGCCCGGACAGCATGTGGCCGTTTGGTTCGTCGGTTGCAAGCCGCCGAATGACGGCGCCGGCCAAGCTGCGTATCTGCAGTTGTATTCAAAGGACCCGGCCGATCAGCCTCCGGGCTAGCTCCGGATCCGGCCAGAAGCGGCCGTAGACTAGCGACGGCTTTGGCGACGACTGTCACCAGTGGATCGGGAACAGTCCCCCGGCCTTCGGACTCGAGCGTCAGCCATGCGCCAGGCAGCGGTCGTTCGACCAAGCCCGCCAGTCGAGATACCGTGCCCGATCGCTTACATCAAAAGCCCAGCAATGCGCAATCTTCACACCAGTCAAGAGCATCTGAATGCCGAGGAGTAATTGGGTGCTCGTCGAATGGCCTATGGCTTGCCTCAACATGAAACTTGCCCGCCCGTTGCTGCCCCTGCTTGCCGTCACCTTGGTCGGCGCCTGTGCGGCCATCCCGCGAGGCGGCGTGGTCTACGAAATCAGGAGCAAGCAGCCGATCGCGGGGGCCGCAGTTGAGGTCGAATGCCGCCAGTATCAGTTGCATGGCACTCGATTGATTCGAACCGCCCGGCGTGATTCGGCCAGCGACGGCAAGTACCAGTTCGATGCTGCCGACGTCTCCGACTGCGACGTTATCCTCGCGCACGTCAGCAAAGAAGGCTACGTCGACGCGTCCCAGATCCTCGACAGCGCGATCAAAGTGCCGTTCGTCGTGTCGTCAGCGGTGCCCTCGTTTATGTACCTCTCGGCAGCCGACGACGTGCACAGACTCCGGCTCGAAGGCCTCCTGATTGAATCGAAGAGCGAGATCGTCTGGGCGACGCCGGATTCCGAGGCCTGGGCTGCCTTTGTGACGATCCATCAGCCGTTCCTGCGGTCGCGCTACATCGCGACGACGCCCGAAGAGCGGGCCTGGGTGCGCGATCGATATTGCGCTCGGCTGGAGCAGCGCTGGGAAGCGCTGACCGCTGACAAGCGCGCCGAGGCCGCGAAGCTTGGCTATGCTGATTGGCCCAAGGAGCTGGCGGCCTTCTGTACGGGTACTTCGGATTTGTCGGAACGACCGGGATGAACGCCAGCCTCCGCAAGGCGGGACGCCAGGACGCTCACGATACGGATGTCAGCTTGCAGGCGCTCAATCTGGCCAGGGCTACGACGGCTGTGGGTCGATGGCGTTACGATTGGTCCGGCCGCTACCAGGCAGGACACGGCCAGGAGCGGTCCTTCACCATGGACAGCTTTCGGGCGGGACAGATCACAGCTATCCTTGAGAAATGACGGGCCAAAGAGATCCAAACTGGGGTCGTAGCAATCCTCGATCGCAGGGTGCGGAACTCTTGGTTCTTGCCCTCGCGGTTTGCGTCATGGCGTGGTCGATGTTCGAGGCGGTGAGCTACGCACGCGAGATCGGACGTCCGCTCGGAGTCGTTGGTTTTCTAGAGCTGTTCTTCCGAGAGTCGATCATGTTGGGTATCGCGACGCTGGGCGCCGTGGCGATCGTGGTCGCCTGGATCTACCAGGCGATGGCTCGCCTCTGGGGGAAGATCCGCGGTATCGAATTTCACCCGACGAACGAAGGGTGACAAGCGCGCTGCGCCCGAAGTCGGCCAAGAGCGGATTGCCGCTGGGGACTGCTCTTGGCTAGGAATCTGCTAGAAGCCCGTTGTGACGCATGAAACTACGAACGTGAAACGGGCTCATATTTCTGCTGCGGAATTGGAGGAACTGCGCGACATCGTCTACGCATGGAATCTGATCAACTATGAGTCTGACGATCCGTGTGATGAAGTCGATCCCGTCACGTATGTTGCAGCTGATGGCGACACGTGCCTTCACATCGCCGCGTTTCGCGGCGACCTGAGAGCGGTCGAACTGCTCGTCAAAGCTGATGTCGACGTCAATCGGCCGGGGGACATGGGCAAGACGCCCCTCCACTATGCAGATACGCCGGAAGTTGTCGAGTTTCTGCTGGCGAGCGGAGCGCGGGCGGATATCGTCAACCTGTTCGGACGATCACCGCTCGGAAGGCATGGTCGGTAGACTGTCTGGACGCGGCCACAAGCAGCCCGTCGCCATAGTCCGCTTCCTCGAAGTACGATCACAGCGCGGCGCGCGCTACGGTGGCGTTTTCTCCCTCGCGCTAAACGGATCAGGTGCAATGGACAATCGACCCGCTCCCGATGACTGGAGGCAGCTCAGCGTTTTGCTGGAGATCGTCGCTAGTGGTAAGGATCGGAGCATCACGACTGCGCGCCAGATCGAGGGGCAGATCGCCACGACGTTTCCTTCCGATCACGCGATCCAGGACCTGGCCGACGCCTTTGCTCAGTACAGGCCTGGGGGAGGCGATTTCCTCTTCTCCGAGGCAGACATGATGCCCCAGGTCGCTCGTTGGCTGGCGCGCGCGCGGGACGGCTTGCTTTGAGTCCACTTCGACCGGCTGTCGCAGAGCGGCCACAAGCTGCAGCAGGCGAAAGGCGGCTTTGCGGTAGTCCACTGGTCGCCACCTAAGCGCGTGTCCAACTCTTCGTAGCGATCTCGTCCGATGACTCTTCGAGATAAGGAAATTGGCCTTGTTGCCGCACTGCGTTCCCGTTTCCCAGGGGACGCCGCTTTGACCGACCAATGGCTACGTGAGAGAGGGTGGGATCCGGCCGACGACGATACAGCGCTCATTTGGGTCGAGGCGTTCGCTGACAGGACGACCGACGCCGTCAAGCGCAGAGATGCAGAGGCGATTCGTGAGCAAACGGCCTTCTTCGCAGCTGCATTTCGCGCGGAGCCGGATGCGTTGCGCACCATCGTCGATGTGTCGTATGCCGAAAACCTGATGTGAGACCTCGGCATCGACGACAAGCGATGGGCTTGGCCGCACATCGCAGTCGACATCCAACAACTCTTCACTGAGATGTGGGGTGACCCTACGGAAATCTAGGGTCGAACGGGATGTCGGCTTTCTGGCGTGCAATCGCGGCTTGGCAACTTCCGCTATGGGTCGTGAGCAGACACGCGGTGTGCGACCCCGAACGTCATGCGTGCAGCGATACGCAACGCTCGCATCAGACTCGAAAGCGGCGGGTTGTGCTGCGGGCAACCCGCCCTACGGCCTCGCGTGCGCCAGCGCCTCGGCGGCCTCGTGGTCCATCAGCCGCGACTGCGACGCGTCCGCCTGCAGCCCCAGCTCGCCATATCGCCACGCGATCGCCAGCGCCTGGATGGCGGGCGCGTAATCGGCGTCGCCGGCGGCCTGGTACAGCGCGAGGGCCTTCGCGTCGTCGCGCGCCACGCCCTGGCCGGCGCGCAGCATGTTCGCGTACAGGAACATCGCCGGCGCGTCGCCGCCGTCGGCGGCCTGCGCCATCAGCGCCGCCGCGCGCGTCGCGTCCGGCGTGCCGTGCGACGGATCGAGCGCGCGCAGCGCCAGCAGGCGCGCCGCGGCCGGCACGTGGCCGGCGCTGCCTTGCGCGAGCAGGCGCGCGACGCGCGCGTCCGCGCGTGACGCATCGGTGCCCGCGGCGGGCGCGCCCGCGTGCCCGAGCAGCTCGGCCAGCCGCGTCGCGTCCGCGGCGTCGCCCGCGTCGGCGCCGTCGGCCAGCAACTGCACGAGGCGCTCGCGCGAGGCCGCATCCGTGCGATGCGACAGCAGGGTCGCGTACGCATGGTGCGCCGCGGCGTTGCCGCGCCCCGACCAGCGGGCCAGCGCAGCCTCGGCGCCGGCATCGCGGCGGTCGGCCGCGTCGCGCAGCCAGGACTGCGCCTGCGCGTCGTCCGGCGCGACCCAGAAGGGCCGCGTCGCGGCCGCCGCGATCGCGAGGGTGGCCGCGAGCGCCACGCCGGCGATCGCGCGCTTCACTGGACGCCCAGGTCGATCTGGTAGCGCGCCAGCCCCGTACCGTCGTCGGCCAGCACCTGCGTCACGCCGGGCACGAGGTCGGTGGCGGCCAGCGCGGCGAGGTTGGGTGCCGAGCTGAACTGCACCGGGCCGGCCGTCGTCACGCGCGTGAAGTGCCAGCTGCGATCGCTGCCGTTGGTGGCCCGGGCCAGGGTCGCGGCCTTCTTGATGTAGGCGATCAGCACGTCGCGGTTGGCGTCCGGGCTCTGGTAGATCGTCTTGCTGCCGTCCAGGCCGGGGAAGCCGCCGCCGCCGCTGGCGCGGTAGTTGTTCGTCGCGACGATGAACTGCGCCGCCGGGTCGACCGCGTTGCCGTTGTAGGTGAGGTTCTTGATGCGGCTGCCCAGCGGCTGCGTCACGTCGATCTCGTACTTGACCGAGCCGTCGCCGTCGAGCACGTCGAAGTTGTAGCCCGGGAAGCTGGGGCTCACGAGCGTCTGCGGGGCCGTCTGGGTCGGATCGATGGTGTTGAAGCGGCCCGCGGCCTTCTCCAGCCACGCCTTCACGTCGGCACCGGTCACGAGCACGGCCTGGATCGTGTTGGCGTACAGGTACAGGTCGGCCGCGTTGAAGATCGCCAGGTTGCCGCTGGCCACGTCGGTGAAGTCGGTGGCGCCGCCGAAGCCGCTCTTGAACGGCGCGCTGACCGACAGCACGGGCAGGTTCTTGTACTGCGGCAGGTTGCCGGCGACGTAGTCCTTCACGTACTGCGCCTGCGCCTGGTTGACGACCTGGATCGCGGTGGTGTCGCCCACGTCCGCGAAGTAGGTGGTCATGCGGAAGTCGCTGGTGCCGATGGGCGTCTTGACGTAGGCGATGGTGCCCGCGTGCTCGGTCTGCACCAGCGGGGCGATCGCCGGATCGGCCGCCACGTAGGTCTTGTCGGCGTTCTGCGTGGAGATCGACGCGGTGGTCGTGGCCGTCTTGTCGACCGCCCAGCCCGTGCTGCCGTACGTGAGCTTGAGCTTGACGACGCCCAGGTTCTTGCCCCAGAAGTTGGCCATCACGGCCGGCACGCCGGCGACGGTGCCGGCCTTCTTGTCGACGCCGTCGATGTTGAACGCGGCCACGCTGCTGTTCGCGTTCGGGAACACCTGGTGCTGGTGGCCCATCATCAGCACGTCGACGCCGGGCACCTGCGCCAGGTACAGCGCGCCGTTCTCCATCGTGGCGGAGTAGGCGGCGCCGTCCGGGCCGCCGTGGGCGACGGCGACGATGATGTCGGCGCCCTTGGACTTCATCTCGGGAATGTACTTCTGGGCCGTCTCCTTCAGCCCCGTCGTGGTGACGTTGCCGTCCAGGTTGCCCTTGTCCCAGGCCATGATCAGCGGCGGCGTGAAGCCGATGACGCCGACCTTGACGGGCACCTGCACCGTCTTGCCGTCCGGCGTGGTCGCGGCGAACGTGCGGGTGACGATCACGTACGGGTCGAAGATCGGCTTGGAGTCGGTGGCGCTGACCACGTTGGCCAGCACCTGCGGGTAGGCCGGGCCCGTGCACTTGGGCTGCGCGGCCACGGGATCCAGGTTCTTCGTGTTGAACTGGCGGCCGGTCACCTGGGCCAGGTACTTCAGGCCGTAGTTGAACTCGTGGTTGCCGATGGTGCCGGCGTCGTAGCCGATCGCGTCCATCGCC
>Ga0105240_10012733_pt1 | contig 11592 bp, 10 predicted proteins | sample KBSC54metaG_FD_80426 | JGI IMG/M metagenome (GOLD analysis project Ga0105240, IMG submission 80426) | Corn rhizosphere microbial communities from Kellogg Biological Station, Michigan, USA - KBS C5-4 metaG | ecosystem: Host-associated > Plants > Roots > Rhizosphere > Soil | place: Michigan, USA...
ATTCCGCCCGCAATGCGGCGACCGGTGAAATTGAGCTCGCGCGAAACGCCGGAATCAGCGCCGCAATCAACGCCGAAATTCCGACCACCATAATCGCCACTCCAAGGGCTGCAGGGTCGTATTGATTAATCCCGTATAGTTGACTGCCTAGAAACCGACCCGCTGCCAGGGTCAACGGCATGCCCAACAGGAGTCCAAAGAAAATCAGAGCCAACGCGCTGCGCAGGATCAGACCCAGCACACTGCGTTGATCCGCACCCAGCGCCATGCGCACACCGATTTCATTCGTCCGGGTTCCCACGCTATAGGCTGTGACGCCGTAAATCGCGATGGAAGCCAACACCAGCGAAAGAATTCCAAAGAGCGAAGTCAGACGAGCCATCAGCCGCTGCTGACTGAAGTTGCTCGCGACTTGATCCTTCAAACTTCGAATAAAATTCACCGGCATGTTCGGATCTACACTAGCCATTGCGAGGCGTACCTCGGAGTCCGCCAGTTGGGCGCCGGGTTGCATGAGGATCACAATGTCGTTCAGGAAGTGCGACCGCACATCGAACACAGTGTCGGACCGCTTCGGAAACACCGTATATTGCGATGCCGGTAGGAAGACAAACGGACCCACGGGTTGACTGATACCCCAGGTCAGATACCGCGCGTCCTTGGCCACGCCTATAATTTCGAACTCCCCGGCGGTCGCAATGTCGCTCCGGCCAAAATGCTTTCCTATCGGGTCCTCGTTTTTGAAGAACCGTCGCGCGAACGCCTCATTCACCACGGCAACGTGCCGCGAACCCGCCGTGTCCTGATCAGAGATCGGCCGGCCTTTGATGATCGGATTGCCGATTGCTTCGAAATACCCCGGCGTTACGCGGTCCCATCCGGAATCGTTATCTTCCTTCGGCCCGGGGGCTGGGCGTCCACTCACGAAGACCCGATCGTCCCAACTATCGCCGTTCAGTGGCGAGTAGATGCAGATAGCCACTGACTTTACGCCTGGAACGCTGGTCAGAGTGTTGTGGATACGGCTGTAAAGTTGTGCCAGTTGCTCAGCCTTATAACCGGCCAGCGACGGGTCAATGTTTACAATTGTGCGCCGGTCCTGATCGAAGCCGAAATCCTGATTCTCCAGGTGCCGCAGCGCCGCCGTAAGCAGGCCTGACGCGGATAGCAGCGTGAGTGAAAGTGCAGCCTGAAATACAGCCAGCGTCTTCCGCGGGAGTGAACCCACCCGGCTTGTCGAACGGCCAGCACTCCGAAGAGCCTCTATTGGATCGACCCTCGTGGCCATCCAGGCAGGAGCGATTCCAAATACAGCGCCCGTGATGAGCGAAATAGCGAAACCGAACGCCAGAACTGCGGTGGAAGGCGAAGCACTGATGGGCACGCTCGCGAAACCGGGCATCGATGGAAAGGCGAAATGTAGAATGAGCTGCGTTCCTGCATAAGCAACCACTAATCCGGCCGCGCCTCCCAATATCGAAAGCACAACGCTCTCGGTGAGAGCCTGCCGTACGAGCCGCATGGGACGCGCACCTAATGCCATGCTTAGCGACGTCTGCTGCCGCCGCTCGAGGCCCCGTACAAGCATCAGGTTGGCCACGTTGGCGCAGACGATCAGCAGCACGAATCCCGACACCATCATCAGAATCCGCAACCACTCCTCGTAATTCTCGCGCATGGTGATGATTCCAGCGCCCCCGGGGCTGAGGTACAAAGTTTGCCGCGCCAACTTCGACCGATCATTCGCCTCCATCTCCCCAGAATGCGATCGTAGCCATTGCTGCAGTTCTACTCTCATCTGAGTTTCGATTGATACCGGTGAAACACCAGGTTGAACGCGCCCGATCAAGTCCAACCAGTGCATGTTCGGGAATCGAAGTGTCGAGTTGTCGCCTTTCACCAGAGGTTCAGTCGCCAGAGGCAGGAACAGATCCGGCGGAGCGTTGTTCAGCGTGTCGCCATAGAAACTCGGAGGGGCGATGCCGACAATAGTGAACGGCTTGTCGTTGAGATTGAACACGTCGCCAATCACTGACGGATTCAATCCATACTTCCGCTGCCACAAGCGGTAGCTCATCACGGCGGCAGGCGGTGCGCCGGACTCATCATCCGCCGTCGTTAGAGCGCGGCCCGCGTAAGCATTTACGCCGAACATTGAGAAGTAATTGCCGGAAACGAATTTGCCGATATAGCTCTCGGCGGCAGTTCCACCATGGGCGCGCCGAACTCCAATCAGCCCTGGCCCAGCCTGAAACGCCGCCAACTGGGCAAAACCCTTCGTGTTATCCCGAAAATGCTTATACAGATCGTAGGAGACGATCGAGAATTCCTTGTCCTGGCTATACCCGCCCCATATGCAGCAATGAGTCTGTTTCCCAAGGCGATAAAGATCCTTGGGATTCGGCACCGAAAGAGTCTTCAGCAAGACCGCATGGACAAGCGTGAAGATCGATGTAGTCGCCCCAATGCCCAGCGCAAGCGTGAGAATGGCTGTGACCGCAAATACCGGAGCTTTGCGAAGGCGGCGCAGCGCGTGCCGCACGTCCTGTACGAAATCCTCGAACCACAAAGGCCGCCCTGATTCGTAAAAGCGCTCGCCAGCCGCGCCGAGATTTCCAAGATTACGTCGAGCCTGCCAGTACGCATCTTCTTCGCTCAGCCCGTCGGCCCGCAGTCGATCTATCTCCAGTTCCAGGTGTGCCTGGAGCTCTTCCGAGAAATCGGATTCCGGACGCCGGCGGCGAAACATCCCGTTAACCCTCCTGCGATTCGAGCTTTTCGAGGTCGAGAATGAGTGCCATGGCAGTCGCCATCCTCCTCCATCGGCTTGTTTCCTGCGTCAGGTGCTTGCGGCCCTTCGCAGTCAGCGTATAGAACCTGGCCCGGCGATTATTCGACGACGTGCCCCACTCTGCGGTAATCCATTCCTGCGCCTCCATGCGTTGCAGTGCCGGATACAGCGCCCCATGATCCACCAAAAGAACCTCTTCCGAATTCGATTGAATCGCGCGGGCGATACCCTGTCCGTGCTGTGGGCCGAAAACGAGGATTCGAAGAATCAGAAGGTCGAGCGTGCCTTGCAATAGCGCGAGGCGGTTGGTTTCTTCTTTGGTAGACATCTTACCCAAGTATCGTCTCACTCACGTGAGATGTCAACCCGGATAACATCAATTCGGCCACAATTTCATACGAACGAAGACGGTCCGACTGGTAGTAAACGTCCGAAGTGAAAATAATCTCGTCGGCCTGAGTGGCGTCTAACAAATCGGCGAGCTTTCGCCTCACCGTGTCAGTGCCGCCAATAATCGCGGCCCCGAGCTTCCGTTCAACCAGTGCTTTTTCTTCCGCGCTCCAAATCCGATCCATACTCTCCACGGGCGGAGAAGTGTAAATCGGCTCGCCTCGAATCAAGCTCAGAAATCGTTGATACGGCGTTGTGGCTAAGCGCTCCGCCTCGGCGTCACTTTTTGCCGCGATCACTGGAATGCCGATCATGGCGTAAGGCGCGCGGAGCGACGCGGAAGGCCGGAAACCCTCGCGATAGAGATGCAATGCCTCGTGCAACAACTCGGGAGCGAAATGGCTGGCGAACGCGAAACGCAATCCAAGCCGCGCCGCTAATTGCGCGCTAAAAGTGCTGGAACCGAGCAGCCATACAGGAACGTTTGTACCTTCGCCGGGAATCGCCCGCAGCCGCTGTCCGGGCGACGCAGGGGCAAGGAACGCCAGAAGTTCCTGCACTTGCCACGGAAAATCATCCTCGCCTAAACCACGCCGGAGCGCGCGCGCCGTCAATCCATCGGTTCCCGGAGCACGCCCAACGCCCAGATCGATGCGTCCAGGGTAAAGCGTCTCAAGAGTTCCAAACTGTTCCGCGACCATCAGAGCCGCATGGTTCGGCAACATGATTCCGCCGGAACCGACCCGCATAGTGGATGTTCCACCTGCGACATAACCAATCAGCACCGACGTCGCGGCGCTCGCGATTCCGCCCATATTGTGGTGCTCCGCGAGCCAGAAGCGCGTGTAGCCCCAACGCTCCGCATGGCGCGCCAGATCAAGCGTATCGCGAAACGCATCGGCCACCGTTCCGCCGGCCTTCACAAGAGCAAGGTCCAGAACAGAAAACCGCGCGCGTTTTACATCATTCATGACTGATTGGATGCTTCCCGCTCGAGAAGGAAGCGTTTTCGTTCGACGCCCCAACGATAGCCCGACAGAGCGCCATCATCGCGAACCACGCGATGACAGGGGATCGCGACGGCCAGCACATTCGCGGCGCACGCTTGAGCCACTGCCCGCACCGAATTCGGGGAACCAATGCGTTTTGCGATATCTGTATAGCTGGCCGTTGATCCGGCAGGAACCTTCCGCAGCGCCTGCCACACGCGCTGCTGGAAGGCAGTTCCGCGGACATCCAGAGGCAACGCGAGTCCCAGCGCCGGAGCTTCCACAAAACCAATAACTTTCGAAACCAGTTGCTCGAACTGCTTGTCTCCGCCGATGAGATTCGCCTGCGGAAATTGGTCTTGCAACTCGCGGGTCAGCGCGTCCGGATCATCGCCGAGAAGAATAGCGCAAACACCGCGATCGCTCGTAGCGACGAGAATCGACCCAAGAGAACACTCTCCCACGGCAAATCGGATTTCCGCGCTCGCGCCGCCCGCTCGGTAGTTCGAAGGCGTCATCCCCAAGATCTCGTTGGATGCTTCGTAAAATCGCCCATTCGAGTTGTACCCGGCATCGTAAATTGCTTCGGTCACCGTGTCACTCTTGCCGAGCTTGCGCCGGACACGCTCCGTGCGGTGCGCCGCCGCATATGCCTTGGGTGTCAGTCCCGTGATGGCCTTGAATACACGATGGAAATGATAGGTGCTCAAGCCCGCGTACTTCGCCAGTTGTTCGAGACCCGGAGTCTCTTCCGATTTCTCAATTAACCGGCAGACTTCGGCGATTTTCGCGGCCTGCTGTTCAGCGGCAGGCGGCTCGTTCGGTTTGCAGCGCTTACACGGGCGGAATCCCGCCTTTTCCGCGTCCTCACAAGTTGCGTGGAACTGCACGTTCTCCGGCCGTGCCAGACGAGCCGCGCACGATGGGCGGCAGTACACGCCAGTCGTCCTGACTGAGTAATAAAATACACCGTCCGATTGAGGGTCGCGGCGTTCCACCAACGCCCAACGAGGATCGCTCTTTGTTTCATCTGATCGGTTCATAACCAAAATCTACCAGCGATCCCGTTCGTTTACACTCCGATTCTTGCTTTCAAATTGAATCGTTTACCTGACGGTGTAGAAGTAATAGTCGGCCGTGTAGTGAACGCGTGTTTTTTCATCCTTGTGCGCAGCGTCGCAACCCGAAGCGGGAGCTTTGCCGCCACTCGTGCGCAAGCGCTGGATGCTCAAAACATTCTTCATCACGCCGTCTCCCATATGATCCGTCGCAGTCAAAAGCAGCCACGGAATCGATTCGGCATCGAGCGTGACATTCGCCACCGGTTTTCCCTTCACCTGGCTGCCATCCATCCATTGCCAGGTGGGCCCGGCAAAATGAGACCCCACTTGATTTCCCGCCTCGTCAAACAGTTTCGCGTCAGGACCGCTAAGGGCCCATTCGGATCCGTCGCACGTATAAATCTGGTCGCCCGATCCGCGCGCGTGCAACACGCCCGGCGAGTTGCCTTTGACTCGCTGCGCCAACCGATACTCGTTCGCCGCACGGTCCGTCTGGCCAGTGGCGCCAAAGATATTTCCCAAGCTGATGTGCGACCACACTTCAATCCATCCTGGGTCGAGGTCCCCGTCCAGGGCCGACCGGAACTCGTTTGCGGCGGCCTGAATATGCCCCTGTTGGAAAAAGATTTCCCCAACTCGATAATGCGCCAACGAACTCCTTCGATTCGCCTCGAGCACTTTTTGGCAGCTCTCCACGCTATCGCAGTCATTGCTCTGACCGAATCCGGCAGCAACAAAGCAGGCCGCGAGAACGAGTAGCCGTCTCATCACTTCAGTCTATCCCGTCAAGCACGTAAAACGAGCATCTTCGCGAGCCGAAAGAGCCGCAACGCCGCGACATAACCAGGGGTATCGGGCAGCGTGCGATTCGAAGTCCCGCTAATTCCGGCGAGCAACGGAGCGACCGGCAACTGCGACCATTGCCCACCTTCAGCCATCACGCCGTGTATCGCGCGGGCCAGCGCATGCTCGAGAAACACACCACGCGAATCGTCGATCAGGCATCGCCTCGACACCAGATGATTCGCCAACACGTCCTTCGATGCACAAAATATGCGTGAGTCGCCCCAGGTCAGATTGTGCCGTAAGTCGCAGAACACGTCGACATTCGGAAACTTGTCCATCGCGGCTACCAGCGCACTCGCGTTGGGAACATAGACCCGGCCCGACACCTTCAAGACACGCCGCGCGTTCCGAAGCAGCGAAGACTGTTTCAAAGCATGGGCAATGATTCCAACTTCTCCATATCCTTTGCCGCGCGGAAACGTCGTCGGGTCTTCCAGAAACGAAATGAATTCAACGCGCTTATTGTCATCGCGGCACAGCCTTTCCACCGCGGTCAAATCGTAGCCGGAGTTTTCGCAGAAGACAATCGGATTCGGCAAAGGATCAGCGAGCCACCTTCGCAAAGCACTCTTGTAATCTTCAATTCGAACGCTCGGATCGCGGCGCGCCAAACACGGTACGTTCCCAGGACGAATTGTCGCAGTCAACAGAACGGCCGTGCCGTGCCCCGATTCCGTCATGAACTATTCCACGCGGAATTCGTGCACGCTCTCCACCGTTTGATTTCCCACCGCATCCCGGACGCTGATCACTATCGAGTATGTTCCCAGCGCGATGTTCTTGTCCAGGTTCAAACTGAACACCCCTGGTACAAAGCGAGTCGGGTACTCGGACTCCGCCGCTCGTCCAGCCGCATCGGGCTTGGCATAAAGGGTCTTGCCGGTGGAATCCTTCAGAGCGACCCCATAGCTCACATCGAACCTGTTCTTCTCGCCAAATTTGTGGCCCGCCATATCGAATTTCACCCAGACACTCTCACCTGCGCGGTACGCGCCGCCGGGCGGAACCACATCGGCATCGCGTTCCGAACGAAGAAAGCGAAAATTGTAGACTCCGAGGCCCGCCGCCGGATCGAACTGCAGTCCGCCTACGTGGAACGGAACTTCTGCGTCGGTGGCCGCACCGTCGGCATTCTCATCCTTGACGTGGATCTTCACGGAATACGTACCAGGCGCCGGCGTCTGAGGCAGCCGGAAATCGTAGCGAACCTTCGGCATCCACTTACTCTTTTTGTCTTCTTCGGCCAGCGTCGTCTGTATCTCGCCGCTCTTTGGCGTGGCGAACGATTGCCCAGAAGAATCGAATACTCCTACGGTATAGGTGAGATGAATATGATCCTCGTCTTCGCCGGTGGCTTTCAGTCCGCCAATGCGAAAACTCAAATAAACCGCTTCACCGCCGGAAAAGACGGTGTCCGCCGGTATTCGCGGTCCGTTCTCGTATTGTTCGATACGGGGTTGTACGATCTCCAACCCGGCCGCCGGAAGGCTACTCGCGACAAACGCAAGCGCAAAAAAGAAAATAATAAGCCGCATACGGGAGCCGCATCAGGGCTCCTGAGTTGATTGTAACTGCAAGGGAATATCGATGAGCGCGTGCTTCTCCTGGCCGACGTCTCCATCAGGAATGTCCAGCTTGTAGCCTCCGAGCGGCACATCGAAAATCACCACGCCTTGAGTCGTTTCCACCGGCTGCACATGGCGCAGCATTCCGAACCACGTCGGCTCCGCGTCCGCGCCTTCCGTCACTTCTTCATACGTCTGGCCGGAGGTTCCCTGGAGCTTCATCAAGGGGATGGTCGCGGTAGAATCCGCCCCATTCGTCACCGAGAGTTTGATCACCAGAAATCGATTCTGCGGCACTTTCGGATTGGCTCCGTCTCCCAGTTTCGTCTCCCATCTCGTCTCCATTGCCGTGTATGTCACAGGGCTGATTTCCACCCGCTGCCCCATGGCAAAATTTCCGATCAGTCCGGGAACTTTGGGCGCGGCCGCAGCCGTTTCAGGCTCCCCTGCGCGCCGGCATGCGTTCAGCAAACAGAGCGGGAGCGCAAAGGCTACGAAGACGAGACACCACGTTGGCAACGAACTCCCAAGCCGGTGGCATTTCTTTGGAGCTTCACGGCTTCGCGTGACACTTTGTATGATGATGGAACAGGAAACAAAGTTCTTCATGAATTTTCGCACCAGGATTTTGGCGCTTCAGTTCGTTATTGTACTAGCCTTTTTTTCCACACGCATTACCGCGCAATCAGAACACCCGCTGACCGGGCGAACGATCGCCCCGGTGATGGGAATTGGCGGCGCGGAGTGGCTGGAGCGTTCCGATCGGGAAATGGAGGAAATGCCCGAAAAGGCGCTCGATGCAATCGGCATCCGGCCGGGCATGTCCATTGCCGATATTGGCGCCGGTACCGGATACTTCAGTATTCGAATGGCCAAGCGCGTAGGTCCGGGCGGAAAAATATACGCCAACGATATTCAACCTGAGATGCTTGTCCGGCTGAAGCGGCGTGTGGCGGATGCGGGGCTTTCTAACGTCCAAGCCGTACTCGGTACGGAGTCCGATCCAAAGCTACCCGCAAAGACCATGGATTTGATTCTGATGGTGGACGTCTATCACGAATTCTCACAGCCTCAACTCATGCTGCAGAACTTGCGTCGAGCCCTGAAGGACGATGGCGCTCTCGTTCTGCTGGAATACCGGAAAGAAGATCCGCGTATTCCCATTCGGCCGGAACATAAGATGAGCGTCGAGGAAGTAAAAACAGAAGTGACGCCGGAGGGCTTCAAGTTTGACAAGGTACTCGAAGTCCTCCCGCGCCAGCACATTCTGATCTTTCGGAAAGCGAACTAATTCTTACCGGCGGTGTCCGTAAAACCCACCACGATAGTAGCCCGGGCGGCCATAGTAGTATCCGTGTCCATAATATCCACGGCCGTAGAATCCAAACGCGAAACTCGGTCCGTAGTAGAAAGGTGAGTAATAGGGATACGGATAAGCCGGATAGTAGCTTGGCCCATAGTAAGGATAAGGGGCCGGCACCGGTCCGCTCCGCACTTGCATCTGTGGGCTGTCATACGGTCGTTCGTAGTCGCTCGGATCGACGTAGCGAAATGCCTGGGCGGAGCGCTCGGTCGAAATCGCTACCGGTGCCTCTACTCGGAACGTCAAAACCTGTTCGGGATAGATCACCGTTGGCTGCCCGCGCGTCAACAGCACGCCAAGCGTGCCAGCCACCGCGCCGGCTCCGGCGCCAATCGCTGCACCTCTGCCCCAATCCGCAGCCGCGCCAATGGCAGCGCCTACTGCGGTGGTCCCTGCGATTGCACCTGCGTCGCGTCCTACTGAAGTTCCACCGGAACGGCTCACCAACTGCGACTGAATCGGAACCTGCTGGCCGTCCACTAACTCTAGCTCCGTCAATTGCACACCGAGCCGCGAAGTTCCTTCCACGCGTCCTGCTTTATGCGCTTCCGCGACACGTCCGCTGACCGTCTGTCCACGTTGTGCGACGACAACACCGTCCACTACGATTGGACGAACAAGGGTCGCCGCGAACGCATCACCGGGTTGGTTGTGGTCCGAAGATAGAGGCTGGTTGACCCGAATAGTGACATAGGTGCCCGGACGAATGCTCAGTTGGGCCGGCGGAGGCGGCGGAGGAGCGCCGTAGTTCATATTCTGCTGCTGCTCTTGCTGTTGTGGAGGCGGTCCACCAACCTGATTCTGAAATGGCGGTTGATTTTGCGCCTGGTCAGCATCGGCCGGACCCGGACCGGCTTGGCTTGGCGCTTGCGAGGAATCCAAACGCCGCCACGCGCCGTTCTGCGACGGCTGCTGCTGCGGATAATTCGGCTGATTCTGCGCGAAGGCGAGAGAAGAAAAGGAAAGCAAAGAGATTGTCGCGACGGTGCTGGAGATTCGTTTCATAGATCGCTGCCTCATATCATTCGACGGAACACTTCTTGCACCTGTTTCGCCAAACAAAAGCTGTCGCCAACTCTATGAAATTAAGCGAGGCTCAACCACCAATTCTGGCCGCGAACCACCGCCGTTGGTGCTTTTGAACCACTTATTTCATGATGGTGGCGGTTTTAATGTAATCCAATCTCGGGAACTGGGCCTCGAGGTAAGCGTTCCCCTGGGCCGTCATTGCACCCTGGTCCGGCCGTTCGGCGTACTCGCTATTAATATGCTCCACAACTTCCATCCCTTCCACCACCATGGCAAACGGCGCGAAACCCTGAGAATCGAGGAACTGATTACTCTTGAGATTGATGAAGAGCTGGGTACTCCGCGAATTCGGGGCGCCTGTCGCCGCGTAGGTCATCGCTCCCACCCGGTTCGTCTGGGTCACGGGATCGTCGTGAATCGGCCTATCCCACTTCTTCGTCACTGCGGGATTGGCGGCAATCCCGAACTGAACCATAAAATTAGGCACGACGCGGAAGAAACGCGCGCCATTGTAAAATCCGGCGTTCACGAGTTCTTCGAAGTGTGCCGCGCCGATGGGAGCCCAATCCTTATGAACTTCGACAATGATCGGTCCCTTGCTGGTCTCGAATTTTACCTTGAATGTGTTCGCCGTCTCGACCTTCTTAGGAGGGGGAGCAGGCGCCGGCTCAGGAGCCTTTTCCGGCGGAGCCTTCGCGGGGGCCGGTTCTGGAGCTTTCTCCACAGGAGGGGCGGGGGGAGGACTGGCGGCACGTTCCGCCTCAGCATTCTTCTTCTGGGTATCTGTGGAGCTCGAGCAACCCGCCAGGATCAACACGGGGATTAGCAATAGCCATCGTCGATTCATAATGTTCTTTGCATTTTATAACGTTGGCTCGCCAGGTAACAACAATTTCACTGCGCTAACGCGCCAGAAACAAACCGTCGCGGCTCAGCCGCGCATTCAGTCGTCACCCACCACTGCTAGCGTCGAATCGGGCCAAGGAGTCCCCGAACGATGCTGTATGAACGAAGAAAGATAGATCCGGCAGAGGGCCTGGAGATCACGAGGCTCAACAAGAAGCGGCACGACGACACCGCGCGCCTCCTGATCCTCTCAGAGGAAGACGAGCCCAAGTTTCCAGCTATGCTCGAATGCTACCTGGACGAACTCGATCCGAGCGGCATCGAACAGGATGACCTGGTCCGGGAAATCGTAGTCGGCAAATGGCGGCAGGAAAGATACTGGCCAATCGAGAATGCCCTATTCGAATTGGCGCCATATAGCAGCGAAGAAGCCCCCAAGAAATTCGAAACGATCGACGGACCCAGCCAGGTCGCGGTCGCCATGCTCAGACATGAAATCCATCGACCTCGTCACGCGGCTGTAATGCCCATCCCCGGAAATGAAAATACGCTCTGTTTGGATCATCGAAACTTCAATGTATTTTTCGAAGAAACCCAAACCAGGCAGCCTCAAGCATCGGATTTACGACAGCGAACCCAAACCAGGCAGCTTCAAGCATCGGATTTACGACAGCGAACCCAAACCGGGCAGCTTCCACCATCGGATTTACGA
>Ga0105240_10012738_pt1 | contig 11590 bp, 9 predicted proteins | sample KBSC54metaG_FD_80426 | JGI IMG/M metagenome (GOLD analysis project Ga0105240, IMG submission 80426) | Corn rhizosphere microbial communities from Kellogg Biological Station, Michigan, USA - KBS C5-4 metaG | ecosystem: Host-associated > Plants > Roots > Rhizosphere > Soil | place: Michigan, USA...
AAAAAAAGAAGCTTTCCGCGGGGCAAGTCGCCAACCGTTTCCTGGAAATGCAGATCTATCGCAATCGCCCCATGCGTGCCAATTTATCAGGTTTGAGATTGGAGTATGCGATCCTCCAGATCTATTGCAAAGATGCAGGTAAAAGGGATGTCGAGATCGGATTTAATGTGGGTCAGGGAAGCCAGGATATAGGCTTTCGAAACACCATCAATATTCTATTTAATAGCCAGCCGGCAGTGAACCTTACACTGCATGTGAAAGACGACGATGGGGCGCCCACTATTGCCTCATTTATTTTTACCGATGGCGTAGAACACGTATTGGACGACAGCGTTCTGACAATAGAGAATGGAGGCGCCCGGTTCGTAAGGGCGGAAAGGAACCTGAAAAGAAACAGATTATCCTCGCCCGAAGATTATAAGGCGCCGGCCTCCCTTGTAGGTATATATCCATTGCCTTCAAGGCGGGTGGCTGCGTATGATGAATATCCCGATTTTTTCTTTCAGCCGCAGGTCTACCGTGCTGACGGAGAGCATGTCCAACTTCCGCCTGGCAGGTATACGGTAACGGTCCAGAAAGGTCCTGAATACCTTCCCCAGGTAAGGGAGCTGGTCATTCCAGCCGGCGTAAAGGAATATGCCGCAACCTTTCAATTGCGACGCTGGATAAATATGGAAAAAATGGGTTGGTATTGTGCCGACCACCATGTCCATGCCGCGGGCTGCAGTCACTATGAAAGCCCGGAGGAAGGCGTAAAACCCTATGATATGTGGCGTCAGATGCTGGGGGAGAATTTGAATATCGCTGCTGTGCTTGCCTGGGGGCCGAGCTGGTATCATCAGAAAATGTTTTTTACCGGTCATGATGATACTCTTTCTACCTCCAAAAATATCCTGCGTAATGATGTCGAGGTGTCTGGTTTCCCGTCCTCTCATGCTGGTCATGTCGTATTGTTAAGAATAAAAGAGGACGACTATCCTGGCACGCAAAAGATCGAAGATTGGCCAAGTTGGACACTGCCCGTTCTCAGCTGGGCCAAATCACAAAACGGCGTCGTGGGCTATGCTCACTCCGGCTGGGGTTTGGAGCCCACGTCCCCAACGACAGAATTACCCAACTATGTGTTACCAAAAATGGATGGTATCGGGGCAAATGAGTATATAGTGACGGTGACACAAGGCCTGGTGGACTTTTACAGCGCGGGCGACACACCGGCGCCCTGGGAGCTGAACATGTGGTATCATACGCTCAATTGCGGCTTCACCACCCGGCTCAGTGGGGAGACCGACTTCCCCTGCATATTCGATGAGCGGGTAGGCATGGCCAGAAGCTATTTCTCGCCGGAGAAGGGTCTTAGTTACGATGGATATGTGGATGCGATTAAAAAAGGGAATTCCTATGTCTCCGACGGATATTCGCATATTATCAAGTTCTCGGCCAACGGGCTGCTTTCAGGTACCAATGACAGCAAACTGAATGTAAAGAGCGGAGACATTGTTAAAGTACAGGCTGCCGTGGCGGCGAATCTCACCGAGCACCAGGACGACGCTGGCGCAGCCATTGCAAAAAGTCCCTGGAGTGACCAACCCTACTGGAGTATCGAAAGAGCGAGGATCGGCACGAGCCGAAAGGTACCTGTAGAACTGATCGTGAATGGTCGTCCCGTCGACACCGCCATCACCGAGGCGGACGGCAGTTGGAAGAACATCTCGTTCAATTATACCGTGCGACGTTCCTGCTGGATGGCCTTGCGGGTACTGGCCAGTGCGCATACCAATCCGATCTTCGTATTGGCCGATGGCAAACCTATTCATGAACGCAAGAGTGCCGAGTGGTGTCGCCTGGCAGTCGATCAATGTTGGAAAATGAAGCAGGGTAATATCAGGCCGCAGGAGCAGGCCGCGGCGGAAAAAGCATATGACGACGCGCGGCGGGTGTATGATAGAATTGCGCTCCTGCCGGATTGATCAAGGTTCGCTCGCAGCCGGGCTGATCATCCATTTAGCTTTGAGCTGGATATTGCTTAAACCCGATGCTCTCCCTCTTCATTTCCGTTGCCTGAAAATGGATCTTCGTTTGCACCTCGTCCAATGCGATGAGATCGTCCGTATCCCCCAGAACCTCATCGATAAAGCCATATTGCCGGGCCTCCACGCTGTTCATAAACCGGTCGCGTCGGAACAGCTCCTCGATCTCCTCGCGAGTATGGCCGGAGAACTTCCCCATCAGGTAGAATATCTGGTTCTGCAGCCTTTCCTGCTCCTTGTACGCGATGCGCACGTCTTCCGTATAGCCTTTGGCGCCGCCGCCAGTGGGGTGCATATGGATGGTCGCGTGGGGCAGGGCATATCGCTGTCCTGTCTGGCCGGCCGTCAGCAGGAAGGTGCTCATACTGCCGCAGAAACCCATCGCCACCGTGGACACGGGCGACTTTAGCTTGCGCATCGTATCGTAGATGGCAAAGCCGCCATAGACGATGCCGCCGGGGCTATTGAGGTAAAGCATGATAGGATTATGATTCTCGCTGTCCAGGTAGAGCAGCTGCGCCACGACCAGGTTGGCCACGTTCTCTTCGATGGCCGTTCCCAGATACACGATGCGCTCTTTGAGCAGCAGGCTATAGATATCGTAGGCGCCCCTGGTCGCGCTATCGATGACGGTTGGAATGATCATGTCAGGAAAAAATTGTTTTTATTTGATGGGCAAAATCGGCCTCGTCGAGCAACAGACGGTAGATCGTATCCAGCCTGCAGCGTTCCTCCCTCCGGGCATAGCGACGGATCAGCCGGTGGGCCGTCCTCTGTGCATCTACCTTTTCGGCGAGAGCGTCATCCAGGAGCAGGCGGGCTTCGAATGCCCTGGCATCCTCTTCGTTGAGCTGTCGCAACAGATAGCAGTCAATCTGGTACAGCTCGTTTAATTCGCTACGCATAAGCTTGGGTTGATCTTATTTCTTCCCGGACCTTCTCCAGGCATTTATGTTTCTGGACGGTGGCGGAGCGCCTGCCGTTGAAGCCAAAACGTAGGGCGATGTCCTGCATGGAGCAATGGTCATAGTAAAAGGCTTTTAACAGCTGCATACATTTCCTACCGCTTCGCACGAGCGAGTCCAGCAAGCTTTGCTCCCTTTCTTCCGTGGCCTCATCTTCTGGCTGTGGCGCCTCGAATCCATCGGGCAGAGGAAATGTCACCCCCGTGCCCCGTGCATGTAACCAGCGGATCTTGGCCGTGCCCAGGAGATAGGCCTTGGGCGAGGAGTGCAGGTGCAGCTTTCCGGCTTTTTGTTTTTCCATGTAGATAAGCAGCGCGTCGTGAAAGGCGTCTTTCGCCTCCTCGAGGCTTCCACCCATCCGCCGGATCATCCGGGCGAAATCGGGGAAGCTGTCTCTGTATAGGCACATGATCGGATCTTCTGTTTGTTGGGTCATTTGAACTTCCGTTTTAAATAAGTGTCTAAGAAGGTAGGATGATCACCGGAAAAATTCAAAAAAATTGTATCGCTATCAGACGTCAGTGTGCTGTTTGCGAACAGGCTGGTGTTAAAAAAAATACCTAAACAACTGGTTATAAGTTATTTGGAATTTGGCAGCGCAATTGCATTCTCATTGGCCAAAAATCTATAATCATCTATCCAATGTGTGAAATACAAAGCAAAAGATTAGTCTATTCTCTATTATTACTCTTCATCTTCCTGCGTTGCGAAAGCTCAGCCCGGGCGCAGCAAGTTACCTTATCCGATGAATTCGCCATGACGGGAGCGCTGATTTATCCCGCGCCGGGAGAGGCGCCGATCCCTGATGGGGTTGTCATTGTCTCGCACGGTAAAATAATTTCCGTCGGCCGCAAGGGAGAAATATCAATTCCTTCCGGTATACAGACGGTGGATTGCAAAGGACAGACAGTGGTTGCCGGCTATTGGAATACGCATGTTCATTTTATGGAACCGAAGTGGAGTGACGCAGGCAACCTCCCTGCCCAACAGCTCACTGCCCAAATGCAGGACATGTTGACGCGATATGGTTTCACGTCGGTGGTAGACATTGGTTCCCTCCTCCAAAACACGCTTGCATTAAGACGCAGGGTGGCGTCCGGAGACGTAAAGGGTCCCCGGATCTTGACGGCAGGCATGATCATTTATCCAAAAGATGGCATTCCTTATTACATCACAGAAAATTTACCTGCCGACCTGGTGGCTGTTGTCAGAAAATTGGGGGAAGCAGCGACGCCTGCCGATGCCGTTCGAATTGTCGATGAACAAATTGAGCAAGGCAGTGATGTTGTCAAGCTGATGGCCGTCAGCATTATGCGCCCCAACGGCCATATTCAATTTAACCCAATGCCCTTACCCGTCGTCCAGGCTGCCACGGCAGAGGCGCATCGCAAAGGGAAACTGGTCTTCGCGCACCCGACGAATAAGGATGGTATTGAACTTGTCCTTGCCGGCCACGTCGATGTGCTGGCGCACGCGTCGGAAGAACCATCCAAATGGGATAGCACGGTATCACGCCGGTTAAAAGCGGCCAACGTCACCCTTATCCCTACATTGACACTTTTTGACAAGGACCAGGATTTCGATGAGATACTGAAAGAAGTAAAGAGCTACTCGGACATCGGCGGCCAGATAATGTTCGGCACAGATATAGGGTTTTTGACAGATTACCCCTCACTGACAAAGGAATTTGGCTACCTGGCGCGCGCCGGCCTGACGTTTTCACAAATCCTCGCGACATTGACCACCGTTCCCGCGGCAAGATTAGGTTTGTCGGATTCCACGGGAGCGATCAAAAAGGGCCTGGACGCAGACCTGGTAGTACTCGATGGCGATCCGGCCAAGGATCAAAGCGCCTTCTATCATGTAGCATTGACGATCCGGCAGGGGAATATTATTTACCAGAAGAATCGCTAATAGAAAAATATCTTACGAACTTTTGGATGGACACCTCATGGGTGCCGCTCTTTATTCCCTGGATCATCTTTCGGGTCTACGTATGTTACACCCGAAGGGCCATAACCCGTAATTTCGACGATGATGGGTTCGTCCTTCGTCATGGCAAAATGATTTTGAAATTGAACTTCCGAATAAACACTGCCAACAGGAAGCTTTTTCAATTTGCTTTCGTCAAACTTATCACCGTAGCCAAAGTACCAGGTTCCGGACACCACCGTGCCTACCCTGTCATCAGGATGCAAATGCGCGGGGATCTTCGTATGGGCTGCCACTTTCAGAAGGATAGTATACAGACCTGCTTTTGATGGGTCTCCATGTATAACAATTACCTGGACAGCACTTAGGTTGGATGAGCCCGGCGCTGATGGGCCGGCAGCTTTTGTATCTACAATTTCCTGTTGGGTCATCCGAAGCTGCCCGTTGTCTTTTGTCTGTGCGCTCGCGGCGGCACAATAAAATAGCAGCGTCAATACAAGATTTATTCGTCCAGACATATACATAAAATGTGTTTATTGATGATGAAAAACTATTTGGTCGCAAGAAATCCAAGCAGGTCGTGTTGTACCTGTTCCGTGTTCTCCTGTACCAACCAATGACCGGCGCCTTTGATGATGCTTGCTGTCACACTTTCGGCAACAAGCCTGCAATGGTCAGGCAAAAAGGTTCCGCTGTATTCACCCGCCATGGCGAGCAAAGGCATCTTCAATTTTGTTTTCATAAACTGTTCATTGTCTTTTGCGTCCTGAGAAAACGCAGCAAACCAATGGAAAGCGCCGTACGTGGATCTTGGCGTTGTGTATGCCCGGAAAAATTCATTGGTTTCTTCCTTTGTAAATGCGTTATTTACATGGCCGACCACCGGCCAAAACCCGGTGAGGAATTCCTTTTCCTTTCCGGCTACAATGCTGGCTGATGATGACCAGCCAAAGAACCCAAACCACCATGCTTGTGCCCTTACCTGGCTCCATACAGGTTCAACGCCGGGCAATAAGGCATCGAGCAAAGCCAGCTTTTTTACCTCGTTTGCGTATTGGGCCGCGTAAGCATAAGCCACCATCAACCCGATATCGTGTCCCACCACCTCTATATCACTAAATCCAAGCTGTTTAACCAGGCCGTGCAAATCGGCCGCGAGCGTCTTCTTATCATACCCGCTGTCCGGTTTGTCGCTTTCCCCAAGGCCGGGCAGGTCCGGCGCAATCACCGTAAAGTGTTTTGAGAGCTCCGGAAGCAGGCGGTTCCACATAAACCAATTCTGTCCAAAGCCATGGATCAAAAGCAGCGGCGTACCGGTACCACCGATGACATAATGAATGTTAAAGCCGTTGACGTTTTTCACTTCGTTTTTGAAATTCGAAGGGGGCGCAGCCGGTTGGCTTGTCGCGACGGCACTGTCCTTTACAGGTGTTACGGGCTGGTCACCGGGCTTGCTTTCACATCCTGTGATCAAAAGGCTGGACAGCCATACTATCAGGACGGTGCAATAAAACATCTTTCCAGGGTTCTTGTACATAAACATGTTTTTGAATGGTTATTTTATTTGTTTTTTGCATGCGCAGCCGTTTCTATTACGCGCGCAACCGCTGTGGCGTCTACAATAAATAGGACATGGCTGCCTTTTATTTCTGTTACGATGGAACCCGCCCTTTTATACATCATCCGTTCGATAGATGGGCTGATGCTCTTGTCGTCCGTTGCCACGATAGCGTATGATGGCTTCTTTTTCCAGGCAGGCATGGTAACGGGTGTAAGAAATGCCTTAACAGCGATGGGACCCTGCGATGCATACATAAAATCAGCTTTTTCCTTGCTTACATCTGCGGCAAAGCCTGCATGAAATTTTGCTTTATCATAATAAATAAACCCCTTTTCATCCGGGGGAAGAATACCATTTTCAGGGGCAGGTGGCGCTGTTTTAACCAGGTCAAGTGTAGTTTCGCCCGCGTCGGGCGCAAAAGCAGCCACATATACCAGGCTTACCACCTTTTCGGAATTACCCGCCTGTGTTATTACGGTGCCACCCCAGGAGTGCCCAACTAACACTACGGGGCCATCTTGCTTATCAATAGCTCTTTGTGTAGCCGCCACATCATCCTCCAGCGAGGTCAGCGGATTTTGTACCATGGTCACGTTATAACCATGTGCTTTAAGTATAGCAAACACGTTTTCCCAGCCGGAGCCGTCGGCAAAAGCGCCGTGCACTATTACAATGTTTTTTATGGCAGAATCGGCCTGGGCCAGTATGCGGTTGTTTGGCAAGACGGCAAAGCCGGCGATAAACAATACCAAAAGAAAGGAAGTACAACTTTTCATATCTCAGTTTTTATGGTTAATGATGATTTTTTACTCCATTGCAACCACCTGCCTGCCGATCCATTCGAGAATATATTCGGCGTTCTCTTTCCACGTCGACCTTCCAAATACAAAATGATTGTGGCTGGCAAATTCCTTGTAGTCCGTTACGGAATGGTTGTTCCTGTATTTTGAGTAATTGGAATAGTTAAGCGAAGCCGGTATGGAATGGTCGGTGCTGCCTGAAATGATCAACAATGGCGGGCGGGGCGTTTTAAAATTTATTTTTGCGGCCTTTGTTATGGTATCCCTTACTATTAATTTTGACTCGGGCGCGGCAAATCGGTAATAATATTCCTTTTGTTCTTCATCATCCATTCCATTGGTAAAACCATACTGCCATGCCTTGTACGACATTAGATAGGATTCCTTCACCGGCGTAAAAAAGCCCAGGGCGTCCCAGCCGGCTTTTAAGAATGACAGCTTGAAAGTAAAAATGCCCTGTGGTGGCACCGGGTGAATGGCGGCCCCCAATGCGCCAAGGCCGCGTTGTAATAACAACTGCACAATAAGGCCGCCAATAGAGTGGCCAATAAGGATCGGCTGGTGTGGCAATTGTTTTACAATGTCCGCATAGTAGTCGACAAGCGCCGCAAGCCTGTTTGAAGCAACCAATGCATCAGGCTGCCTGTTCCTTAATACTTCGGCAGTTGCGTCTTTATGCGGCCAGGATGGAGCGAGTGTCTTATACCCCCTGGTTTCAAAGTACACTTTCCATTCGTCCCAGCAACTGCTGGTAATAAACGCACCGGTGATAAATAAGATCGTTTGTGGACGGCTAGGCGACATATTTTGTTGTATATGTCCCAATAAGCCAAAACAAATGCCAGTTGCTTAACCAGTTGTATATCAGTAGTCGTCCCCATTGGCGACGATGCCGCCACCGCGGTATTTCGCGGTTTTGCGAAGAATACCGCGATATAAAATAGTGCTTTGCATTTATCTTTAAGCGTTAAACTTTTCCCTACAGCTTTTATTACCTTTACCAAAATGGCCTGGTTTATGACAATAAGGTTGGCAAAAATTGTTTTGAAGCCAGTTATGCTTATACTATTTCTGCTACTCTTGTTACAAATACAGGTGGCGGGGCAAACCACACGTCCGAGCGAAACTACCGGCGAACTCTTATACCAGGCACAAACAAGCAAGCCGGATACAAGCCGCGTTAAACTGGTGAACAAGCTGGTAAGGAGTTACTTTAGGGAAGCAGAAACCAGTAAGGCTGAATTTGAGAGCATTTTTACGTACCTGCACCAGGCAATAAAGATAGCGGACTCAATGCATCTTGATTTTAGGAGATGGAAGTACGAAAGCGTTTCCCTCCTCGCCTATGCATTGATGCGGTCGGGCAATTATACGGAGGGTCAGCGCACATTCATGGACCTGGTTACGACTACCCATCATTTGGGGGACAAAAAACTGGAGGCAGATAGCTGGCACAAATATGCATGGGCCTTGCAGTCTTTGAACACCAACTACCCGGGTATTGATTCCGGCCTTACAAGAGCGATGCTGCTGTACCATGAAATAAATGACCGGCGCGGTGAAATAGATATGTCCCTCGAGTTGGCGGAATTACATATAGGCGAGGCCAAAATATCCCTGGCCGAACAGGAATATTTAACGCTCATCGGAAAATCAGCAGCGGCAGCGTCTTACAAATCCGCAGACATCTATTTTTCCCTTTCGCGTCTCAACAGGTACGAAGGCAATTTTAATAAGGCGCTTGGCTATGCCCTGCAGGCTGTAAAGCGGATGGAGGTAACAAAAGACTCTGTTAATGCACATAATTACTTTGGGGAAATTGCAGAAGTGTACCAGGCATTGGATAAACCTGCTGAAAGCGCCTTTTGGTACAAAAAGTGCCTGCTTAAAAGAGAGAGCATGGATTACTACCAGTTTGGCTTGTACCGCACGTATAACCTGTTGATAACGCAATTGATCAAATCCGGGGCCGGCCACGAAGCATTGGCTGCCATAAGAGACCTGCAACAAAAGAGTCCCCCCCATGGCCTGTCTGAGCGCGCCGTGCTTTACCAAAGCCTTGCCTATTGTTACCAAGCCCAAGGGGACGTTGACTCTACAGAGAAGTATTTTCTCGCTTCCCTGGAAGGCTACCGGAAAACGGGTGCAGAGGGGGAGATCATCTCGCTGATAGCCACTGATATTGGTTCTTTCTATGTAACGCAAAAACAATTTAAAAAGGCCGCACCTTACCTTGACGAAGCGTTGCAATACAACCCTTCCCCATCAGGTGCACTTCGTATACAACAATTACTTTTCAGGATAGATTCTGCCGCCGGCAACTACCTTTCATCTATCCATCATCTTCAGCATTATTCGACGCTGCACGATTCCATTTTTAATGAGGCCACCGGAAAGCAGATTGAAGAACTCAAGATCCAGTATGAAACAGAAAAAAAAGATAAAGATATTGAACTGCTAACAAAAAAAGACCAGCTTCAGCAGTCGGTATTGCGGCAGGCCACCATCATGCGCAATTGGGTGCTGGGCAGCAGTCTGTTGCTTATACTGTTGTTGGCCGTATTATACAACCGTTACAGGCTTAAACAAAAAAGCGCCAGGCTGCTGGAGGAACAACAGGCCATCATAAATCAAAAGAACATTTCACTGCAACACCTCGTCAATGAAAAAGAATGGCTGGTAAAAGAAATTCATCACCGGGTGAAAAATAATTTCCATATGGTTATGGGGTTGTTGGGCACACAATCGGGGTATCTAAAAAATGAAGAAGCCATAACTGCCGTAAGAGAAAGCCAGCACCGCGTACACGCCATGTCGCTCATTCATCAAAAATTATATCAATCGGAAAATCTTTCCGCCATTGATATACCGGGCTATATCCACGAGCTGGTGGATTATTTAAAAGACTCACTTGATAGTGGCAGGTCAATAAGATTTCACCTTCAAATCGACCGTATTAGCCTTGGGCTCTCCTATGTAGTGCCCATCGGGCTTATTTTAAATGAGTCCATTACCAATGTTATAAAATATGCTTTCCCAAACAACAGGCAAGGCAATATATACATATCCTTTACACAAATCAGCAATGAAAACAGGTTCCTGCTGGCGGTCCGGGACGACGGTATAGGCTTGCCCGCTGGTTTTGATAGTACAAGGCAGGTGTCCATGGGGATGAACCTTATGAAAGGCTTAAGTGAGGATATAGATGGTGTCTTCGCCATACAAAGTAACAATGGCACCGTCGTTACGGTGTCTTTTAAGTACAACCCTGATATATCAACGGATTTGGTGCCCTCCGTTGCAGGCCAAAATTTTATAGAATGAACGAAAAGGTGTTAATTGTAGAAGACCAGTTTGTCGAAGCCGATTATTTAAGAATGATGCTTATAAAAGCAGGCTATCAGGTTTGTGCAATCGCCCGGTCCGTAACAGAGGCGCAGCAAATTATAAAGGAAGAGAGTCCGAAGCTGGTTTTATTGGACATTTTTCTTAAAGGAAACCTGACAGGCATCGACCTCGCAAAACAATTGAAAGAAGACACCATTCCTTTTATCTACCTGTCCGCCAATTCCAACGAAGAAGTTTTGACAGCCGCCAAGGCGACGGAACCCTATGGTTTTTTGGTAAAACCTTTTAGGGAAAAAGATTTGCTGGTCTCTCTTGAAATAGCTTTCTACCTCCATGCACAAAGCGCAAAAGTACGGCGGCAAACGGAGATACAGGCAGAGAAAGAATTATTGCAGATCCAAAAAACGGATGGCAACTGGACACAAAAAATGTTGAGCACTGCCAGGGCGCTGCAACGGTACCTTTCCTTCGACTGCCTGGTGGTAAAATTCAAGGCCCTGGAAAGCGATCACTTTGCAGGCTTTGCTTTATTAAGGATTGGGTTTGACGAATACCAGGTAATTGGTATAAAGGAGTTGTCTACCATATCGGGGCTAAAGCCTGAAAAAATAACGCAGTTATTGGCGCATACGCCTATGGACAATACCGCGGGATGGTACAACGGGGATGATTTCAAGAACCTGTTTCCCGCTCATCCCATGAAGGCCCTGTTTGCCAAGACGTTTGGCTTTTCCAGCAACCTTGTATTACCATTTTTATCGGCTGACAATTATATTTTTTCCTTGAGTTTTTTCAGGCAGGTCCCGGATGGATTTAATGCCGAAAAAATGGATTGGCTTTTTCACCTGCAGCAAACGTTGAGTGCCGTGATGAACAGTATAGCGGCGGCAGAAAAAGAGCAGGCCCTGGCAATGAACTACAGGCCGGTGGAGAAAAGCAAAGAAAAAGTAGCCGCGC
>Ga0105240_10012740_pt1 | contig 11589 bp, 8 predicted proteins | sample KBSC54metaG_FD_80426 | JGI IMG/M metagenome (GOLD analysis project Ga0105240, IMG submission 80426) | Corn rhizosphere microbial communities from Kellogg Biological Station, Michigan, USA - KBS C5-4 metaG | ecosystem: Host-associated > Plants > Roots > Rhizosphere > Soil | place: Michigan, USA...
ACGAATGCGCTGCTGCTTGACAAGAAGATGGAGCAGTACGAACCAAACCCCTATTTTACCTGGGATATCCATCTCGACGGCGATAAGGAGATGCATGACAAGGCCGTCGACCAGGACGGCGTTTACGACCGCGCCGTTGCGGTATTGAAGAAGGCAAAGGCCCGCGGATTCCGCGTATGCATCAACGCCACCCTGTTCAACAACGCCGATCCTGAGCGGGTCGCCAAATTCTTCGACGACGTGACGGCGATGGGGATTGACGGGATCATGACCTCGCCGGGCTATGCCTATGAACGCGCGCCGGATCAGGCGCATTTCCTCAATCGGCAGACAACGAAGAACCTGTTCCGCGGCATCCTGCGCCGGGGGAAGGGGAAGAAATGGTCGCTTGGCCAATCGCCTCTATTCATGGATTTCCTGGCGGGAAACCAGACATACCATTGCACGCCCTGGGGTAATCCGACGCGCAATTTCTTCGGCTGGCAGCGTCCCTGCTATCTTCTCGGCGAAGGCTACGCCAGTTCGTTCAAGGAACTGATGGAAACCACTGACTGGGATCGGTACGGCGTCGGCAATTATGAAAAATGCGCCGATTGCATGGTGCATTCCGGCTTCGAGGCGACGGCGGTCATCGACTCCGTAAAGCATCCGCTCAAGGTCGCCAGGGTCGCTCTCATGGGGCCGCGGACCGAAGGTCCGATGGCGCCCGATATTCCGCTCGATAGGCAACGCCCGGCCGAATGGGTGTTTTCCGCGCATGTCGAGAAAGCGATGGACCGGCTGAAGCATGCCCCCAAAGTGACCACCGAAGTCGCCACAGCCGGCGACGAATACGCCGCCAGCGCGGAATAGAAGCCGGTTCTAGACTAGGACGCCAATCTACGTCGTCCCCGCCGCAGGGCTTCCATGGCAAGCTTGGTTTCACGGGCTGTTGTCATCAAGGCGCGAATTTGACCTGGTCGGATCAAGACGGAAAGGAAGACCGCCCATAGTCGCGGCTGACCTTCGGCATTGAGGGCGAGAAGCGCCGCTGGCGGAAGCCCGTGCTCAGCCGGATCAGCGACGGCGCGCAGCGCAATGAAGGGTATGCCGGCCCTGGCGGCGACCTGCGATACCGGCCCGCTTTCCAGATCAACCGCCAGCGCGCCGGTGCGGGCGGCTAGTTCGGCCTTTTCCCTGGGTGTGGCGACGATCGCATCGCCGCCATAAATGATGCCCGTGCGCGCGCGAATCGCCTTGGCGCAGGCAGCCATCGCCGGATAGCGGGTGTCGTCGGTGACGATTTCGGTGGCGACAATCAGTGTGCCCGGCGTCAGTCCTGGCTTCAGGCCGCCGCAAATTCCAAAGCTCATCAGGCTGGTCGCGCCGGCACCGACCAGCCGCTCAGCCATTTGGCCGGCTACATCCGGCCTGCCGCCGGAGCAGAGCACATTGTTCGATATTCGACGGGCGAGCGCGGCCTCGGCCGCCAATCCAGTGACGATTCCAAGCGAACCGGAAAGATCGAAGAAGTCGGTCACATGCCCCAGGCTGTTTTTTTCGTGTTGCTGCGCGTCAGATTGCGGTACCGCGCCACCGCCCATACCGGGAAGAAAGCGCGATAGCCGTGGTATCGCAGATAGAAAACCCTGGCGAACCCGACCGCCGTATGGCTGGGTTCGTCCCACAGCCCTTCTTCGTTCTGAGTGCGAGTCAGAAAATCCACGCCGCGCGCGGTCGATGGATTTTCCACCTCCCCGGCGGCCATCAGTCCTAAGACTGCCCATGCGGTTTGCGACGCGGTGCTGACAACCTTGGGGCTTTTCGGCCGCCCGGGATAATAGGATTCGCCACCTTCTCCCCAGCCGCCATCCGCGTGCTGCTGCGAGACCAACCAGGCCACTGCGCGGCGAACCTCGGGCGCGGAATGTTCGATGCCAATAGCGTTGAGCGCGCATAGCGCGGACCAGGTGCCATAAACATAATTCGTGCCCCATCGCCCGTACCAGGAGCCATCGGGCTCCTGCTCGCGCCTGAGATAATCGAGTGCCCGCGCGACGACCGGGTCGTCTTTCGTGCGTCCAAGCTGGGCGAGCATGCTGACACAGCGGGCGGTCACATCGACAGTCGGCGGGTCCAACAGCGCCCCGTGATCGGCGAACGGTATGTGGTTCAGATAATAATGCTCGTTATCGACTTCGAACGCCGCCCAACCGCCGTTCGAACTCTGCATGCCCTCGACCCATTCGGTGGCGCGCGCGATGGATGGGGTGAAGTGGCTGTCCCGGCTGCGGTGGAGCGCCATGGTCACCACGGCCGTATCATCCAGGTCTGGATAATGCGGGTTCGCATATTGGAACGCCCATCCGCCCGGTCGCAGATTTGGCCGGCGTGCAATCCAGTCGCCCTCGACATCGAGTATTTGCCGTTCCTTGAGCCATTCCAGGCCGCGCTTTGCCCTCTCGACCGCTTCAGGCTCTCCGGTTTCGATCAGCGCATGGCAGGCCAAACCGGTGTCCCAAACGGGCGATACGCAAGGCTGGCAATAGAATCGATCCTTGTCGCCGGCGAGCAGTTTCTCCACGGACTTCTTGGCGGTGACAAGGGCGGGATAGTCCTTGCGATAGCCGAGACATTCAAACATCATCACGGAATTGGCCATCGCCGGATAAATCGCGCCGAGCCCGTCCTCGCCATTCAACCGCTCGGTCACCCAGGCAACGGCGCGATCGATCGCTTTGCGTTGGCTGCGCGCCGGAATGAGCGGTTCGACCACGCGCAAAACCCGTTCGACGTTGCGGAAAAAAACCGCCCAGGGGCTGTGGTCGTTGCTGGGATGCCAGTTTTTGACCTTCTCCGCCGGCTCGACGAACAATTCCGGTATATCGACCCGAAGCTTCGGCTTGGGCTTCACCGCCATCAGGACCAAAAGCGGCACGACTACCGTGCGACTCCAATAGGAGATTTTCTCCAGATGGAACGGCGCCCAATAAGGCAGGAGCATGATCTCCACCGGCATCACCGGAGTCGCCCGCCACGGCACCTGCTCGAACAGGGCCAGCAGTGTGCGGGTGAAAACATTGGTTCGGGCCGCGCCGCCATGTTCCAATATCGCGGACCGGGCACGGATCATATGGGGCGCATCCACCGGATCTCCCGCGGCCTTAAGCGCCCAATAGCCCTTTACCGACGCGGAAAGATCGAACGGACCGTCGTGCCAGAGTGGCCACCCGCCGTGATCGGCCGCCTGGATCTCCCGAATATAGGCGGCGAGCTTGGCCTCCTTTTCGAGATCAACCTCGTCCAGGAAGTGCTTGAGGAGAATATATTCGGCGGGGATTGTCGCGTCGGCTTCGAGAATGAAGGCCCAATGGCCGTCCTCGTGCTGGCGGCCGAGAAGACCGCGGATGCCACGTGCGACGGAATCCTCCAATTTCTCTGACGATAACCCGCTTTCGCGCGATTCTGCTGACAACGCTGCACGCATCATGGCGTCAGTTCACCTTATTGCTAGGCTGATCGGCTGTTTCCGGTCAGGTCGCTGCCCTCATTGCGCGGCCTGGAAACGGCCTTTCCAGGCACCGCCCTTGCCGCGCCAATGCCGCAACGCGGAATCTAAAGTTGCGCCGAGATAAACCAATGCGACTATCGGAAGCAAGGGCGCCCACCAGATTGACCGACCATAGAAGCGCAGCATGGGAACATAGCATGACGCCATGATGAACCACGCCAACAGACCGAAGACGCGGGGGGCGCCGTGATCGAACAGGAACAACAAGGGCGGGGCCAGGAAGGTGATGCAGAGCCCCAGCACGGTTCCCAACAGCAACAATGGAGAGCGATGAAGCTGGGTATAGGCTGTGCGGGCGACCATTCGCCAGATCTCGCCAACGTCGCCATAGACGCGCAGGCTAAACGCTTCGTTTGTCAGGCCCAGCCAGATCGGCCCGTTACGCTTCATCGCCGCGGCAAGCGCGCAATCGTCGATCAGCGCGCCTTTGATTGCGGCAATTCCACCGATTCGCTCCAGAGCGGTCCGACGGACCAACATGCAGCCGCCGGCCGCCGCGGCGGCCGGATCGGCAGGATCGTTAACCCGCGCAAAGGGATAAAGCATCTGGAAAAAGAACACGAAGGCCGGAATCAAAGCCGTCTCGGCAAAGCTGGCGCATCGTAGCCGAACCATGAGCGACGTAAGGTCCAGCGCGTCGGCCTCTGCGCGCGCTACAAGATGGGCGAGGTTCCGGCTGCTATGCTCGATGTCGCCGTCGGTCAGCAGCAGATAGCGCGCGCTCGGGGCAATCTCGGCCGCTTTCGCGACTCCTTGCGCGACGGCCCACATTTTGCCGGTCCAGCCGGGCGGCGTCGGAGTACCGGCGATGACCGTCAGCCGATCGCCGGCCTTTGCCCCCTCGGCCGCGCGCCGCGCGACGTCGGCGGTGCCGTCATCGCTTTCATCGTCGACGACGACGACCGAAACCGGGCCCTTGTAATCCTGGGCAAGCAGCGAACCGACAGCGTGAGCAATGCCGTCCGCTTCGTTACGGGCTGGAATAACTGCGACGATTCCCGACCAATCCGCTGGGGTGGCCGGAAGCGGGCTGGTCGCGGTGCGCCAAAACCCGCCGTGACGCAGCCAAAGCACCAGCCAGACGGCGAGCGAGATCGCGCCCAAAAGCCAGGTCACCCTCATGCTAGATACCCCGCTTCACGAAACCAGGTAATGGCGTCCGACAGCCCCTGGTTCGCCGGCCTCACCGTGTAGCCAAGCGCGCGCTGCGCCTTGGCGGAAGAAAAGAACATATGCTTGCGGGCCATGCGCAGCGTGTCGCGCGAAAGAAGCGGCTCCTTGCCGGTCACGCGCGCGAATATCTCGGCCCCGATCGCGAGCGGATAGAGCGGAGCCACCGGCAGGACGATCTTGGCTGCCTTTCGTCCGCTCAGCTGCGCGATTTCCGCCTGCATACGGGCCAGGGAGTAATCCTCGCCGCCAAGTATGTAGCGTTCGCCAGGCGCCCCTCGCTGAAACGCCAGCAAGTGTCCCTGCGCACAATCGTCGACATGGACCAGATTGAGCCCTGTATCGACATAGGCTGGCATCCGCCCTGACGCCGCCAAAAGAATGGTCTGTCCGGTCGGCGTCGGCTTGACGTCGCGGGGCCCGATCGGGGTCGAGGGATTGACGGTAATGACCGGGAGACCGGTTTCCTTCGCCGCACGGGAGACCGCCTCCTCTGCTAGATATTTCGAGCGCTTATAATGACCGATCATGTCGCATAGGGTCACCGGCGTGTCTTCGTCGGCTTGTCTGCCGGCCTTGTCGATGCCGAGGACGGCGACGCTGCTGGTATAGACGGCGCGGCTCACGCCAGCCCTCGCGGCTGCCCGGATCAACGCGGCGCTGCCTTCGACATTGGTCCGGTACATGGAGTTGGAATCACGGACCCACAGCCGGTAATCGGCGGCGACGTGGAACAGGGCGGTACACCCCTTCAGCGCGCTTTCCAGCGTATCCGCGCGGGCGAGATCGCCGGTCACGATTTCCACATCGATCCCCTCGAGATTGCGCCTGTCGCTGGTGGGGCGGATGAGGACCCGCACGCGGTGACCAGCCTCGATCAGGATGCGTGCCACGGCAGAGCCCAGAAAGCCGGTTGCGCCAGTCACCAATGCGGTTTCGGTCATTTTTTCGAGGAAAGCCTTTCGCGTTCAAGCCTCGCGGTAATTAAGCAGCAATAAGCCGATCAGAACATAGCAGATAGGCCATATCAGACCAGGAATGCGGTTGCCTGGCGGCGGCAGCCTGAGCTCGAGCCAGCGCAGCCAAGCCGAGGCAACGGCCAGCAGGGCAAGCGGGATGTGGGTCAGTTCGATCAGGAATTGCTCCCTGACCGAGGAGATGTTGTGAGAATGCATGAGCAGCATCCCCCCGCCGATCGCGGTCAGGATCGGGAAAACCAAGGGCGCCCATGGACGCCTGATTCGCCCGGTTCTCACGCCCCACTCGAACAGCCCAAAGGCGATGACGAGAAGAACGATCAGCCGATGCTGGAAGACCTCGGCGTCGCGCAGGCTTTCCAATAAGCCGATATCGCCAAGCGGCCAGTTTTCAGGATCGGAACGGACGAAGAGAAACGCCGCCAGGCCGAGAAAGGCGAGTGGCCAATGCCGTGCCCAGTTCGCCCTGCCGGTGCGTTCGAGCATTGCCAGCAGTCCGATGACCACGACGAACAGCCCGGCCCAATGGTGGTTATATTCGGACCAGCCTATATCGGCAGGCGTGCGCGGCGGAGCGATACCTTCGCCGGGAACGAACGCCCGCGGGTGCTGCGCTGCGGCGGCATCCGCCTTGGCTTCAGCGTCGAGCGTCGCCTGCAGCGCCGGAATCGCCAGCAGATCGTGATCGGGACTGACCAGTCGCGGCGGCCAGACCGGCGCCATGCGCGCGGCAGTCACCGACCAGGGGACCTGGTCGTATGGCTGGTCTATTGCCGGAGGCGACGACGTTATCGACGCGGCGAGGGCGAGGACGGACAGGCCGACGCCGATTTCAACCTCGGCGAAGCGTCGCATTCGGATGATCGGCGTCGTCGGATTCGCGCGAAGCCGTTCGACCAGCATAAAATTCATCCCGCCCAGGAACAGCAACCCGATCAGCAGCAGCACCTTGCCAACGACCATCACGCCGTAGGAAGTACCGTAAAGACCCTGGAACGAGCCGACAAAGACGTAGGCGAGCACCAAGCCGGCAAGGACCAGCGTCGCGACGCTGATCATCGACATTTGTGAGAATCGCTTGCCGACTAAGCGCCACGCTGTTCCGTCGTGGGTACGGGCGAGGGCGATAACGAAATAGGGAATGCCGCCGATCCAAACAGCCGCGCCAAGTTGGTGCGCCGCATCGGCAAGCGCCAGCGGCGTCCTCCCGGTCATGCGCGAGACCGAATGGCTGGTCGCCGCGGCCGCAGTCAGCAGGACAAGACCCAGAAATGCCAATGCGGCCCGGCGCCGGCCTTCGGCCGTGGGGCCAGCCGCCAAAAGGAAAATCGCCCCGGATGCGGCAATGCGCACCATCTCAGCCAGGACGAAGGACGCGGTCAGGCCTTCGGCGATTGGAATATCGGCGGAAGCCTGCAAGAGCAGGACATTGAAGACGATATTGAGGGTGCCTCCAAGGATCGCGATGCCCGCGCTCCAACGAAGCAGGCCCCAGCATCGGCGAAGAATCGTTCCGGCTTCATTCCCGATCCGGCTTCGAAACGGCGAGATGACGAGCGCAACAAACGTTATCCCGCCAATCATTAGCGCCTGGGTGGTGAGCGCGATGAATCTGAGGACGACGTCGAGGAACCCGAAAAGGTCGAATAGTAGGGCCACAGCTGGAACCTAGAGAGCGATTGGTGTCGGCGTAAGAATTACATTGAGGCTGCGTCAATTTATGCCGCAAGGCTGCGTGCCTGCCGGAGCCGCAACTCGAGGAATTGCCAAGTGAGCAGACCGGGCAATCCAAGCGCAAGTTCGCGGACGCGCTTTGTCAGCGAGATGGATAAGGCGACATCGGCCGGAAGGCCGAACAACCCGCAGAGGACGACGAACCCGCCCTCCTGAACTCCGACTGCGCCGGGGACGAAGAAAGCGGCGCTGCGGATCGCTTGCGCCAAACTTTCGACAACATAGCCTTGGCCGAGATCGAGCCGGTAACCGAGGGCCCAGGCTGCGATCATCACCTCGCCGGCACCCAGCGACCAGGCGATCAAATGATGCATGCCCGCCATGAATAACCGCTCGCGAAGCTGATAGATCTCACGCAGCGCATTGTCGAGACCGGCAACCCCCTCCAGCCGATTCCAGCCCATGCGGTCAGCAATGGTCAAAAGCAGCTTTTCAAACAGCCGGACGCCGCCCCAGCGCTGAGCGAAGACTGCCAGCGCTGCGAAGACGACGGCGATGACGAAGCCCAGCGCCGCCCAATGAGCCGCGTCGCCGGGTTCGGCAAGCGTAAAGATCAGCGCCAGACCGAGCAGCGTGAAGACCGCTTGAGTGAGCGTCTCTATCGTGACGTCGGCAATGATCGATGCGCCGGCGATTGGCAGAGGCAGACCTTGGCGGGTCATCAGCCGGGCGGCCGCGACTTCGCCGCCGACCTGCGCCACCGGCAGCAGGCTGTCGATCGACTCCCTGATCCAGCGGAGGCGAAACAAACGGGTGAAAGCCGGACGCGGAATATCGGATCCGCTCAACAATTCGCGCCAGGCCAGCGAACAAAAGCCGATCTGCGCCAGATGGACCAGAATGATCCCGGCCAGGCCCATGCCGACGCCAAGCACCTCGTCCCATACTCGCCGGAAACCGATATCGGCGATGCCGAGGAACAGCGCCAGCCCGCATAACGCGGCGGCGGCGGCACCGAAGCCGACCGTGCCGGCCTTGAACGAGAATCGGGGAGGGCGAAGGCGTTTCATGCCTTCCTTTATCGGGTCGCGCCCCAATGGCATAGGGGGTTATGGCCCCGTGTGCCCGCCGGGCTCGTTCAATTCGTTCTCACGCTCCGCTTTCAGCCGCCGTGCCTTTATGCCCCGGGGTTCAACCATGCGTATGAAGATCAAGGTTATCAGGCCAAAAGCGAGAGTCATCGCGCCTAGCCGATAAAGACCGACACCGAAGATCAGACCGAGCGCGCCCGCCAGCCACACGCTGGCCCCGGTTGTCAGCCCGTGAACGTGGCGAGGGCCTCGTATGATCGCCCCCGCGCCCAGAAAAGACATGCCGGTGATGACGCCTTGCAGCACACGGGTTGCGTCCGGGTTGCTTCCGCTTCCGGAATCCAGCTCCATCAGATAAAGATCGACCGCCATGATCGCCATGGCCGCGCAGGAGAGTGCGAACAGCATGTGGGTTTTCAGGCCGGCCGGCTTGTGCAGCCATTCACGGTCGAGGCCGATTGCCGCGCCGGCCCCAAGCGCGGCCGCGAGCCGCAGGATGAGTTGAACCGAGGTAAAATGTGTGTCGTTCATCATCATGTGCAGTAGAGTAGGCGTTCCATTTGGATCGGTCGATCCCGGCTTGTCCTTGCGCGCGGACACCGCTACCGATATCGCCATGCTCATCATGAGTCATTTATATTCCGCCAGCGTCGTTGCGGCGCCAGGGGTGTTATGCTGACGTCGGACATGGCTGCCCCCGGCCGGATCGTCGCCGCCCCGACGAAGGACGCGACGAAGGAAAATTTTCCCGTCGGATCGTGGCTGTTGCCGAAGGCTCTTCGGCGGCATGTTGCCGCGTTTTATCGGTTTGCCCGCGCGGCTGACGACATCGCCGATTCACCTATTCTCAGCGCAGCGGACAAACTGGCGGGGCTTTCGGCGATGGACGTCGCTCTCGATCGCGGGGGTGACGACCGGGTCGATCCAATTCGGAACTCGATAGCCGAGACCGGGATCGGGCTCGCGGAGTGCCGCGACCTGCTGGTCGCGTTCGGCCGCGATGCGCGCAACCAAAGCTGCGACGGTTGGGCTGATCTTCTCGATTATTGCCGCTATTCGGCCCACCCGGTCGGGCGCTATCTGCTACTGCTCCACGGCGAGGACGAGAGCACGCTCGTCCCGGGCGACGCGCTGTGCGCCGCGTTCCAGATATTGAATCATTTGCAGGATTGCGGGGACGATTGGCGGAATTTGCGGCGCCTTTACATTCCCAGCCGATGGGTAGAGGCAGCGGGCGGCATCGAGCGGTTTTTCGACCCGGGCTTCGCCGATCTTCGGCGCCCGGTTCTCGATCGGTGCTTGGACGGCGCCGACCGGCTGATAGAGACTGCCTCGCTGCTGCCGGGCAGGGTCAAATCGCCGGGTTTGAGAGCGGAGGTCTCGGTGATGCTTTCTCTCGCCGGCACGCTCTCGAAACGGCTGCGAGGGGGCGATCCGCTGCAGTCTCGCGTCGCGCTTGCCAAGACGGATTTCCTTCGAGCCTTGTTACCCGGCCTGGAATCACTTGCTGGATTTACTATCAAATATCCCTCCGACGCACGCCGGGTGGCCGAGGCTGTTGGCCGCGCCAGATCGTCCTTCGCCGCAGGCATGCGGATTTTGCCGCGGGATCGCCGCCGCGCCATGTACGCCCTATACGGGTTTTGCCGCGCGGTCGACGACATTGCCGACGCGCCGGCGCCGGAGGAGGACAAGCGGGCGGAACTGGAAGCCTGGCGCGGCGCGCTGGACCGCATCTACCAAGGACAGGCCTCCCACGCGCTCGAGCGGGAACTGGTGGACGCCATACGAAAATACGGTTTGCCGCGCGAGGAGTTCGACCTGATCCTCGAAGGCATGCTGATCGACGCCGCGCCGGCGGTCCGGATCGCGGACCGCGATGCCCTGTCCGGATATGCCCGCCGAGTAGCAGGCGCTGTCGGCGTTCTGTCCTGCCGCATTTTCGGCGCTTCCGGCGAGGCGGCAAAATCATTTGCGATCGCGCTCGGCGAGACGCTTCAGATCACCAACATCCTGCGCGACCTCGACGAAGATGCGGCGATCGACCGCCTCTATCTGCCCCTCGACATGATCGAGAAGGCTGGAATCGGAGTTGACTGCGACGGGCGCACGATTATCGCCGATCCACGCATAGGCGAGATTTGTGGCGCGCTGGCCGGGGAACTGGAGGACCGCTATCGCCGGCTGCCCGGCATGATGCCGCCGGGGCAGGCTGGCGCGTTTCGCTCCGCCCTTATCATGCAACATGGTTATGAGGCGGTGTTCCGCAAGTTGCGTGCGCGCGGCTGGGTCCGGCGGGGCCCCCGCCTGCGCCTGTCCAAAACGGAACGACTGGCGACGGTGCTGGCCGCCTTCAAGCGATGACCGTTCACGTTGTGGGCGCCGGGCTTTCCGGTCTTGCCGCCGCGGTTGGCCTGGCGGATCATGGAGAAAGGGTGGTGTTGTATGAAGCTGCTGCTCAGCCGGGCGGGAGGTGCCGGTCGTACCATGATCGTGGGCTCGACCGAGTCATTGACAACGGAAATCACCTTGTCCTGTCCGGCAACCGTAACGTTCGCCGCTATCTCAAAATCATCGGAGCTGAGGACCGGCTGATCGGGCCCGCCGGAGACGGGTTTCGCTTCCTCGATCTCGCCCATGGACATGACTTTGCCGTGAGGCCTAATGATGGGGTGCTTCCGTGGTGGATCGCCGCGTCTAGCCGCCGCGTGCCGGGAACCAGCGCGATACAATATCTGTCGGCGCTTAAGCTTTTTTTTGCCGGTGCCGACGCAACGGTTGCCGATGTCCTGCCGCATAACGAAGTCTACAGGGTTCTGTGGGAGCCGCTCGCGGTTTCCGCCCTTAACACGCCGGTCGAGGAAGCGTCCGCCCGGGGCTTCTGGCGTGTCTTGCACAAGACGCTGGCGCGCGGCGGCGCCTTCGCCCGCCCCTTGATCGCGCGCGAGAACCTTGCCGACACGTTTGTCACGCCTGCGCTTTCGTTCATCGGCGGCCGGGGCGGAACACTTCGGCTGGGCGCGCGCGTGAAGCGGCTCGTTTTCACGGGGAAGCTCGTATCGAGTTTGGTCTTCGACGAGGATAAACAATCGCTTGCGGCCGGGGACAGCGTTATCTTGGCGGTGCC
>Ga0105240_10012744_pt1 | contig 11588 bp, 7 predicted proteins | sample KBSC54metaG_FD_80426 | JGI IMG/M metagenome (GOLD analysis project Ga0105240, IMG submission 80426) | Corn rhizosphere microbial communities from Kellogg Biological Station, Michigan, USA - KBS C5-4 metaG | ecosystem: Host-associated > Plants > Roots > Rhizosphere > Soil | place: Michigan, USA...
GCACTTCGCGGAAATCGTCCTGCTCGCTGTAGAGCACCTTCGAGAAGGGCACCTTGCGCGTCCCCATCGACGCATCTTCCGGATTATTGACTGCCTCCATCTCTTCGACGAGGTCGTCCGGATAGTTGTCGATGACCACGCGAAGCGGCTTCAGGACGGCCATAACGCGTGCCGCACGCTTGTTCAAGTCCTCACGGACATGGTGCTCCAGGAGGCCCAGTTCGATGATGCCATTGGTTTTCGAAACGCCGATCGCGCCGCAGAAATTGCGAATCGCCTCCGGAGTGAAGCCGCGCCGCTTTATGCCGGCCAGCGTGGGCATGCGCGGATCATCCCACCCACTGACGTGCTTGTCCTGCACCAGCGTGAGCAGTTTGCGCTTGCTGAGGAGCGTATAAGTGAGATTCAGCCGGTCGAATTCGATCTGCTGCGGATGGTAGATGCCGAGCTGCTCCACGAACCAGTTATAGAGCGGCCGGTGATCCTCGAACTCCAACGTACAGATGGAATGAGTAATCCTCTCGATGGAATCCGATTCGCCGTGCGCAAAATCATACATCGGATAGATGCACCATCCGTTGCCTGTGCGGTGATGCTCGGCATGCAAAATGCGATACATCACCGGATCGCGCATGTTCAGATTCGGCGACGCCATATCGATCTTCGCTCGCAGGGTACGTGTCCCATCGGGGAACTCACCCGCCTTCATACGTGCGAACAGATCGAGATTCTCTTCCACGCTGCGATCGCGATACGGGCTGGGCGTGCCGGGATCGGTCAGGTTGCCGCGCGACTTCCGGATCTCTTCGGCGGTGAGATCATCCACGTACGCTTTGCCCAAACGAATTAACTGCTGCGCCCATTCGTATAACTGTCCGAAATAATCAGAGGCATAGAAGAGGCGGTCTTCCCAATCGAAGCCCAGCCACTTCACCGTTTCCATGATCGAATCGACGTACTCGGTCTCTTCCTTCGAAGGATTGGTGTCGTCAAAGCGCAGATTCGTCTTGCCGCCAAACTCCGCCGCGAGCCCGAAGTTCAGGCAGATGGACTTCGCGTGGCCGATGTGCAGATAGCCATTCGGCTCGGGTGGAAAGCGGGTATGGACGCGTCCCTGGAACTTGCCGGTTTTCAGGTCATCGAGTATGATGTCCCGGATAAAATTAGATGGCGCGGGCGCCGGCGAATTGCCCTCGGCGTCCGGCGTCGGATTCGACGGATTCATAAGGTCTTCAACTTTTCAATGGACTGTTGGACTCGCTTGATGCACTTCTCACGGCCCAGCACTTCCAGCGTGCCGAACAGCGGAGGTGCGGTCTTCCGGCCGCAAACCGCTACGCGAATCGGTTCGAACATCTGCCCGGCTTTGATGCCGAGCCCTTCAGCGGCGGTTCGCAACGATTGTTCGAGTCCGTCGTGGGTGAACTCGGCTGTAGCCAGCACGTCTGCTGCGCGCTGCAAAACGCGCAAGGCCATCGCCGCGTCGCCCTTTTTCGGAATCAGCTCGTTGGTATCGAAGGGCGGCAACTCGTCGGCGAAGAAGAAGTCAGCGACGGTCTGCACATCCTTCAACAATTTGATTCGCTCGCGAATCAGCGGAGTGATCTTCAGCATCGCGGCGAGGTCGGTGTACTGTTGCACGAAGGGCATCAGGCGCTCCGCCAGCGCTTCCACCGGCATCGTGCGAATGTGCTCCGCGTTCAGCCAGGCTGCCTTGGGATCGAACGGATCTTCTTCCTTGAAATTGACGACGGCGTTGCTGCGATTCACGCCCTCCAGCGTGAACGCATCGATCAGTTCCTGCCGCGTCATCTGCTCGCGATCGTTTTTTGGCGACCATCCCAGCAGGCAGAGGAAGTTGATGAATGCTTCGGGCAGAAAGCCCTCATCGCGATAGGTGGTCACCGATACGACTGGCCCGTGCTTCCTCTTCGACAGTTTGGTGCCATCAGGAGCCACCAATAGCGGCAGGTGCGCGAAGTTCGGCGGCGTGAAGCCGGCGGCCTCGAAAATCAACACGTGCTTGAAAGTGTTGGTGAGGTGATCCTGCCCGCGAATAATATGGCTGATGCGCAAGTCGGCGTCGTCGGCGCATGAAGCCAAGTGATAAGTCGGCATGCCATCGCTACGGAGGAGTGCGAAGTCCTCGATGTCGGCAGTGGATTTCGACTGCTCCCCATATACGCCATCCGCGAAGACTACCGGACGCACCGGATCGCGCGGCACTCGAAAGCGCAGGGCAAAGGGCTCACCCGCGGCAGCGCGGCGATCGCTTTCCTCTTTCGACATCTCACGCATATCGGCATGAAACAGCCAGGTACCTTGCGCGCCCGACTTCTCCGTGTCGCCCGATTGTGCTGGGGTGAAGTCGCGATATGCCATGCCCTTCGCGAAAATGGCATTCGCCATCTCGCGATGCTGCGCCAGGCGGTCTGACTGCCGGTACTCCTCATCCCAAGCGAGATCGAGCCACCGCAGCCCTTCGAAAATCGAATCGACGGAAGTCTGGGTGTTCCGCGCCACATCGGTATCGTCGAGGCGCAGGATCATGGTGCCGCCGTTATGACGGGCGTACAGCCAGTTAAAGATGAAAGTACGCGCACTCCCAATGTGCAAAAAGCCCGTGGGAGAGGGCGCAAAGCGAACTCTGAGCATGGAAATGCCAGTATAACAAGCCGCATGGCGCAGCTTCCTTTATGCGCCATGGACGACACGCAACATCGGCTCGACCAGGGCCACGATTTTGCCCGCGATCTCCTCGGAAGGCGGGCGATGCGACATCAGTAGCCATTCCTGCGCAGCGCCGTAGATTGCCCAGCTTATGGTGGTTGCTGCTATTTCGAGCGGAACAGGGGTGCCGGACGGACCCTTGCTTAATCCTTCCAACAGCATTCTGCGTACAACGGCGATTACCGCCGATTCCAGATGCGGCTCCATCTTTTTCCGGCGATTCTTCTTCGACCCCAGATAATCGCAGACCGCCAGCACAATCGGCTTCAACGCCGAGCTGCACGTGCCCTCGAAACAGATCTTGCGCTCGGCGATCAGTTCCCCGAACCGGGTCCCCACCACGCATTCCAGCAGCGCTGATTTATCGGTGTAATGGTCGTAAAAGGTGACTCGATTGACCGTCGCTGCATCGGCGATATCCTGAACGGAAATCTCACCGAAATCCTTCTTTAGCAACAACTTTTCGAGCGCCTGCTGGAGCAGTTGCCGGGTACGGCGAATTCGCGGATCCAGATTTTCGACGCACGCGTTGTCCATCTACCACCAGACTACTAAAACCTCTTCACAACATCTGTCGTTTATTCTTGAAGCGACATTTGTAGCCTAAGCATCATATGTAGTGAGGCAGGCAAAATGAGTACTCTCCTACATGTCGATTCCAGTCCGCTTGGGGCCGCGTCCATCACTCGGCGCCTGACCGCCGAATATGTCCAATCCTGGACGCAAGCGCATCCTGATGGCGAGGTAATCCGGCGGGATCTCGCCCAGATCGCGATTCCGGCCCTGAATGGTGAGTGGGTCCAGGCGATTCACACCAGCCCAGACGCCCAAACCGCTGCTCAGCGGGAACTGCTGCAACTCTCCGACACCTTCATCGCAGAGTTGGAGAAGGCCGATGAATGGGTTTTCGGCGTGCCGATGCACAACTTCACGGTGGCTGCGTCGTTCCGCTTGTGGCTGGATCAGGTGCTGCGTGCAGGCAAGACGTTCTCCTATGCAAGCGGCTCGCCCGCCGGCCTGCTGAAGAACAAGAAAGCGCACTTCTTCACCGCTTCGGGAGGAGTGTATAGCGCGGGTTCACCGGCTGCCGCGATGGACTTCGTCGAACCGTACCTGCGGGCAGTCTTCGGCTTCATCGGAATAACGGATGTGACCTTCCATACGGCGGGCGGTGCTGCCGCTGTCGCCACCGGTAAGATCGATCGCCACGTCTTCCTGGAGCCCCACTTGCAGGTTATTCGCAATGAGTTTCAGCCCGCCTGAACGGGCATATCAGCACGAAAGGAACCCCATATGAAAATCGCCGCACTCGTTTCCCGTTACCTGCTTGGGCTGATCTTCACGGTCTTCGGCTTGAACGGATTTCTCCACTTTCTGCCGATGACGCCAGTGCCTCCTCTGGCCGGACAGTTTGTGGTCGCGCTCGTACAGTCGCACTTCATGACCGCGGTGTTCGCACTGGAACTTGGCGCAGGAATACTGCTACTCGTATCGCGATACGTGCCGTTGGCGTTGACTGTACTCGCGCCGATCATCGTGAACATTCTGCTGTTTCACATTACGATGGCACCCGCTGGATTGCCGCTCGCCGCGATCGTCACCGTGCTTTGGTTGGTGGTTGCGAGCCGTCTGCAACCAGTCTTCGCGACGCTCTTCCAGCCGGTCACTGGAACTGAAGGTGTGGGGCACGCGTTGCCGCATGCCCCGAGCTTTCGTTAGAAAGTGAATTTGCCCGTGAGGACCAGCACGCGGCCCGAAACGAGAGCGCCCTGGCCCGAGCCGTAGATGCTCACCGGCGGGCTGACAGTGCCGGTGATCGTTCCGAGTGCAGCCGACGTTGCCGTACCACTCGGCTGACCGAAATTCGGATGATTGAGCGTGTTGTACGCACTGGCTCCGATTTGGAGATTCATACGTTCGCGGAGACGGATCGACTTCGTTACCTGCGTATCGATGTCGAAATATCCCGGCCCGTAAAAGCTGTTGGGCGGGATATTGCCGTAGTCGGATTGCGCCGATTGGCAGGCATTCGTGGCCCCGTTACACGCCGCAGTGGTTGTGTAGACGAATTGCGACTGCGAGAGGCAGGGGGTATTCACGTTCGCCGAGCTGCAGTGCTTTCCGAGGACGGAAGGATCCAGATTGTCGGCCAGAATCGTGCCGCCGAAATTCGCGGAGATCTGTCCGGCCAACTGGCCATTGGTAACGGAGAACGGGCGGCCGGAGAAGGCGAAAGCCTTGACGCCGACATTCCATCCGCCGATCACTCGGTCGAGCAGATTGTTGTGTAGCTTGGGCATCATCCACAGCAGGTCGGCGGTAAATTGATGGCGATTGTCGATGTTCGAATTGCTGTAGCCGAAATTCAGATTACGGGGATCGTAGACAGCGCCAAGTTGCAATCCATGGCTCCAGGTATAGCCCACTTGTCCGGTGAAGCCGAGGCTGAATGCGTGCCGCAACTGCACGGAGAGGCCGTTGTAATTGGAAATGCCGCTCAGCAGCACCTGCGTGACCGTCGCGAAACGAGGGTCGGGAGCTGCCGTGGGGAGTCCGAGGAAGCCGGCGGGGAACTTCGCCGGGTTCGCATTGTAGTTGTTCAGTGACGTGTTGTTGTACGATTCGTCGTAGCCGTGATTGCCCGCGTACGTGACGGCCAGAACGTTGCGCTGGCTGAGCGGGTGCTCGATTTCAAAGCTCCACTCTAAGACTTTGGGCGCATGGAATTCATCTGGCGGCGAATAGTATCCAGGCGCGGCGAAGGCGATCTTGCCGAGTGCCGCCTGTATCTGCGAGAGCGTCAGCCCTTTGGAAAATGAGCTTTCGAAGGTGTTGAAGGAGGCGACGGCAGCCGCTTGCGAGGTGTTCGGGTCGCTCGCGAGCCCCACGTTCCCGAACGTTACGCTAGGCGTGAATTTCGCCGGTGCATTTCCAAAAATATTCGCGGACACGCTCGCAGCAGGTAGATTCGAGAAGAGTCCGACGCCGGTACGGATGACCGTCTTCCCGGATCCGAACGGAGTGAACACGATTCCGAAGCGTGGCTCCGCAATGACTGCTTCGTATTTTCGATAGGCGGTTCTCAAGCCCGTCGTGATAGTGGAGTTGTACGGGATGTTTGCGCCTGCCTGGTAGCCGGCTCCCAGAAATTCCGTATTCATACGCGAGAAACAGTTGTCCACGCACACGGGATTCTTGTCGTGCTCCAGTCGCAGGCCATATTGAATCTTCACGCCCTTCGCGATTGCCCATTCGTCAGTAAGGTACCCGTCGAGCGAGGCAACTCGGATGTGCGCGGCCGCAAGCAAAGGATACGATTGTCCAAACGTGCTGCCCTGCGCCGTTCCGTTTACGATGCCGCTGGTGAAGTCTGCAATATCGCGCAACGTATATGTGCCCACAATAGTTCCGCTCGAAAGGCTGGTGTCCGTTACTTTGTTGTAGCGGTAGTTCACGCCGGCCTTCAGCGTGTGTTTGCCGATAACGTATGAGAGGTCGTCGATCAACTGCAGTTGCCCCACGTTCCTTCCCGTTGGGATATTCGCCCCTACGGTCGGGAAGCCACCGCCGCGAGCGCCGCCTTCGTTTACGATCAGGCGCACGGGAATCGCCGCTTGCGTTGCCGCGAAGTCCTGGACGCCGAAAATCGCTGTGTACCAACTGGATTGTCCAGTAAACGTATTCACCAGCCGCGGATTGATCACGTAGGTGTAGGTCATTTGCCCCTGGTGCTGCGGCTGCGAACTCTTCGAATCGAACAGGTGCGAGATCGGGCTGGTCGTCGTCGCCTGCAAGCCCCAGTCGTACTGGTAACGGAAGGCCAGTTTCTGTTTGTCGCTGACATTGTGGTCGGCCTTCGCGATGAACAGATTCTCAACGTTCACGCTGGAGTTATTCGTTCCGAATGCTCGTGCGCAAGGGACTTCAATGCCAAAGCGGGGTCCGCTCGACCCGTTGACGAACGGAGCTGCCGTGCTGAAGGTACGGGTACCGCAGCCCAAGTGGTTGTTCGAATCCTGCAGGATGCCGGGGCCGTTCGTCACCGGCACCGCGCGATTCAAGCCCGGAGCGCTATTCCATAGAGCGATCGCCTGCTGATAGATTGGAACGGCCGAAGGAGCGGCGTGCGCCAAGGCGTAGTTCTCCAGTTCCACCGAGGGAATCGAGACTACGCCCGCGGATGGTAGCGCATACCTAAGCGCCTCCGTATCTACAAAGAAAAATGTCTTGTTCTTGCGTACCGGTCCACCGATTGCCGCAGCGTACAGATTCGCAACCGACCGCGACTTCGGCGTCCCAATCGAATTATTGAAAAACGAGTTGGCATTGAAAATGGCGTCGTTGTAGTTGTAGGTCGCATTACCGTGGAACGTGTTAGTGCCCGTCTTTCCAACGATGTTGACTTGGGCGCCAGCCATGCGCCCGTATTGGGGACTGAAGGCATTCAACACCACCGCGGCCTCAGCACTTCGTTTGCACCTAACAGGTTGTTGCTCGCCCCCGAATTATTCAAATTATTATAAGGATCCATCACGTCGGCCCCGTTAATCGTAAACAGCACAGAAGTTAACGGAATTCCATTAGCGTTGAAGTTCCCGTTTCCGCCGCCCACATTCATACGCACGCCAGGCACGGTGAACGCGACCGTAGTCAGGTCGCCTCCGTTCATCGGAAGGTTGTTAATCTGTGCCGAGTTCATCGCAGTCGCCAGGTTCGCATTTTCGGTCTGGATCAACGCGGCCTCTGCCTTGACTTCAACCACCTCTTGCGTCCCTTGCACGTTGAGTGTGAGGTTAATGGCCTGTTCCTGGCCCACGTTTACGTTCAAACGGGCCGTGTTCGACTTCAGGCCCGTCGTCTGTGCAGACACTGTGTAGCTGCCCGGCGTGAGCAGCGAGAATCGATATTGACCAGCTTCGTTGGTCACCGCCGTACGCGTGGCGTTGGTGTCGTCGTTCTTGAGAGTTACGGCAGAGCCCGGCACCACTGCGCCGGTTGTATCAGTGACGGTGCCAGTTATGTCGCCCGTCGTTATAGTTTGTCCAGAAGTGAGCGGAGCGAAGAAAAGCAACGCTACCGCAGTAAATAAGTGCAGTCTTAATTCGCGGAAAATTGTCAAATTGACTCCTCGATTTCGAACTGGGACAGCTTGGGATTCAAGCTGCTAGGCAGTAGGTCCCCTTAACAAGATTGTCGAGAAGAATATCATCAAACCAGACTGATGTAAACAGAATCAGTTATCGAAAACGAAGAAAGGATTTACTTGGAGAATCTGTCGTTTTACACTCTATCGTGACTACACGTACGTCACTCGGCGACACTCCCCTTTTCCACTTCGAGCGCCAGGTTGTTAAACGCCGCTCCAGACCGTTAAGCCCGGTGCTTCCGTCCCTTTGCGGCTGAAAGCCCTTGCATGAATGAGGGCGATGGTATACGCTTTAGCAAACATATTTTGCTGCCAGGCTCGCACCTGGGTGATACCGAGCGTCCGCCACCATTCCATGCCGATTCGGCGCGCTCATTCGATCTGCTTAGAGGGGTTCTCATGTTCATTCGCCAATTCGGCCATCTGGCCGCGTTCCTGACCGTGGCGTTCGTGGCCTACGCTCAGGTCACATCCACCGCGCCGCTCTCGGGGACTGTGGTTGATCCGTCCGGCAGCACGATTCCGGAAGCCGCCGTGACCGTTCAGAACAAGGTCACCGGCACCGCGTATCAGGCCGTCACCAGCGCGAACGGTACGTTTACTGTGCCCGCGCTTGGCACCGGACTCTACTCGGTGACCGCGACCGCCAAAGGCTTCAAGCAAGCGCAGGTACAAGACATCAAGATGGACGCTGGTGTCCCGACCAACATTCAGATCAAATTGGAAGTCGGCTCTCAGACGGAGACGATCACCGTCGAAGCCGCGGCCGCTATCCTGCAAACTCAGTCGGCGAGTGTCAACACAACGATTACGGGGCGTCAGATCGTCGAGCTTCCGCTTGTCTCTCGCGAAGCGCTCGACCTCACCCTGCCGCTACCCGGCGTATCAACGCCCGGACGTCCCCGCACTTCCACGGTCAACGGACTCGCCAAGGGCGCGATCAACATCACGATGGATGGTGTCAACGTCCAGGACAATCTTGGCAAGTCTACGGATGGCTTCTACACCAACGTCCGCCCGCGGCTCGACGCCGTCGAAGAAGTCACGCTGACTACCGGCGCGGCGGGTTCCGATAGCAACGGCGAAGGTGCCGTCCAGATCAAATTCGTCACCCGCTCCGGTACCAACCAATATCACGGTAGCCTCTACGAATACCACCGCAACCCCGCGCTCAACGCGAACTACTGGTTCAACAATCGCGACCTGGCCCCTAATCCTTCGACAGGGAAAGCGCCGAACACCCGCGTGCTGCTGAATCAATACGGCGGACGCATGGGCGGTCCGATCTTTATTCCAAAGGTTTTCGACGGTCACAACAAGGCGTTCTTCTTCTTCAACTACGAAGAGTTCCGCCTGCCGGAGGAATCGCTCCGCACGCGCACGGTCTTCGATGCGCCTACCCAAGCCGGCACCTTCCAGTACAACAGCTCCACTGGCGTGCAACGCGTCAATCTGCTCACGTTGGCAGCAGCTAACGGGCAGACCAGCACCATCGATCCCACAGTTGGCGCTCTGCTCTCCCAGATTCAGGCGAGCGAGGCGAAAGGCAGCCTGTCACCGTCGAGCGATCCCAATCTCGATCGTTTCACCTTCATCGGCAAAGGCGGGCAGATTCGCAAATTCGGGACCGTGCGCTTCGACGTGAACATGAACTCGCGCAATAGCCTGGAGCTTTCGTGGAACTATCAGCACCTGTACTACGCTGGGCAGAAAGTCGATTTCTTCAATAACTCCGACCCGGCGTTCCCCGATTTTCCCAACCGCGGCAGCATCCCCTCGGTGCGCTTCTCAGGCGCCATCGCCTGGCGCTCCACCATCACGTCGCGCATCGTCAATGAACTGCGCGCCGGACTGCAGGGCGGCACGATCCTTTTCTATCCCGAAGTGGATCCCACGCAATTTACCAATCAGCAGGGTTTCAATCTTGGTATCAACTTGGCGGGGATCACCAATGCCACTGTGCAAGCCAGCCCGAGTCGGCGCAATACTCCGGTCAAAAACGTCAACGATAATCTCAACATCGCTCGGAATTCGCATAGTCTTACATTCGGCGGCAGCTTCACCCAGATCAATTCGTGGCAATTTTCGCAAACGCCGGTGCCCGGTATCACGTTCGGCACCGATACCACCGATCCGGCGTCTGCAATGTTCACGGCGGCCAACTTCCCTGGCTCCTCGAGCACCGACCTCACCAACGCGCGCAACATCTACGCCGTGCTCACCGGCCGCATCACGGCCATCACTGCCAATGCCAACCTCAACGAGAGCGGCAAGTACATTTATACCGGTCCCAGCGTACAGCGCTTCCAGGAACGGGAGATGGGCTACTTCGGTCAGGATAGCTGGCGCGTGAAGCCCAACCTGACGGTCAATTTCGGACTGCGATGGGAAGTGCAGTTTCCTTACATTGCGCTCAACAATCGTTTTGCCACCGCCGGATTGGCCGGTCTGTACGGGGTCTCAGGCATCGGCAACATTTTCAAGCCCGGCGTCCTCACCGGACAGCCCACTGTTTACAACCCTCTGCCCACCGATACGCACGCCTATAACACGCAATGGAACAATCTGGCGCCGAGCTTCGGCGTCGCATGGACCCCCAAGGCCGACGGAAGCTTCCTGCACTACATCCTGGGACGCGGCGCGTCCAGCGTCTTCCGTGCGGGATATTCGATTGCGTACGATCGTGAAGGTGCGACCGCCTTCAGCACGCTGGCGAACAATCCCGGCGGCTTCGTCAGCGCGACCCGCAGTCTTACCATCGGCAACCTGGTGACAGGCGCCAACGGTGACACGCTGCCGGTACTTCTCCGCCAGACCGGCCGTCTCGGGCCCGGGGCGTTCGCCAGCGCTCCATCATTCCCGATCCCAAGCTCCGTCAGTAACTCGGTGAACGTCATCGATCCAAATTTGAAGATGCCCTACGTGCAGAGTTGGTCAATCGGCTGGCAGCGAGAAATTCGCAAGAGTACGGTGCTCGAGATCCGTTATTTAGGTAACCACCTGGCACGCCAGTGGAGCACGGAGAATTTGAATAACGAAGTCAATCTGCCGGAAAACGGCTTCCTCAACGAGTTCAAGGCGGCGCAGGCGAATCTCGCCGCCAACATCGCTGCGGGCCGCGGTTCGACTTTCCGCTACTTCGGCGACAACTCGGGCACCTCGCCGTTGCCCATCATGCTTGCGTATTTCAGCGGGCTCCCTGCTTCGCAAGCTGGTGATGCCACCAAGTACACGTCCACCCTGTTCGCGAATTCCACGTACGTGAACACCCTGGCATTCAATCAGCCTGCGCCAGGCACCTTTGTCAGCAATTTGTCCACGAACAGTGCTACCCAGCGCGCCAATGCACAGGCCGCCGGGCTGCCGGTGAATTTCTTCCAGGTAAACCCGTTCGTGAGCAGCGCCAACCTCCTGACGAATCTGGGAGGCAGCACGTACAACGCGGGCACGATCGACCTGCGCCGCCGTCTTGCGAAGGGCCTCCAGTTCGACACGAATTATACGTTTTCGAAGGGTATGACGAGCATCTTCTCGAGCCTTCGGGCTCCTCTGACCAAGGCGCTCAGCCCCTTGAATATCACGCACGCGCTGAAGGCAAACTGGATTTACGAACTGCCCTTCGGCAAAGGCCAGATGTTGTTGGGTGGCGCGCACGGAGCGCTCGACAGGATTGTCAGCGGGTGGTCGATCGACGGCACGGGTCGCGTCCAAA
>Ga0105240_10012745_pt1 | contig 11588 bp, 10 predicted proteins | sample KBSC54metaG_FD_80426 | JGI IMG/M metagenome (GOLD analysis project Ga0105240, IMG submission 80426) | Corn rhizosphere microbial communities from Kellogg Biological Station, Michigan, USA - KBS C5-4 metaG | ecosystem: Host-associated > Plants > Roots > Rhizosphere > Soil | place: Michigan, USA...
CCGCGCGGGCGGCCGGTCAGATCAGCGCCATGACCGTCTTGCCTGCCGCGGCGGCCGCCATCACGGTGCCGCTGGCGACGTCGGAGACGGCCTCGCCGGTGGCGTGGGCCCCGACCGCGGCGTAGTGCGCGAGCTGCCTGCCGGCCGCCACGGCGGTCTGGGCGATCTCCTTGGCGCCGGTCTCCACGGCGTCGACCACGACCTCGCCCGCATGTTCCGCGGCCTGCGCGCCGTGCTCCAGGCCGTGCCATGCGCCGACCACCAGGTCCGCCGCCCCGCCGGCCACGAACTCGCCCGCCTGCTCCAGCGCGTGCAAGGCTTCGCCGGTGAACGCCACCGTCGCGCTGACGCCGGCGGCGACGCCCTCGGCGATGTTGTCCAGCGTGGTGCTGGTGCCCGCGGCGGCGGCCGGCTGCGCGCGTCCGATGTGCTCGGACAGCTCGGTGCGGCCCGAGGGGGTGGCAGACGACGACGTGGAGAGCGGGGCGATGGACATGCTGTGGATTCCGAATGCTCGGCCGGGCAGGAGGGGCGGCCGATGAGGGAATCCTAAGCATCCGGGCGCCGCGCAAGGCCTCGATCAACGCGCGAAAACAGGCCGCCGATACGTCGCCAAACAATGTGTCAGGCCCGACACCGCCCGTCCTCAGCGTGCGTTCAGGCGGCGCCGGCGTCGAACGGGAAGTACGCCACGGTCGGGCGCTCGAAGCCGGAGAACTCGGCTGCATGCCAGGCCAGGCCGTCGGCGGCGGCCAGCGCCGTGGCGGCGTCGTCGCCGGGGCAGGGCAGCAGGCGCAGGCGCGTGTTCAGCGCCCCCGGGTCGATGCGCACGGGAAACAGGCGCCAGCGTTCGTCGTCGCGCCGCAGCGGCAACTGCAGCTCGGCCGCGCGGGCGTCGGGCAGGGCGTCGTGGCGGCCCTGCAGGCGGCGCACCAGCGGGGCCAGCAGCGTCGTGAAGGCGCCGACGGCGCCGTCCAGGTCGGCGGGCAGCGCGACCACCAGCGTCGTTCCCAGCTGCGCCACCTGCAGCGCGCCGAACGGACGCGGCCGCAGCGTGTCGACCCGCGGCGCCTGGCCGTGGCGCGCCTGCGCCTGCCGCAGCGCCTCGCACTGCGACGGGTCGAAGAATCCGAGCACCACGACCAGCGCGCATTCCCCGACGAACATCTCCAGCTTCTCGACCAGCCGCTGCGCCGTCGGTTGGCGGCAGATCGTCTCGAAGGCCTGCGCGCCCAGCTGCTCGGCCGTGGCGGCGACCCACGCGGCGCTCGCGACCGCGCCCGTGCGCGCACGAGCCGGCGCGGCGTCGCCGCAGGCCAGCGCCATCACGCCCACGCGCGGCCGCGCCAGCACGCCGGCCGTGGCCTGGCCGCCCAGCAGCGGCAGGTGGCGCGGCGCAAGGCGGGTGCCGCGGGCCAGCAGCGGCGGGCCGCCGTCCGGCCCGGGCACGTCGTCGGCCAGCACGCGGCCGGAGGCGCGGGCGAGCGGGATGTCGACGCGGGCGACGACGGGCGTGACGAGGTCCGCGAGCTGCAGCTGCACCTGGCGGAGGGCGCCCAGCGTGAGGATGGCGGGCGGCGGCGGGAGATGGTCGGGGTGGCGGCGCATGGAGGCGGGCGGGAAAGCATGCAAGACGTGTTCCGCCGCAGATCGGGCCGTCGCGCGTCCCGGAAAAGACACAGCCGGGGCTACCATCGGCACACACAGAGCGGTCGCTGTGGTCCCGTCCACCACCTTCGGCGAGGTGCCATGCCCCAGAAGCTGTACGAGAAGCTGGTCGTCGAGATCCTGCGCTCGATCGACGACGGCGTGCTCAAGCCCGGCGAGCGGCTGCCGTCGATCCGCGAGGCCGCGGGCGCGCGGCACCTGAGCATCACGACGGTCAAGCGCGCGTACCAGGCGCTCGAGAGCCAGGGCGCGGTCGAGGGCCGGCCCAAGGCAGGCTACTTCGTGCGGGCCACGCACGTGGTGCCGGAAGTGCCGCTGGTGCGGATGTCCAAGCCCGAGCCGGTGTCCTCGGTCGTCGACGTCGGCCGCCTGGTGCTCTCGACGCTGCAGCGCATCCATGCCCACGACGCGCTGCCGCTGGGCGCGCCGTATCCGGATCCGGCGCTGTTCTCGTGGCGCCGCGTCTACCAGCGCACCCATGGCGTGGCGCGCGGCCTGCGCGAATGGCGGCTCGGCGACGACCTGCCGCCGGGGCATCCCGAGCTGATTCGCCAGATCGCGCGGCGCCACCTGCGCAATGGCCTGGACGTCGACCCGGCCGAGATCGTGGTGACCGCCGGCGCCACCGAGGCGATCAACCTGTGCCTGCAGGCCGTGGCGCGCCCGGGCGACACGATCGCGGTGGAATCGCCGACCTACTACGCGATGCTGCAGGCCATCGAGCGCTTGGGCATGCGGGCGATCGAGGTGCCCACCGACCCGCAGCGCGGCATCGACATCGACGTGCTCGCACGCCTGCTCGAACGCCAGCGCATCGACGCGTGCCTGACGATGCCCAACATCCAGAACCCGCTGGGCTTCGTGATGCCCGACGACCGCAAGCGGGCGCTCGTCGAGCTCGCCACGCGCCACGACATGCCGCTGATCGAGGACGCCGTCTACAACGAGCTGTACTACGGCGCGGGGCCGCCGACCACGCTCAAGGCCTTCGACACCACCGGCATCGTGCTGCACTGCGGCTCGTTCTCCAAGAGCCTGTCGGCAGGCGTGCGCATCGGCTGGGCCCTGGCCGGGCGCTACGGCGAGCAGGTGGCGCAGCTCAAGTTCGTCAACACGCATTCGACGTCGGCGCTCGCGCAGCAGGGCGTCGCTCAGTTCCTCGCGCACGACGGCTGGGACCACCACCTGCGCGGCGTGCGCCAGGTGCTGCAGGAGCGCGGCGCGCTGATGGGGGCGATGGTGCGCCGCTTCTTTCCCGAAGGCACGCGCATGTCGCAGCCGCGTGGCGGCTACCTGCTGTGGATCGAGCTGCCGGGCGCCGTCGACGCCCTGGCGCTATATCGCGAGGCGCTGGAGCGCGGCATCTCGATCGCGCCCGGGCGCGTGTTCTCCAACGGCGAGCTGTACCGCAACTTCCTGCGCCTGAACTACAGCCACGCGTGGACGCCGCAGATCGAGGACGCCGTCAAGACGCTCGCGCAGATGGCCTGCCACGCCTGCCGCGCGCCGTCGGCGGCCGCGCGCGCGGAGTCGCCGCTTCAGCTTGGCGAATGAACCGCAAGGCTCGGGGCGGGGATGCGGACCCGGGAATGCGACGTGTTTTGTCACTCGACCCCATGTAGCGACACTTTGTGGCCGCCGACGCTGTGACAAATTTCGGCTTTCCGGCCTATCGTTGGGGCGAACGGATGAGTCGCCGGCCGCGTGCCCACGACGACAGGCGCGCCGGCGCGGGATCGGTTCCAACGCGCGCCGGCGTTTGGCACGCGACCTGCTAACCCTGGTCTGATCCGCACCTCTTTCCTGGGGAGGGCCGCCTGTCGGGAGACGGGCGGCAGCGGATCGTCCCGTTCAACCGGTCGTCGTTCTGCGGGGAGCGAAGCTCAACCGCTCGTCATCCTGCGACTGCGCGCCGGACGACGGCTCGGGACGTCGCCGGCCGACAGCACAGAAACGCCCATCGCTTGGACTAATCGAACATCCGAGGGAAACCCCGCGGGACTGCCTCCGTGCGCGCAAGGACACTGCGCGCAAAACACGGGGCCGGTACTGCCGGCGCCATCTCAACGAAAGCGCGAGACACGCCATGCCCGACAGCGCCTCCTCCAGCGTCGATGTCCAGACCTTCCTCGACGAACACCGCTTCTCGCCCTTCCAGTGGACGATCTTCGCGTTGTGCTTCCTGATCGTGCTGGCCGACGGCTTCGACACCGCGGCGATCGGCTTCATCGCGCCGTCGCTGCTCAAGGAATGGGGCCTGGACAAGCCGGCGCTCAAGGGCGTGCTCAGCGCGGCGCTGTTCGGGCTGGCCGCGGGCGCGCTGTCCGCGGGCCCGCTGGCCGACTGGCTCGGGCGCAAGAAGCTGCTGGTGGCCGCCGTGGGCGTGTTCGCGCTCGCCTGCCTCGCGTCGGCGTTCTCGCAGTCGCTGGCGCAGCTCACCACGCTGCGCTTGGTCACCGGCCTCGGGCTGGGCGCGGCGATGCCCAACGCCGTGACGCTGATGAGCGAGTACTGCCCCGCGCGGCTGCGCGCCACGCTCACGAACGCGATGTTCTGCGGCTTCCCGCTGGGCGCCGCGTTCGGCGGCTTCCTGGCGGCCTGGATGATCCCGCAGTTCGGCTGGCGCAGCGTGCTGGTGCTGGGCGGCGTCGTGCCGCTGTGCCTCGCGCTGGCGATGGCGCTGCTGCTGCCCGAGTCGGTGCGCTTCATGGTCGCCCGCGCGCAGCCGGTCGAGCGGATCCGCGCGGTGCTCGCGCGCATCGCCGCAAGCGCCGCGCAGGCGACGTCGTTCCGCCTGAGCGAGAGCCGCCCCGCGACCCACGGCCGCGCCGGCATCGCGCTCGTGCTGTCGCGCCCGTACGTGCTCGGCTCGGTGATGCTGTGGGCGGCCTACTTCATGGGCCTGGTGATCTTCTACGCGCTGATCAACTGGATGCCGATCCTGTTCAAGGACGCCGGCCTCGACCCGAAGTCGGCCACGCTGATCGCGGCGCTGTTCCCGCTGGGCGGCTGCGGCGCCGTGCTGGCGGGCTGGCTGATGGATCGGTACGACGGCAACGTGATCATCGCCATCGGCTTTGCCGTCACGTCGTTGCTGGTCTGGCTGATCGGCCAGGCCGCGGGGCAGGTCGGCTTTCTCGTGCTGGTGGTGTTCCTGGGCGGCGCGTTCATGAACACCGCGCAGTCGTCGCTGCCGGCGCTGGCCGCGGCGTACTACCCGACGGCGGGGCGCGCGACGGGCGTTGCCTGGATGCTGGGGTTCGGGCGCTTCGGCGGCATCGCCGGCTCGATGCTGGTGGGGGAACTCACGCGGCGGCAGTTCAGCCTGGCGGCCATCTTCACCGTCGTGGCACTGCCGGGCCTGGTGGCCGCGCTGGCGCTGCTGGTCAAGCGCTGGGCACAGCCGCCCCAGGCGGAAGCCGCATCAGCCCCGGCGGGCAGCTTCGCGGCGCACTGAGGCTTTAGCGGCGCGCGGCGGCGCGCAGGTACTGGCTGACGTCCTTGGGGTGCCAGTGCACGGTCTTGAGGGCCTGCTCGAGGGCCTCGTCGTCGAACTGCGACAGGAGCGCGTCGTCCTGGGCCTCGAACTGCTCGAGGAGGTCGGCCGGGGTCGTGGTGATCTGGTTCGTCATGATGTCTTCCACGGTGTGCGGGAGGGATGGCTGCATCTTGGCGGCGAGGCCGCGACAGCGAAGCCAGACGTTATCGCAGCGTGACGTGCGTGCAGTCCTACAAAAGACGGCCGTCCGACCCCCATCTGCCCGGCTTCCACCTCTCAAGTTCCGCGGGTGGAGAACTCCCGACGCCGACGACGGCGGCACGGCATGTCCGCTGACAGGGTCCACCGTTTGCATCGGGTGGGCAACGGACTCCCTGGAGCCTCCATGACCGCCCCGACCGCCCCCACCACCTTCGCCGACCTCGCGTTCGAACTGCACTTCGAGCCGCTCGTCGACGAGCAGTTGCCGCTCAGCTTCCCCTGCGACGCCGCCGGCTGCGTGGACCTCGACGAGCTGTGCGACAGCTCGCGCCGCGACTACCTGTTCGCCCACACGCTGATCGGCCGGCACTTCGAGATGCCCGTCATCCGGGCCTGCGCCTGATCAGCCGGCGCTGCGCGCCTGGATCTGCCGGTTGATGCGGCTCATCAGCCACATCCCGATCAGCGTGGTGCCGACCACGACGTAGCCCACCACCGTGAAGTGCCGGATGCTGCCGTCGGGGCCCGACGTGACGATGAGGCCGGCCACCGCCGACGCGACGCCGCCCGAGACCTGCTGGATCGACGAGCTGATCGCGTTGTAGGCGCCGCGCTTGGTCGGCTCGGGCACCTGCGACGACAGCGCCTGGAACGGGATCATGCGCGAGAAGATGCCCACGAACATCACGACGTTGATGAGGATCACCACCCACAGCGGCACGTGCCCCAGGTGCGTGTAGAGCACCACCATCGCCATCGTCACCGTGCTGCCGAACAGGAACACCTGGAGCTTGCCGACCTTGTCGGCCGCCTTGCCGATCAACGGCCCGAACACGATGGTGCACAGGCCGGTGAAGAAGTAGATGGTCGGCAGGTCCGCGGTGGCGATGCCCACGTTGTGGTTCAGGAACGCCGTGCTGAAGGGCATCAGCATGAAGCCGCCGGTGGCCAGCAGCGTCACCGTGAGGAAGGGCATCAGGTGGCGCGGCTCGGCCAGCGTGTGCCACAGGTGCATCAGCGGGCTGTGTTCCTGCGGCTTGCCCAGGTGGGCGTCGACGGGCTTGAGCCCGATGCCGATCACGACCAGCCCCACGAGGCCGATGGCCGCCAGCACGAGGAACGGGCCGTGCCAGTTCCAGTGCTCGACAAGCAGCACCCCGGTGGGCAGGCCCAGCACCTGGCTCGCCGCGAAGGCGGTCTGGATCAGGCCCATGACGCGCCCGCGCAGCGAGACCTCGAACAGGTCGGTGGCGATCGCCATGACGATCGAGCCGATCACGCCGCCGAACACGCCGGTGAACACGCGCGCGGCCAGCAGCAGCTCGTAGGTCGGCGCGAGGCCGCACCCGAGCGTGCCGAGCAGGAAGCCGGCGTAGAAGAACATCAGCAGCTTCTTGCGATCGAAGCGGTCGGCGAAGCTCGCGGACACGAAGCCCGAGATCCCGGCGCTGAACGCGTAGGCCGAGACGGCCAGGCCGAACTGCTGCGTCGTGATCGACAGCGCCGGCATGATCCACACGCCCAGCGGCGCCATCAGCATGAAGTCGATGATGACGGCGAACTGCAGCACGGCGAGCAGGCCGACGACGTATTTCTGGTACGGCGAGAAGGCAGCGGCGGGCGCGGAGGCGGAGGCGGAGGGCGTGGCCATGGGAGACGGTCTTTCGTTGTCCAACCCGCCATCGTCGCCGATATCGACTTGCTGAGGACTTACCGATTCGACCAGCGACCGATCCGAGGCGTCGAGTGACGCCTCCAGTCCCGGCGCTTGCGCAGGAACGACGCCGCGCATATATTTCGCATGCGAAATAAATCCGACGCCATGTCCAAGCCGCCCCGCCTCATCTACCTGCTCAACAGCGCGCAGCGCCGCCTGCAGCAGTTCGTCGCCGCCGAACAGGAGCGCGTGGCGCGCGAGGGCCTCACGCCGCCGTCGCCCGCGCAGAGCGGCGTGCTGTTCGTGCTGGCCAAGACGGACGGCGCGACGATGGGGACGCTGGCGCAGGCGCTCGACCTGGCGCCCTCGGCGGTGTCCGGCCTCGTGCAGCGCATGGAGGCGCTCGGCTGGGTGCTGCGGCGCGCCAGCGAGATCGACGCGCGCACGCAGCACGTCTGGCTGCAGCCGGCGGGCCGCGCGCTGCTGCCCGCGCTGCACAAGGCGCTGGCGCGCATCAACGAACGCATCACCGGCGGCTTCACGCCCGCCGAACTGCAGACGGTCGGCCGCTGGCTCGAGCATGTGCAGGCCCTGGGAGACCCCGATGAGTGACCAACGATCCGACATGACGCCCCTGCGGCCCGACCCCGTCGCGCTCACCTGCGCCGACGGCCAGCGCCTGCAGGGCCACTTCTTTCCCGCGCGCGGCGGCGCCGCCACCGCGCCGGTGCTGATCTCGCCGGCCACCGGCGTGCGCCAGCAGTTCTACTGGCGCTTTGCCGACTGGCTGGCGTCGCAGGGCCACGCGACGCTGGTGTTCGACTACCGCGGCATCGGCCTGTCGCTGGACGGCCGGCTCGCGGACAGCCGCGCACGCCTGGTCGACTGGGGCCGCCAGGACCAGGTCGCCGCGCTGCAATGGCTGCTCGCGCGCAGCGGCGCCGACCGCGTGGTGCTGGTGGGCCACAGCGCGGGCGGCCAGATGATCGGGCTGCTGCCCAACCACGACCGCATCGAACGCGTGGTCGGCGTCGCGGCGTCCACCGGGTGGTTCGGCGGCATGCGCCTCGCGTTCGCGCTCAAGGCGCGGCTGGGGCTGCGCTTGCTGGTGCCGCTGGGCACGCTGCTCAAGGGCTACGCGCCGACGTCGTGGCTCGGCCTGGGCGAGAACCTGCCGGCGCAGGTCGCGCGCCAGTGGGGGCAGTGGTGCGCGGCGGGCGGCTATGCGACCAATGCCGTGCGCGCCGGCCTGGCCGACGACTTCCATGCCCAGGTGCGCACGCCCATCGTGGTGCTGCATGCCGAGGACGACGACATCGCCAACCCGGTCACGGTGGGGGACCTGCTGCGCACGTTGCCGGCGTCGCCGCGCGCCGCGCTGCAGGTACGCCCGAGCGACCACGGCCTGCGCGCGATCGGCCACCTGGACTGGTTCCGCCAGTCGCACCAGGCGCTGTGGCCGCTGTTGCGGCGTGCGGTGCTGGGCGACATCGCGGTGGAGGCGCCGCCGGCGCGCGCATGACGCGGCCAGCGCACGGTTGCGCCCGCGCGAGCATCAAAGCTGCAACAGCTTCTTCTGCACGGCCTTGCCGTTGCCCCCGAGATCCATCGCGGCGACCGCCTCGCGCACGTCTGCCGGCAAGGCGCGCGGCCCCTGCGCGCACAGCTCCAGCAGCAGACCCAGCAGCAACGCCATGTCGCGCCCGGGATCTTCCGGACGGGCCTTCGCCGCGGCCCCCAGCAGCATGAAGACGAGGTCGCCCAGCGTCGGCTCGGCGCGCAGCGCGGCCTGCAGGCTCTTGTGCAGCCGCGCGAGCTTGAGCAGCGGGCTCGCGACCAGCTCGCGCAGCGTCGCGGCCAGCGCCGGCGCATCGAGGCGTCCCTGGGCGTGCGCATGCACCAGCGCATCGACGGCCACGGCTGCCTGGCCCGGCTCCTTGCCGCACAGCGCGAGCAGCAACAGCAGGTCGGCCATCGCGGTCATGCGCGTGGTGGGCTCCAGCAGCGGCTCCAGGTAGGCGCGGTTCTGCCACTGTGCCATCCACCAGTCGAGGTTGTTGCCGATCGCGCGCACGCCCTCGGCGAAGAACGCCTGCAGGTCGGACGGCAGCAGCGTGGCCGCATAGCGGATCGAGCCCGACTCCGCGCCGGCGAAGGCCCACCAGAACAGCGTGCGATGCGACTCGTCAGCGGGCGGATGGCGTTGCACGGCCAGCGGATCGTCGCCGGACGGCGCGCGCGGGGGCGTCACGCCCAGGATGATTGAATGGTGCGTGCAGGTTTTGCCTTCATGCTCGCTCGACTGCGTGTCCAGGCGCCACGCCGGGCGCGCGGCCAGCGCGCCGTCCGGTCCGAGCCCGGGGTGGCGCGCGGCCAGCGCCGCATCGTCGGCGCCGGGATGGCGGATGCGCGCCGCCGCCGCGAACAGCATCCGCTCGGGGCCGGGCGCGACGGCGTCGCCCAGCGCGTAGCGCAGCGCCCGGGCGAACGCGCCGTCGGCCAGCGTGCGCGCGACGGCGAGTGCCGCGGGCGCGGGGCCGGGCGCCAGGCGCAGCAGCGCGCGCACCTGTTCGTCCTCGGACGGCGTCGCCCCGGCCGCGTCGTGCGCCTGTGCGCGCGCCACGAGCCGGTCGGGCGCGATGAACCCGCCACGGTGCGTGGGTGTGGACAGCGGTTCCAGGCGGTGTCCACCGACCGTGCCGAGCACCAGGTCGTTGATGCGTCCGACCAGGTGGCGATCGACCTGGCAGGCGCTGCCGCTGTAATCGCGCCCGATGCTGCCGGGCGCCACCTCGCCGGCGACGACGAAGCGCAGCAGTCGCGCCAGCTCGCGCGGCAGCAGGGCCCGCATGCGCGCCGCGCGCTTGAGGACGGGGCCGAACAGCGGCTTCGCATCCGCGATCGGACCCGCCATGGCCAGGCCGGCGATCGCGCGCTCGAAGCCGTCGACGTCGTCCGGATGCTCGAAGACGTGGGCGATGGTGTCCGCGAGGTCCTGCAGGTCGGCGATCGGCGCGAGAAGGCGCTCCGGCGCGAGCGGGTCGGCCGGGCCGCCGCCGGGCGCGGGCAGCGACGACCGCGCCGCGGCGGGCGCGGCGGTCGGCGTGGCCGCAGCGCCGAGCAGGGCCTGCAGCGCCACGCGGTTGGTCGCGGCCACGCCGCCCGCCAGGCCGGCGAGACGGTCGCGCACCGCGTCGTCGAACCTCCAGGCCGCCAGCCGCGCGAGCACGTCCGCCTGCATCTTGGCGTTCTCGTGGAGCAACCCCATCGCCGCGACGTCCGACGCGTGCGCGGCCAGCGACGGCGCGCGGGCGACGAGGCGATCGAGCAGCCTGAGCACGGCCTCGAGCTGTCCCTTGACCGACGAGGCCATCGCCGGCCGCAGCGCCTCCAGCAGGGTGTCGGCGTCGATCGGCGCGTCGGCGTCGAGCTGCCGGAGCACGTCGAGCGCGAGCGTGACGGTGGGCGCGATGCGGCTGGCGCACAGCGCGAGGTAGCGCGGCAGGTTCGCGCGCAGCTGCGCGACGCTCGGTTCCAGCTCGCCGTGGAAGCGCGAGAACCAGCCGGCGCGGTACGGGGGCCAGTCCTTCTCGAGCGCGCCGAGCGTCCGATCGAGCAGGTCGGCGCGCGTCGTGATGCCGTCGTCGGCCAGTGCCATCAGCAGGGCCGACCAGCTCGAGCGCCGATCGTGGTTGTACTTGTCGACCGAGGCCAGGCTGGTGTCGCCGGTGCCCTCGACATCGAACACGCGCAGCAGCGCGGGCCGCAGGCCGGCGTCGGCGGCGAATAGCGTCGCCAGCGCGGCCGGGGCGCGCATCCGGGGCAGGGCGATGAGGCCCAGGGCGTAGTCCTCGGTGTCGGGCCGCGTGGCGAGCCCGGCGGCGATCAGCGAGGAGACCGTGCCGATCATCGCCGGCGAACGCGCGAGCATCGCGTCCACCAGGCCGTCGAGCGCGCGCGGCTTGAATTCCTGGGACAGCGACAGCAGCAACTCCTCCGACACCAGGCTGTGCGCGACATCGTGCGCGGTGCCGCACAGCACGATGGCGATGGCCGCGGCGCGCAGCTGCGCGTCGGTCGGCCGGCCGCCCCACTCGTTGGGCGGGCCGCTCCAGCGTGCCTTGTCGGCGATGTCGCGCATGCGCACCGCGCAGGCGCGCTCGGCGTGGCGCTGCGCGGGCGTGCGGGCGCGCAACAGCGCGAGCGTCGCGTCCGGGTCGCCGCCGTGGACGGCGTTCTCGAGATCGGTCGTGGGGACGAACGCCATTTCAGGCTCTTCGGCTGGCCTCGGCGGCCAGCACGTGCTTGCAGGGCCCGCGCAGGCCCTGGTGCGCGGCGTGCCAGGGGCACGTGCAGTGGAGCTCGCCGGCCTTGTCGCGCACGCGGTGCAGCACGTCGCCGCTGCGCACGGTGGCCTCGAACGGATCGTCCTTGAGCACCGTGACGGCGGCGTCGGCGACCAGCTCGCGCGCGGCGGCCAGGCGCGGGTGCATGTCCTCGACGCCCGACAGGTCGAACGGCAGCACGCGGTGGAAGTAGTGGCCGTCGGCCACGTCGAAGCCC